>Ga0187872_10001087_pt1 | contig 28869 bp, 47 predicted proteins | sample June2016WEW_16_4_FD_132973 | JGI IMG/M metagenome (GOLD analysis project Ga0187872, IMG submission 132973) | Peatland microbial communities from SPRUCE experiment site at the Marcell Experimental Forest, Minnesota, USA - June2016WEW_16_40 | ecosystem: Environmental > Terrestrial > Soil >...
CTATCCCCCAAGCCCCGTTATGAATACACCCGGAGCCGGTTCGGAAAGGTAAAACCCGCCCCTTACATACAAAATAACACGTATTCTTTCACATGTCAAGAGGATAACGAAAATTATTTTGTGTCTAGCGAGACCGTATTTCTCAAGAAATATATGAAGGAGTATAATTTAGGTAATCATATTGTCCGAGGAGGGGAATTATCCATGGAAGGTAGATGTCATGAAGTTTTTGAAAAAGTAGCGAAAGTACATAATACTGCCCATGTCCTGGCTCAAGTATGGGATTCTTGGGATGTGAGGAGTAGACCCGAGGTAAGGCAAGAAAGCATTGACAGGATCCGGCAACGGGTTGTAGAACTCAACGACTTGAAATTGGTGAGGTCCAGAGATGCCAATGACCTCTTTTATTATCTGGACTATCTGGAAGCCGTAAATGAGGGAAACGACCCTGTGAAAACAAAACGCCTTTCACGTTTTGTCCAGGAAGACGACCTTGTTGCGACGGCCGATAAACTCACCACTGAAATGGCTATCCATGCGATTGCCGACTGTGAATGCACTCGCAACATCCTGAAACCGATACGCCCGGATGAGGACCTTCGATGAAAGCCAGCGAGTTTGAAGCCATTCTATTACAGCTTACAATGAATGACTTGTACGAACTGCATTCCCAGCTCTATCACCAGTTCCAATCTGCTCCGGTCTGGGACACAGGGGCCACAAAAGCTAACCAGGTGCGTCATTTCACTTACTGGGTAAAAGATAACCCCGGACATCTTCACGATATTATTGACATGGTAAATGCGCTTGCCCAAAAGAAAGCTATGGCGCCAACCCGCGGACCTGTCTCGGGTGCTCATTATATTAGCTGGCATAATTTCACGGCTCTGCCGAGCTATCCGGAACTGGCAACCGCCGTTACGTTTGAACAATCAGGCGTACCTTTCACCAAAGATGGGTATGTCGCAGTACACGCTCTTTATAATATGGCATCTTGGGAAAATTGGAAATCGAGTTCTTTGTCTCCAATAGATAGAGAGCGGGCGGCTGCGATCGGGAAATTGAATTTATCCGCACTGATGAAATTAAATGATGGCAGACGCAAAGACCAGCCGGCTCTTTTCCCAGAGAACTTGCTGATGTAGACAAGGAGATATATTATGGAAAGAAGCGTATTCCGGCCATTCTATACTCCATGTCCGGTTTGCCAGATTGGGACTGTTATGCATCTTACCGGATTAACCGACCGGTACATGTGTACTAACTGTTCGGCCGACCTTAACCTGCGCGTTCCAACCATACGCAAACCGAAGAAACCAGCCAAGGTTGCAAAATAATAATGGAGTGACCTGCTGATGAAAGAAAAGGGGATAAAAGTTGTACGCGATGCCGAGAAAAGTTCGACATATGCCTATAGTAAAACAAAAGGGGCCTTCAGATATGGAGAAAGTATTCTTTGGACGGATGGGGAGAAAACTCAATTAACCAAAGAGAAAATGACGGATGGTTCAACTATTTATAGAACCGAAGGGAGATATCCCATCGGTTCGGATATGCCCGACTTAACCGCGAAAAGCATCGATGAGTTAAAAATTAAGGTTGCTAAAAGAGAAGCGGAACTAGCACAATCAAATATCGGTGGCTGGCATGTCGAAGGCCATAAATGGGTCAAAGACTGAGTTCTTAAATAAACAAGATTATCTCGTGCGTGGGGTTGACCAAAATGGTTATGTCGTATGATCCCCAGACTAACCGTTACAATGGACTAATTGTAAAGCGCGGCGATGTTGTAGTAGACAGCAAAAACAATAGGTACGACGTCGACCGGGTTAACGGATATATCCTGATGTTGCATTTTATAGATAAGAATGGCGTGTCGCAAATCATCTCCGTCAGCGTTGATCCCTACGATACCGACCGCTATATGCCTTTGACCAGAACCGGTCTAAACATCTATACTACTAATGAAGCGGAGAATTTTGTGAAACACATGGTATTGAATCAACCGACTGGTACCGAGCACTGGGAAGTTGTTGGCCACCGCTGGGTGAAGTTCATTAACTAGCACAAACAAATGACGATTCTTTAGTTTAATAAGGGGAACGATATATATGTTTGACGATTTAACTGAGTTATCAGCAGAATTATCGTTAGGAGATATTTTTAATCAAGCTAAGAACAAGGCTCAGTCTCTTGGAAAACCTCTATTAAATGCCGGTTGCGGAACAACTTTTATTAGGGGTATCGAAGAAAGTGACTATAATCTTGACATCATCAATCGTAATGTCCCCAATTTTATATTAGGTGACGTTGAGGATTTGCCTATTTTTTTTGACAAGCAATTTGGTGCAGTTTTCTGCGCAAACGTCCTAGAACATGTGAAAGATGTACAGAAAGCAAAGACAGAACTAACACGTATTTCTGACTACCAATTTTATTATACTCCATCTCCTCTACAGTTTTTATCTTGGGTTCACCCTAATCACCGTAGAGTCTTTACAAGTACCGATGGGAATAAAGTATTATTAGAACTACCGCCAAAGCCTTTTAGAAGTCAGGATGAAAGCAATGGAGTCCTGCCCATGCCTCCAAAGCAAGGGCCTCCTTTGCCTTGTTTCCTGGGGGTATATTGGCCTTTCTATAATGGCACTAAGTTGGGACAACAAATCATCAAAACAAAAGTTTCCTAACTACACACAAACAAATATGAATTCTTTTCTTCACGGAGGTTATCGTAATGCCTAAGAATACAGCCCCTACAAAAACGGTTGAGCAGAGAATGACAGCAGTGGAAAGGGACATTGTTCAAATTAATAAGAAGTTAGATAAATTAGCCGCCCCATTCGCTCCCGAAGAAAAGAAACCTGAAAAAGTTATCTACGATGGTGTTAAAACCATGTCCCAGAAGGAAGCCGAAGCGATACCTGGGCACTGGGAAGTCCGCGGCCGGGAGTGGGTCAGGATCGCTGATTAAGAGGAGATTAAGATGATGTCCAAAAATGACCCCCGTATTTTCGGAGACCAGTTGAATGCGACGGCAGATATGCTGGCTGACAGTTTCAAGTTGTCCAAGTGCGAGGCCATAAGTATTGTCGCCCAGGTTCTACTGGATGACAACATCACCAGCCGGGTCCAGTTGTCAGGCGAAGAACGCAAAGTCGTCGAAGATTTCGTACTTGCCTCCTGTCTTGACAATAACGATTATCTTTTCAGAGACGGACCTGCGCAGCAAGGCAGAAATAACTTCAAAGATGAGTTCCGTAAAGCCAGCGGCGGCGCCTATAAGGGTTAAGATTCTGCTATAATGGTTTCGTTATGGTCAAAATGAATCTTTCCGAGAAAGACGCCTTGGCGATGCTGCAGAAGATCGATGCCGGTACTGACAATAGTACCAAACTGAAGGAATTTCTGAAACCCGAGTCCAAGCAAGATAAGCCGGCTGCCGTCGACCTTTCAGATGATGACGTCTGGGTTGAAACCAAATGGAAAGAAGCTAAACCGATAACCGGCGACGCTTTAGAGTGTTTTTTGTGTCACAAAACTTTCAAAGAATTAGGCTGTGGCGCGTGCTATGATTGTTTTAAGATTTGGGCATTAGAATGTAAACCCAAGAAAAAAAAGAGGAGAAAACATGGAAATCAACATGCAGGCAACGATCGGTCTTTGTAATCAGTACCAACCTGACCCTGAAGGAGAAAAGGCAGAAATCTCCGTGGTGATCTCTGCCAAGAAAGTTATCGGGGATGAAAAGATTGGCAAACTACAGTTTATCGACGGGTGTAATATGTTCAATTCTTGCTGGAATAAAAGTTGCTGGTACAGTGTAGCTTGGAGGCAAAACAATAAAAATAAATAGGGCAGACGAACTATCAGATAAGCATAAAAAAAGTGAGCCGGGAAAGGGAGCTCACTTTTTTATTTTATGTTTTCAGTGGATTGGTTCAGCTACCGATTTGAGCAGCTGCGAACCGCGGAGATGAAGGCTCCCTGGACTTGTTTGTTGTTCTGGCCACCCATGCCGACCGGGGGCTTGGCATACTTTTTGTCTTTCAGGGCGGCGCCGATGCAGGCATTGAAGCCGCTCGGCCGATGGGCCGGGATGCCGACCATTCGGCGAAGTGTACGGACGGGAAGTCCGGCGACCTGAGCCATGTGAATCTTAGCCATGATAGAAAATCCTCCTCACGTAATTTTATCTGATGTTGATTCGTTTTCTTCTGTTGCATCATCAGGATTAAAGGCTTGAATCGCACAATCAAATTCCTTTAATCTTTCCCGTAAGGGTGCATCCACTGACTCTTTTATTGTATCAAGCTCCTGCGCTATTGTCAACGCAACGTCGTCCTCACCGCCATCAACACTGGTCACAGTTCTTTCCAGGTCATCCGCGATTTCCTGTTGTCCTTTTTCTTTCAGTTCGTCGCGGTACCATTGCACTACCGGACCCAGCATACAGGGTTTACAGACTTTACCTTCAGGGTCTTTTTCCTTTACCCATTCCTGCATCGGTTTCAAGTTTTTGCTACAATCAAATGTCATTTTCTTCTCCTCGATACTTCACTGGCTACTATTTCCAGTGCCACTTCGTTAGCAAGCGTTCCCGGTGTAAGCAAACGGTCCACGGAACCGGTGATGACAGTACTCGGCTTCTTGGCACCCATTGCCTGGGCTAAAAAGGTACTGGCAGTTTGTCGATTCCCTTCTTTTTGGGCATCGACAGCTGCCAGGTATTTAGTGATCGGTTCAGTGTTTGGCATAAATATTTCTCAAGAAATATATTGGGTTTGCCTTAACGAGCGCAGACGGAACATTGGCGGCCTGCGCGAAGACTTTCAGCCATCATCTGCACACAAACTTCGTGTTCAAGGTGCTCACGGGTTTCGACTTCGTTAAAACCTTTGTCGAGCCACCCCACTTCATCTTTATCAAGTTCCATAATAAGCCGCATCAGTTCGCCGGTGTGTACCTTTTCTTCATTGGCGATGTCCAGAAGGGTGTTTTTCACCGCTTGATTACGAGTTCTGGCAGCCTGGGCGGTATAAATATGAGTGGCATCCTGTTCGGCGGCAAGATCAAGACGCAGCGCCCGGACAATTTCTTCGTTATCGAGGTCGCCGGCTTCTCTCATGCCAGGAAAGGGATTGGTAAAGTTAGGCATGTTCACCCTCCTCTTTCTTGACTTTGGCAAGAGCTTCTTCTACGAGTTTTCTTTGGTCTTGTGGCGACATGGACCCCAGTTTATATCTGAACCATTTTTTGAGAATTTCACGTTGGCGTGGCTGTAGATTGACGGTAACTTTTTCAAGGTCTTCCGGAGTGCTCATGCCCTCAAGTCCGTATCTGGTTTCCTTGGAAAGCGCCAAAACTTCAAGCGCCAGTTCTTTTTCCCATGGGGGAAGTTCGGCGATCCTCTCCGGACTCATGTCAATACGTTCCATTGCGTTCAGTTCCGTTAAACAGGCGTTAGTGTCATCCAGTACCTGGTCGGACGCAATGCCCTCAGTACGGGCGAAACGCACGGCTTCGTTTAGCAAACCCGCACAAGTGGTAAGATGCCCGGTCGAACATGGTATGCAACCCCTTTTGATGGATGTGGCGACAGGACCTTCTTTTGGCGGGCCTTTGGCCATGACTCTCTTTGATGTTTCCTGTTCGAGTTCATTGAAACGGGCGCCGCATTGCCCGGATTCTTTACATTCCCGGTATTCGAAAGCCAGGTCAATGTCGTTCATTTTAGTGACATCTGTAACATGGACCTGCTGTATTTGTTCGGGTTTAATTTCTTTGGATTTTGCCCCGGGCCAGTATTTCATGAGGTCTGGATTGTTGGCCCTGACCCGTGACATATAATCATTTTGGTTGACCATCACAGTTCCTCCCCACGCCTTCAGAATTTACGGTTGCTGTTGTTTTGGGGGAGCCCGCCGTGTCCGTCTTTTTGTCTTGGCAAAGGCGGCATCCAGCGCGTTGATTTTATCAGAGAAATCATTGACAGTGGAGGATATTGTCTCAAGCGGGTCAATGCGGTCCAGAGTATGCCGGACTTGTTCCAGCTTACCATGAACCTCCTGCCCCTTCGCAATGCTGTCCAAAAACGCGTCAATGGGATTTTTTGGCATATTATGGCTCCCCTAACGAACCGAGTAAAGCGTTTTCTTCTTCAATTATAGCAGTAATTTCCTGCGGACTTCTATTAACGGTAGTAACCGGGGTCGAGGGGCGGTTGGTAAGAATCTCTTTCAGGTTATTCATTCCGCTGTCCATGGACTCTTTGACCTCTCTCGCTATCGCCATGGCGCCTTCCTTTAGATTTTCACCGGCCTCTGTAGCAACGTCCAGGACGCCTTTGCCATCACCACCGGAATTAGTCGCCATATCCTGAGCTGCTTTTATTTCACTCTTCAGCGCCGCTATCTGGTTGTCATACATTTGCTTTGTCAACTCGTCGATTTTCTTATTAGCAGCTTCTCGGTCTGCCTTCATCTGCGCAAGGATGGGTTCAAATTCGTTGTCCTTGCCGTGATTTAAACTCATCATTCTTACCATCTGTTCTGTCCTAGAGGCTTCGGTTTCAACTTCCTGTTTTCTCCGCAGCGCCTCCATGTAAGAACGGTCATAAGGCAAAACCATGGGATTGCCGGCGCCGTCGTAAATGGTCATGGTCGGGGCTTGACCGGGTGCGGATAAACTCTCTTTGAGCTGTTTGAGCTCCGCTTCTAATTGCGCGACCCGCCCGCCTCCTTCATTTTTCTTTTCCAGTTCCGCGATCCGGTCTAGCAGCCGCTTCTCGTTGTCTCGTTGGCGTTCCTCACGAAGATGTGTAACTTCGGCTTCTAGGATAGCTAGTTTTGGATCAACCACTGGTGCAGCGGACCATGGTGGGGGCTGGTAAGATGGATTAGGATAACCAGAATAATTTTGGCCATATTGATTTTGATCTCGACCATACGGATACATGCCTCTATCCTCCCTCGGAATTTGTACTCCATCTGCATATTGTGAAACCATCGTTTGGCAAAGGCCTCTTTTATTGGGACCGAGATGTGATACGAGTAATTCTTCCAGGTCCCTATAGTTCTGCCAATATCTCGGAGATAACGCCATGACATTGGTTATCCTCTCTCTTACTTTTTGCTCAACCCCATTAACCCACATCACCTGACTAAGTCGTTCGACCGGATCCGTGGTATAGTAAGAAAGTTTTTCTCGTTCACCACTCCCTGGTGGATTTTCAGGATTTCCAGACTTTGGTGCTCCTTTTGGTGTATCGTTTTTGGTAGGGGGTGGATTACCCTGATTTTCGTCTTCTTTTTCAAAGCCGGTTTCGACTTTGGGGTCGCCGGGGCCCTTCCCCGCAAGCTCATTGTATTCATCTTCACTTATCTCACATGAAGTGAAGGCATCAGCGGCTGTACCTTCCGGATAAACCTTGCCGTGGCGGTTTACCATATGGCCTTTAAACAACGGCCACTTAGTGGTATGGAACGTATCGCACTCCGGGCATTTATAGAACGCCATAGTAATCCCTCCGTAGTTTGTTTTTAGCAATTAACGCGCAATCGCGGCCCTGCGCTTTTTGATGTCATCCCTCATCTGTTCCGCATCTTTAACTACCAGATATTGAAGATAAGCGGATTCAGTCGGTTGGGGAATGTGCCCGAGTTTGAAATGAAGTTGAACAAGATGCAAGAACGCCGGCACTGCCGTTGCGGCCAATCTAACAGAAAACACCTGTGACCCTGCCGGGGGTACTCTCGCCGGTTCTTTTACGGGGAGTTCCTTCGGCTGTTCTTTCTGTGATTCCTTCGCCGGTTCAATCGGCGGGGGCAGTTCTCCGGGCGGATTAACTGGTATTCCTTCAATAGTCATTTTTGTAAACACCTCCGTAAACACATGTGTCTGACAGTGTTTACATTAACACTGTTGACATGGCTTTGTCAATTGGAGTAATATGCCTATTAGACGTTGTAAACATTTCACGGTCTTCAAATCTTGGTACGGAGGGTAAAACGATAAATAACGCTATTGTAATTTCAGCCGTCAAAGGAGGCACCGGGAAAACTAAAGTTACCGCCGGGATCGGCAAAGCTCTGGCCCGCCAGGGTAAAAGGGTTGCCTTCCTGGACTTAGATTACTTCGCGCCAAACTTGGATGTTGAGCTTGAAGTAACTGACCCGCTGGAGGGAGACGGATGCGGACATGTTCTCCCCAGTCACACTCCGGATGGTTCTCAATTCATGTCATTAGGTCAGATTTACGTTACCGACCAAGCGGTCACCGTGGGAGAAGATGCCGCAATCTATGATATCAAACAACTGCTTAAGCCCGAAACCATTCAATGGGAACCATTTGATTACATGGTCATCGACACCGCTCCAACCAGCTCCGGAGTTATCCAAGCGTGTTTGCTCATCCCCGGGTTGCTTGGAACTATTTTAATCAGTCAACCTTCCCGCGTATCCCGAGCCGACCTCTACCGCAGTATTTCTCTGATGAAAGATAAACAGGTCCCGGTCTTAGGGGCTGTAGTCAACCAAGCCTATTACGTCTGTCCATCCTGTGGCGCCACTTCCCCAGCTTATGACCTTACTCCTGAAGATATCGAAGCCGTTGTCAGTAAGTACCATGTCCCGGTATTGGGTAAAATTCCCCATGCCGGTAACCTGGACAAGTATTTTGACGAGTTAGCGATTGCGGTAATGGCAGCGACGCCGGTACTGCTTGCAGGAGAGAAACGGGTTTCGCCTATTCCCAGAAAGATGATGGGTTGGATCGGCAGAGTGATCCCCGGCCAACCGTTGGAAGAAAACAAGGGGGATTAGCCAATTATGCCAAACGTTCCGGTAAACTACGAAAAGGAAATAAATGCCCTGATTACCAGTATCATCCGCATGTCCAGCCTTGCCTCGGGCATGTCTACAACCAAAGAGCAACAGCAGATGGACGGCAAGAAGGCCAGTTTCTATATTAAAGACATCGACAAACGCTATACCTTTGTCATCTCCGGAAGCAAAGTAGAGGTCACCCAAGATATGGAATCGATCTCAACTTATGTTGTCTGCGCTTCCGCCAAGTTATTTCTGGAAACCATCGACAAAATCCTTGCCGGCGACGTCGCCGCCTTCCAGAGAGCGATTCAGCGGGGAGACCTTGTACTGAAAGGTCCTCAGTCTCTGCATGACCAGCTAATGTGGAAGAAAGGGCTGGAACGTTTACACCAGCTACGGAAAGTTTACGGTATGGCCTAGAAGGAGGGCACCATGGCAGAACAAAAGCAACCGCGTGGGGGACTGGGGGGACTCAAGGACTTATTAGACTCTAATTTCGGGAAACCCACAGAGGCCATACACCTTCTCACGGAATTGTCTAACGCCGTCGCCTCCATTGACCAAGCTAAACTCAGAGAAGTCAAGGGGATGCTTGGGTCAATGAGCAACGTGCAGTTGGATGTAGACCAGTTGCGGCTTGTCGTGGAACTGGTGAGAATGTTCTGTACACTCGATATTGAGAAGGTCAAGGAAGCCCGGCAGCTCGTCGCCAATATCTTCCAGCTAGTAAAGGCGTTGCCAAAGGACCTGCCGGTCGGAGAAATCGTGGGTACTCTGAAGGAACTGAATAAGGGGTAGACTATGAGCGACGCTAAGCCTATAAAGCCAAAGACAATTAAACAAATCGACGGGAAGGGAAATGTGCTCAAGGAAATTGACGAAGATGGCAATGTCACGACCCCAGTGAAACCGAAGCAGGAGAAATAGATGACGTGGCTTAAAGAGTTACCCTATTTTATTATGATCGTCGGAGCTGCTCTGCTTGGCTTATATCTTTCAAACTACTTTTTCGATAAGGGCGTGGAGCAATATGTTTCACGCAAGGTCGGACATGGAGTTGCAGGCATAGGATTTCTACTCTGTGCCTTCCTCTTTACAACCGGTTGGTATCCTCTTATACTGGCGGGCGGGTTTGTAGCCATTTTAGGAATAGCAAGAATGACTAAACCCGAATCCTTCAGGGGGGTGGGTGGAAGTGCGCGTAAACACGCTTTTGCCGAAGTTTTTTTACCTGGAGCGGCCGTGGTTGCCATCGTAATCGGGTGGCTCTGGTTAAATAATCCTTGGTTAGCAATCGTCCCAATTCTTTACGTTTGCTTTGGCGATATGGTCACGGGGATCGTAAGGAGTCGCGTATATCACGTCGAAGTCAAAGGCAATTGGGGGAGCTTGGCCATGATTTTGACATGTCTCCTCGTGGCGTATTTCTTTTCACCTTGGTGGATAGCGGCTGTGGGTGCGGTTGTAGCTACGGCAGCTGAGAAATTTACCCCACGTTCTCGCGGAATCTGGGATGATAACTGGACCATTACTCTGAGCTCTTTACTGGTAATGACACTTCTATATACTTATGCCCGCTAGGAGCAGCATGCCTGAAATCGACATCAAGACGACTGACGATTTGAAGAAGTTGCAAGGTTGGCTTATAACTAAGGCTGAGTTTTTAAACGGCGCCGCCACTATTGAACTAACGTTGAGTCACATAGCAGCTGACAAGAAATTGTTATTCTCCATTACCGGAGGAGTTCAATCTCAGTTTGCTCCTGAAGGAAACACTATATTAATGAAAGCCATTCCGGTTTTAGTAATGAGGTCAAAGGACGCCGAGGAAACAAAACATGAACAAGTTTAAGATCCATCTTCTGACTCTGCCAAGATGGGTGTTCAGCCCTTTTTTCTGCATTTGTACACTCTTGGGAATTGTCTTAGCAAAGGGTAGCCTTGGGACGCTTAATACATGGCTTGCCTTCATGACTACATTATTAATGATGGCCGGGGGACATTCGTTTAACACGCTTTTGGATACCGTAATGACCCATCTTGATGATCCCAGTCATGAGCATAGTGTTGAAAAGTCCTATGCTGCCGGCAGTGTGGTAATAAGTGAAGGGTGGGCCACGCCGAAAGAAGTACTCGTAAACGCGCTTTGCTGGTATGCCGCCAGTCTTATTCCTGGAATCATCCTGGCAATACGAGTAACACCGTTCGTGCTAATCCCGATCTTCTTCGGAATGGCCGTAACCTTTATGTACTCTCCCAGTAAAAAAAGTTTTTTCCATGAGGTAGTATTGTCGAGTTCCGTTATTTCTGCATCCGTCATAGGCGCGTTGTCTACAGGGACTGGGGAATGGATAAGACCGATGCTCATTACTATCCCGTTGTGTCTCATCTTCTCGTTCGCAGGACTGGGTTTAGACGAGTACCCAGATTCGGAAGCGAATCTAAAGCAGGGGGTTAAAAGTCTTGCATATCAGGTTTGGAAGCAGGATTTTGACCTTGCCCTTTATATCATGCTCTGGGTGTTCTTAGCTTACATGGTCCAGATGTTTTTCATTGAGATTAGCTGGCTGAAACCGCTAACCGGACTTACTTTCATCGTCCTGCCGTTTGCGATCGCTGCCAGTGTGTTCTTAAAGAAAGAGGCGACTTTCAAGAAGGCGGCGCTTGCCATGGTGGTCATTGCAATGGCCTATCCTTTGCTGCTTCTTCTGGGACAGGCTATTAAATAATTGCCTTAGACACAAACAAATGGATATTCTACAACAGAAAAGGAGACCTATGACTACTGAACAACGTTTGAAAAAAGTAATTTCCGAACAGTCCGGAGTAGAGGAGAAAGAAATCACGCCCAAGTCAAACTTCACCAAAGACCTCGGCATGGACTCCCTCGACCTGGTAGAAGTGGTAATGAGTTTGGAAAGTGAATTCAAACTGGAAATATCCGACGAGGACGCGGAGAGATTGAAGACGGTACAAGACGCTATGGATTATCTGAAGGACAGTGGAGTATAATGAGTAAACTTCATCCCAAAATCATTTCGTTGGGGTATTCAGTCCCGCCATACGCTTACAATCAAGAACAAATATTTATTTCCTTAAGATATTCTCCTCATTATCGCCGGATGTTCTCAGAATCTGGAATTGAAACGCGTCATTTTTGTGTGCCGCTTAGCCGCATTAAAGAGTTATCCTTCCAGGAACAACAAGAACAATATGCCAAGTGGTCAGTACAGTTATCATATGAAGCTGTAATTAAATGCCTTGACGAGCGCAGTGTAGATACCATAGGTTGTATTACTTACGGGAGTTGTACAGGTCTGATGCCTGGTCCATCTGCAAGTCACTTCATTGGAGCGATGCTAGGTCTATCCCCTTCTACATACCATTCCAACATTATAGGTCAAGGATGCGAGTCCGGATTCCCTGGTTTAAAAAGAGCAGCTGATTATGTTCAATCGTCTCACAAAACGGCGTTAGTGGTAAATTGTGAACTGTGCGATTTGACATATTTCCCGGAAGAAAAAGGAATGGACGAAGCAGACGATCATTCACTACTTCGCGCAAATGCTATTTTTGGTGATGCTGCCATAGCATGCTTGGTCGGGCATGATTCTGACTGGCGCCATCCAACCATTATCGATACTGAAACCTATACCGACTATGCTTATTTAAATGACTTAGGTTATCGCTGGCAGGACGGCAGACTAAGAGCAGTGATCTCCCGGAGAGTCCCGGATTTAGCCGCGATAGTAGTTAGCAAGGCGATAGAACAATTGCTGAACAGAGTTAAGATAAACAAAACTCAAATCAAATGGTGGGTCATACACGCTGCCGGAAATGCCGTAATAGATAGCATTAAAGAGAAGATTGGTCTTTCAGAAGAACAAGCCTCCTTATCTCGGGAAACATTAAGACAATTCGGAAATACATCTAGTACAAGCGTGGGTTTATCGGGTAAAAGTCTTATGTCGGAGAAGATCGCACAAGATGATTACGCTATGATGCTAAGTATTGGACCGGGAATTACGGGCGGCGCGACATTGCTGAAATTTGAGTAGTAAAAATGCCAGATTGTTTAGAATGTAAGAAGCTATTTGATTTAAGGACAACTCATAGGGCCGGGAAGTTCTGTAGTTTAACTTGTTATCATGACTACCAGAAGAAACACCGCTATCAACCTAGTAAATTATGCCCTAATTGTGGTAAGACATTTATACTCGAATACAGTATCAGCAAGACACAAGCTGACAGAGTACGGTTTTGTTCCAGAAAATGTGCTGTTGAAGCTATCCCTATCTGGAATAAAGGACTGACGAAAGAAACTGATGAAAGAGTAAAGTTAAACGGCGAATTAGTAGGTAAATCAAGAAAAGGCCAAGAATCTTGGAATAAAGGTAAAAAGGGGATTTACTCCCCAGAAACATTAAGAAAAATAGGTGAAGCAAGCAAACAGACGGCGCATAAAAAGAAAGTAGCTAAACATGACAAATTTGTTGAAAATGCTCGCCAACGACAAAAAATGCTATGGCAGAACGAATCATTCCGATCCCGCCTAATAGCCACATTTAATAGCCCTGAAGGTAAAGTGAAGCGAGCTACGGCGGCGAAGAAAAGAGCTGCAGTTCTCTGGGGAAATCCAGAATATAAGAGAATGATGCTTAAAAAACTTGCGATGGGACAACATCGCAAACCAAATCATCCCGAGCAGATGCTAGACATTATTTTGACTAAATATTTCCCCAATAATTGGAAATACACTGGAGATGGTTTTATAACTATTGGACCTTATATGCCTGACTTCACAAATTGCAATGGTAAAAAGCAGGTTATCGAACTTTTTGGCGATTACTGGCACGTTAAAGGAATAAAAAGATGGCATCAAACGGAATTAGGCCGTATTATGGCATATAATTCACTTGGATTTGAATGCCTAATCATTTGGCAGCACGAATTGGAAGATGAAGATGCCATAGTCAACAAAGTAAGAAAATTCATGAGTAGCGGAGTAAGAAAATAGCGTGTCGATACTGGTCACCGGCGGCAGCGGTATGATTGGCAAAGCCTTCGCCCAGAAGATGCTGGAAAAAGGCAAAACCGTCTATTCACTTTCGCGCCATGCCATCCCGGAGCAAGATAGATTAAAGTGTCTTATCGGTGATATCCTTGAACCTGATCTGGGATTGACCTACATTCCAAAGGATATCGAGGCCGTTTACCACATAGCCGGCGTCGTCAACCTGTCCAAGTTCGATAAAGACGGCAGCATCTGGGCGACGAACGCCATCGGCACCGAGAACGCAGTGGAATTCTGTCTGAAATATAAGGTTCCGCATTTATATTACTGTTCTTCGGCTTTCTCTAATCTCAATGGTTGCAATCCCTACGAGAAGTCGAAAGCCTTCGCGGAAGACATGGTGAGGAATAGTAAAATCGAGCACGTCACCATTTTCAAACCCGGGATTGTCCTGGGACCTCCTGACCACTGCCATTTGGAACATCTCTCGCAATATGCGCTGTTAATGATAAGAGTCCATAAACGTGCCGACCTTGTTCGCCGGAAAATAGAAGGGTCTTTACATCTGCCGGTCATTGAACCTCTTTTCCATCTCAGGGGGATTGCGGAGGGGGAACTGAATGTTGTTGACCTTGCAAGTGTTGTCAAAGGAATGTCTATCCTCGACGGCGATGGAACCTACTGGCTGACAAACCCTAAGCCGCCATCAGTTGGAGAAATTGCAAAGTGGATGGGAACCGCGGCCTTACTCAAAGTTGTCGTGGCACCGGAATTCAATGAAACCCCGATCGAGTATGCCTTTGAACGATTGTCATCCGCGTTTGCCCCATATCTTCAGGGCCGGGTGTTCCCTTCGGATATTTACTGCCCTATAATTACAGAAGAGACAATTGTTAACATGGTCCTCGGGTGTTTGAAACAATAGCGGATATTTAGAGGCTCGCAGTGGTAGTAGCGGTCAGACAACATCCACAATCTCCGCCGACGAAGCGGAAGCCGGGACGTCCGAAATTACTTTACAAAACTCATCACTGTCGCCGTTGTGGGAAAAAACTGAACGTGAGACCTTATCGAATAAGAGCAGGATTAGGTAATTATTGCCGGGACTGCTTCAACATAATATTCAGACCGCCGATGGTCATTTCAGGTAAAATTAGAAAAAGAGCAGGCGGGCCGGTCTGTCCCCATTGCCACAGTTTCCGTCAAGCATTTTTTGATGATGGCGACTTGGTTTGCAGGGTTTGTGGATGCCGGATTATCATGGGGTGATTTTTGCACACCCCTGAAATAGACACGAAATTAACGGTATAAAACCCCTGTTGCTAAAATATTTTTTACAGACTAAAATTAGAGCAGGGTACAAGCATTATTTTTTGCAGGGAGGACGCCGATGACGACCGGTAATACCGCGCCTACTGGGACCACGCCCGAAACTGGCAAAGGAACTTATTTCACTCTACGCAATGTAACTTTAACCCCGGCTGTACCTGCGGTCGCTCAGACAATAACGATCACCGGCGACGTCTACTTGTTCGGAATTCCTTTTCTGGCCTTGGCTTGGATCACGGCCGACATCACAATCCCGAAAGTTGACCTCGACGTAACGAATCCAGTGATTCACGTTGAAAGCATTGCCTTCGGAGGTAAGTTCTCTCTGACGGTTAAAAATGGCATTAGTCGTCAGGGAAGTTGCTCGGCACTGGTACAGGCATACGGCGGTCCCACTTATAAAGAAAATTTGGCTGTAGTAGGCGGCATCGTAACTCTTCCACCCTTCTCACCTGTTGTAGCGGCAGTACCCGCAATTGTTTTTACTGTGTCGGGAACGTTGACGCAAAACTTTACCGTCGGCGTGCCCGCTGTCCAGGGGGAATACCTTGAAGGCAGCCAGGTGACTCTAGCCTCGGCGATCACAAATACCACCGCAGTCGATACCCCTGTTACCATTCACCTACAAGTCTACAACCAGGGCGACATACTGGGGATAAAATACAATGGGAATCTGGTTACAGATGCTACGATCGGGCCAATAACTATTCCTGCCGGACAGATTTATTATGCTAGTTGGACATATACCGAGGGTTCAACGGCCGGGTCGCGGGATATCATCATCACCGTTCAAGATGCAAATAAAGCCGTTGTTGGACAGGGTACTTTCGACGGGCTTTATTCGGTCACGGCGCCGGTACCTACCTCTTTGACGATTTCACCTTCTACCATTCCGGTCGGGGGTACCGTTCAGTTTAATTTAGCCGGTTTCGGTTCGGCGGAATTAGTAAACTTCACCATAGCCGGTACCGAGGTCAGTAGTACCACCACTAATTACGACGGCGCCGACATCGGTTCTTTCTTGTATCTGGGAACGGCCGGAACCTTTGTACTGGTGGCGACCGGGGTCACCAGCGGGAAGTCTGCCCAGGCTACGTTAACGGTGACCGCATCTACTACGACTCGCAAAATCGTAATTAACCCCGATGCCATTCCTTACGGCGCCGATGTTAACTTCACCATCAGCGGTTTTCCTGCTAACGATGGCTTTAAATTCTGGATAGTCAGTTCGGCAGACGAGACACCTGAAGGGAATGGTTATGAAGTCGGGACGGACAATAACGGTAATGGTTCCGGGTCCATGGCTTGTGATGAGCCGACTGCGGGCACCTATTACCTGGTTGATGGGGAAGGCGACGTGGCCCAGTTTACCACAACATCCGGGAGTCCGGTGTTTACTCTATCCGTAGATTCAAGTAATACCGTACAAGGCGGGACGATCACATTTTCCCTTTACAGTTTCAACCCCAATACTGTTGTTAAAGTTTCTACTCCGAATGGTAACTCAGTTTCAGTAACGACGGACGACGTCGGGGATTACGTCGGAACCATGACAAATACCGAGCCTCCGGGGGCGTATTCGTTAACTGCCACTGACGCCGCCGGTCAGACTGCAACGGCTCCTTTTACCGTATTACCGCCGGCTACAGTTAGTTTCAAGGTGCAGTTGGTGGACCCGGCAAGAATTTACATGTTGGGAACGCAGTTAGTAAGTTCCGTCACACCGGGTAGTTACTCTAACGGACCTCTCGGCGGGGAATTTCCTGCCGGCGCTGTGCCCATCACCAGCTGGACTTGTGAATATTATGATCCGGTTACATTGGCGTTGGTGAACATCGGTTCGCTGTCGCCGAATTCTCCCGCGTCTATACAAAACGTTAACCCGGGAGGTTATATCGTAACTACATTTACCAGTTCTTCAGGGACAACGGCACCAATTCAAAGTACGGTTTTTACCGCCAGCAACGGCGACGTTTGGGACTTTGACCCCTATAATGCGCTTGCAGGTATAATCGGCGATATTTATCTCAGTACGTCGGGCCCTGTTGTCAATCCGGAACTTACGGTGTCGCCAACGAGCATCGTCCAGAATCCATCCGGCAGCCCTCTTGGCTATATTGCTACCGGCTTCTTGCCGGATGAATCCGTGGGAATCTCGGTAGTAGGCGGCGGAGGCATCACGGTAACGACAAACGAAATTGGAGGGGTTGAGGGCACCTTTATGGACAGTGACCCCGTGGGGAGTTATACACTCCAAGCTGTAGACAGTGCCGGAAACAAAGCAACTGCGGCCTTTAATATTGTTGCAGGCAGCGGCACCACACCGACTCTAGTGATTACTCAAACCCAGATCGACCCGGATTCGCTGCTGTCCTTCAGTATTTCCGGCTTCCCACCCAATGAATCAGTAGGAGTTTCGGTTGTCGGCGGCGGGGGAATAACATTGACAACAAACAGTAGCGGAGACGCATCCGGTAGTTTTATCGACGGCGAAGGCTTCGGGTTATATACCCTGCAAGCCGTGGACGCTGCAGGCAATAAAGCCGAAGCAAGTTTCACCATCCTTTAAATATTTCTTGAGAAATATTTGGAGACGACAATGGCATGGGATGAAGTAAGAGAACAATTAGCGGCAGCCAGGACGCCGCAGGAAAAACAGGCGGCCGCGGTTACGTTGATGCGCCATATCGGCCGTAACCAGATGGATAAGCATCTCGTTCACATGCACACTGGAGTCGCACACTGTATCCGTTTGTCAGAGCTCCACCGGGCGATGTCCGATGCCGAGACCTATGATTTAGTAAACCGAATGATACAAGGAGGGAGTCTATGAGCAATTTCAATATTAGCGATTGGCTTCCGATGCCATTTTGGTTAGGCCCTCCCCTTCCAACAACACTTGGCCTTTATTGGCCGTGGGCACAACAACCTTCAACAACTTCAACGAGCACGCTGAATAATTTCTTCAACGGGAACGGAAGACAAAACCCGTGTTCTTCCCAGAACACCCCGGCAGCGACCAATAACAATGCTCCTGCCTATGAAAATCTGGAAGAGATCGAACTGCAGGATATTGACCCGGATCTGCTCATGCCGCGTAAAATCGTCGTTCATAGAAAGTATAAGAAGAGGGTAGAATGAGCGATATCGTACCGCGCAATTCCATAATGCCCACTATCGTCGACGATGAAGGCAATCCGCTGGAAGGACCGGAGATGGAGAAGGTCAGTAGCTTGGTCATGCAGATGGCCCAGCTGGCGCAGTTGGCCCGGATCCGTAAAGCCGCTGAGATTGATATCATTCAGGGGTTGGCGGTTGAGAAAACGCTTGATTGTACCGATGGGCAGGGGTCTCTGGATTTACGATTCGTAGACCCCAGTTTCCCATGGGCGACAGCTTCTTTCCAGAATTTGGGGCCGGATACAGTTTTCCTTGCCGTTAACATTAATAATTATCCTAAAGAATTGCCGGCGGGTCAGGTTTGGGAAGTGGATTTCAGTAAAGCCAAGCATAGAATTGAAACAATCTATTACTATTGCAATTCCGGCCAGACGGCTAAGGTACTGGCTGACGGTAAATACTAAGGAGCAGGATAAAAATGGCTGAAGATTTCCCCAAAAAGTTTCATTGCCCTAATTGCGGGAGCGAAAAGACTGTCATGAACGTAGCGGCGACGCCGTTAAAAGCCAGTGGCAGACTGCCGCTGGACGCTTTTTGCATGATGGACCAAAAGGTGATATATCTCGAGGAAGCTAACAAAGCCACCGGGGTCGTTCCGGCGATAAAGAGCAGTTTTGACGTTTGTTTTGACTGCGGTACGTGGTACTGCACAATGACTGAAAAGACGCTGATTACACTTCCGCCGCCAAAAGCCCTGCCAGGAATGAAATGGCCTCCAGGCATGCCGCCAATATAGCCAAATTTAGAGAATATTAGAGAGGTGAGTTCAATGAAATCAGTTGCAGAAAGACTCTTGCAAAAAAATAATTACCACTCCAGGTGGATCATTAAACACTGGCGGAAAGATGACTCTGGCATCTATAGAATGATATGGATGGATGACCGGATTGACGAGAATACCTTGATGGATACCGGGGCCGAGGCAATTCTTTCCGCGTTCTTCGCTACTGGTATGGCTAATTACGGGGCACCGCCGGCAAATCATTACCTGGCCCTGGACAGCAGAGTAAGTATCAACCAGACCGATACACTGGCAACAATGGCAGCGGCAGAACTGGCATTGGGTGTTAATGGTTATTCCAGGAAGGCACTGAGCAGTGCCGGTATCGGTGTAGCAGGGCAAGATTTCTATATCAATAAGCCTGCGACTTATTACGAGGCGTCCAGTAACACGGTTACATGGACGGCAACAGGGAACTGGGTTACTCCCCAGGTCAATATCGATTTGTGTACGAACGGGACAGCGGTAGCTGATGCGGATGGGAAGCATCTGGTTGCCAGTCTCCCGCTAAGCACCAGCAGGTTGTTAATGAACGGTGACATACTTGAAGGTAGTATGTATTTGGGATTAAGTAATTAGGATCGGATAATGACTTTTCAGATGCAGCAGGGTGATGGCAAACTTCGTGCTAATCCCCAAATAGTCCAGACGGCGACGAATGTCTATTCAATGACATACACCGCAGGAGGTTCTAACCCCACCGTCGTCACCGATTACTCAGCACCGTCAAGTATTAGCACTACTGGCGCAACGGTAACGGAGGATTGCTCAAATATCGGTTCTGCTAACGTCACCGCTTGGGGAACCAATTACGGTCTTACCTCAAGTTATGGGTCTGCAGTAACGAATTCCGGGACCCAAGCAGGTCCTTTTTCTTGGAGCGACGCTTTAACTGGTTTGACTCCGGGAATGTTATATCACTATCAGGCTTTTGCGACTAATAGCAACGGGACTGCTACAGGCGCCGACCAAACTTTCTTCACAACGCCATCGATTGCCGACCCTTTCCCGGCAGGCCATCAATCAATCATGTCAGGAATTTCGGGCATGGCCTCATTCGGGCCGATTATTGCCCAATGCAAATTATTTCTCAAACGATTAATAAAAGGGGAGAAGTACCATGGGAAGAATGTACACGCTTATGGGAAATACCATGACGGTAGGTACTGGCTACGTCCTGGCTTGCTTAAAACCCGCGGCCGCGGGCAATGCCGGTTCGTTAATTGCTATTCATCGGGTTGAAGTCAGTCAGGGTTCCAGTACTACGTCGGCAATGGTTTATCTCGCATTATCAAACCGTAGCACTGCCGGTACCTTAACAGTGACATCAGCTACCCCGGCAAACATGGTAGCTGGCGGACCTGCTTCCGGCATTACCGGAAACACCAGCGGTATCGCGGTGCCCAGCTGCGGCGTTAACTCCTCCAATGATACCGGCGGCACTTACACTGATTATTGGAACGCTGCTGCGAACGCATTGAATGGTTGGCTGTGGGTGCCGACGCCACCGGAGCTGATCATCGTGCCACCTGCCGGTATATTCTGCGTTAGATTCATCTCTGGTCCTGCAACGACAACCGGTTGGAACGTAACCGTAGATTTTGAGGAATTGTATTAATTAATTTGTAAAGGAGATTACCATGGGAAGAGTGTTTTCTTTAGCAGGGAATACCCTATCAACAGGAACGGGTTATGTTCTGGCGGCGATGCAACCGGCTGCAGCAGGCTCCGCGGGTTCATGGTTAAATATCCGGAGGGTAGAAGTAAGCCAGGGCGCCAGTACCACATCGGCGCAGGTTTACCTGGCGCTTTCCGCCCGGAATACAGCCGGGACACTGACCGTAACTTCGGCCACGCCGAGAAATCTGGTCGCAGCTGGTCCCGCTTCCGGCATTTCGGGAGGTACTTCACCTTTGTCCGCGGCCACTTGCGGCGTAAACTCCAGTGCAGATTCCGGCGGGGCTTATACCGACATGTGGTATTCAGGACCAAACGCCCTGAACGGCTGGCTCTGGGTTCCCACGCCTTCAGAATTAATTGTCGTTCCGCCCGGGCAGGTATTCTGTGTAAGGTTTATTACCGCGCCTGGTACTACGACCGGTTGGAATGTGACTGTGGTTTTTGAAGAAATTTACTAAACGCTGAGGGAGGCGCAAGATGCCTTATTTCTACCCGCCTCCTTTCCCGACTCTTCAGAATAGTCCAAGAGAAAGTGATGTGAGAGGGCCGTACACGCCAACCGGCCCCTCACCTTTTCCCTCAGTTGCTACCCGGTCGCTGTATAACGCGGCGATATGGAATGCCTTAATATCGTTCTACCTTCCACCATTCCCCACGCTCAATAATAAAATTTTTAATGGGCCTCCGAATGGCCCGTTTCTTGTCCCTCCAGCTCCAGTCCCAGCCCCCTTACTCCGTTACGACCGCTACGCCGTAGTCTGGAATTCGATAAGAATATTCTGGCCGGAACCGTTCCCCACACTCATTAATGAGACCAATCAAATAACTATGCCATTGGCCGCGCCGCCGACTCCACCGGATGCCTCACAATACCGGACCCAGTATAAAGACCTCTGGAGTCTGATTCATCATTTCTACCTGCCGCCTTTCGCAATAATCATGAATCAATCCAGCAATGGGTATATGCTTGGGCCTTCGATCGCACCGCCGACGCCTGTACCCGCACCGTTGTTACGTTATGACCGCTATGCCTCGGTCTGGAGTGCCATAAAATCATTCTGGCCGGACCCATTTCCAACAATGGCCAATGCTATTGATAATGGTTTCCTCAATGGCAGCGGCATAATCCCGCCAGCTCCTCCGCCAGACCCTTCTCAGATCCGTTCCCAATATAAGGATTTATGGCCGTTAATTCTGCATTATTACCAGAATCCTTTCCCGACGATCGTAAGAGTCGGAATAACAAACTACAATGTTATCTATGTTGAGGCCGTGGGGCAGGTTATTACCGGTAGTCATGGCGAAACCGACGGCGCTATATTCGGTGAGGCTCTGGGAGAAGTGCAAACGTCGCCATCAGGTATGGCTTCGCCGGCAACAATGCTGGAAATGTTGGGGCTGGCAATGGCAGGGAAACAAGGTAATTCCGACCTGGAAACCATGCTTGAGGCGAACGGATTTACCATAATAAATAAATTAGGAGAATCAGACCTCGGGACGATGATTGAAGCCTTGGGTTTGGCTATAGTGGTAAAAAACAGTGGAACTGATATTGCTACCTTATTTGAAGCATTAGGATTAACCACTTCGGCTAAATTAGGGGAATCTGAAATCGAAACCATGCTTGAAAAACATGGACTAGCTATGTTGAGTGAAATCGGTCAGAGCGATTTACAGACCTTCCTTGAGCAGCGGGGACAGGCAGCTACTGGGGAATTAGGAGAAAGCGACCTGGCAAAGTTCTTCGACACCAAGCGGCTGGTAATTATGACCGTAAAAATCGCCGGCACCGATGCCGTTGTCTTCTTGAATGCTCAGGGCCAAACTATCACCGTTCCCATTAGTGAGAACGATGCGATAGAGGCAACGGAGTCCGCGGGACTGACTATCAATGTGGAGGGGGGCGAAAACGATTTATCGACCTTCATGGATACAGGTCATGTTCAGATTATACTGGCCGCACTGGGAAAAACAGACCTTGAGACCTTCATGGAGTCCCAAGGGCAAAGCATTCTGGTCCCGATTATCGAACAGGACACGATGACATTCCTGGAGTCGTTGGGGCTTACCGCACTGGCAAAAACCGGTGGAGTTGTAGGTTTAATAAGTAACGAAACCGGTAAATTGCAAGTGGTCACGGTTCAAGCGGGCAACGATGTATATAAGAAGTATATCGAGGCGCTGGGGCAGGCTCTTTCCATACCGCAAGGGGCTTTAGATTCTCAGTCGATGAAAGAACAGCGGTTGGCATTATTATTGGCCAAAATGGGTGAAGTGGACCTGTATTGGAAATTTGGCGGCGGCGCCGCTTTTATGATTATCGGCGGAAGACATATAATTCAGTAAGAGGAAAAGTATATGGAAGTTGCTATCGGGCAAACAGTTACCATGGATTTCACGGTACATAACCCCCAGTCCGGACAAGTCTCCGCGGCTGACGTTTTACCTACTTGCCAGATATTTGAAGACATTACAGACACACCAATTTTAACTCCAACCGTGACAAAAAGAACGGGTCAGGTCGGGGACTATCGATTGACATTTATAGCCAGCAAGACTAACGGATTCACCGCGGGAAAATCCTATAATGTGATCGTTGAAGCTACTTGCGGAGGAATAACGGCCAAAGCCACAATTGACTCTTTTATCTTACAGTCTCCTCTTTCCCTACCGGTCAAGACAAGAATATAATAATGGAAGAGGTACGAATATGAACACAAATAAAGCGTATATGCTCCTCAAATCCGTAACTACCGCCGCTAATCGGAATTCTAACCCGACTGCATTTCAGGACTGGATAACTGAAGTTCAGAATGAAGTAAAGGCCAACGGCCAATTCACAAAATCGATGGCAGGCTATTTGCCGGTCTCGCCTCCGCCGTTTTTCTGGGATTATAAATGCGCGAAGTGCAGGTTCGCTTATCAATTATCACTTAGCCTCAGTGGCTTCAAGGATGACGGTTCTTGTCAGATAGTATCCGGGGACATTCAACATAACGCATGGTGCTGTTTGTGGATGCCGCCTGATGCCTATGAAGCGTTTTCTTGGCCGAGCCAACTATTCGAAGGAGACTGGTAGGAGGTTATCATGAATAGAGCAGATATCGCCGACACCATAAAGAAATTCTCTCCCGCTCCCCCATCAATCGGGCCCCCATTACCGGAGGGACTTAACGTGCACTGGCCGGACAAATTGACTAACACACTTCTAAGTATCCAGGAAGCGACAGCTACCGATGTCAAAATCAAGGATATCATTATTAGGAAGATCGGGGGCAGACGATGAACATATTACCTTCAGTAAAAATCCCGACTCCGTTCGGCGACATCCACACCCAAGCACTGGAGACCCCTCCCATCAGACTACCGTCGATGCCTGACGCCCACGGTAAAGCGGCTCTGAAACAAAGTGTCGGAGCCGACTTGATTGACTTGAGCGATACGGTTCTTGACCTAATTCCCGGAGCGGATATTGTGGGAGGTGTGTTGGACCCGGTTCGGGATAGCATCACGGCGATGCACGAAAAGGAGATACTGGGCATACTGACGAAAGAAGAATATGCTGATTATCTTGACTACAATAAAATCTTCCCGCGCAGCGTTGCCATGGCCCGTGTCATGTGCTTCAAAGAGGTGAAAAATCTGAAAGAAGTAAAGGCCGCGGGGAAAGGTTTAGCAGGTCTCTTGCCGATGTCACCGGCCAAAGGGCCTCCTTTCCCGTCCGCATTCAACATTACCTGGCCGAAGTCAGAGACGAAATAATTCTGATTATCTAGTAAATATTTCTTGAGAAATATTGAGGACTAAATGCTTTCATTGCCTATTTTCGACCTGCCGACTCGCAGCGCCTCCGGTTTTATGTACCGGTATATCCTCCCACGCATGCTTCCCGAAGTTGTCATGGGGCCGGTTGCTAGGCGCCCTTTCTTCAGTTTACTGGTGCCGCAATCTGATTTTATTTTAGCCACCGGCCACGGGGATTCTGACACTGCAACAGGACAAGGCGAATCTGTAATTTGGACTGTCAGTCAATACAACCCCAACGAAATTCAGGGGAAAATTATCAAGCTGGTGCAATGCGACACCGGGGCGGAACTAGGTCCTGACCTTGTAAAAAATGGCGCTAAAACCTATATGGGATTTGATGCGGATTTGATTTGGATTGCAGATGATAGCTATTATAGTAAACCATGGGATGATCCTTATTCAGCCGCCTGTCTTGGACCCATAATTGACGGAATTCAGGCCCTCCTAGACGGCCAGACGTGCGGGGAGTCCATGGCCATCGAAAAATCAGGATTCGAGAAAAACGCCCAGGATAACGAGGATTTTCCGTTACTGCAATCGAGCATCCTGTTTAACCAAGCTCATGCAGTTCTTTTCGGAGACGAGTCCGCCACGATCAAACCCCGACCCCGTATTTCGCTGCCGGCGCCGCCGCCTTTATTAATTTGAGCCTGCCTGATATCCTATTGACATCTTTAAGCAATGACATTATTATTTAAGGAGATAACTTAAACGGGGACAAGACGTTTTAGATAATCACAACGACTTGTCCTCGTTGTTTTTATCTGGAACGTCCTTCCCCAAACAAATCTGATGGAGGTGTTTGCATGGACATGACAAGACCGCATCGCATCGTGGGTGACGTTGCCGACGGGTTGGCGGACGGCGTGAGAGGTGTGGGGAATGGGATGGTGAGCGCGGCTAAAGGCGCGGGTTCCCAGATTATGGGAGCTTTGGACAAACCGTTTACCAAATTCACCGGCAAGGAAGGACCTCATCGAATCATTGACCGTTTTCTCAATGGCACCGTGGATGCCGGGGTCAACGTTGTAGATGTCGGGGGCCTAAGGTCTATCCAGGATGAAGGTAATGCCATCATGAGAGCGATGGACCAACCGCTCGAGCAAATCAGCTCATTCACCAAAAGAAAATAACCCCAAAGTAATTATTTAGAGGAGGTCATTAAGCATGACAACCGGAGCAACTCTCGGAACAATTTTAAATGCCGATCTTGCGGTCCCGCAAGCGATCGAGACCAAATTCCCCATGTTACCCAAATTATCCAAGCAGTTATCAACCCTTAACGGCAAGTTACCCGCGGGCCCAACTTTACCCGCATTTGCCGTGACGGCGTTGGAACCGCCTCCGCCCAACAAGTCCGGACAACCCCTGGCCAACTTCTTCAACGGCGCCCCCGTCAAGAATCCCCTGCAGACCAGTTCGCCGTTTACCCCAAGGAATCCTGCACCCCTGCGAGACAACAGCGCCGATGTCAATTTCCTGGCGCGACATACCGAAGTGAAGAACAACGGTCAGACCATCAACTTCAAGTAGTACCTGTTAAATATTAAATAAATATTTTTGGAGGAACAAAAGACATGGCAATCAATGTTATCACCGGTAAAGGTAATGCCCCCAGTACGGTCGCGTTAACGCCGCAGGAAACACAAGACTTTAGAGCCTGGTTCGACCTGATCGTCGCCCAGAAACGGGAAATTGACGAATCACTGGCGAAATCGTACCAGGATGCATACCAGTTTTACCTGAATGCCGCGGCCATCGCCAAAGCCTACATGACCACCACCAATGAGCCTTTCACCCCCCTGCAACCCACCCAGGGCGAATACGGCGTCAAGGAACTTGACCCGCAGGATATCGGCGCTATTACGTGGTCGGGCGGCAACGGTACCTCCACGATCCACTCATGGGTACAGACCATCTCCCTGGGAGCCAGCGTGAACTGGGCGAACCTGTTCGGGTCTTCCGGTACCCCGGTGACCCCGTCCAATACCGCCAGCTATCACAGCTTACTGGCATGGCATGGAATGGTTTCGTATCAGCCGGGTACCCGTATCATCCAACTTCAGCAAAATGTCGGCTCATACACCTATCCGTGCACCGGCGTTGAGCAAGCGGCCAAGATCGACAAGACTTTCAAGAAATATAAACTGCTCCCGATGGAAGGTTTTTACCTGTTGATCCCGACCAACACCTGGTATGCTCAGGCAGCTTTCGAGAAAGTGGTTTTCGCCAACGCCGAGAGCTATACCGAAGAAATCGGCCTGCTGGGCCTGGTCTTCGCGGAATACTCCTACCTGAAAGCCCAAATTTCATAGGACCCGGTTAAAATTTAATATAACTTTTGGAGGCAACGAATGTCTACATCTATAATTGCTTTAACCCAAGACGGGTCAAAGATAGCGCAGGTTTCTAAGTTGCTCGGCGCGACTCTGAACAACGGCAGTGGTGTAGCGACCGGCGCACCCATTACTCTCGCGCTGGGTGCTAATACCGTGACTACAACTACCCAAGGAACCTTCATTGTCAATGTTCCCTCCGGGTCGGCGGGTACGGTGGCAACCGCAGGCGCCACCGTTACCGGGAGTCCGGTGACACTGGTCCCGGGTGCGAATGTAATCACGACCACAACCACGGGCACTATCACGGTCACAATCACCGTCTCCGCTACGGCAGAGGTAATTGAAGTGGTAGGGCTGCGTGAGATACAAGCCGTCATCGGCGCCTCACTTTCCGGCGGTTACAAACTCGACCCGGCAGCCGTTACAGTCGCCGGAAACAAGGTGACCATTCAACCGATGTATTACCATTATGACTCCGGCGCTGCAGCTGATGGCCCGGCCGTCAATGTGCCGACAAATGTGGACCTGTCGGCGATAACGTGCGCCCTCACCGTGGTCGGTTACTAAGTAAATTTAATAAGTTATTGTTAATGCTAAAATCCTCCTCCACGAAGGTGGTGGAGGAATGTTGAAGGAGGATCTAGCAATGATCAAGTTGGCATTCCCTCGTACCCTGGAATTCCCGCCGGCTAAACGGCAGTATGAAACAGGTGACTTAATCACCTTTTCCAATGCCTGGCCGTCCCAGCTGGGCATTCTTCCCGGCCACACCTACAAGGTGGTCTGGCGTGCTGATGTTCCCTATGATCTGAGTTATATCATCGGCACCGCGGATTATAAGGACGTCAACATTTCCGACAACACCCAGAACAATCCCACGAATCCCCAGTACGAAAACCTGTATCCCTACGGCACGCAGAATACCATCTACCAGATTCTGCTCGGGTTTAAACCCGGTAACTACATGTGCCATCTGTACATGCCGTATGACCAATGGATTCTGGGCCTCGAATTCACCAACATGGTTCCGAATGATGCCAATATGTCCAATCCGCGCCTGCAATACATCGGGTCCATCAAACCGGAAGACAGTCCTCACTATGACCCGCGGTTAACAATAGTCACCGTGTATAACATGGCACCGTTCTACCTGCGGTACCTGACCGATTCCGGTGTCACCGGCGATGCCGAGAAATGCATCACCAATATGATTATCAACCATTGCCAGCTCGTTGATGTCACCGCAGGTCTACCGGGCGTGAATCCCCAGGGACAAAACGTAATCATGCCGCTTACCCAGGAACAGAAGAACAGAAATTTAATTAGATACGTGACTGAACTCAGTTTCCGCACGCGCGGGCCAGTGTAGTTTTAGCGGCAGCTGATATATTAAAACTAAAACGAGGGAGAAAACATGGACATAATTTCACCGAGCATAACCAAAAAAGTTATCAACGATTCGGCGACGCTCACGAACGCCGACAATGCACTGGTTACGATACCGAGAATCCAGACCGGGTATCTCAAGCAATTTACAGCAAGTAATCCCGCTGCTTCTCCGGCTAACCTGATGATCGAGGACGAATATACTCCGGACAGTTCCACAAATAACACCAGTCCGACACTGGTGACGAAGAACTGTTTCCCGGTTGTGGTACCGGCTGCGGCCGGCGGCGCCAACGGGTATATCGTTATTGACTACGGGCACCCGCTTTCGAAGCATATGGGGTCGCTGGCGATACTTTCCGACACTGCAAACGTCATTATCTCGTTTGTATTGGAACTTGAGTGAAATAGAGGGAGGCTTACATGTCTACTGGAAACCGGTTTAACCTGCCTCCTCCGATAAGTACACCCCAGCATGCACCGTGGACTGACGCACAATTAGCAAACCAGTACCTGTATGCGATC
>Ga0187872_10001089_pt1 | contig 28810 bp, 26 predicted proteins | sample June2016WEW_16_4_FD_132973 | JGI IMG/M metagenome (GOLD analysis project Ga0187872, IMG submission 132973) | Peatland microbial communities from SPRUCE experiment site at the Marcell Experimental Forest, Minnesota, USA - June2016WEW_16_40 | ecosystem: Environmental > Terrestrial > Soil >...
ACCTGGACCGGCTTCTGCGTCTACTGTGGGTGCAATATCGAGCGACCTCGCTCTCCTTAATACTTAACGTAGTAATACTAGTGTGGTGTCCCGGAAATACCTGCCATAACTAACTTTCCTCGGAGTGTCATGTTGAGCGTAGCGAAACATCCCATGAAAACCGCCCCAGCCCGCGCCGCGCTGGGATTCTTCGCTTCGCTCAGAATGACACCTCAAACGTTATTGCGCGAACTTATGTGACACTACGCTATACTCCCTGGCTGCGGCCGGCACGCGCTTCCTGCAACGTAACCTTCACGTCCATTTTCGTCTTGCCGCGGAAAATCGTGACGGTGACAGTGTCTCCCGTTTTGTGGCTGTTCATCGCGTGGGCAAGATCATGCTGGTCCGCGATGGGTTGGCCATCAATGGCGACGATCAAATCACCGCCCAGCATGATAGGCGTATTGCCAAGGTATGCCCGACGATTTCCACCGCGAAGCCCGGCACGCTCGGCAGCGGCTCCGGGAACGACGGAGATGATGAGCGCGCCGTAGTCGGCCGCGAGACCGATTTCCTGCGCCAGTTCGGGGCCGATGGGCAGTGACGCAATGCCAAGCGAAGGCCGGCGCACGCGCCCGTATTGCACCAGGTCATTGATAACGGCCTTGGCGGCATTGATCGGGATGGCGAAGCCGATGCCGGCGCTTTGCCCCACCTGCGAAGCAATCATCGTGTTGATGCCGATGACCTGCCCCTTCGAATTCAGCAGAGGCCCTCCGGAATTGCCGGGATTGATCGCCGCGTCGGTCTGGATCGCTTCATCGATGAACGCTCCGTCGGGGGTCTGCACCGAACGAATGGAGCTGACGATGCCGCGCGTCATGGTTCCGGCAAAGATGCCGAAGGGGTTGCCGATGGCAAACACTTTCTGCCCGACCTGCAATCCGCGCGAATCGCCGAGCACCACCGACTCCAGGCTGGGCGCCTTTATCTGAATGACCGCCATATCGTGCGCGCGGTCCAGGCCGATCACCTCTGCCTTGTATTTCTTCTTGTTCGCCAGCGTCACCTCAAGCCGGTTTGCGTTGGCCACTACGTGGTAGTTGGTGAGGATGTGGCCTTCCTTGTCGATGATGAAGCCGGAACCCGCACCCTCCTGCGGCACAGGTCCATAGAAGAAATCAAAAGCCATCTGCGTGGACGTGACGTTCACCACCGAGGGCGAGACACGCTTGTAGATTTCTACATTGTTCTGCTCCTCGGGGTCGAGCGCCGGGGCTCCGGCTGCTTGCGTAATCTGCGCCGGTTCGCGATTGCCGGTGAAGGGGACGGCGCCGGGATGATGCGAAGTGTAGTAAAGAAAAGCGGCTGCCAGCAGAACACCAACAGCGATCGGTCGTAGCAGGTTCATATTTTTTGCAATAAGGTTATAGATTTCTGACAAACGATTAAAGATAGCCCGACGGTGATCACCGGCCCCGCCGCTCGGCTTCGCACAGTTGTTGCCACACCTTTTCGACCTGCTGTGCGGTGTCTTCCAGAGGCCCTGAATTCTCGATGACGTAGTCGGCGCGTGCCGCTTTTGCCTCATCGGGCCACTGAGCGTGCATACGCCGCTCGACATCGGCACGGGCGGCTTCGAACGTGATGCCCACTCGTTGTGCGAAGCGCCGTATCTTGCTTTCCAACGGGCAGGTCACGACGATAATGCGATCAAAGCGCTCGTGCCCGCCGGCTTCGTAGAGCAGCGCCGCCTCGCAGACGGTGATCGCCCGCGGATCGCGACGCCCTGCTTCGTCCATCCAGCGGTCTTCAGCCTGCAGAACCGCCGGATGCACAATGGCGTTCAGTTCCTGGATGCGCCCGGCGAAGGCCAACTCCGCCAGCTTCGGGCGGTTAATGCTTCCGTCCTCATTCAGAATGCCGCTGCCAAAGTGCTCGACCACAGAGGCATAGACCTTCTCGCCCGGCCGCATCAGGTCATGCGCCAGCTTATCCGCCAACAGAACATAAGCGCCGCGCTCATGCAGCATCTGCGCAACGGTCGTTTTGCCGCAGGCGACACCGCCGGTAAGTCCTACGCGCAACATGTGCCGGTCTCCACAGCGCCTTCGAATAGTATTTGCAGAATAAATATTCTTCCTGATCAGGGTTACTGCATTCTCGTGACTTTGTTTAGGATCAAGTAAACAAAGTTGTCGTTTAGCATTTGGTAACACGCGTCGAATTTAATTTTGGTACAAACGTCTCACGCCTCAACATGTTTGCGCATTATCGGACATAACAACGCAAAATTTTGTGCGCAAAAACATCGTTTTTTGCTGGCAAAGAATGCACGAAAAGCCTCGTAAGACATTTGGGTTCATCCGCTTGCACGATATTTCTCCGGCGCGGCTGAAAATGGCTCTGCTGCAACACAACTATCATCTTCATTTAAAACCACTTAGCTTCGCGTGACCAGTGCCTCGGCGCATTGCGGCGGCTTTCACCGTGTTCACCATCAGCATGGCAATCGTGAGCGGACCAACACCGCCGGGTACAGGGGTCAGCGCACCGGCTACCTCGGCGACCTTGGGATGTACGTCGCCGACAAGGGTCGAGCCCTTGGCCGCAAAGTCCGCCTCCCGCGTGGCATTGCCGGCAAAATACTTGTCGAACTCGGCGCGATCGGTGATGCGATTAATGCCGACATCAATGACGGTAGCGCCCGGCTTGACGAACTCGGGCGTGATCATGCCGGTTTTTCCGATGGCGGCAATCAGGATGTCGGCGCGGCGGCATACCCCGGGCAGATCGCGGGTGCGCGAATGGCAGATGGTAACGGTTGCGTTGGCGTTGGTGAGCAGCATCGCCACGGGTTTGCCAACGATGTCGCTGCGGCCAACCACGACCGCTTCCTGTCCCTCGATGGGAATCTGCGACCGGCGGAGGATCTCGATGACTCCGGAGGGAGTGCATGGCACCAGTCCGGGACGCCCGGTCGAAAGATAGCCCACGTTGAGCGGATGAAAGCCATCCACATCTTTGGCGGGATCGACCGCCAGCAACACACGCTTGGAGTCCACCTGCTTGGGCAAGGGAAGTTGCACGAGGATGCCATCGATATCGTCGCGGGCGTTGAGCCCGGCGATCAGGGCCAACATCTCCTCGGTAGTGATGTCTTCCGAAGGCGTTATTTGCTCACTGAACAATCCAAGCGCTTCGCAGGTTCTCACCTTGTTGCGCACGTAGATCTCCGAAGCCGGATTGTGGCCCACCAGAACGGCGGCGAGGCCCGGTCTGAGGCCGCGCAGGCTCAGGTCCTTCACTTGTTCCGCGACCTCCGCCTTAATGGCAGCGGCAATTCTGTTTCCGTCCAGAACGGTGGCTGGCATGGCTTCGCACCTATCCCTGAAAGTGTGCTCCGCATCTAGTGTATCAACCCATAGCGTGGCGCCGCTGCCGTAAGATGGCCGCAACCATCAGACTGTGGCTGGGTTTATTAATGTAGCAAGGGTGAGTAAGGCGCACCGGTTAGAAGAGAGTTATCTCCTGGTAACGCCTGCCGCATGTGAAGGTTGCAAGTGCCCCGAGGAGTGCAGGGAAGTACCTTCGGTGAAAAAAATGCGTGCAACGTCCTTGGGTGATCGCGAGTCTAACCGATATAGCAGAGTAGGTCGGAGGTGAGGTATGCGGGAGAACCTGACGGAGAGCTGCAAGTTTTCGACGCCAGAGGTGGCTGGACTGCGGAACAGTATGCTGCAAGAGGTACTTGATCTGCGCGCCGCGGCGGAAGTGCTCCAGCTATTCCTCATGGGCAGGGGATACGGAGTCTCCAGCGACGATGCCCGCGAAGCAGTCCGCCGGTTTGGCGTAGCGGGCTGGCCGGTCGAGGCGATCCAGCGGGAGCTGAACCGGATTGCCCTGGTTCAATAGACCTGGTTCAGGAACTCTGGTCCAGTAGCTTGGTTTTAGAAGGGCCTGCGCAATCGGCGCGGGCCCTTTGATTTTGGCGGCGGCCAACCCCCGTTGAACCCGGATTGCATCTACCGCCGTACTCCGTCGAGGCACATACCTACCCCGAAATACAAGTTCCTGTTGTGCTGCCCCGGATAATTTGGTAACAATGGCAGCGCTTTCAACGCTTCCGTCTGCGTCGGTACCTGTTGGAACGTTGAAAGAACCCGGTGCTGCCGCAATTGCGCAGGCAGAGCGGGGTAAAAGGAGGCTTGGGTGATGCAGAATCGCAGAGAGTTCCTGAGACTGACGGGCGTTGCCGCCATCGCAGCCAGCGGTGGAGTGGGTGCGGCACAGGCGGAAGTGAAGCCTGCCGCCAACTATAAGCGAGGCATGGCGCGCGGCTTGACGTTGCTGACCATGCGGCGTAGCGGGGAATATCGGCTCGGCGTAAAGACCAACAAGGGCATTCTGGACGTGAAGGAGGCAGCCGGCAAGTTGAAGATGGGCGCTCCGGCCACTATGGACGAGCTGCTGCAAAACGAGGATGGCCCGAGGCTGAACGCGCTGGTCGATGCCGCACTGAAGTCCAATGCGGCCGCGTCTGTTTTCCTTAAAGAAGAAGCTATCGAGTACGGACCGGTGGTGGTCCAGCCGGAAAAGATCATCGGCGTCGGGATCAACTATCGGAAGCATGCCAAGGAAGTAAACATGCCGATTCAGAAGCGCCCCGTGCTCTTTAACAAGTACAATTGCGCGCTGAACCGTCACCAGGGCACGATCAAGCTTCCGGTCGAGGTAGCCACCAAGTTCGATTATGAAGTCGAACTGGTGATCGTGATGGGCAAAGAGGCGAGGAACGTCAGCGAGACCGATGCGCTCTCGTACGTCGCCGGCTATTGCACCGGCAACGACTTCTCGGCGAGAGACTTGCAGTTAGAAGTCTGCCTTATGCTGGGAAAGACGCTCAACGAATTTGCCCCCCTGGGCCCATACTTTGTTACCGCCGATCAGGTAGATCCCGACAACCTTAAGATCGAATGTCGCGTGAATGGCGAGACGCGCCAGTCGTCCAACACCAGCGATATGATCTATGGCTCGCGCCAGCTCGTCAGCTACATCTCACGCTACGTTACGCTCAGGCCCGGCGACATTATTTTTACCGGCACTCCGGAAGGCGTGATCCTGGGGAAGCCCAAGGACAAGCAGGTCTGGCTGAAAGCCGGGGACAAGCTTGCCTGCAGCCTGGAAAAGCTGGGAGAGCTGAGGTTCGAATTGGTCTAACCGCGCGCAGCAGCGGCAACACAGTTCTTTTTTGCCGAGCCCCATTCGGTGCGAATTGCGGGGGATGACACCCGAAGGAACTACCCCACGTTAGCCCCAATCACCCCAGCGAGCGGTGCTCGCCGGGGACCCCGACGGGCGAACGTGGGGCACCGCCATAAAGAAAATGCCTTTCAGGGCTGCTCGATTGACGTAAAGATCGATATATGCAAAGATTTATAGCTATATATGCCGGAACTTTCGCACTTTACGGCTGAGTTCTTCAAAGCCCTGTCACATCCTTTGCGGGTGCGGGTCTTGGACTCATTGCGCGGCGGCGAGGTTGGGGTCAACGAACTCAGCGCCCGTCTGAACGTCGAGCAGACCACGTTGTCTCAGCAGCTCTCGGTTCTCCGGAAAAGCAACATTGTGGGCGGCCGGAAAGAGGGCCAGAACGTTTATTACTCGGTGCGGGACCCGGAGATTTTTCGTCTGCTGGACGTGGCCAGGCGGATCTTTAACAACCAGCTTATTGATGTCAGGGACCTTCTGGCGCAATTAGGTCCGACGGGCGAAAAGTGAAACTCTTTTCGTCCTCAGCGGAACTACCCCACGTTAGCCAACTACGGGCAAATGTGGGCCACCAGACCAGACGGCGAACGTGGGGTACAGACCAGGCTAGATGCGCGCTATTTGCGTGACGAGAACTACCCCACGTTAGCCAAAAGCGGGCGGAACGTGGGGCACCCGCTGGGCAAAGCTAAAAGCCCCACCCTGCGCCGAAAATCACGGCGCAAGGGTAGGGCACCCCGAGATTGCTTTGATTCAGAAAGGGTGAGCCCCAACGCCGGGAAAAAAGCGAAATTACCCCACATTAGCCAACTACGGGCAAATGTGGGCCACCAGACCAGACGGCGAACGTGGGGTACAGACCAGGCTAGATGCGCGCTATTTGCGTGACGAGAACTACCCCACGTTAGCCAAAAACGGGCGAACGTGGGGCACCAGATGAAAACACAGAGTTTGTCGATATGGCAGGCCAAGACATTTAATGATTGAAATTCTGTTCAAGTTGGTTTTGTCAGTATTACTTGTTCTCCCCGTGGCGGTCTTCGCCGTGCGAGGGAAAAAAGCGCGTTTGCTACCGGCGCTGGTACTGTTTGGCGCACTCGTGGCGGGAGCGCTTGCCGCGATTTTAAGCCTCGGCCAAGGTGGCCATGTTCGCCTAGACCTCTCAAGCCTGACGCCGCTTCCTTTCGTGCTCGGCAGTGACCGGTTGAGCGCCTACTTTCTGCTGTTGATCTGCCTGGCCGGCGCGCCAGTCGCGCTGTTTTCGGCGGGGTACGTGGAGCGCCACTACAGCGGACGGCGCCGGGATTGGCTGTGGGCTTTGCTGCCGCTGTTCCTGCTTTCGATGATCGTGGTGGCCACCGCTGCCACGGCCTTCGCCTTTCTGTTCGGGTGGGAGCTGATGACACTGTTCTCGGCGGGCCTCATCCTGATCGACGGAGATGGCGGCCAGCGGCGCCAGCACATCTTTACCTATCTGCTGATGATGCATGCGGGCGCGGCTGCCGTCGCTGCCTCGTTCTTTGTCTTCCTCCCGCACTCGGCGAATCTCGATTTTGCTTCCATGCGCGCGGCGTCGCCCGTGCTATCGGCAAGCGCCCGCAACGCCATCTTCCTGCTCGCCTTCATCGGATTTGGAACCAAGGCAGGCATCGTCCCTCTGCATCTGTGGCTTCCGAAGGCTCATCCCATTGCGCCCAGCCCGGTTTCGGCGCTGATGTCGGGCGTCATGTTAAAGACGGCCATCTACGGATTTGTGCGCCTGGTATTCGACCTCATGGGAGGCGGACCGAGCTGGTGGGGATATCTGGTGCTGGCGGCCGGCGCCGTCTCAGGTGTTCTGGGCGTGCTGTACGCCATTGCCGAGCACGATCTGAAGCGCCTGCTCGCATACCACAGCGTGGAGAACATCGGCATTATCTATCTGGGTTTGGGTGCGTCGATGATCTTCACGGCACACCATGCCCTGCCGTGGGCCGCGGTGGCGCTCATGGGCGCACTGCTGCACTCGCTCAACCATGCGCTGTTTAAGAGCCTGCTGTTCCTGGGCGCCGGCGCCATCGCAGACGCTACGCACACGGTCGATATCGAAGAGCTTGGCGGATTATTCAACCGCATGCGCGTGACCGGAAGCGTCTTTCTTGTCGCCTGTTGCTCGATTGTCGGCTTGCCGTTGTTCAATGGGTTCGTCAGCGAGTGGCTCACGTTTCGCAGTTTCGTGGCTGGCGCAACCCTTGCCAGTCTCTCGCCGGCAATTGTTCTGCCCTTGATGGCAGGCGTGCTGGCGCTCATCGGCGGATTGGCAGCCGCGTGCTTTGCCAAAGTTTATGGGGTCGCATTTCTGGGCCGGCCGCGCAGCAGGGAGGCCGAAGACGCGCGCGAAGTTTCACGGAGCATGCAAGCCGGGATGGTGATGTTGGCCGCGGCCTGCATCATCATCGGCATTGCGCCCGGCATCGTGTTGTGGCCGTTGAGTGGGGTGGTTCAGCAACTGCTCCCCGGCGCTACGCTGCCGACATCGGCGATGTCGATTACGCGGGTGATCCCTTGGCTTGCGGTTGTGGTGGTTGGCGTTGTGTTCGCGACCATGTTGGTACGCCGCGTTTCGCGCACCACGCCCACCTGGGCCTGCGGACTGCCGGGACTCGACAGCCGGATGCAATACACGTCCACGTCCTTTTCCAAGCCGCTGCGCCAGGTGTTCTCACAGGCTTACAAGCCCGACCGCACGGTTGAAATTTTGCCGGTTGACCAGCCATGCTTTCCGGCCTCGATTTCTTATAGCTCGGTGCGCACGACGTCATTCGAGCGGTCGCTCTACCGTCCAGCGCTGGACGGAATCGTCGCCGCGGCCAATCGACTCAGGCGGTTGCAGACGGGAAATATCCAGGTGTACCTGCTTTACATGTTTCTGGCACTGGTTGCCCTGCTGGTCTTCATGAGGTTTGCATGACATTTGCGATCGACTTTTTGCAGGTGCTGATACTGGTTGGTACGGCACCGCTACTGCGCGGACTGGTTGGGCGCATCAAAGCGCGCATTCAGAATCGGCGCGGTGCAAGCGTGTGGCGTCCTTATGCCGACCTGCGCAAGCTGTTCAGCAAAGAAGACCTGATTTCCGCCACCGCTTCTCCGCTGTTCCGCCTGTCTCCGATGATTCTGTTTGCCGCGACGGTGGCGGCGGCTGCATTTGTCCCCACGCTGCACGGCTTCGCGCTGCTGGGCACGGCCGGCGATTTCATCGTACTGGTGTATTTGCTGGCGCTGGCGAGGTTCTTCCTGATTCTGGGAGCCATGGATGGCGGCAGCTCGTTCGGCGGCATGGGAGCGAGCCGCGAAGCGCTGGTTTCAACGCTGGCGGAGGCGCCGCTTCTGCTTGCGCTGGTTGCGGTTTCGATCGTGGCGCACAGCACGAGTGTGGCGGGAATTGTGCGCTGGTCGAGCGGCCAGCCGTTCTTTCATCTTTCGCCGGTACATGCGCTGGCGTTCGTTGCCTTCACCCTGGTCGCCATCGCCGAAACCGGGCGGGTTCCAATCGACAATCCAACCACGCACCTGGAACTCACGATGATCCATGAAGCCATGGTGCTCGAGTATTCCGGCCCGAGCCTGGCGTTGATCGAGTGGGCGAACGCCATAAAACTGAACCTCATGCTGTCGCTGCTCGTCGCTGTCTTCATGCCCTGGGGCATCGCGCCGGCCACTTCTCTTCACGGGCTGGCGATTGCACTGGCGGCGTACGCGCTCAAGATGGTGTTGCTGGCGGTTCTATTGGCCGTGCTGGAAAGCAGCGTCGCCAAGCTCCGCATGTACCTGGTGCCGGATTTCCTGGGGGTGGCATGTGCATTGTCGATCCTGGCTGTGGTATTCACTGCGCTGAAGAGGTGAAGGATGGGGTTGGTTGAATTTGCGGCGGCTAAGACACTGGCGTCCTCGGCCGTATTCCTGTTTATAACCGTGCTGTTGATGGCGGCTGCCAAGCGGACTTCCACCTGCATCATGCTGTTCGGCGTCCAGTGCGCGGTGATCACCGCACAGATCCTGGCAGCGGCTTTCGTGTATCACTCCCGTGAAGCCTACGTGGTCGCCGCCATGGTCTTCGTCGTGAAGGTGCTGGCAATTCCCTATGCGCTGCTTGGCATCAGGAAGCGTCTCAACGTGCCGGGAGGCGTAAGCGCCTCCACCACGCCGGCGCAATCGGTCTACATCGCCGCTGGGCTCATCCTGCTGGCCTTCCTTGTGGTTCAGCCTTATGTCCGCGCTCTCGCGCTGGACGGCGAAATGCTGGCCGCCGCCACGGCCGTCCTGCTGACCGGCGCGTTTCTCATGGTCAGCCGCAAAAAAGCGTTGATGCAGGTGATCGGATTGCTCGTGCTGGAAAACGGCATTTTCCTGGCGGCGCTGACCACCACGTTCGGCATGCCGCTGGTGATCGAGATGGGTATTTTCTTCGACCTGCTGATTTGTGTGTTGTTATTGGGGGTATTTGTGTTTCGCATTCGCGATACTTTCGAGCACGTGGACGTTTCCAAGTTGCGGCGACTGAGGGGTTGAGCGCATGACACTATGGCTCCCACTTCTACTGCCGCTGTTTGGCGCCCTCGTGATGCTGGCATTTAAGAATCCCCGAACGGCAGTTCGTGTCGCGCTCGGCATCGGCGTGACTGAGGCTGCCCTGCTTGGTAATTGCGTGGTGAAACTCCGTGCCGCCGGCGTGCTGCAAGAGGGACGGTACCTGCGCGGCGACGGGCTCACATCGTTTTTCTTGATCAATCTCACCCTCGTCTTCGCGCTCGTGCTGGCGTATTCGGTGGGCTACCTGCGTCACGTTCCCAAAGGCCGCTTCTCCTCGCCGCGCTGGTTTTATGCGCTGGTGTTCCTGTTCCTGTTCACCATGTTGGCCGTGTACCTTTCGGCAAACCTGGGCATGATGTGGATCGCCATCGAGGCCACCACGCTGGCGTCGGCGCTGCTGGTCGGCTTTTACAACACGCAGGGGGCGGTCGAGGCGGGCTGGAAGTACCTGATCGTCTGTACCGTGGGAATTGCCTTCGCGCTGTTCGGCACGATCGCTCTCTACCTGGCAGCCGTTCGCGGCGGAGTGCCGGCGGAGATGGCGCTGGATTGGGCTGTGCTGATGGACGCGGCGCCGCAGATGAGTGCCGCACGTGAACTGCTGAAACTGGCCTTCGTGTTCGTGGCCGTAGGTTACGGCACCAAGATCGGCTTCGTGCCCATGCACAGTTGGCTACCCGACGCACATGCCGAAGCGCCTTCGCCAATCAGCGCATTGCTCTCGGCCGCGCTGCTGAACTGTGCCCTGTATGCTCTGCTGCGGGTGGAGGCCATCACCTCGCGAGCCATCGGCCACGGCTTCAGCCACACCCTGCTGCTGGCCTTTGGCGGGCTATCCGTACTCACCGCCGCGTTCCTGATGATCGTGCAGCGCGACCTGAAACGCCTGCTGGCCTACAGCAGCATCGAGCACATGGGAATCGTCGCCCTCGGCGTTGGCCTCGGCGGAACGCTGGGGCTCTACGGCGCGCTACTGCATGCCTTCAATCACTCGCTCGCCAAGACGCTGCTGTTCTTCACCACCGGCAACATTCGCGAGGCCTTCGGAACCCTGCGCATGGACCGCATTCGGGGCATGACGCGCGCGTTGCCCTGCACCAGTGCCGTGCTGGTCGCTGGCGGCCTGGCAGTGGCCGGCATGCCGCCCTTTGGGCTGTTCGTCAGCGAATTCATCATCCTGACATCGGCGTTTACGCAGGCCCGCTACCTGGTGGCGACGTTGATCCTGGCGGCGATTTCGATCGCCTTCGGGGCGCTGCTTTATCACTGTCAACGCATGCTAAGCGGCGAAGCGAAACAATTATCGGCCAGGCCAAAGGCACCGATTTCTGAAATTGCGGCAATGTGCGTGTGCGGCGCTTGCTTGTTGGTCCTCGGACTGTGTATCCCCGCCGCGTTCACGGCGGTGCTGCGCAATGCAATGGCGGTGCTGCAATGAACGCATCCGGCCGCTCCAGAACCGCAGCCGGCGTGAGCGAAGCGCTGTCGCTGCTGGATGCCGGCAATTCCCGTCTGGTCTCGATTTTCGGCAGCATCGACGGGAATGGCGCCCGGCATGTGCATTACATTATCGACGTGGACAACCGGGAATACCGGCAGTTCAGCGCGGCGGTGGAGGGAGCGATTCCGTCGGCAACGCGCACCACGGCCGCGGCCGCCTGGTATGAGCGCGAACTGCACGATCTGTACGGTGTCGACATTAGTGGTCATCCCAACCTGCAGCCGCTTGTGTTTCATGAAGGTTGGCCCGCCGGCATTCACCCGCGCCCCGGCCACGCAATGTCATCTGGCGGCGAATATCGTTTTTTGAAGGTTAAAGGGGAAGGTGTGTGCGAGGTGCCGGTGGGACCGGTGCATGCGGGCATCATCGAGCCCGGACATTTTCGGTTCAGCGTTGTCGGCGATACCGTGCTTCACCTCGAGTTGCGGCATTTCTACACCCATAAAGGCACAGAGGCGCTGTTTGAGGGCACGCCGGTGATGCGCGGATCGATGGTGGCCGAGTCGGTGTCGGGCGACAACTGCTTTGCCCACGCGGTTGCCTATTGCCAAGCCGTCGAAAATGCCTTCGGTGTGTCGGTTCCGCCGCGGGGAAGGGCATTGCGGCTCATCGGCCTCGAGTTGGAACGCATGCTGGCGCATATCGCCGATGTCGGCGCGTTGTGCGGTGACGTGGCCTTTGCCGTCCCAGCGGCGTATACAGCACGTCTCAAGGAACTGCTGCTACAGACCTCCGCCCGCTTCTTCGGAACGCGTTGCTGGCGGGGCCTGGCGCTGCCGGGCGGCGTCAAGCGTGATTTGGCGCCTGAAGATGCGCATGCGCTCGGCGGCAGCATCGCCGGCGCGGCGCGCGACTTCGCCGAATTGGCGCGGATCATTCTTGACACGCCTTCGGTGCAGAACCGCTTCGAGTCAACGGGCATCTTGAAACGCGAGCTGGCGCGCTCACTGGGAGTGGTCGGCCCGGTGGCGCGGGCAAGCGGCGTCAGACTGGATGTTCGCCGCGATCACCCTTATGGCCGGTATCGCGCGCTTTCCCTGGAGGTTCCGCACTATCACCAGGGCGATGTGCTGGCCCGCGCACGCATCCGCATCGACGAGACCGCCATTTCGGCCCGCCTGATCGCCGAGACGCTCGAGAGCATGCCGGCTGGTGCGATCGCGACTTCGGTGCCCAGCGAAGGCAGCGCCGAAGGATTCTCCGCTGTCGAGTCGCCGCGCGGCGAGCTGCTCTACTGGATTCGCGTGCACGACGGTTACGTTCGGCGATGCCACATCAAATCGCCGTCGTTCCAGAACTGGCCTGCGCTGCCGCTCGCCATGCCCGGCAACATCATCGCCGACTTCCCCCTGATCAACAAGAGCTTCAACCTTTCATACTCTGGATGTGACCGATGATCTTCGACATAGTCGCGCGCAGCCTGGCCAGTGACCGAACGCTTGTCTCCGTCGAGGAATTGCTGGGCGATTGCGCCGGCAGCCGAATGCCCGACGTGCAGCCCGCAATGTTGAGCACTGGCCTGGCACAGCGTGCGGTGGATGCTTGTCCTACGTCGGCGCTTCGGCTGGAGCAGGCAAACGGTGGTACGCACCTCGTCATGGATTACGGCGAATGCACCGGATGCGGAGATTGCGTGCAGGCGGGTCAAGGCGCGTTCCGCATCGCGGAACGATTCATGCATTGCGGCGTTGCCAGAGCAGGACTGATTCGCCGGTGGGACATTTCCTGCCATAGCGAAATATTCGTCAACGACCCAGTCGCAGTGGGCGCCGGCAACGAGATCCTGGCGCTGCTTGGCCGGGCGCTGAATATCCGCCAAGTCGACGCCGGTTCCTGCAACGGGTGCGAATCTGAGATTGGGGCGTTGACGAATCCTTACTACGATCTCGAACGTTTCGGTATCCACTTTGTCGCATCGCCGAAACATGCAGACATGCTGCTGGCGACCGGCCCGGTAACGCGCAACATGTCGGAAGCCCTGAAGCGCACTTATGAAGCTACGCCCGCACCGAGGCTGGTCGTCGCCGTCGGAGCGTGCGGATGCACTGGCGGTGTTTTTGCCGGCAGCTATGCCGTTGCCGGTGCTGTCGATGCCGTGATTCCGGTTGACGGCTACATACCGGGATGTCCGCCGACGCCGGCCATGCTTCTGACTGGAATTTTGCGGGTCCTGCGCGGCAGCGCGATCGCGAATAGCTGAAGTCAACCCAAGCCCATCATCGGACTCACACTCACGGTCATGTTCGCCGATTGCCCGGCTGTGACGGAAAGGCTGGTCGTCGAGGTTACGATGGAGAAGTCACCTCCCGCCGTGCCTGCCGAGGCCAGTGAGATTGCGCCGAAGAGCCCGCCCTTTTCTCCGTTGGGGCCGGCGCTGAAATAAAGCGTGTTAGGGTCTCCTACTCCACCCTGTCCGAAGGTCATATCCCACAGACCCGGGTTCGCAATCGGATTACCGTTTGCATCCTGGAGCTGGCCTTTGAAAGAGAAGGTGTTGGCGTCGAACGCATTGATCGTGCCATCGCCGAAATTTCCGATCAGCAAAGCTCCGCCAAGACTGCCAAACCCCGCCGGAGCGAGCGTCGCGGCCCAGGGAGCGTTGAGCGTACCGCCCGTCGCAACACGCTTTATCAGGTTGCCGTTCATGTCAAACACGTCAACGATGCCGTTGCCGGCGCCTTCCTGCGGCGGGCCGCCACCGGGTCGCTGAAGAGCGTAATCGATGAACACCTGCTTATTCAGCACATGGATACCGTAAGGCGCGTAGCCGGTGGGAAGCGTCGTGTCGCTGAAATTGCCGGCGAGCGCCGCGGATGCAAACTTGTTGTTGAACACGTCGACCGTGCCCTTGCCGAAGTTGGCCGCCAGAAGCATGTTTGCGGAACCGTTGTTGACGAGCGCCAGGCCGGTGTAAACCGCGCCGGCAGCGGAGTTGTCAACCGCCCCTACGGCGTTGGTAAGATTCGCGTTCCATCCCGCGATGGTCCCGTCGGTGGTAGCAAATAAGAATGTCGCCGGGATGCCGTTGCTCAGGACGAAGTCCGTGTTCGAGGGATTAAAGACGATTCCCGTGGGATGGCCGGCGGTAGAGCTTCCGGCCGCGCCAGGAATGCCGACATCAAACTGCTTGTTTCCCGCCGCGTCATATAACTTCGGAGACTCCGCCGCCCTGGCTGTTAACCCAGAACGGAGTGTTCTGTCCAATTGCTATGCCCCAACCATTGATCAACGTGGGATCGGTGTGCTGCGCAGTGATCGATCCATCGGAGACGAGATTGGTTTGTTGATAACTGCTGGCGGACTGCGCATGCGCCGGTGCGCACCAACCTGCGACAAGAAGAGTCGCGAGAAGTGAACTTAGAGCTCTGATGTTTAGACGGAACTGCCCGCCAGCGAACAGGTTTGCCACACGATTGAAAAGCGACGTCATTGGAATGCTCCAGCATCTTTACTGATTGGCCTTGTCTGTTTCAAAAGCCACTGTGAGCATAGGGCGCCAGGTTTTCTTATGTGTCACGGAATTGTCAGCCGGTTGTAGTATTACCGTCTAAAAACGAGTTGACGGTCCTTGCGGATCGGAAGAGCGCGGGACAGCAGTGCAACGACGCACGCGGCTCAAAAAGCATCCAGCACCGTACGTGGGGCTTCCTTTTGGGGGATGAGCGTTCGGCGAGTAATTCAAAGCCGAGTTCCCGCCCAGCAATGCTCCTGCTCATATGTGGCCGCCACACCTCTATCCACAATAAAGGAAGTCCTCGCCGAATTATCGCGAGGGTGCCCGGCTTCGGAATTACAATACGGGTATGCAGCGAGCAGCCCTATCTGCGTTGCTGGTCGCCTCCGTACTGTTTGCCGGTAATCTGCAAGCGCGGCGAGGGGGCGGCACGTTTCGGGGCGGTGCTGCGGGGCATTCTCACTTTCATATTTCTCGCAACTCCAATGCGATTCTTGTTCCTCTCTGGTATGACGAGCCGTCTGAGTCCGAATCGCCTCCGTTCATCATTGTGCAGCCCGACAAATCGGAGCCAGCGACACGGAAGATTCCCGCTGCCAGCTCGCAGATAATCGAGGTACCGGGCACAGCGAGCTTAGCAGCCTCCAAACCGTCACCGCCCGCAATATTTATTTTGAGGAACGGTGAGCGGTTCGAAGCTCGGCGATATCTGCTCACGCATGATAATCTGTCCCTCACCGTCGATCGGCGGCAGCGCACCATTCCACTTGCTATGCTCGATCTTGACGCCGCGGTTGCCGCCAATCGGGAACGCGGAATCGACTTGCGGATTCCTGCCGACCAGAGTGAGATTTCCGTGGGCTTTTAACCGAAGGGACTGCGCTGAATGCGCTTTCCTAATCACGTCTTTCCGTTCTATATCTTATGGAGCGATTCCAGATTTTGGCGCAGCCATGGTGGGTCAATCTCCTGCTTCTCGTTCCTGCACTTTCATATCTCCTCTGGCGGCGAAAAGGTCTGCTGCTCAGCTGGCGGAAGCTCGTGATGCTGGCATTGTTTGGCGCATCTTTCGGCTACGTGGAAGCTGCTGTAGTGGTTTACCTGCGTACTGCCGCGGGCGCAGTTGGACATTACAGCAGCACGATTTCCGAATTGCAATACTCGTCAACAGCCTATCAGCAAGCGGTATCGGCTCTTGTTCAATTTCCCCAGAGCCTGCGCACGATTGAAGTGTTTCGCGAAGCAGCAACGATGATCATGCTGGGCACAGTCGCCGTGCTTGCGGGCGCCAGAGCTAAAGAGCGTTGGGGTTCGTTTCTATGGGCATTTGCTGCGTGGGACTTAGCCTACTACGCGGGGCTATGGGCGATACTACGATGGCCATCTTCACTCAAAGACTACGACGTGCTTTTTCTAATTCCGGTGCCTTGGGTCGCACAGGTATGGTTCCCACTGCTCGTGAGTGGCCTGTCTCTGCTTATCATCGTCCTCTCCCGAATAGAAAAGGCAACTAGCACGCAAGTCCATGAGTAGACATTAGCTTTGGCTGGGTCAATTCCTCAAGAACGACGACCCAGCGTGTGCGGAGGCCGTCGTTCGATGTCTACTGAGTTGGGGGACACGGAACTGGTTTTGAATAGTCCGGCATCCTAATTACCTTCCCACTTTGGTCAACCTTTGGAGCGTAACATTGAGTTGCAGGCGGCGGTGGAGGGTCGATACTTATGTACGGGGGCGTTGATGGATACGTATAGTACGGACTATATGGGCCGTAGTATATCGGTGCGGCATAGACGGGCCACCAAAATGGCCACCAAAATGGACCGCCGTAAAACCCGCCGTAGAACCTGCCACCGTAGTATCCGCCGTAATGTCCGCCGTAGAACCTGCCGCCGTAGTATCCGCCGAAATGCCCGTCGCCGTGAAATCCGCCGCCCCCATGTCCGACACCGCGACCTTGTGCTAAGGCTGGCGCCGGAAACACAACGATCAACGCCACTACCATTATCGGAACCAGAGCAAGAGCTATTCCTTTCATGATTCACCTCCGAAAGGCTGCGGAGAATACAGGTTTCAGGCGAGAGTGCCCCAAGTTCTTGTAGAAATGTCTCGGGGTGCCCACATCGCCAACGCCTCGCTTGTTCTGCCCCAACACGCGCAACCGCGGCGCGTGCCGGGAACCCCGGCCTCGGTGTATTTTTCCGCAGCCTGCCGAACAACAAAATGTTACTCCACATGCAGTGCTGCGGTAACGAAATTCCGTTCGAAAGTGCTCACGTTGGTAGAACATTGCCCGGGCGGATGGCAGTGAGCCGACAACTCTGGCCGGGTCGTGGCGCTGGCGGGCGGCAACGGCAATAGCAAATCGACGACTGGAAATCTCCGGAGCCTGTTTCATAAATCGATTCCGGAGAAAGCTGAAGATCTCATAAAAGGTTAAAGGCCTCATTTGTCTGAGTCTCGGGCAACAAGGCTGAAGTCGTGCAGCTTCAAAGCATCATGCTGGAACGACCTCTGCTCTTATTTCACACTGTGTACGCTTTCGCGCTACGACAGTTAACGGGTGCAGGCTTACGGAAGTTGTCTTTGCAAACTCGTTGGCTGATTGCCATCATGATGGGGTTATTGTTTACGTTTACCGCGCACGCCCAGCAGAGCACCACCTCTTCTTTGCCCGTCCAACCGGCTACGGCGGTTTCTTTGCCTGCCCAACCAGCGCCGGCGGCTTCAGACCCTGCTCAGCCGGTGACTGCGCCCGCCGAACCAGCCTTGCATGCCAGACCGGCGACTATGCCCGTTCAACCGGCGACGGCGGAGGATTCAGACTCAGCCAATGATCAGACGCCGTTCTCGGGCGAGATCGATGTCAACGGAGGTTACAGTTTCGATGGATTCAAGAACTGGGGCGGACCATCCGTGCGCAGCAGCTTTGAGCCGCGCAATTCTTTTAACGAATGGAGTGCGGGGCGGCTCGCGTACAGGAGTTTGGAGCAACCGGTTACATCGTTGAAGGCGGCATCGATCGCGATCTTACCGACACGTGGGATGTCGGCCTGAATATCGGCGGCGCAAGTAGTTTCTTTCTGCCGCGATTCGCGGCCGATGTTTCCGCAAGCAAGCGCTGGTCCGACGACGAAAAGTTCGTCATGAGGTTAGACGGAAGTTATGTATGTTGGCAAGACGTGCATCGCGATTATCGTTGGGGACTGGGAGCCGCTTACCATTTCGAGTGCCCATGGGCAGTGGAAGCCGGTGTCAATATCGACCTGAGCACGCCCGGAAACCTGTGTACGGCGGACCAGTATTTTGCAGTCACGCAAGGCCGCGAGAAAAAGTATCTAGTCACGCTGCGCGGCGAATTCGGGCGAGAGGCCTACCAGGTCATCGGACCCGTGACCAGTATTTCCAATTTTCAAAGTTATGGCATCTCGTTGAAGCTACGGCAATGGGTGGGCGGCGGCTGGGGCTTTGTTGCAACCGGCAGTTACTATTCTAACCCCTTCTATCAAGACAGGGGGATCACCGTGGGTTTCTTTAAGGAATTGGCGGGTGGTCGCCGCCATTCGGCAATACGGAATTCTAGAAGATAGGCCGTCTCCGCCGTCTATACGCCAAAGCAAAGCACAGTAATTCTCCGGGCTGACGAGGTCGCGGCTGTTGACGCTGCCTGCGTCACTGCATCGTGGCAGGCGTACACGGCAATCCTGTCACGGGCGCTGGTGGCGCAGCAGGGGGCGTGGCCCAGGGAATGTTGTTGAAGTCAAAGAATTCCAGCAAATTGGGCTGTGCGGCGTCGCGGTTCGTGAGGTGCGCGCTTGGGCCAATGAACCGGTTCTCGACAAACTTGATCACTGCTGTGTGGTCCATCGGAGTGTGTGACACGTAATGCCGTCGCGTGAACGGCGAAATGATGATGTTCGGCAGCCGGAAGCCGAGTTGGGCTGCGAAACCATTGACGGCAGCAGCATCACCCGGATTGTAGCCGGGGTCGGCAAAGGTTCCATGATTCACCAAGTCGCAGTGCGTCGTCGGTGTCGGCAGTCCGGTTGTTGAGCTGATCGGAGCCGCACACGGGAAGTAGCTGTCGGCGTTGACCGCGATACTCGAAATGTCGGTCGTCACCCCCAACACGGCGTCCGTGTTCATATTGGTGTGCCCGGGCACCGGCGGCACGTGGTCGAAGGGGCCTCCGCCTTCATCGTAGCTAAGGAAGAAGACCGAATCGTGCCACGACGGACTACTCATCAAAGCGCCCACGATCTTCGCAACCTGTGCCTGTCCATTCAGAATCGATTGGCCTGAGCCGGGATGCTCGTCGCTGTGGCCGTAGTTGGTTTCGATGAACGCGAAGCTCGGAAGCGTACCGTTGGCCACATCCGTGAAGTACTGGCTGATCGGCGCAATGTGAGTCGTATCGATGCAGAAGTGATTCGTGGGATCGCCGGTTGCTTGTTTGGATGGAGTAGTCGTAGCGCTGCACACGCCGGGCGTCGCCGCGGTGTAGAGGTACTGGCCCGATTCGGTGAAATCCGTGTAAGTAGTGTCCGGAACGTAGGCTGCATTGATGGCGCTGTAATAAATCTTCCACGAAACATGAGCCTTGGCCAACTCACTGAAAATAGTTGGAATGGCTAGGGCGGGCAAATTATCGTTTACGAACGGATCTTGCACCAGACCTTGCGTCGTGCCACCGGTCATGGTCGCAATGCGGTTCGGCGTGCTCTTGGCGGATACAGGCGAAAACCAGCGGTCAGAGACCGCAAACTGCGAGGCCATGTAGTAGTAGTAGTTCAGGAACTGCTCATCGTAGTACCCCATGGTGCGTTGGCCGACCAGATCATCGGTCAAGTTCCCGCTACCGCACTTGCCGCCTTGGCAACTCTTGGCGTAGTTCTCCGCCGTGTGTACAAAACCATCCATGAGGATTTTGCGGGTAGTGGTGAAGTTATATCGGCTCACGTCGCCGTAGCTGGCAAGCCAATCCGAGGATAGGTCGTCGATGCAGGCCGTAGCGAGCTTGAACAGGCCGAAGACGGTTTTCTCATCATTTACATTCGTCAACGTCGTCAGCTTGTCGTCAATGCCATCGACGTCATACTCTTTGCCGTCGTCACCGATAGCCCAGCCGTTCGTCTTGCGGTAGGGATTCAGCATCCCGAAATACGTATCAAAGGTGCGGTTTTCCTGGAGCATGAAAACAACGTGGTTGATGGAGGTTTCTGTAGCTGATGCGCTGACGGTTACCGTCACCGTGGCTGTCGCCGTCTGGTTGCCGGCGCCCGTCGCCGTGACCGTATAGATGGTTGTCGCCGTGGGGCTCAATGTCACACTTCCGCCCGTGGCAGCCAACGGATACGTCGCGCTATCCAAGTTGTCGGTGATTACGACGCCGGTTGCATTTGTGGCTGTTGCCGTTAACACGGAAGACTGTCCGCTGGCAATCGTTGTCGGATTTGCGCCGATAGAAACCGCAGGAGAGGCGGTCGTAACGGTTACAGTTGCCTGCGCAGTCGCGGTGCCGCCCGCGCCGGTCACGGTGATGGTGTAAGTGGTCGTCGCGGCGGGAGATACCGTGACACCGCCGCTGGTCGCTACGGTTCCGATGCCGTCATTGATCTGGGCCGAGGTCGCGCCGGTCGAACTCCAGCTAAGGGTCGTACTCTGGCCTTGGATGATCGTCGCCGGACTCGCACCGATGGAGGCGGTAGGCGCGGAGGGCGACGAGGAGACGGTAATGGTCTCTGATTGCTTGAATACTTTCCCGGAGCTATCCCATGCCTGCACCGTGAGGTGGTGGGTGCCAACCGACGCAGTCACCGGAGTATTCAGAGTGTTTGTCTTCACCGAATAGACACTGACATTATCCAGGTAAATCTTCATCGCGGTAACGGGGTGACTGGTGTCGGTGGTTCCGGCGATCACCGCAAATGGCGAGGTCACGACGGCGTTGTTTGCCGGGGTGCAGATCGTCACCGAAGGACTCGTTTTGCTCAACGCGCACGGAGGGGACTGTGCCCAGGAGGCGCCTCCGATCAATAGCGGCATCAACAATACAGCCAGGAACACAACTGAACGGAAAGGGGAACGACCGTGTAAGTGTTTTCGAGACATACCCGTGACCTTAGGATACCGAGAACCCAGTAACTCTCCTGCACTCAGTTGGCCAATTGTTTGTTGCTATGTTCCTAAACAGCTCCGTCAGGGAATTCTTCCTTATTACTTATGATTCCTCATGAGTTTTGGCGAAGCCGGACGGATGGGCCCAGGACTGGCAGAGATTAATTGAGGGCACCGCTCGGGGCAGGGTGTCTCTTCTTATGCACATAGTAGGTAGCTGCAGTACACAAAAGAGAATTCAGTTTGTAGCACATTTGTCTGTGCCGGAGTTGATGGATGGCACCGTGGTGCCTTAGAAGCGTTTGGACGGAGGTGCTGTGCGACCCAGGCGACGCCCAGGGAACTTTCGCTGCCTGGCGGTGTCGAACACCACACCGTGTGCAGGAGCAATGAGTTTCCACGGGCATCCGGGCACGCAGAGCAGCGCTCAACACTCGTCAGGCAGAATATTCAGGTGAGTTTATTTTGACCGAAATTGTACGGTCTATCTTCTTCTTGCCGACTCGACCGCCAAGTCCAGTTCATGCTCGGCTTCGTGCAGCAACCGCTCGGCTTTCACTCCGTGCCCGTCCATATCGTAGTGGTTCGCGGCGCGAGCCCGGTCCATCTCGTGAATCGCTTCTTGAATGTGCTTGTGTACGGCATCGAGGTCGTGCCAATCGCGCACTTTGTCGCCGAAGGCAAAACCTGTAACCAGCAGCAAAGCGGCGGTGGCGGACAACAAAAATTTCTTCATAGTCCTTCCTTTCAGGGGCCGAATAATACCGTACCCTGTGAATCTGCGCAAATATAGAAGCCGCCATTTGGCGTTGGGAGGCCCGGAGCTAAGGGAGTCTTAACCTGCTTCAGCGCCGGGCTCCACCAGGATGGCAAAGTCCGGACAAATAAGGAAGCACTTCATGCACCCGTTGCATTTTTCAGCGTGCTTGGGGATGATGTAGCGATAGCCGGCCTTGTTGAACATTCCCGAGTTTTCGAAGACCGCTTGCTCGCAAACCTCGCAGCAGTAGCCGCACTCCTTGCACAATGCCGAATTCACTTCGGGGTTGAAGCTTTTCTTTTTGGCCTCGCTCATACCGCCTGGCCCCTCTTTCTCGGCGTTTCTTTCGCCAGCTCCAGGCCATAGCGAACCGCATCGAGATTTTTTGCCGCTGAAGTTTCGGAGAAGCTCTGCCGGATTGCTTTCGCCATACTGTCAAAGGTCACTGGTTTTGTCAGTGCAATAATTACGCCCAGCGCGATCATATTCGCCGCGTAGCCAAGCTTTGCAGCCAGTTCGGCAAACGGGAAAGCGTAGAGCCCGGGCCGTTCCCCAAGATCGGCCAGGCCGCTTTCGTAAAACATGGCGATCCGGGCGCTGGCCCCCGCGTACTTTTTAATTGCCATGTCGCCAAGCGCCAAGATGATGTCAGGCTGCTCCACCTGCTGGAAGATGATTTCCTCTTCGTCGATCAAAACCTCGGCGACGCTTAGCCCGCCTCTTTGGGAATCTCCCAACACTGATTGCGTCTGAACGACGTTTTTTCCTTCCAGAATTGCGGCCAGTCCCAACAATCTGGCGCTCAGCACCAGTCCCTGGCCGCCCGACCCCGCCAAAATTATTTCGTATCTCTGCTTCACTTTATTTCCCTGCCGATTCGCTCTGCAGCCGAAGTTGAATTTCGCGATAACGGGTATTGAAATCGGGGACGTTCTTGTCCACCAGCTTGCCTGTAAGGAAGTAACCCCCGGCTTCAGGATCAGTCAATTTCTCGTACTTGGCTGCCGGAAGTCCCTTTTCCTTGAGCCAGCGCAACATCTCGACCGGTTCCTTCATCTTGTTGTTCGGACCGTAGAGAGTTGTGCACGGGCTGACAACCTCGATCAGCGAGAAACCTTTTTTGACCAGAGCTTCCTTCATGCGGTTCTTCAGCGCCAATCCGTTGCAAATCGTTTCCCGGGCCACATAGTTGGCGCCCGCCGCCGCCGCCAGTGCGCAAATATCAAAGGCGCGTTCCGGATTCCCATAGGCAGTCGTGCTTGTAATGCGGCCGGCCGGAGTCATGGCCGACTGCTGTCCACCGGTCATGCCGTAGTTAAAGTTATTGACCAGCACTGCGGTCAAATCCATGTTGCGTCGCGCGGAGTGGATCAGGTGATTTCCACCGATCGTCGCTCCATCACCATCACCCATCAAAGCCACGACATGAAGATCCGGGTTGGCCGCCTTGACTCCGGTGGCATAGGCTAGTGCCCGGCCGTGAGTTACGTGCAGCGCGCTCGTGCAGAGATAATTGTCGGCCTTGCCCCAGCATCCGATGCCGGTAACAATCACCACTTCGTTGTTCTTATATCCCAGCTCTTCGAATGCCCGCAGCAGCGATCCAAGGGCAACTCCGTTTCCGCAGCCAGAGCACCACTGATGAGGAAGCGCATTCTTTTTCAGGTATCTAGATCCGGTAGCAACAGCCATGACCATCGCCTCCTACTTCGCCCCAACGGCGAAGCTGCCGGGGACCCCTTCGATTGCCTCCAGCACAGCCTGGGGAAACATGATTTCTCCATTGAAGGTGTTGACTCTTTTCAGCTTTACGGAGTTCCCGACCGCCTTCAAAACCTCCCCGGCCAACTGACCGGCGTAGTTCATCTCCGCAACCACGATGGTTTTCGCCCTCTCCGCCGCCGCCATGATTTCCTGGTCGGGAAACGGCCAAATCGTCTGCAGTTGGAGGACTCCCGCTTTGACTCCGGCTTGGCGCGCCCGCAGGGCCGCGGCGCGTGCAGTCCTGGTAACCGCCCCAGCGGCAATGATCAGCACGTCGCAGTCCTCCACATCGTAAGACTTGGTGAGAACGATCTCATCCCGGTGAGTCTCGATTTTGCGGTGCAAGTGGCGTATCCGTTTGGCGGCGTTTGCCGGATCAACGCTGGCATATCCGTTCACGCTGTGCATTGTGGTGGTCACATGGAAGGCGTACTCACTGCCATACGATGCCAGCGGCGCGGCACCATCGCCGTCGAAGTCAAATGGAAGGTACTGGTCCGGCGGGACGGTAGGTTTCACGCGGTCGAAGACCGGCAGCTCGCCTGCTTCGGGAATGACGAAATTTTCGCGCATGTGTCCGACGATTTCGTCGGCAGCCAACACCACAGGAGTGCGGAACTTCTCCGATAAATTAAACGCCTGTACCGTGAGAGTGAAACACTCCTCGACGGAAGCCGGTGCCAGTGCGATCAAGGTTTGATCTCCGTGCCGGCCCCAACGGATCTGCATGTAGTCCGACTGCCCAGGCTTGGTCGCCAGTCCAGTGCTGGGTCCGGAGCGCTGGACGTCGATCACGACGCACGGCACCTCGCCCATGATTGCCACGCCCAAGTTCTCCTGCATCAGTGAGAATCCAGGTCCGCTGGTCGCCGTAAACGATTTCTTGCCCGATAAAGACGCACCGATAACCGCCGCGATGCTGGCGATTTCGTCTTCCATCTGCATGTAAATACCGCCTAGCTTCGGCAATTTGCGGGAAGCTATGTCGGCAACCTCCGAAGAAGGAGTGATCGGATACCCGGCGTAAAAGCGCGCGCCGGCATAGAACGCACCCTCGGCGATCGCCTGGTTTCCTTGGATCAGGCTGGCTGTTTTTGGCAATTCGGCAGACTCCTTTCGCGGTCATCAACCAGAAACGATTTGCTTGTTCTCTGGTTGGCGCCCCCGCTGGCGCATGCATGGAACCCGCGGCGGTAGCGGCGTGAGCGGGGTTGTTTCGGGTTGCTCTTTATGCCCCGGCGCTTCAACCCCCGAATGCTGAACTGTAGTTCCCCGCAGTCATATCCCTCAGTGACTATGGTCACCAGCAGGGGTGATGCATCTCGCAAATTGCGGCAGAGACAGGCGATTACGCGCGGCTCGAACCTTTGCGGGCGGTCTGTTTCAGGCAATCTCTCCCGCCACTTCCGGCAGCGTCGCGGCGCGGGGGCTGCCTTGCGCGGCCGTTCCGCGCGGGTAGTTGCCTGATACTTACGGTCACCAAAACATCTCAATCAAACGTCACGTCTGTACCTAATCGGTGACATCTTCGTCGTGATGCGGTGGCAACGGCTCAGCGGGAGTCCGCCTTGAGAGGGAAAGTCATGTTGGAAGGGGACGTGCTCAGAGGTTAGCGGATATGGGCTGAGCTTGTCCTTTTGAAGAGATGGCAGAGGGATGGATTTGCCCGCAAAAGCGAAGCAGCCCGCTAACTCGACCAAGCGTTTGTCGAAAAAGTGCGCGTTGCTTCCGGCAAATTGCCACCAGGGCGGAGATGGAAAACACAGATCAGCGACTTCCTCAACTTCGGATCGATCCCTTCGGTTTTCCGCAACTTAGGGTCGAGCCCTTCGGCAGATCTATCTCCCTATCATTCTTGATGCACTTTGCCGCCGTTCTGATTATCCTCCGGTTCCCTCATTTCGGTCCGACTGTGACGCTCAACGTGCCGTCAGCGTTTCCCCGGACGAAGAACACAATTTTGTATGTCGTGCCGGTCGCAAAAGACCGTATGGTCTTCGCCAAAATATCTGCAGCCGAGAGCGGGGGGCAGCGGGCAAAGGCACCGCGCCTGGAAAGCCTGCGCTGGGGAGCAGTGCTTTCCACCGTAAACTCACCGCAGTCTCAGCTCCTCTCCACCCGAGCAATAGCCACCAGTTGATCCTTCAGCCAAGCTCGCCTCCGGATGTTCTCATAAAGCAAGAGATCAAGCTTCCGAACTCGATATTGGGCAATCCGCTGGTCATGCCGCGAGAGCAGGTTGACATCGTGCTGTCCGGGCCCAAGCGAATGCCGACTCATCGAAACGATAGCGCCGATGTCGCGTCACCCCCGCTTCCGGTGCCGGCCTCGAAGTTGAATCTTGCCGCCGTTCCCGCCATGGCGAAGCCGCAATTGCCGGTTGCTGCGGCGCCGGAGCCGCAAACCGACCCTGACTCCAAGAGCGCACCCTCCGCGGCGAGCGCAGGCGTAGGGGAAAAAGAAGGCGTTCAGAAGAGTTTGCTCGTTCTTAGTACGGATCCGGGAAAGGCAAAGATGGCCTTGCCGCCAGGCAACAAGTACGGAGAATTCTCGTTCTCGCCGTCAGGAACCAGCTTCGGTTCGCCTGGTGGAAGGGGCGACCTCGCCATCGGCGGGGGAAGCGACGGCATCAGTGCGGCAGGCGACGGCAGCATGGGCGTTGGACACGGAAAAGAAGGCGGCGGGGGCAAGGATTCAGCAGGCTCGCCGGAGGTAAGCCTCAATGGCGCCGGGGCGGCTGGGGGAGGCTACCAGATGATGATATTCCCTGTACCTCCCGCCGCTCCCGTTCGGAAGAACGCAATGATCATCTCCGCCGGGCCAATTGGCGGAGGCGGTTTGGGAGTTTACAAAGCCCTGCCGTGCGGAAGAATCTTCACGATATTTCTGCCGATGCCAGTTGCAAACTGGACACTAGAGTACTGCACGGCTGGTAAGCCCGCAGCACCGATGCCTCGCAATGCCACCACCGTCCAACTGGAGGAGGCCGTGGTGCCGCCATCTCCCCTGCAGACGTTCGATTTTCGCCGGCCCCCTATCTCCAGGGAGAAGGCTCCCAAGAACATCATTCTGAAGGGTTTGATTCGGGAAGACGGCTCTGTGGCCAATCTGCAGATCTATCAGGGCATTATGCGGGAGGCGGACGAAACTGCCAAGGCTACATTCAACCTATGGAAGTTTGCGCCCGCCATGCGTGCGGGGAAGCCGGTGGCTGTGGAAATCCTGGTTGGGATTCCATCTTTAGCTACCGCTACAAATTAGTCTGCCGGAGTGGCACATTGGTCTGAAATTGGCTCTGGCTGCGGCAGCAGCCCCCCCGCGAAGCTAACCCTTTCGTCTCCAAGCCAGTGTGAACTCACGTACCAACTTGTGGAACAACAAGCCCTCCAGAGGGTTTCCAGGTACTAACCTTAAAAATGGCGCGACACCTTGTTGCCCTGCCCTGTCAATCTGGTTAACTAACGTGGAACTCTGGATTTAGCGTGGCCTCACCATCGCGTGCCAATGATTGGCTCCGAGAGTGCACATAGGGACAGTGGCGGTCGGTCCACTAGGACAGTCCATGGAGTTACCGTCTCGGGTGCATGGACCTCTCGTTCAGGCTTGGGAGCCGGTCCAGAAAGCCGGGAGGCCCCGGAAAGCCTCGGTTTGGCGTTGGGGAAAATGGAACGCTGAAATTAAAGACACAAATATCAGAAGCGGAGTACTGATGGCCGAGCTGTCGAAGTTAATACATGTAACGCTGTTGGGAAATGATCTTGGTCTTAGCGATGCGATCGCGCGAACCCTGGGCCCCGGTTTCATAGCCCGCCGCAGCAGTGATTGGACCCCCAGTCAATGGCTGGGTGTGCGGGAGTATTGTGACGTCGTGCTCCTTGACTTGCGGGCTGCCGGCGGAGACGTTGAGTGCGGGCTTCGCGTAATCGACACGGTCCAGCGAAGCGACGGTGGCCCCGCCGCCATCGTTTTATGCGACGAAGACGACCGCGATCTCATGGCGAAAGTTCTGGACCACGGCGTCTACGACACGATTCATAATCCGCCGAACATGATTGAGCTCCGGCTGATACTGCGGCGCGCCTGCAAAATCCGGGCCGCCGAAAAGGAGCTCAGGCGCTTGAGCGTCATGGTGCGGGGAAGCGGCAGCCTGCCCGGAATCATCGGTGGCGCTCCGCGAATGCAGGAACTCTTTGCTCTGGCGAGAAAAATTGCTCCTTGTGACGTAAACGTGCTGATTACCGGCGAAACCGGAACCGGCAAGGAGCTGCTCGCAAGCGCAATTCATCATATGAGCGCCCGGGTCGCCGGACCTCTTGTCGCATTCTCCTGTGCAAACTTGCCAGAGACCCTGATCGAGGACGAACTGTTCGGCCATGAGAAAGGCGCGTTTACCGGCGCTGCTACGGCTCGCCGTGGCCGGCTTGAGGCCGCGGATCAGGGAACGGTTTTTCTTGATGAGGTCGGCGACATCGGTCTGAGTCTGCAACCGAAGTTGCTGCGCGTGTTACAGGCGCGCACCTTTGAGCGCCTTGGCAGCAATACAACCATCAATGCCAACATCCGCGTGGTCAGCGCGACCAACCGGAACCTTTCTGAAATGGTCCAGCAGGGCAAGTTCCGCGAGGATCTGTTCTACCGGCTGAATGTTGTCCATATGCATATTCCGGCGCTTCGCGAACGGCGCGAAGATATTCCGCTTCTAGCGCAACATTTCGTCAAAAAGTTCGCGGAACTATTCAATAAGCGCGCGAAAAGGTTCTCCCGGTCCGCGTTGCTGGCCCTGGAAGAATACTCCTGGCCGGGCAACGTCCGAGAACTTGAGAACGTTGTGCAGAGAGCCGTAGTGTTATCCGATAAAGTGGTCGTTGACTGCGAAGACCTGCCGGATGCCATCCAGGAAAATTGCGTAAACCTCAAGTCCAGCGATTCCTACGAGGACGAAGTGCGCCAATTTAAACGGCGGCTGGTTCTGCGAACGCTGCAAGCATGTGGCGGGAGCATAGTCGAAACCGCGCGCACCCTGGGGGTGGCCCGAGGCTACCTGCATCGGCTCATTAATCAACTCGAGATCCGCGGCAAGGAAGATAACCTTCTCGAATATCCGGTGGACAAACCCGGCAGACCGCAATTGGTGGCGTGAAAAGCTGCATTCGCGACCGCCGTAAGGCTGGAACCAGTTGCAAGGGCGCAAGTCCAATCGAAGCGAGTGAAAGTGATACCAGGAAATCAAGGTGTTTTTGCGCCGCAGAGTTCCTCTGGTGCTCGCGGTGGCGTCATCGCCTCACCCCGATCCGTCGATAAGGCCGATGTGGAAACTCAGGGGCTGACGAACAGCCGCACCAGTTGCGGTTGAGCAGGGTAGCGAGTCAGGGGCAGGAGTGGTTTTTTC
>Ga0187872_10001090_pt1 | contig 28768 bp, 27 predicted proteins | sample June2016WEW_16_4_FD_132973 | JGI IMG/M metagenome (GOLD analysis project Ga0187872, IMG submission 132973) | Peatland microbial communities from SPRUCE experiment site at the Marcell Experimental Forest, Minnesota, USA - June2016WEW_16_40 | ecosystem: Environmental > Terrestrial > Soil >...
CCGCGCTCCAGGTGCGCCAGGGCCTCCCGGTGCGCCGAACGTTCCAGCGCCGCCATTCCCGCCCGGTGCCAGAACGGGATGGCGCGCTCACCCAGGCCCGCCTCCGTAAAATGACGCGCCACCGCCTCCGGTTCCCGTGCCGCCACGGCCGGGAAACGGGTCGCGATCAGTTCTCCGATCTGCTGGTGCAGATGAGCGCGCGTCTTGGTAAGTAGCGAGTCGTAGGCCGCTTCTTGAAGCAACGCGTGCTTGAACGCGCAGGTGCGGCGCTGGCCCGCTCCGCGCAGGTGGAGAACGTCGGCTTCCACCAGCCTTTCCAGGCACGCGCGCAGTTCGGCGGGGTCGAGCTCGGCGGCCGCCTCCAGCAGCCATTGGGGGAATTCGCGGCCCAGAACCGAAGCCAGGCGCGCGAGATTGCGGGCGGGTCCGAGCTGATCGAGACGCGCCAGGAACGACTCGCGCAAGCTGGAAGGCACTGCCAGCTTTCCGGGGCGCGCGCCTGTGGCATTCCCTGACTCGGTGACCGTGCGGACCATTTCCTCGAGGAACAGCGGCACGCCGTCGCAGTTCTCGACGATCTGGGCCATCGCGGCCGAGTCCAGCGCCCGGCCGCGCGTGGCCGCCGCGGCGATCGCCAGGGATTCCTCCCGAGGCAGCCGGTCGATGGCCATCGGGAACACGTGGCTGCGCGACGGCCATGGGGGTATGAACTCCGGCCTGTGGGTGTACACGGCCAGCATCGAAACGCCGGGAGCCTGAGTGGCAAGCTGGCCGAGCAGTTGCACCGTCGTGGGATCCGCCCAATGCAGATCCTCGATCAGGAACAACAACGGCTGCCGGGATGCGCGTTCGAGCACGATATCGGCGAGCGCATCCAGGGTGAGGGAGCGCTGGCGCTCGGGGGTCGCCTCGAGGGGAGGGTACTCGGGCGCTGGCACTCCCAGAAGCTTGGCGAACAGCGGCACGGTCTCGGGCAGCGGGAAGTTGAGCCCCGCCAGCATGCCTTCTATGGCGCGCAGCTTCTTCTCGTCGGACATCGGGACTGCATCCGTCTCGAATAGGATCCGCTCGATGCACTCGATCACCGGATAGAGAGCGGTGTTCGAGTAGTGCGGCGCGCAGAAGCATTCAATCAGGGCCGCGGAAGGGTCCTCGGCCACCCGGCGTTTGAGCTCGTACGCGAGGCGCGATTTTCCCAGGCCCGGCGGAGCGCTGAGCAGCAGAACTTGTCCGCGCCCTTCGCGGGCCTGTTTCCACCGCTCGACGAGCGTCGCCAGCTCCCTCTCGCGCCCGGTCAGCGGCGTCATGGCCGCCTCGCGGACCGCCTGGAAACGGCTTCGCGCCGAGCTGCGCTGAAGGACGCTGGCAAAACCGAGACGGCGGCCGCCGGCCACCGGTATGGAGCCTTCCCGGCCGAAGGCGAATAGCCCTTCGACAAGGCTTCGGGCCCCATCGCCGATCAGGACTTCGTTGGACTCCGAGTGTTCGCGCAGGCTGCGGGCCAGTGACGATCCTTCGCCCGTTATGACGCGCGACGAGGCCGCGTTGAAATCCGCTACCGCGAGCGAAGTCTCCACCGCCAGGCGCGCCGAAAAACCCGCGCTGGAGCGGCGGAACGTCTGCGCAATGGCTAGCGCGGCTTCCACGGCGCTGCACGCCGTATCCTCGCGCGCGCGAGGGTAGCCGAAATACGCCGACCCCGAACTTCCGTCCCACCCCTTGATGAAACCCTCGTGGCTGACGATGATCCGGGAGCAGATATCGCGCATCCCGCCGAGCGCCGACTCCCAAACCTCGGGATCCTCCGAGTTGGCCGCCACCTGTAGCTCGATGTTCAGAAACGTGATGGGACGGCGATCCGAGGATCCCAGCGACGAGCCCAGCGCGGCTTGCGAGGCCTGTAGCGCCGGCAGATCGAGCGTCGCGGTCGAATCGGCCGCGCTTCCGGGCGAAACCAGCGGCCGAAGGTCCGCGATCAGCGCATCCGCCGAGGGGTAACGCCGGCCGAGGTCCCGTTCGATCAGTTTCTCGAAGATGCCGGCCAGGGCCGGGGGCGCATCGGGCCTGTACCGGCGGATGGACTCCGGTTCGCGATGCAGCAAGGCGTACATGAGAGCGCCCAGGTTGTCGGCCTGGAAGGGCAGGTGTCCGGTCAGAATCTCGAAGAACGCCACCCCCAGCGACCAAAGGTCGGTGCGTGCATCCACGGCGGCGCCCGCGGCCTGTTCGGGGGAAAGGTATGCAGGCGTTCCGACGACGGTTCCATCCTGGGTGAGCAGTTGGGCATCCGTAAACTTGGCAAGGCCGAAGTCGAGGATCTTCACGCGGCCGTCCGCCGTGAGCATGAGGTTGGAGGACTTGATGTCGCGGTGTACGATCCCGGCTCTGTGTGCCGCCTTGAGCGCTTCCGCCGCCTGCAACATGTATCCGGCGGCCTCCGCCGGCGATGGCGGCCAGTTTTCCGGCGGGTGGTTCATGAGATCGCGGAAGGTTTTGCCGGGAATGTATTCGAGCACGAGAAAGGGAATGTTCTCGTACTCCTCAATCGAGTAAATCGCGCAGATGGCCGGATGGTTGAGCGCCGCCGCAGCCCGCGCTTCGCGCAGGAAACGGTCGATAGCGCCTTGCTCTCCGGCTGAGGATTGGGGCAGAAACTTCACCGCCACCTGTCGGCCGAGCCGCGTGTCGAAGGCCAGATAGACGTGTCCCATCCCACCCTTGCCTAGCAGCGAGTTCACGCGATAATGCCCTATGGCCGCGGGAATCGCCGGCTCCAGCGCCGGAGTCAACCTTCGGCCGGAGTTCGGGTCAATAATCGTGCGGGTAGCGTCGCTGGCCAGAGGAGCGTCGCGCTCCTGGCCGGGAACATCTATCATGGGGCACCCAGGTGAAACTAGTATACAACACGCCTCTGTGGGTAACCGAGGCGGCTCCTGCGCATTCGCGTAGTAACATTTCCGGATCTTACGACGCCAAATCTCGCCTGGAGCACCCTTATGCGATACGAGATCATCTTCGCCTCGGCGGCATTTTCGATGCTGGCGTGGGCGCAGGAACCGCAGGTAATTCCCATTTGGCCGGCCGGCAATCTGGCCGCCGATGCCGCCTCCCAACATGAAGTGATCACGGAGAACGCCGCCCACGAGCATAGCGTCACCAATATTCACAATCCCACCATCACGGCGTACCTGCCGCCGCAAGAGAAGGCTACCGGTGTGGCCATCGTGGTCGCTCCCGGCGGAGGCCATCGCTTCCTCTCCATCGATCACGAAGGGTACGACGTCGGCAAGTGGCTGGCCAGTATCGGGGTGGCTGGTTTTGTTTTGAAGTACCGGCTGGCCCGCGCGGAGAATTCGCACTACACGGTCGAAGACGCCGATCAGGACGCGCAGCGCGCCATCCGTCTGATCCGCAGCCGTGCGGAGGAGTGGCGCATCAATCCGGCCAAGGTGGGAATTCTCGGATTCTCCGCGGGCGGTGAAGTCGCTGTGCTCGCCGCCACGAAGTTCGATCGCGGTAAGCCGGACGCTTCCGACGCCATCGAACATCAAAGCTCCCGCCCGGATTTCCAGGTGTTGATTTACCCCGGCGTGCAACCCGCCAACATCGTGGTGACCAAAGACACGCCGCCGGCATTCATGCTCTGTGCGAACGACGATGCGGGACCTTCCAACGCGATTCCCGCCCTGGCGCAGGCGCTGAAAAAAGTAGGAGTGCCGGTGGAGATTCACATATACCATAGCGGCGGCCACGGTTTTGGCATCCGTCCCCGGCCGCTTCCGATTTCGAGCTGGCCCCTGCGTTTGCAGGAATGGATGATGGACAGCGCCATTCTGCCCAAGAATTAGATCGCGGCCGTCGGGGAGCGGGGTAGTTCAGGTCATGGTAGCATGGACGTTCCAACTACCTTGATCAGAGCCGTCAAAGGAACCAGGGATCTACTGCCTCCAGCCACCGAGGTGTGGAACAGCGTGGAAGCCGCCGCGCGCGCGGTTTTTCGCGCCTATAATTACCACGAAATCCGCACCCCCATCTTCGAGGAGACGCAATTGTTCGCGCGCGGCGTGGGCGAGGAAACCGACATCGTCACCAAGGAAATGTACACCTTCGAGGACCGCGACGGCAGCTCCCTCGCGCTGCGGCCCGAGTGCACCGCTTCGGTGATCCGCGCCTACATCGAGCACCGCCTGGACCAGCGCCCCGGCGTGCAGAAGCTCTACTACCTTGGCCCCATGTTCCGCCGCGAGCGCCCGCAAAAGGGCCGCTACCGCCAGTTCTCGCAGATCGGCGCCGAGGTCCTCGGCCCTCCCTCGTCCGGCAGTGAGAGCCCCCTCCGCGACGCTGAAATCCTTGAAATGCTCGCCACCCTCCTCGACGAATTGGGCATCACCGGCTGGACCCTGGAGCTGAACTCCGTAGGCTCCCTCGCCGACCGCGCCCGCTACAACGAAGTACTTCGTACCGCTCTTGACTCGGTAGTTTTGGGGATGTGTCAAGACTGCCAGCGCCGCGCCGTCACCAATCCCCTCCGCGTCCTCGACTGCAAGGTCCCCGCCGACCAGCCCATCATTGAAACTCTGCCCGTCATCGCCGACTCGCTCGACGAGGCTTCCCGCGCCCACTTCGCCCAGGTCACCGCCGCCCTCGACGCCGCCCAGGTCCCCTACACGCTCAACCACCGTCTCGTCCGCGGACTCGACTACTACACCCGCACCACCTTCGAGTTCACCCACGGTGGCCTCGGCGCACAGAACGCCCTGCTAGGCGGAGGCCGCTACGACGGCCTGAGCGAAGCCATCGGAGGCCCCAAAGCCCCTGGCATCGGCTTCGCCATGGGCGAAGACCGGCTGGTGCTCTCTCTTCTCGCGGCGCAAGACCAAAAGGCTGCACCACTAAAAGCAGACGCATTCATCGCCCCGCTCGGCGAAACCCTCAACCCCGCCGCCCTCGTCCTGGCGCGCGAATTGCGCCACAAAGGACTGTGGATTGAGCTAGGCGAAGGCAGCTTCCGCCTCAAAAAATCCTTTGAAGCCGCCGAAAAGACCGCTGGCCGCATCGTCATCCTGGGCGAAGACGAGCTCCAATCCGGTATCCTGACAGTGAAGACCTTCGCCACAGGCATACAAACAAAGGTTCCTCGCGCTGAGCTGGCAGCATTCCTCGCCGAGCCCGCAAAAGGATAAAGGACACAAGTTTTGCTCGATTTTCTAGGCAGTCTCGAACGAACGCATCTCTGCGGCGAATTGCGCGCCGCCCACGCCGGCCAGCAAGTTGTTCTCATGGGCTGGGTCAACCGCCGCCGCGATCACGGCAATCTCATCTTCCTCGACCTGCGCGACCGCTCCGGCATCAGCCAAATTGTGCTGGACAAGGAGCTGACCCCCGACGGCCACCTGAAGGGCGAACAGATCCGCCCCGAGTACGTCGTCGCCGCCGTGGGCAAGGTGCGCCTGCGCGACGCTGACGCCATCAACCCCAAAATGCCCACCGGCGAAATCGAGATCGAAGCCACCCAGCTCCTGGTCCTCAACGACAGCCGCCTGGCCCCCTTCTCGCCCTCTGAAGAAGCCATTCAGAACGAGGAAGTCCGCCTCAAATACCGCTATGTTGACCTGCGCCGACCGGAGATGCAGCGCAACTTCCGCCTCCGCCACGACATCACCCTCGCCGTCCGCGAGAGCCTCAGCCGGCAGGGCTTTCTTGAGATCGAAACCCCCATCCTCACCAAGTCCACGCCCGAGGGCGCGCGCGATTTCCTGGTTCCCAGCCGCGTCCATCCCGGCGAGTTCTACGCGCTGCCGCAGTCCCCGCAGATCTTCAAGCAAATTCTGATGATCTCCGGCTTCGACCGTTACTTCCAAATCGCCCGCTGCTTCCGCGACGAGGACCAGCGCGCCGACCGTCAGCTTGAATTCACGCAGGTCGATCTGGAGATGAGCTTTCCCCACCGGGAGACGGTCTTCGCCGTCGTCGAGCAGTTCATGGCCGCCGCCTTTGCCGCCGCCGGCATCACCCTCCCCACGCCTTTCCCGCGCATCACCTACGACGAGTCCATGCGCCGTTTCGGCTCCGACAAGCCCGACCTGCGCCTGCCCGGGCTCACCGATGTGCGCCCGGCATTCACGGACGCCGATCTCGCCGCGCTGCAAATCGATCCCGCCCTGCCCGTCGTGGCCCTGCGCATTCCCAAGGTCGGCGAGCTAAGCCGCAAGGAGCGCGAAGAGAACCATCCCATCTTCGACCTGAAAAAAGGCGCCAAATTCATCGACGATTTCAAGCGCCTGGCGAAAAGCTTTCCCGAATCCGCCGTCAAGGTGCGTGAACTGGCCGGCGCCGAGGAGTCCGACTTCGTCATCATCATCGCCGGCGACCCCGCTCACCCCGTCAAGGCCAGCGACACAAAATTCCAGGGCCGCCTCAGCGAGCGCGAGATTAACGTCTACTCCGCCGCCGGCAACTTCCGCACCGAACTGGCAAAAAAGTACGCCGACCGGCATGGCGCCTTCCGCATTACGGAGGAAGTAGTCCAAAATCCGGAAGCGCGGAGCGCCGAATCAGCCGCCTTTCACCCCATCTGGATCGTCGACTTCCCCATGTTCGAGTATGAACTCGCCTCCGCCAAATGGGTTCCGGCGCATCACCCTTTCACCGCGCCCTACGAAGCGGATATGAAGAATCTGCTCACCGATCCGGCCAGTGTGCGCGCCAACTGCTACGACCTGGCCCTGAACGGCCTCGAGCTAGGCTCCGGGTCCATCCGCATCCATCGCAAAGACGTGCAGCAGCAGATCTTCCAGTCTCTCGGCATTTCGGACGAGGAGGCCCGCGCCCGTTTCGGCTTCTTCCTCGACGCCCTCGAATTCGGCGCCCCGCCCCACGGCGGCATCGCCCTCGGCCTGGATCGCATCGTCATGCTGCTCGCCGGCGCCTCCAGCCTCCGCGAAGTCATCGCCTTCCCCAAAACCGCCAAAGCCATCGATCTGATGGCCGAAGCTCCCACCACCGTCACCGACCAGCAGCTAAAAGAACTCCACATTCGCGTGGCGCTGAAGAGCTAGCGTTTTTCAGCTACGTCCAGGCCTACAAATCTGGGTGCCCCAGGTCCCGATTTTGGGACCTGGGAAACCACAAAACTAAGATCAGAATGTTTTTTGATTGGAAGCAACTTTAGCTTGGACGAGGCCGCCTAGCAACCTCAGCAGCCAAAATCATCAAAGCCCCTGCAATCCACATGAAGTGCCCAATCAGCGGCACAATGTGGGCAATGAAAAAGAACGTCCAGGTTGCCGCCATGCAAACCAGAACCGCCGCAGCCAGTGACCGGCGCACTCTTTTGAACTGCGGGAAAAAGCTGAAGGGTATATAGATCAATATCAACGGATTGATCCAGCCACTTAGGACAGCCAGAAAATCCAAGTCTTCGTATGTTTCCTTCTGAAACGTCGCGGAAAGGGTGATCCGCGCACACTCCCATCCTTTAAATGTGTTCGTGAAGGCAGTAACAGGCCCTGCTTCCCTGCAAGCCGGCAAGAAAAATGCCGCAATAAAGATCATCAATCCAAGAATCTGGCAGATCAGAATTGTGCGTGGGGTGACTGAAGAACGAAGGCCGATCTTCATGCCCGATCCAGTTCCGCAAACAGCTCGCTCAGCACCACTCGAATCGGCGTCTCCGGCACAGTAAGCTCCCCTGTCCGCACCTCTTCGAGCCCGGCAGAAGCATATCGATAAGCTATCCGCGGTTCCGGGTCGATGATCCAGATATGTTCAATCCCGAAGCTGCGATACTCCGCGGCCTTCCCCTGCATCGCACTTACAGAATCCTCAGGCGAAAGAATCTCGACAGCAATCAGCGGCGGCTGTGTTACATATCGCTCAAATTTGTCCCCCGCCCGCACCACCAGCACATCCGGAACCCGGAAATTCCTAGCCTTTGTCTGCGTGCGAAGCTCGGGAAATACCTCAACTCCCCACTCCGCCCGTTTGATCGCAAAAAGTACCGTAAGGTACCGCTGAATGATGGAGTGCTCTTTCTCTCCCAAGTTCCGCTCCTCGATCCGCCCATCCACAAACTCGCGGTCCGGGCTCCAGCTCGTCCGCAGGTATTCCCGCACGGTCCAGAGTTCTTCGGAACTGGGCACAGTCGTCGCCATACGTTGATTATCTCCCCAAACCAACCGTGCCACCAGCAGAATCCTGCCTAATCCGTATCCTACTCCGCCGCATTCTCCCCTTCGCCTTCCACTGAAATCCTTAGCGAGCGAATAACATGCAGGTCGTTCTGCATGAAGGGTCCATCCGCGCCAGCCTGCGCTGAACGCTACCTGAGGCCCTCCGCACCCCAGCGCCCCGTGTTGTGGTGAAATCAGCTTTCTTCGCCGGAAACTGAATGCCTGTTTGAACATACGAACAGTTTTCAACTGGAAAATCATTAAGATTACTTAATAAGAAATGCGCTATTTCACTCTAATTATTAATATATGTTTCTTGACAATAAATTATTATGAGTATTTAATGAATACCGTGCCAATCTCGCTTCGGATGGCACACGCTCAGGCTGTCTGTAATTCAACCGTTGGCGCTTACCCGGAAGTACCTGATTGCTCAGGTGTATGCAGGAATCCTTGCGTTCCGCGGATCAAGTTCCTCTGTCGATCTACAGCATCTACGATCATGCACGCAGTACAACCCCACGAAAGGACGAAGGAAAATGACAATCAAGAAACTCGCATCTGTATCTGCAATGTTCAGTCTCGTGCTTTTTTCGCTCGCTTTGCTCTGTCCGGCAAAAAGCATGGCTTCATCCGGCGGCGGATGTAATGAGGATGACGTTAATCAGGGCGCTGTGGAGGACGATGTAACTTATTGTTTCAACACAGACCTCAGCGGTTACGCCCAAAACGAGGGGGATTTAGTCCACGGCGCCTGGAAATATGTGCTTGTTGGCGTGTCCGTAGATATTCGCGACACAACGGCGGGCGCGGATGTGTTTATGAAAGGCGCATATTCCAACACATCTTCCGTTGAACTGGATTTCACCGCGTCGGAATTTCATCCAGCGCCGGTCTCAGGTCACGTCTATCTGATGAAGGTCACGGTTTGTGGAGCGGGAAGCAACTCCGGCACAGGCCAGTGCACGAACTATGTCTCGGTGCCAAACTTGCCGACCGTGACTTATTAACGAAATCCCAGCCAGCTGATTATGGTGCCAATCTTGCTTCGGACGGCACGGCTTAGGGTGTCTGTAATTCAACGGGTGGCGCTTGCCTGGAGATGCCCGATTTCTCGGGCGTATGCGGGAAACCTGGCGTTCCGGGGAGCAAGTTCCTCTGTTGCTCTACAGCATCGACAACCATCCACGCAGCACAACCAAAACGAAAGGACAAAAGAAATGACGATCAGGAAATACGTATCTGTATCGGCAATCTTCAGTTTGATGCTTCTGTCGCTTGCTTTGCTCTGTCCGGCAAGAAGCATGGCTTCATCCGGCGGCGGATGTAATGAAGACGTCGTTAAGCAGGGTGCAGTGCAGGATGATGTAAATTATTGTTTCAACACAGACCTCAGTGGTTACGCCGAAAACGATTTGGATTTACTCCAGGGCGGCTACGATTATCTGCTTGCCGGCGTGAGTGTAGTTATTCATGACGAAACAGCGGGCGGAGATGTGTTTAGTCAAGCCTCATATTCCAACCAAGGTTCTGTCGATCTGAATTTCACCGCATCGCAATTTAAGCCAGCGCCGGTTTCAGGTCACGTCTATTTGATGATCGTCAAGGCTTGTGGAAAGGCAAGCAACTCTGATTTAGGCCAGTGCTCGAATTTTTTCTCGGTGCCAAACTTACCGGCCGTGACTTACTAACGAAGATGCCAACCAGCCGATTTTCGCGCGTTTCCCAGGTCTTGCTTCTGAGGCCTGGGAAACCGCGGACTTCAGCTCACCTGCCGCTGGCCGCCCTACTCGGTATCCGTCTCAGCTCCGTTTTTCGCTTCGCCTTCCACTGAAATCCGCAGCGAGCGAAGAAAATGCAGGTCGTTCTGCGTGAAGGGTCCATCCTCGCGGCCCTGCGCCGGAACGCCCTCGGCATCCGTGGCATCCTTGCCGGCCACCTCGTTCAGCCCGATCGTGGCTTCCAGCATCAGCAGCACGTCGAAGCCGTACTTGCGGATATCCTGCACCACCCCGGCGATCTGCTCGCTCTCGATCACCGACTCGTGGATGGCCTCGCCCAGTTGCTGAATCAGTTCGCGCAGACGGGATGTCATGGGTACCTCCAGGGGCGGCGGCCCGCGCGAGAAACAAGCGAGGGGAGCGGCGTGAGATTCCTCTCTACCTTACTGCCATCGCCGCCGGGCGGCAACAGGCAAGCGGCAAACAAACGGTGAAACAGCGGCGCGGCAACCGCCGCTGCTACCATCATAAACGGAATGAAACCTCAAATCATCGGCCGCACTCTCGGCATCGGACTGCGCGTCGCCGGACGCATCGCCGGCCAGTGCGTCGCCGCCGGAGCCCAGGCCGCAGCCAACCAGCCCGCCTCGCAGCCGGCAACCGGCGCCCCATCCCGCACCGCCGGTAAGGTGGCCGGCCAGGCTACGCGCGGCATCGGCCGCGGCCTGGGCGGTTTCCTGCGCCCCTTCCGCCGCGTAGGCGGTATCCTCTGGCTTGAAGTCACCGGCGTCTTTTTCTTCCTCTTTGTCTTTATCTTCGCCCGCTTCGCCTGGATCACCCGCATGGACTATGCCCGCGGCCCCAACCACCTGAGATTCCTCGTCTACTCAGGCGTAGCCCTGGTCTTCCTCTACCTCACCGTCACATCCTTCTGGCGCGCACGGCGCAAGTGAACTCCCGCATCTGCTTCTAGTTTTTCGCCGGATCGTTTCCACTCGGCCGGACGAGCGCCCACACCAGCGCCCCCACCACCAGCAGCGCAAAAAGCCACATCAATCCGCCGCCGCCGTGAAACCCGCGAAAATATCCCAGCGCCAATGCATTCAATCCCGTGGTCAACATAGTCTCCCTCCGCGGACTGAGCGCATCGCCCACCCGCACTACCCATAGAGACCCAGACTCCTCCGGCAAGTTGTTGCGGAAAAATTTAGAGTGCGGCGCTCAGCCTCGCTCGCGTTGCAAAGCTTCCGCAACAGCGAGCTTTTTTATATAGCCGCTTCGAGCAACAGCCGCCGTCGCAGCCTTTCTCGGTCTGCCGCCCAGCCGGCCATTCTTCTTTGCGGCGGAGGTTTTGGCTGCGCTTCTTTGCCTGCCTCCCGCCGCTCCCAGTCTGCTGGCCATCCACCTCTTCGAGCCAAGAAAGCCCTCAAGAAGTGCGGGCAGATACAGATCGGCATCCAGCTTGGGAAAGTGAATGCCGAAACCAGAGGGAGAAATTTCGATCGCTTCAAGTTGAGCGGGGCTGGCAGCTTCCAGTCCCTCTGCATCCTTGGGCGAAAACGCCACATCCAGCCGCGAACTGAGGCGAATCACGACCCGTCCCATGCGGCGGTCATAGTGCGCGCTCACGGCCCTGGGATGCAATGCCTGGAGCTCTTCCGCTCTCCGGTTAGCCCGTTCGAATTGGCGATCATTTTCCATGAATTCTCTCCCATGCGCCGCAAAGCGCCGCCAGATTGCTCCCCATCACGGCTTGAATGCGGGCCAGATCGCGGCCTGCAAATCCGTAGTTCTCCCGCACAGCCACAGGACCCGCCGGGCAATTCAATTCAAAGACAGCTTCGTGGCCGTCCCCGATCACGTGCACATGAGCCGGACGGTGGTCATTCGGATATACGGCCACCCTCAAAGCGCCAATCCTCAGTACGGTTGGCATCAACTTATCCTATCACATACCCAAGCGTTTGGGTTTATAGCTGAATATTGCTTCTTTGGCGGCACTCAGCGATCCTTCCGCGTCAGATGCCACACCGCCAGCCCCAGCGCCGCCACTCCCAATCCATACGCCATCCACGCATACGGCCCCGTGTGGATTGCCCATCCCTTCCACAGTGCAATCCCCGCCGCCACCAGCATCAGTACCCCACGAAACAAATTCATCCCCTCAACCTTTCTTCTCAACTATTGCTCATTCCACATCACCAGAGCCGCGCAAGCGGCATCTGCCCCACCGCAGGTGGTTTGACCTCGCCGCCGCATCCTCCCTATCGTAAGCACAGCACCACCGCAGCACTCAAGAGGAACCCATGACCGCCCCCGAGTTGAAAACGACCCCCCTCAACGCCACTCACCGCGCCCTGCACGCTAAAATGGTCGACTTCGGCGGCTGGGAGATGCCCGTCGAGTACCCCGGTCCCGGCGCCGGCATCATCGCCGAACACCTCGCCGTCCGCACCGCCGTTGGACTCTTCGACGTCTCCCACATGGGCGAAATCCAGTTCCGCGGCCCCGGCGCCCTGGCCGCCGTTCAGCACATCACCATGAACGACGCCTCCCGACTCAGTGACGGCCAGGCCCACTACTCCGCCTTGCTCACCCCCCAGGGAACCTTCGTCGACGACATTCTCGTCCACCGCCTCAGCCCCAACGATTATCTCCTCGTCGTCAACGCCGCCAACACTGAAAAAGACCTCGCCTGGATTCGCCGGCAAGTCGGCGCCTTCCCCTCCATCCACATCGCCGACTACTCCAGTTACTACTCCCAGCTCGCCCTGCAAGGCCCGTGCGCCCTTGAAACGCTCCAAAAGCTCACCAAAGTCGATCTCGCCGCCATCAAGAATTACTGGTTCACCTGGGGCGCGGTCGCCGGCATCCCCAACGTCCTCATCGCCCGCACCGGCTACTCCGGCGAAGACGGCTTCGAACTCTACTATCTCCCCGCCGACGAACCCACCACCGTCAAAGTCTGGAACGAACTCCTCGCCGCCGGCCAGGAGTTCGGCATCCGCCCCTGCGGTCTGGGCGCCCGCAATACCCTCCGCCTTGAAGCCGGCATGAGCCTCTACGGCCACGAAATCTCCGCCTCCATCAATGTCTTCGAAGCCAACCTCGACCGCTTCCTCAAGCTCGAAAAAGGCGAGTTCATCGGCCGCCAGGCCCTCCTCGACCTCCAATCCACCGGCGGTCCCGCCCACAAGTTAATTGGCCTGGAAATGATCGACCGCGGCATCGCCCGCGACGGTTACCCCGTCCTCAACCTCGAAGGCAAAGAAATCGGCGTCATCACCTCCGGCTCCCCCGCTCCATTCCTCAAAACCAATATCGCCCTGGCCCTGGTCCTCACCCAGGCAGCCCTCAGCGGCGAAGACGTATTCGTCCAGGTCCGCCAATCTCAGGTCCGCGCCAAACAAGTCCCCACCCCCTTCTACAAACGCCCCAAAGAAATAGCTGGGAAAGCACGTGACAACTGATCCTGGATCTCTGCTCCCTTTCTCCGTCCGAATCAAACACTCCACTCGACGAATCAAACAAGCGCACTCGATTTTGCTTAAAGGATCCTTCCCTCCATGACCCTGTCCGCCACTGAAGTCAATCATTTGAAAAAGGCCCCCGCCGTCGGTGGCGTCTTGCCCATCTTCCATAGCCGCTGGAGCCCGCGCTCCTTTTCTGCCCGTGAAGTCGCCCCCGCTGACCTCGCCCGAGTCTTTGAAGCCGCCCGCTGGGCTGCCTCCTCCTACAATGAGCAGCCCTGGCGCTTCCTCGTAGGCACCCGCGACTCATTGACCTACAAGAAGATATTCGACTCGCTCGGCGCCTTCAACCAGGTCTGGGCCGCCGCTGCGCCGGTGCTCATTCTGGGCGCAGCCAGAACCAGATTCACCCACAATGGCGAACCCAACCGCGTAGCCCTCTATGACCTGGGCGCAGCCGCATCCTACCTCACCCTCCAGGCCGCCGCCCTCGGCCTTGCCACCCACCAGATGGCCGGCTTCGACCAGGACGCCGCCCGCCAGGCGTTTGAAATCCCGGAGATTTACTCGCTCGGCGCCGTCATCGCCCTCGGTTACCAGGGCGAGCCCGCCGCCCTCAGCCACGAACGGCTGCTCGCTCAGGAAACCACGCCCCGTGAGCGTAAACCATTGAAAGATTTCGTCTTCTCCTCCTGGGACACTCCCGCGGACCTGGGCTGATTCCGCCACGAACAACTTCAATCGCCTTTCAAAGTCGCGCATCCAGACTCCGCGTGCGAGCGGTTCTCCAGTTGCTGTAGCGCGTAATCATTTCAGTTGAGAGACTTTTACCTTAAGAAAAAGCCACCATGGTAGGTGGCCGGAAATGGCGGGTGGCCCACCCATTGAGTTACCACAAAAGTGCGGGCGCCCTATCCTTGACACAGTTTTATCGTGGCAAGGGTGGGAGACCACGGACCTCACCCAGTGGGCAACCTGCTAAGCCACGGCGGGCGGCCCACCCATTGAGTTACCACAAAAGTGCGGGTGCCCTATCCTTGACACAGTTTTATCGTGGCAAGGGTGGGAGACCACGGACCTCACCCAGTGGGCAACCTGCTAAGTCACGCCTCCAGGCTCCGGGTTACAGTGGATGCTGGAGACTATTCTTTTGACCTACCCTCCGCCCCCCCGGACAGTTCGGCGACCGGCTCCCGCGCGCAGATCCCGCCTCCGGACCACCCCCGTCCGCCGGCCTGACTGGCGCATCTGGTTGAAACGATGTGCATTCGCTGCGGTTGGATTGGTGTTGGCGCTGATCGCCTGGGGGGCCATCGCTCGCCAGCTTGCGCCCACTTCGAACACCTCGCTTACCCGCTTTGACGCCATCATTGTTCTGGGTTCTCCCGCCGACGGCGACGGCAACCCCACCCCCACGCAGTTGGCCCGCGTCACCGAGGCCGTTCACGAGTACGAGCGCGGCGTGGCCACAAGGCTGATTCTCACCGGCGGAGCGTCCGCCAACTCGTTTGTGGAGGCCCGCGTGATGGCACGGACGGCCCACGCCCAGGGCATTCCGAAGTCCGCCATCATTGTGGAACCGGAGGCCAGGAATACCATCCAGAACGCCTGCTTTGCCGTGCGCATCATGAAAGCACACGGCTGGCGCTCGGCCGAGGTGGTTTCCAGCCCCTATCATCTGCCCCGCGCGGGGCTCATCTTGAGCCGCCTGCCGCTGGAGTGGCGCGCGCACGCCGCTCCGCCGCTTTCGCCCAGGCCGGCCGAGTCCTCAAACGCAGCCACGGTGATCGAAACCTTGAAGACCGTGCGCTATCTCGTTTGGACCCGCCAGTTTGATCGCTGCGAGCCTTAGCCCAGGCAGAATCTCCCGGGGGGTGGGTCAGTTTGAAGGTACTGGCTTAACAGACTGCGGGAAAACTCGATCTGGAGGGAGGCGGGGGTTTCAACCCCCGCATAAAGCCAGCAGAATCCAAACGGGCTTTAGCCCCGGAGGGATGCTTTATTCCAAAATGACCCAGTTTCTGTTTACCTGCTCTGCGTTGTCACCTGTCGGCGCAGTCCTGTAAGCTGAATGGTAATGCGTCTCCAAGTCAATTCTTCTGCCTGTCTCGTAGCCCTAGCCGCCCTGGTCCTCTGCGCCGGAACCCGCGCCCAGGCCCAGGCCGCACCCGCGCAATCCACCGGCAATGGCACCTATATGCCCACCGACCCGCTGGCCAATGTTCGCTATGACAATCGATTCGACGTCTCGCTCGGCGCGGCCTATGGACACCAGAAAGCCGGGCCGCCACCCCTCGAAGAAGGATCCAATCTGGGCGGGCTCGATCTCACCGGCTCCTGGTGGTTCAGCCGGCGCTGGGGGCTGGAGGGCACGGGGCGCGCCTATCTGGGCTCCAGCGGCGCCGGAATCAACGACCTGGGCATCAAGGGGCCGTTTGTGAGCCAGTACATGTTTGCCGCCGGACCGGAATGGCTGGGGCCGCATAACAAGCACGGCGCGCTGCTGGTCCACGCTCTGATGGGCGGAGCGCGCTTTGATTCGCATCTGGGTCCAAACTCGCCGCAGAATGTGCAGTACGTCAGCTTCTTCAACGACCAGATCGCCCCCGCGGCCATCATCGGCGGCCACATCGACCTCAACCGCTCGGCGCGCTGGGTCTTCCGCATCACGCCCGATGCTTTGTACACCCGCTATGGCATCAATTACGGGAACATGGCCACCTATGGCTACTGGAACTTCGGCATCTCGGTCGGGGTGGAGTATAAGTTCAAGAAGACGCGGTAAACGCGGCACAAAAATGGGGCGGCCTCGACTGAGTCTGGTCCCTCCCAGGCTTGCAGACCGGGCGGACAATCCAGCACGGCTATTCGGGCCCGGTTCCACATTGGGCCATAATCTCCTTCCCGGCACAATTTAATCGAGATAAGGATGCGGATGGGGCTGCCGGCTTCATCTGTGTGTGGTATTCTCCACCGTTCGGTCCCTGTGAAAAAGTGCCGCCGGGAAAGATGCTGCACCGGATAACAGAACTACCCTCGGGCAGGAGCACTTCGCGCAGGAAGGTCAACCAAGGCAGAATCCAATGGATATGAGAGACACACTTGGCGTATTGCTTGCGGGCGGAGCCGGAGAACGCCTCTTTCCGCTCACCCGCGATCGCGCCAAACCGGCCGTGCCCTTTGGCGGGCACTACCGCATCATCGACATCACCCTCTCCAACTGCATCAACTCCGGCCTGCGCAGGGTCTTCATCCTCACCCAGTACAAGGCGCTCTCGCTCAACCGGCACATCCGCGAAGGCTGGACCGGCATTGTGGCGCAGGAGCTGGGCGAGTTCTTTGAACTGCTGCCGCCTATGCAGCGCACCGGAGCCAATTGGTATATGGGCACAGCCGATGCCGTCTATCAGAACATCTACTCCATCGGCAGCGAACAGCCGAAGTACATGATCATCCTCTCCGGCGACCACATCTACAAAATGGACTACAGCCGCATGCTGGAGCACCACAAGGAGACTAACGCCGAGATCACTCTGGCCACTCTGCCCATCCCGCCCGACGAGGTTCCGCGGTTTGGCGTGGTCGAGGTGGGCCGGACCGGCGAGATCCTCGGCTTCCAGGAAAAACCGGCTTCCACCAGCTTCCGTTCGCCCAACAATCCCAACTCCGTGGATGCCTCCATGGGCATTTATATCTTCAATACCGAAGTGCTGCTGAAAGCTCTGATGGCCGACGCCGAAGACCCCGATTCCAAGCACGACTTCGGCCACGACATTCTGCCCAGCCTGCTGGGCAAAAAGAAGATGATTGCCTACAGCTTTGTGGACGAGAACAAGCAGCAGGCGCTCTACTGGCGCGATGTGGGCACGCTCGATTCGTACTACGCCGCCAACATGGACCTGTGCTCGGTTTCGCCAACCTTCAACCTCTACGACAAGAACTGGCCCATTCGCACCCGCATGCGCCAGTATCCCCCGGCCAAGTTCGTCTTCGGCGAGCCGGGCCGCTCCGGCATGGCAATCAACTCCGTCATCACCGCCGGCGTCATCATCTCCGGCGCCTCGGTAGCCAACTCTGTCGTCTCCCAGGATGTGCGCGTCAACTCCTACTCCGACGTGGACTTGAGCATCATCTTCTCCCACGTGAACATCGGCCGCCACTGCCGCATCCGCCGCGCCATCATCGACCGCGATGTGCATCTTCCCGAGGGCACCGTCATCGGCTACGACCCGGTAGAAGACAAGCGCCACTACTTTGTCACCCCTTCGGGCCTGACCATCGTCACCCGCGACGCCTCGCTCTTTGAAAACCCCGTCGATCCGGAGTTCCTGCAGCGCTATTAGGAAATCTCTGAATAAGTCGAAGTTTTGAAAGGGCACGGCCGGGAACCGGGGAACCCTCTGGGTCGGGGTGCTGTGCCGTAAATTCTGAATTGTTAGCGATTTGAAAGGGCACGGCTTTAGCCGTGCCGTAAATGCCACCGAATAGACGAGGGCTTTTAGCCTCTGAGGGAATGCGGGTGCCCCAGGTCTCGATTTTGAGACCTGGGATTCGCTGTGCTACATATCAAATCGAGATGAATGCATCCACCCCAAACCTCCCCGCGGAGATGATCTCCCTGCTTTCTCGCATGAGAGATCTGGCCGCGACCGCGCCGTCCCTCGAAGCCCTCCAGAAAGGCATCGTCGAGGCCATCGCCCAGAGTCTCCCATACTGCAACTGGACCGGCTTTTACATGCTCGACCCCGGCGACAAGGAGACGCTGATCCTCGGACCCTATATCGGAGATTCCACCCCCCACGTCCGCATCCCCGTCACGCAAGGGATTTGCGGCGCCGCGGCCGCCTCCGGAGAAACAGTAATAGTAGACGACGTCAACGCCGACCCGCGCTATCTCTCCTGCTCCATCCAAACCAAATCCGAGATAGTCGTCCCCATCTTTGCGCACGGCAAAGTGATTGGCGAAATCGACATCGACAGCCACACCCCGGCCGCCTTCACCGAAATTGACCGCAAATTCCTTGAAGAAAAGGCTCGCATCGTCGGCGCCTATGTTGAAAGCCGCTCCGGCGAAACAATTTAAGGAATTTGTGAATGAGTCGGCGTTTTGAAAGGGCGCGGCTTTAGCCGTTCTGCTTTCTCGTCGATTCGACTGCTTTGAAAGGGAGCGGCTATTGCCGTTCTGCTTTCTCGTCGATTCGACTGCTTTGAAAGGGAGCGGCTATTGCCGTTCTGCTTTCTCGTCGATTCGGTTATTTTTGAAAGGGCAAGACTTCAGTCGCGCCATAAATGGCAGATAATTGTACGTGGGTTTTAGCCCCTGAGGGTTAGCTCGTTCAAACTGACCCACTACCTTCAATTCCCGTAACTTTTCAGGCCCTTGCGTACTCTGATGGTGTGTGCATGTTATTCCCGCGCCTTGACGCTAGCGAGACCGGCACAGACCAGCGGGAGAGGTTGGACTAGATGTTATTGCTTTTTCTTGCGTATCTGGGCGGCGTTCTCACCATTCTCAGTCCCTGTATTCTCCCCGTCCTGCCTTTCGTCTTCGCGCGTTCCGACCGGCCTTTCCTGAAAAGCGGGCTTCCCCTGCTGGCCGGCATGGCCGCCACCTTCACGCTGGTTGCCAGCCTTGCGGCAGTGGGAGGAGGCTGGGCCGTGCGCGCCAATCAGTTTGGCCGCATCGCCGCTCTCATCCTCTTCGCGGCATTCGGCCTCACGCTGCTCTTCTCTTCACTCGCCGAGCGCCTCACCCGCCCCCTGGTGCAACTGGGCAACAAGCTCTCGCGCAGCAGCGATTCCAGCCCCGGCATCCTCAGTTCCTTCTTCCTCGGCATCGCCACAGGGTTGCTTTGGACGCCCTGCGCCGGTCCCATCCTCGGCCTCATCCTCACCGGAGCCGCCCTGAGCGGCGCCAGCGCCCACACGGCCGTTCTGCTGCTGGCCTACGCCGCCGGAGCCGCCACTTCGCTGGCTCTTGCATTGCTTGCCGGAGGCCGCGTCTTCGCTGCCCTCAAGCGTTCTCTCGGCGCCGACGTGTGGATTCGCCGTATCCTCGGAGTAGCAGTCCTCGCCGGCGTGGCTGCTGTCGCCTTCGGATTGGACCGCGGCGTACTCACCCGGCTCTCGCTGGCCAGCACGTCCGGTCTTGAACAGCGTCTCCTTGCCCTCGCTTCTCCCGGCGCTCCAAAGGACCAGCCGCAGCAGCCCGACAACAATCCCGGCATGATGATGATGTCCGCCGGAACCAGCTCTGACGGTGTGCCGGCCACGCTGCCCGATCTCTCCGGCGCAACCGTCTGGATCAACTCGCCGCCGCTCACCGCCGAATCCCTCCGCGGCAAAGTGGTCGTCATCGACTTCTGGACCTACTCCTGCATCAACTGCCTGCGCTCGCTGCCCTACATTCAAGCCTGGTACGGCAAATACAAAGACAGCGGCCTGGTCGTCATAGGCGTCCACACCCCCGAATTCCCCTTCGAAAAAGACGAAGCAAACGTTCGCCAGGCGGTGCGCGAGATGGGCATCGTCTACCCCGTCGCCATGGATAACGACTACCGCATCTGGCGCGCCTTCCATAACAAATTCTGGCCCGCGCACTACTTCATCGACGCTACCGGCCGCATCCGTTATCACCACTTCGGCGAGGGCGACTACGATCAATCCGAGACCTGGATTCGCAGTCTTCTCGAGGAGCGAAATCATCAGCCGCCTCCCACTTCAGCCACCAATATTGCCGCCATTGGCGCGGAAGCCGGGTCTAATCTGGAGACTGTGCAATCGCCGGAGACCTATATCGGATATACGCGCGCCGAAAATTTTCGCTCGCCCGGCGGATTCGATGAGGATGATCCCCACCTCTATCGCGCCCCCGCCCATCTCGATCTCAACGCGTGGGCCCTAACCGGCAAATGGAAAGACGAGAGCCAGATCGCAACCCTGCTCGGATCCTCCGGCGCAATCGTCTACCGCTTCCATGCCCGCGACCTGCACATCGTTCTGGGGCCGGGCAGCGACGGAAAACCGGTCCGCTTCCGCGTGACTCTGGACGGCAAGCCGCCCGGCGCGGACCACGGCATGGACACCGATGCCGACGGTTACGGCACGGTGACGGAGAGCCGCTTGTACCAGTTGATTCGGCAGCAAGGCGCCGTGCGCGATCGCGCCTTCCGGATCGAATTTCTCACTCCGGGCGTGCAGGCCTTCGCCTTCACCTTCGGATAAAGGCATACGATTTGCAGAAAGTCGGATAGTGGCTCATTTTGAAGGGTACGGCTTTTATAGCCTACGGAAATACACGTTCGGGGCTGCAAGAAGTGTCAGGGCACGACTTTAGTCGTGCCGATAGTCGAACAAAAATAACGCGGGCTTTAGCCCCTGAGGGAAAGCCGGCGTAAACAAAAGAACTCAATCAGAGGATTCCCCAATGACCAATCACAATCATGATCATTCACAATCCGAGGCATCTACCGGCAAAGCCCGCGTTCAACTCCTCGGCCGCCGCGCCTTCATCGTTTCCGCTGCGGCAGCGGTCAGCGGAGCGGCCTTCTGGGCCTTGCGCAAGATCACTCTTGTCGAGCCCCAGCCGGTCTCCGCCGCGGGCGCTCCGGCAAACGTGACCATCGTGGAATTTGCGGCCAACGGCAAGAAGACCGGCAAAGTGACCGTTCCTCACATCGTCAAGTCCGACGCCGATTGGCAGAAGCAGCTCTCGCCCATCTCTTTTCAGGTCACGCGCCGCGCCGGAACCGAGCGCGCCTACAGCGGCGACACATGGAACCTGCACGACAAAGGCATCTTCCGCTGCATCTGCTGCGACACGGCCCTGTTCAGCTCGGATACTAAATTCGAATCCGGCACCGGCTGGCCCAGCTTCTGGCAGCCAATCGCGCATGAAAACGTTGTGGAATCCACCGACGCAAGCCTGGGCATAGACCGCACCGCCGTCTCCTGCCGCCGTTGCGACGCGCACCTGGGCCACGTCTTCAACGACGGCCCGCCCCCCACCGGCCTGCGCTACTGCATGAACTCAGCCGCCATGCACTTTGTGAAGCTGGCTTGAGCTTAGGCAGAATCTGCCGCGTGCTTCACTTGCCTTTGTAATCCTGAAACAGCTCGGGAAACTGCTTCTTGAGCGCCTCGATCTTGGGCCGGTCGCAGATCTGAATGTACTGGTTGTCGGGATTATGGTAAGCAAAGTCCTGATGGTAAGACTCGGCCACATAGAAGCCCTGTAGCGGCGCAACCTGGGTCACGATCTTTTTGGGGAACGCGTGCGCCGCGTCCAGTTGCGCAATGTAGGCCAGGCTGATCTTCTGCTGCTCATCGCTGCTATAGAAGATGACCGACCGATAGGATGAGCCCACGTCCGGCCCTTGACGATTGAGCTGGGTCGGATCGTGCGCCACTGAGAAGAAGATGCGCAGAAGCTGTCCGTAAGTAATCTTCGACGGATCGTAGACCACGCGCACCGATTCCGCGTGCCCGGTCTTCTCCGTGTTCACCTGTTGGTAGGTCGCGGTTGCCGCTGAGCCGCCGGCGTAACCGACCGTCGTCGCCAGCACACCTTTCACGCGCTCGAATACCGATTGCGTGCCCCAGAAGCAGCCCCCGGCAAAGACCGCGGTCTCCTGGCCCGGCGCCTGCGCCAGCGGGGCATCGGTTACGGCAGCAGGTACCGGCGTTTTCGTTCCGGCCCGGCACCCGGCAACCAGGGTGGAGGCCATCAGCAGAGAAAGAAAGGCGTGGCGCAAAGCAATTCGACCGGGCATGCATTTCTCCTGGGCCGTATCCCTTTCGACCCGTACAACTGTGATGCGTTTGGCCGGAAAAGGTTACGGAAGAAACGATAGGTGCGCCGTCTGCGCAGGCGTCAGACCCGAGGGGAACCTTTCGCGCAAATCCCTCGTATTAGCCATGTATGCAATGCGTGGGTACATTAAGCTGGAGCGTAATGGGGCTGGCATCGCCGGGGACCCCGGCCAGACCGGCGCGGCGTACCATGGAGGCGCCGGAGATAGGTGTCCAAAGGCAGTCCGCCAGCCAGGCGTGCGTGGAGGTGAGTCCTCTGGAGATGGACTGGTCCCAAATCGTCCGCCGCTGCATGGACGGGGATTCCGGCGCATGGGCCGAACTGGTCCGCACCCACCATCGGCGCGTCTACGGCCTCTGCTACCGCTTCACCGGCAACCCGGCCGACGCCGAAGACCTCACCCAGGAGGTTTTCCTCAAGATTTTCTCCAACCTGGCCAGCTTCGATACCCGCCGCGGCAGCCTCCAGGTGTGGATCACGAGTTTGTCCCGCAACCTGTTGGTGGACCATTTCCGCCGCACCCGCAATCAGCGCGCAACTGGCTCACTCGATGAGGGTTGGGAGTCGGCCGAGGAGCTCAAGCCGGTGGACCGGCTCACCGCTCGCGGTCCCTCGCCGCTGGAGTCGGCAGCACGCAAGGAACTGGCAAAAATGGTGCAGCAGGCCCTGGCCCGCGTGTCAGTGGATTTGAGAGAGGCCGTCATTCTCCGCGACCTCCAGGATATGGACTACAAGGAGATTGCCTGCGTGCTGGGCATTCCCGAAGGGACGGTCAAGTCCCGCATCAGCCGGGGCCGCGCGGAACTGGCGAGGCTGCTGGAACGTACTAAACGGGAGGTAATGTAATGGCAGAGCGCACTTATATTCCGAGTTCTACCGCCTGCGTCCAGTGGGAGATGCTGTTGGCCGATGCGCTGGACGGGCTGCTGAGGCCCGAGGACCAGGCTGTCTTTAATGCCCACAGGTCCGTCTGCCCGGCATGCGCGGCACTGTTTGAAGAGGCCCGCCGCGGCCGCGAGTGGCTGGAGTTTCTCTCCCCGGAGCCGGAGGTTCCCGCTGGGCTGCTGGACAGAATCCTGGCCCAGACAGGTCCGGGGCAAATGGAAGGCTTCGGCCTCATGGCCGGCGGCAGAAACGTCCTCGAGATGCCTCCGCCGCACATTCCGGCCTCCACCCCAGCACACAAAAATCGTGTGCCGGGGACCCCGGCCTGGCAGCGTCCCGGCTTTGTGGGCAATGTGCGCCGTTTTGCCGAGCCCCGCCTGCTGATGACCGCGGCCATGGCCTTCTTCTCCATCGCTCTCACCCTCAACCTGACCGGCGTCCGTTTGAGCAGCCTGCGGATCGCCGGCCTGCGCCCCACCGCGGTGCGCTCGTTCCCCAACGCAGCGCGTTCCTATCTGGAGCGGCAGCTGACCATGGCCTCCACCCCGGTCATCCGCTACTACGACCACTCACGCTTTGTCTACGAGGTCGAGTCCGGGATGCGGGAACTGCGTCGCGCCACTGAGGGCGAAGGCAGCAACCGGCAGAAGCACAATGACGCCGCGCCGGGCGAGTCCAGACAGATTCAGGGCCGCCCCGGCCGCATGGGTGGGGGCACTCCCGTGGACTCTCGGCAACAGTCGGGCAACCGGCCGGCTCTCAACAATTCCAATGACTTTCTGGAAGCTTCCCTCACATTTCAGGGGACGTCCCGCGCACTCCGGCGGCTCCAAAATGGCACTACGGGAACGGCAGTATGGAAAAGGAGCACAGTATGGACTGCGTAAATCACACGAGCGTAAGCGCAACCGCCTATTGCCAGAGTTGCGGCAAGGCGCTCTGTGCCGGTTGCGTGCGCAATACGGCCGGAGGGCAGATTCTCTGCGAGCCCTGCTGGATGGCCTGGCAGAGCTACCAACAGCCCTTTGCCGCCCCGCATTCGGGCGGGCCTCATCCGGTGCTGGCCGGGTTCCTGGGGCTCTTCCCCGGCGTGGGCGCCATGTATAACGGCCAGTTTCTCAAGGGATTCATCCACGTGGCGATCTTTGTCGTTCTTGTCAGCATCGCCAATCATTACGATGTCTTCGGCTTCCTGGTTGCGGCATGGATCATCTACCAGTCGTTTGAGGCCTTCCACACCGCCAAGGCGCTGCGCGATGGCCAGCCGCCGCCTGACCCGCTGGGATTGAACGAGGTCGGCTACTGGGTGAATCCCGGCTCTCGCTCGCGGCAGACGGGCCAACCCGGCGCTTCGCCGGCGCAACCTGATCCCGGCCCGGCAGCGCAGGGTCCGGCAACGGCAGGCTACCAGCCGCCTTATGCCGGGCAGTACCAGGCCCCGTTCACGCCGCCCGCGCCCGGCTTTGTCGATCCGGCTGTGCCGCCCGTTCCGTCCATGCCTCCGGCGCCGCCGCTCTATTGGCGGCGCCGTGAGCCCATCGGCGCCCTGGTTCTCATCGCCCTCGGATTGTTGTTTCTGCTCGATCAGCTCGATATCTTCAACGGCCGCTTGTTTAATTACACCTGGCCGCTGCTGTTGATCGCGCTGGGCGTCTGGTTGATCGTTCGCCGTCTCACAGATTCGCACGGAGGTTCCAAATGAGCCGTTACATCATGATTCGCCGCCTGCGCGCTCCGGCATTTCTCCTGCTGGTTGGCGTGCTGGCGCTGCTGGCCCAGGCCCACATCCTCGGCTGGACCAAGAGTTGGCCGCTCTTTCTCATCCTGGCCGGAGTGTTGGCGCTGGCCGAACGCACGGTGCTGCCCACCGAAGAGGGCTATCCACCCTACCCCGACCCCATTGATCCCAGGGCTGCAACCGGCATTCCACCCTACCCCGGCCAGCCGACGGCCTTCATTCCCCCTCACTTACAGGATTACGAGAAAGATCCCTTCGAAAGGAAATCATGAGCAGCGTACCTCCAACCACGCCTCCGGGCGGCGGCGTGCCGCCTCCGTATCCTCCTTACGATCCCAAGACCCAGTGGCGCGACTACCGCGAGCATCAGCGGGCCGTCTGGCGCGCCCAGCGCGATGCCTGGAAGGCCCATTGCAACGCCATGAAGGCCAACTACGCTTGCGCCTACGGTCCCCGCGTTCCTTCCGTGGTCGGCCCCATCATCCTCGTCGGCGTCGGCATCATCGCCCTGCTGGTGCTCACCGGCCGCATCAATGCCGGCGGTTTCTGGTCCTGGTATGGCCGCTGGTGGCCGCTGTTGCTCATCGGCGCCGGCCTGGGCATGCTGGGCGAGTGGGCGCTCGACCTGCGTCGCGGGACCCCCGTGCGCCGTGGCGGCAGCTTTGTCGGCATCCTCGTTTTGCTGGTCATACTGGGCTTTTGCGCCGCCGGATGGAACCACGCCCGGGGTTCATTTCACTCCCTGTTCGGCGACCACGGCGATGACTTCTTCAACACCTTCGGCCTGCCCGAGCACGACTACGACCAGCCGGCGCTGACCGCGCAGATTCCCTTGAATGCCACTATCGAGATCGAGAATCCACGCGGTGACGTAAGCGTGACCGCGGGCAACGCCTCCGCCATTGAGGTACAGGCCCACGAAGAGGCCTTCGCCAACTCCGATGCCGACGCCAAAAAAATCTTCGACGCCGAGGCGGCTCACCTGAACGCGAGCGGCAGCACCGTGCTGGTCAAGTCGGACAGCAACTCCAGCGGCCGGCTCAACCTGACGGTCACCGTGCCGAAATCCGCAAAGGTGACGGTAAACGCAGGCAGGGGAGACGTAACCGCGGCCGGCCTGGGCGCAGGCATCAGCATCAGCACCTCCCACGGGGACGCGCATCTGAGCGCCATTACGGGCTCGGTGTTGGTGCACTTCTCCGGCGGCAGGGATGACGTCTCCGCCCACCAGGTGGACGGCGATCTCTCCATCGACGGCGACTCCAACGACCTCACCCTCTCCGAGATCAAAGGCAAGGTCACCCAGAGCGGAGAGATCCTCGGCGACGTGCATATGGAAAACATCTCCGGTGCCGTGCATCTGCACACCACGGTCACCAACCTCGAACTGGCCAGTCTGCCCGGCGACCTGAACCTCAACTCCGACGACCTTCGCATCACCGAGGCCAAGGGTCCGGTGCGCGTCTCCTCGCACTCTAAGGACATCGACCTGAGCCAGATCTACGGCGAAAGCTACGTCGAAGACCGCAACGGAACCATCACCGTCGAACCGGCCGGAGCCTACGGCGTCGAAGCCAAAAACGAGAAAGGCGATGTGGAGGTAACCCTGCCGCCCAACGCCTCGGCCACCGTCGAAGGCCGCACCCGCAACGGCGATATCCTCACCGATTACGGCCTCGCGGTCAGCGGCGATGAAAACAAAACCGTCAGCGGACGCATCGGTTCCGGCGCATCGAGAATCGTCCTGAGCGCGGAGAACGGCGACCTGCGCATCAAGAAAGGCTCAGGCTTCCCCGCCGAGCCGCCGGCGCATTTACCGATGCTGAACGTTCCGCCCTACCACAGGGTTCCATTGCTGGACGCCAAGCCCAACTCCAAGGCACCATCCACCTCCGGCGCGCCCCGCCTGAAAGCGCCCAGGAATCCGCCCGCGCCACCGGCTCCGCAGTAAGGGGCCGCAAAATGAATGCGGGCTTCAGCCCCTGCGCGATGTTTCCCACTTCGCAGCCATCGCTGCAGCCCCGTGCCCCATCTTTTCCGTTTTTTCTTGCGGAAAGGGTGGGAAACCAAACACAATTCGAGGGCCGGACCCATAGCTACAGAGTGCATCTGGTCTGGCTGCGCATCTCACCAGACAAACGGAACAAGCCGGAACCGCGTGCGGAGGCAGTAGTCGGAATATCCAGGCAGTTCCTTGTTCAGAACCTGTTCCTCGTTCAGCAGCCGCAAAACATAAAGAGGGATGAGCAGCAAAAAAGCCGGCCAGGCCACAAACGACCCCAGCGCCGTCGGCATGAAGATCATCAGTACAACTGCGCCGGCATAGAGCGGATGCCGAACCACGCTGTACGGCCCGGTGGTGATCACCGTCTGCCCCTCCTCCACCTGAACCGTACGCGAGGCAAACCGGTTCACCCTGAAAACCCAGAAAAACAGCACCATGCTGCCCACAACCATCCCCAGCGACAGCGCTGTCAGCCACAGCGGCACCGCGCCCACCAGGCTCCGCGACCAGCCGAAGCGGTAATCGAACCCCGGCAGCAGAAAGGCGGCGAGATAGAGCGGCTTGCCCCATTTCAGCAGCAACTTCTGTTCCTTGATCTGCTCTTTGGTCCGCAATCTGCGTTCAAGAAACTCCGGATCGTGCTGATAGAAGTAGAAAAAAGTAAAAATAACGGGAATAAGCAGGGCAGCGAGAAAGGCCCATCCTTGCCAAAACCTCCACGAGCCCGCGGGAACAAACACGATTGCCAAAGCGATGGCCATAGCCGCTAAGAACCCCAGCACAAGTCTCGTATTGAGGCTCATCTGCGGCTTGTCAGCACGCCCTTTTCCCCCGCCGGTCTTCGCTCGCGATGGCTTCTTCGGCATTCTTTATCCCTTTCACTGCCCTTTTGATTCCCCGGGCAAGCCGGGTGCCGGGTTTCCCAGGTCTCGTCCGCCGCGGCGGATGAGACCTGGGAAACCCTAGACCCCAACCCGCCCCTGAAAGCTGATAGCTGAAATCTGAAAGCTATCCACTAAACCCCAACCCGCCGCACCCTCGCGTTGATCCGCGTAAAAACCTCCCACGGAATCGTCCCCGCAGCCTCGGCGTGGTCGAATGCGGAAATCGTCTCGCCTCCTTGCGTCCCCAGAATCACCACCTCGTCCCCGGCCTCGACCCCAGGAATCTCCGTCACGTCCAGCACCGTCTGATCCATGCTGATGCGCCCCACAACCGGCGCCCGCTCGCCGCGCACCAGCAGGCTGAAGCGATTGCCCAGCCGCCGGTCCAGCCCGTCGCCGTATCCCGCGGCCACCAGCGCCAGCCGCATCGGTTCCGTAGCCACGAACGTCCCGTTGTACCCCACCACCGCGCCGGTGGGAACCGCGCGCACCCCCACCACCGCGCTCTTCCAACTCATCACCGGCTGCAACCGTGCCCGCGCCGCAGCCATACTCTCCGGCTCCTCATCCTGTTCAAAGGCCGGCTCAAACCGCGGCGCCAGTCCATAGAGCGCCAGCCCCGGCCGCAGCATGGCCTTCATCCCGTGCCGTCCGGCCAAAGCCGCAATCTCTCCCGCCCGTCCCGCCAGCAGCGCCGCCGAGTTGCCCACGTTCAGCCAGTCCGGCAAATGCCCCGCGGCACTGATCCGTCCCAGCGTCTCGTCCAGCCGGGCAAGCTGCTCCCCGGTAATCGTGCCGTCCGCCTCGTCCGCGGCAAACAGGTGGGTCATCACGCCCTCCAGCCGCAGCGGCGACCCCGCGCCGAAACGCGTCAAAACCCGGCCCAGCCCATCCGGCCCCACGCCCTGCCGGCTCATCCCGGTATCGATCTCCAGGTGAACCGGCAATCCTCCCGCCTGCCCACCCGCCGCCCGCGCCGCCGCCTCCAGCTCATCCAGTTGCCACGTCTCCCAGGCCACTGCCGTCAGCCCGTGCCGCACCGCCTCCGCGCCTTGCCCGGCAAAGACCCCGCCAATCACCAG
>Ga0187872_10001096_pt1 | contig 28552 bp, 26 predicted proteins | sample June2016WEW_16_4_FD_132973 | JGI IMG/M metagenome (GOLD analysis project Ga0187872, IMG submission 132973) | Peatland microbial communities from SPRUCE experiment site at the Marcell Experimental Forest, Minnesota, USA - June2016WEW_16_40 | ecosystem: Environmental > Terrestrial > Soil >...
AAACTGCCAGGCCACGTTCATCACGCGCCGCTGTTCGGGGCCGAACCGGAACGATTTCGCCAGCGAGCCATTCCAACTGAACGTGCACGGCCCCTCGACGGAGCCCCGCTGTTCATTGCCATAGGTCCCGCTCGCCGGCAGCTCGAACACTTTCGTATTGAAAAATGCCGAAGGTGAACCGCCGCAGATTCCGAGGTTCGGGTTGCCGGTTATGTTCGGACGCAACGAAAAATTCGCACCCGTGCCGTTGTCGGAGGCAACACCGCCGAGCAGCACCGTTGCCGGTGTCCCGGTCTGCCACGTGAAGATATTCTGGAGTCTCCAATTGCCGAACACCTTTTCCTTCCACCCGTGGTTCGCCCAACGGCTCCGCTGGCCGAACGGCAGTTCCCAGGTCGATACGAGGCGAAACTGCTGACGGATGTCGAATGTCGAAAGTCCGTACTCGCCATGAAGGTTACCGTCCTGCTGCTCGACCGTGGCCGCGGTGCCGCCGATCGAGCTGGCATCATCGAGCGATTTCCCGTACGTATAGATCCCTTGTATCAGGTATCCCTTCGTGAACCGATGGACCACGCGCACCTGCAGGGCATTGTAGATCGAATTGGCGCCTGAATGGTCGAAGGTGAATCCGGTCGCATTCGGATCGACGCGATTCGCCTGAATATCGGCGGACGAAGTGCCCAGCGGTGCACGGTTCGGCGCGCGCAAAACGTCGAGATCGGCTCCCTTTGTCCCCGTGTACGTCATGTCCAGGATCCAATTCGGCGAAAACGACGTTTCCGTTCCCAGGTTCCAGATCTGCGCGTACCCATTCTTGTAGTTGGGATCGACCGCTTCCGTATTCGGGAATACGATCGCGCTGGACGAACCTCCCGTGAAACCGTTTTGCAGAGTAAGCGGCTCGGTCGAGGTCGTGGTCAGTGTTTGTGCCGTCGCAATGGGCGCCTGGTAAGCCAGCTCCTTCACCAGCGTGTTGTAGATCGATTCGTTGTAGAAGATCGAATAGCCGGCGCGCACCACCGTCTTGGGTTTGATCGGGGGCTGCCAGGCGATCCCGATGCGCGGCTGGAAATTGTGGTAATTGCCGCGAATCAGGGACCGGGGAAACGCGCCGCTGAACGGCCCGGCCTGCCCGGGCAGCACCCGGGTGACACAGGAAACGCAGTCAGCGGGCATGCCGCTGCTCTGCGCCATTTCCGCAATTTGTGCGATTTGCGGATTGACATCAAGGTTCACGATGTTGTTGCCAAGCTCGATGGGCGGCCTGACAGCGTCGTAGCGCAGCCCGTACTGAAATGTGAAGGTCTTGCTCACGCGGAAGTCGTCCTGTGCATAGGCGGCGAAGCCCCAGGCGCGAAAATAGGTGTTCGTGTTCCCGAGCTGCTCGGTCGTATTGAACGGCAAGCCCTCGAGAAAATCGGCGAAGTCGCTGCCGGTGGCAATCCCTGTGAAAATAAATCCGCCGCGCGGATTGGGATTCGAATCGTTGTTCAGCTGCACGCGCCGGACCTCGCCCCCGAAGCGCATGGTGTGTTTTCCGCGTGTCCAGGAGAGATTGTCGTCGAATCGAAGCGTCTGATTCCGGAGGAGCGAGGGAATCGGATCGTTCAGCCCCGAAAAATCCGTGAAGCTGATCTGCGGAATGCCGTAATCGACCGGCGGGATGACCACGCCCGTACCCAGATTGATGCCCAACTCCCCGTTGATATTTGCGCCATTCGAGTTGTCGCTCAGGAGCTGAACGCGGTTCCGGCTCCAGATCACGCTCGTGGTCTCGACCACGTGCGACGACCAATTGTGAGAAAGCCCCAGGGTCACACTCTGGCTGCGCGTGGACTGGTGCCCGCCGATGTCGGCAAAATTGCTGAGCGTTTGAGCGCGCTGCGAATTGAAGTTGTACCTGCCATTGATATTGAACTTCGCGTTGATCGTGTGCAGGACCGTCCCGTTCACGAGGTCGGTGTTCTGCGGTGTTGTGGCTTGCAAAAGATAGTTCTGCGTAGTCGCGTTGGGAACGTTCGGCTGAGGAATGTAACGTGCAAGAATTTGCTGCGAGATGCTGTTGACCGGAATCTGCTGGCCTCCCAGGCAACTGGAGCTTGTGCCGGAAGGATACGGTGTGGTGGTAAACGGCTCGAAGATCGTGGTGCCGATGAAGCAACCGTTGCGCTCGTCGGCCGTCGGCACGGTCGAGAACGTGTTGATCGGGTTCGTCACCGTTTCATGCTGGTAGTTCAGGAGGAAATAGGTGCGGTCGCTCCCGTTGTAGATATGTGGAATCTTCAGCGGGCCGCCTATGTTCCCGCCAACGCGTTCGTCGTAATGGCCGATCTTCGCCGCGGGCGTTCCCGTGATCGCGTAGGGGCGCGCGTCGAACGCGGAGTTCTGATAGCTGTCGTAAAAGCTGAAGCGAATCCGGTTGACCTGCTGGCGAAAAAGGCGCCCGCCGCCTCCGCCGCCTCCACCACCCCGACCGCCTCGTCCGCCCCCTCCTCCAGTGTTGAAGATGGCAGCGAGACCACCGCCCGGCCCTCCGCCAGCGCCAAACATCTGCCCCGCTGCACCGCCAGGTCCTCCAGGTCCACCGAGGCCTCCTCCAGGCCCGCCAGGACCTCCCGGACCGCCGAATCCGCCTGGCCCGCCACCCGCGTTGAAAGACAAGCCTTGGCCCACGGTCCCCTGCAACAGGAAGGAATCGGAGGAAGAACCCGCTCCGCCCGAAGGGCCGAGATTCTCTTGCGCGCCGGGACCAGTTTGGCCGAGGCTCTCGTCGGTCTGTCCGTTGGCGCCCTCACCGGTCAAATCGGTCTGCTGAAAACCCTGGCGGGCCGCGTTCAGCACGCCGGGAGGAACTTGTTGTCCTCTTCCACCGCCACTCTGTCCGCGCCCGCCGGGCCCACCGGCAGACCCGGGTGGTCCATTCGCTGCGGCGTTCTGCCCACCGTTGGGCGGCGCGCCGGTTCTCCGCCGGGCTGTGGCGGGAGATTCAGTCGGTACAGTGAGCTGTGCCAGCGTCGCCACGCGCAGCACAAGTTGAATCGGCGGGGGCTCCGGTGGAGGGCTCGAAAGCTGCACCTCGATCGACGATTGCACGAAGCCAATCTGCGATGCCTCGAACGTGTAGTGCCCCGGCGGAAGCGCGGGGAATTCGAACTTTCCCGACTCGTCGGTCCAGCTGACCCAGAGTTGTTTTGTGTCGGTGTTGGTCAACCGCAGGGTTGCACCCGGAATCGGAGAGCCGTCGGCGGTCCGCACGAAACCGGTCGCGGCAGCGGCCCCAGCTTCGACTTGTACTCGCGTTGGCGATTGTTGCGCGAAGCTCGAAATAGAAATTGCGAGAAAAGTGGAGAAAAGCCACGTGGCGCGTTGGCGGATTCGTTGGCGCAAAATTCGCTTCTCGCCCTTTATCTTACGCGGTGCGATCATGCGCGCCCGCAGTAATCCTGTTTTGATGCCCTCGGATGTGCACCGGTTACTTGCTGGTTTGCGCCGGATCATAAACAAAGCGGAACGTGACCGGCTGCTGGAACCGCGGGTTATCCATTTTCGTTGTGACGTAGAGCTGCTTGCCGTCCGGCGAGAGTTCGTAGGTCCGCGTGGTGCTTCCTCCGCGCCTTCCTTGGGTCACCGCAACGAGCTGATCGCCCTTCCATTGCGCGACCGCGGGGGCGTTCTCGTCTTCGGAGTTTCCCGAATTCGATGAATTGCTTTTCGATGCATCGCTGTTCAAATAGACGGCCAACGCGCGGCCCGATGAGCCTGCCACTTTCGCGGACGTTGCGGTCTGCTCGATGGTGAGCTGCGAGAACTCATTCATCTCGCCGCCCGCACCTTGTCCGCGGCCGCCGCCCATTCCACCTCCACCGCGCTGCCCTCCTCCGCCCATTCCTCCCCGGCCTCCACCGCCACCTTGACCGCCGGAATTGCCCATCGCCTCACGCATTTTCGCGCGAGCATCGTCGCTCTGATCTTTGTTCAGCGTCCACGCGCCCGCGAGGCTCGGATGGCCGCCGATCTGGGCCGGAGTTTGCGCGCCGGCTTGCGCAACAGGCTGATCGGAAGGCGTCGCGCCCGCCTGCGGACCGGCCTGAGCCTGCGCGGCGGCGCGTCCCGCGCAAAGCATCGCCGCTAGGGCAAAAACAGCGAAAACACCAATAAGAATGCGGGTTTTAGTGAAAATTGCACTAGTTTGGTGCATGGCAGAAACGGCCTCCCAAACGCGCTTAAAATGCCAATTTTCGGCGCGTTTTGACACGTTGATGATTCCTTTTAGCGCACGCGATGGTTCCACGAAGTCACCGAAGGCCTTTCGCCCGCGCCGCCTCATCCTGTATTATGCAGCATGCTTCCTTCCACCTGGCAACCGTGCCCCGGGCGCACACACCGACCGCGTCGATAGCTCACATGCGCCTGCGCGGGGTCCAAATGCGCGGGTTCCCAACCGAATGGCCCGATGGAATAGGGAAAGGGGAATAGATCGAATGGCAAACTCCAGCCAATTGCGGCTCGCCGTCCTCGGCGCGGGGAAAATGGGCGGCATTCTGATCGAGGCGTTCGTGAAGCAGGCGCTCGTGGCGCCGAAAAATCTCCACGTTACAGTGGGACATCCCGGAGCGGAACGGAAGAACCTCCCCTCGCCGGTTTCGGCCGGGAGCGACAACCGCGCGGCCGCGAAGAAGGCGGACGTTATTCTGCTGTGTGTGAAGCCGCAAACCGTCGGGCAGGTGGTCGACGAAATCGCGCCCGCGCTCAATGCAGACAAGCTGCTGATTTCGATCGCCGCGTCCGTGCCCACCGACTACATCGAGCGGCGACTCAGCGCGAAAGTGCCCGTGATCCGCGCGATGCCCAACACGCCTTCCATGGTCGGCGCAGGAATCACGGCGATCGCGAAGGGTAAGAACGCGGCGCAGAAACACATCGATATCGCAAGAAAGCTGTTCGATGCGGTCGGCAAGACAGTCGTCGTGGATGAGAAGAACATGGACGCCATCACAGGGCTTTCCGCGAGCGGCCCGGCCTTTGTTTACATCATCCTGGAATCGTTCGCGGAAGGCGGCGTTAAGGCAGGGCTGTCGCGTGAGCTTGCGACGTTGCTCGCCGCGCAAATGACGCTGGGCGCCGCCAAGATGGTTGTCGAAACCGGTCACCATCCCGCGCTGCTGAAGGACACCGTCACGACTCCCGCGGGTTGCACGATCGACGGCATCCTCGAGCTCGAAGAAGGCGGCCTGCGCGTCACGCTGATCAAGGCTGTGGTCAAGGCCGCGCAGCGCGCGAAGGAACTGCTCATCACCAACGAGAACGGCTGAGCCGCCGTCATCGCGGAAAGAACGCGAAATCAACAGCAACGAGATTGCCCGCAAAAGCCTTTGCGCGAATTGCGCTTTTGCGAGGTGAATCGAGGCGTCGCGCGGAGCGGAATTCATCCTGTGCGAGCGCTCGCGCAGCGATCCTTCATTTCCGAAGTATCCCCGCCTCCCGGTAACTTGCTGCGCGGGCCACTCGCCGAAACCTGATTAGTTCTTCACGAGGAGCACGTTCACCGCTTTCACGATTACTTCGACCTTGTCGCCTTTCTTGATGCCGAGTTCCTTCAGCGATTCGATGGTCATCACGGACGCCATGCGAGACGGCGCCGGGACACTCACCTTCACGATGCACATCAGCGAGCCTTTCTTGATTTGGACTACCCTGCCGACGATCCGATTGCGCGCTCCGACTTTCATGTTTACTCCTTTTCTAACGCGTTTCGAGTCTTGTGCCAGTGACTGACCGATCTTTGCTGCTTCAGGTTACTACGGTTTTGCCAGACCCGATTATTTGAGAGCTGCAACCGAAGCGGCCTTTGTTGTATAAGAGTGCCCCATTATACTCGACACTCAATGCTGCCGGCTGCACGGAGGCCACTAAGAATGAGAATCCTGTTCGTAACTGTCCTCGCTCTGCTCGTCGCCGGTTGCAGCTCCCCCATTCAGAACTCGGGGACGCCGTCGCGTGCACACGAGCAGGCCTCGCCACCGGCGTTCCTTCCCGATACAAAGTCATGGGTTGTGACATCATCGACCTCGGGACGCACCTATCAGATCTCCGTGGCATTGCCGGATGGCTATACGAAGGAACATTCAGCGTATCCGGTTCTCTATGCTGCCAACGCCAATGCCGAATTCGGCACGGTCGTTGAGACCGCGCGATGGTTGAGCTTTTCGAAAGAAATCCCAGACCTGGTTATCGTCGGGATCGCTTATCCAAATCCTGGCCAAGGGTTCAAAGCCTCTTTTGCGGCGCGTCTGCCGGATTTGACGCCTACGGCTGATCCGGCGGTGGTCAAAGAATTCGCGAAAGATTCTGCAGCGCCGGGGGTTCCTCTTCCAGAGGCGAGCGGAGGCGCAGCGGAATTTCTGAGCTTCATTCGCAACGAACTGGCCCCGTCAATCGAGCAGACGTCTAACGTCAGCCATGAAGATCGGGCCTGGTTTGGCCATTCGGCCGGGGGACTATTCGGCGTCTATGCGCTGTTCAACAGTGACGGGCTGTTCAAGCGGTTCGTGATCGGCAGCCCGTCGCTGTGGTGGAGCAATCGAGCAATCCTGTCAACCGAGGAATCGTTCGCCGCGTCGGGAAAGCCCCTGCCAGCCATAGTGTTTTTCTCGGTAGGCACGCTGGAACAAGGCTTGAACCCGCGGTATTCGATGGTCACCAATCTGCGGGCGTTCACCGATAGGCTGAAACGGAGAAACTACAAGGCCTGGAGTTTGAGGCACATTTCTCTGGCGACGAAACTCGCGGTTCCGTGATTCCAGCAACGATCAGCAAGGGGCTCCGTTATGTTTATTCCACGCCGGCATCGAGCGCGACACCGCAGGCGTTGAGCGGCGCGCGGCAAAATCGATAAGCCCACTGGGAGGAGACAACGAGATGAAAGCAATGCGGGTGACGAAGTACGGCGATCCGAGCGTCCTGCATTTAGAAGAGATTGAAAAGCCAAAGCCCGGACCGGGCGAAGCGCTCGTTCGCGTGCACGCGGCGGGAGTGAACTACGCTGACATCTACTTTCGAAACGGCGCAGCGCGACTGCCGATTCCGTTTCCGTTCACGCCGGGCATTGAAGGGGCCGGCACAGTCGAATCCGTCGGCGAGGGCGTGAGCGAAGTGAAGCCCGGCGACCGCGTGGCCTACGCCACGAGAGGAATCGGCTCGTATGCCGAGTATCACGGGGTGAGCGTCGGGCAACTGGCACCGCTGCCGAACAAAGTCAGCTTCGAGGAGGGCGCGGCCGCAATTCTTCAAGGCCTGACCGCGCACTATCTCGTGCATGAGTTCTACCCGATCAAGCGCGGATCGACAGTCCTCGTGCATGCCGCGGCCGGCGGCATGGGCCTCCTTCTCGTGCAATGGCTGAAGCACCTTGGAGCAGTCGCCATCGGCACCGTGTCAACAGAGGAAAAGGCAAAGGCCGCGCGCGAAGCGGGCGCGGATCACGTAATTCTCTACACGAAGCAGGACTTCGCCGAAGAGGCGAAGAAGCTCACCGGCGGCAAGGGCGTGGATTACATCATCGACGGGGTGGGCAAGACTACGTTTACGAAGAATTACGACGCGCTGAAGAACAGGGGCTGGGCCACGGTCTTTGGCATGGCCAGCGGCCCCGCCGAGTCTGTGTCTCCAAACGCGCTGATGACCAAGTCGCTCACGATTTCAGGCGGCGCACTGTTCAACTACATGGTGACGCGCGACGAGATGCTGGGTCGGGCGCGCGACGTCTTCAACGGGTTCCGCGAAGGCTGGCTCAAGCTGCGCATCGATAGGACGTTCCCGCTCGAGCAGGCGGCGGAGGCACATCGCCTCCTTGAAGGCCGCCAGACGATTGGCAAGCTCATCCTGAAGACCGGAAGCTAGTGACCAGCAGCTGTGGAGACGATTTGGCCCACTGCGTCGACATCGAGATTCACCGTGTCGCTGACGTGCAGGAGAAAGTTGCTCGGATTCGTCAGCCCCCACTTGACGTAAGGGACGGGGAACTTCGTCGAGGCGTGAAACTGGCCGTTCGCCGAGCGATCGATGGCGATAGCCAGCGTCAGGGAGTGGTCCTGGCCACGAAGGCGGAGGACGCCCGCAACCTCCAACTGCGAAGTTCCCTGTTGTGCGATGGACCCTTTCACATGGCTCGGCGTGAAGGTGATTTCGGGGAACTTCGCGCTTTCGAGAACCTCCGCGTGCATTTTCCTGTCGCGCGAGCTGTTGTCCGTGTTGGCGCTGGCCGCATCCACGATCACCGAGCCGCTCACTTTACCCGTAGCGGGATCGAGGTGAATCTGGCCACTCTTGAGCTTGAACGTTCCGTGGACCATATGGAGAGTGGCGCTGAGCGTGAAGCCGATTTTCGTGGCCGCGGGATCAAGAGTGACGGAGATTTCCTGCGCGCACAGAGACGGAGCAAGCGCGAAGACGCAGGCGGCGGCGAGAAAGAGAATGGTTGGGCAGACGTGATTTCGGGTCGCGCCCGGCGAGGAGAGGTTCTTCGCCTCGCCTCCGGCGGGCTCAGAATGAAGACGAAAACCGAGAGCTGGCGAGACGCCCGCGCTACAAGTCACGCCCACAATATCCGCCATCCGAGATCCAGAATATCAGCGCCGAGCGCATCGGGTGCGAGTTCGCCCGCATGAATGGAGATTATCTTCGCGAAAACTTCGGGACGCGCGGCGAAGAGGCGGAGCGCCTTGCGGCGAATCGCCGTGCTCGCGTTCATCAGGAGCAGCAGGCGCGTGATGCACGCGGCCGTCTGCGTGATGCGGCGATGCGCGGATTCGTAGTGCGCGAGATCTTCGCGGCCGAGCGCCTCAGCCAAAGCGAGGGCCTGCTGAAACGCGAGGCTCATTCCCTGCCCTGCGATGCCGTCGACGGTGCAGGAAGCGTCGCCGACGAGGGCGATGTTGCCACGAGCCACGGCGTGCGCGCGGTCGAGCGACGTGACGGCGCCGGCCTGCGTTGACACAGGATGCGTGCCCTGAAGACGTTGCGCGACCTCGGGAAACCGCGCCAAGGCGCGGTCCATTCGCAGATGCGGATCGCTCGTGAAAAACGAGATGCAGACCTCCTCGGCGCCGGTGGGCGTCACGACCATCTCGCATCTTTCGCCCCAATGCACTTCGACGACATCCGTCCACGGCGCCACCGCGTAGTGGCGGCGAAATCCGAAGCGGGAGCGGGTGCGACGGCGGGGCTCGAGCCGTGCAAACTTGCGGACGCTCGAACGCTGCCCGTCCGCTCCGATAAGCCAGCGGCAGCGAATCCAGTTGCCGTTTGCGCGCGCCCCGGCAAAATCAAAGGAAGAAACGCGAGCGCCCCACAGGAGCGAGACGCCCGTCTCGTTTGCGCGGTGAATCAGCAACCGGTGGAGCGCGGTCCGGCGCAGCCCAAAGGCTGTGCCGCAGCCAAATCGGGCGCTGGCCGAGGAGTCGCCGTCCGAGAAGAGAATTCCAGCGAAGGGGATCGCAACCGTGGGATCGAGATCGATCCCGAGGCCGTGTAAGGCGTTTACCGCCTCGGGAAGCAGGCCCTCACCGCAGGCCTTGTTGATGGGCGGCGTGCGCGAGTCGACGACAGTAACCCGAAAACCTTTTGCGCGTGCAGCAATAGCGGTGGCCAATCCGGCCGGGCCGCCTCCGATGATGAGGACATCGGTCTGCATCCTTTGTGAGATGCGCCTACCAGCGCAAAAGCAGCAACTCCGAGCAAAAACCGGGACCCATGGCCGCGAGGATGCTCAGCGTGCCGGGCGCCGGGCGGCGGTGCTTATAGACGTCCTCGAGAACCAGCAGGACTGACGTAGAGGAAATATTGCCGAACTTGCGCAAAGACTCCCAAGAGGGTTCGAGGTCGGTCGCGGTAATCCCGAGCGCCGTAGCGGTCGCTTCCAGAACCTTGGGACCTCCCGTATGCATGACCCAGCTTTCGATGTCATCACGCTCAAGCCCCTGCTCGGCGAGAAATACGTCCACGTCTTCGCCGAGGTGGCGCAGCACAGTGTCCGGCACTTCGGGCGCGAGCACGATCTTGAAGCCTACTTCGGAAATGTCCCAACCCATCACGCGTTCTGTATTCGGATAGAAGACCGATTTGGTGGCGAGAATCTCGGGGCCGAGCGCTTCGACGTCCTCACCGGTGACGACCGCCGCAGCAGAGCCATCGCCGAATAAAAGGGCGGAAATCAGGTGCGCCATGGAGATGTCTTGGCGCTGGAGCGTGAGCGAACACAATTCGACCGACAGGAGCGCGGCGGCCTGGCCCGGATAACCCCGGACATAATCGGCGGCGCGGGAAATGCCGGCAGCGCCGGCGACGCAGCCGAGACCGAAGATGGGAATGCGCTTGATATTGGGCGAAAGGTCCATGCGATTGATGAGACGGGCGTCGAGCGAGGGAGCCGCGATGCCGGTTACGGAAGTGACGAAGATGGCGCTCAAATCGCGCGGCTCGATTCCCGCGCTGTTGAGGGCGCGGCACAAAGCCTTTTCGCCGATCTCAAGACCGACTTCGATCCACACATCGTTTGCTTCGCCCCACGTCTGCATGTTCTCGTAAAAGTCGAGGGGACGCGCCAGGAACCGACTGTCCACTTTCATGCTTTCGTCGAGACGATTCAGAATGTCCGGATTAGGCAGGCGGTCGCGAAAGTAATTCTTCAACGCTGTGGCAATAACTTCCTGGGGGTAGTGATATTTCGGGAAGGCACTTCCAACGCCTGCGATTCTCATGAATGGGAGCTCCTGGGCAGCCGCGGAGCGCGGCAGCAAGTTATTAAATGCGAGCCAAGCAAGCTTTCATCCTGTTTCCCAGGATTTAGACCTGACACCAAAGATAGGCGCCCGCAGACAATACCCCGGACCCAGGCATTTTAACAAGCAAAGCCTTTTTGCGGAGGTCAAGCTGGTTCGCAACCCTCAACCGGCTCACGCGACCGAGTCCGGCGGCGCGGCAGGTTGACAGGTGTGATGCCAGGTGCAGGCGGTGGGTTGCGCTTCCGGTCCGTGAGACGTGCAGGAAAAGGAAAACCCCGGGTCTGAGGGGGACAGACCCGGGGTTGGGGGTTGAGGAGTACAGCGGGCCGGAAACTTTTTGGGCTGATTCGTGCGGCGCTAGTAATTCCAGGACCGCAGGATCAACGTCGCCCGGAAGACAACCTGTAATCCGAGGACGACGATCGTGTCGCGGATGACAGTCAATCTATGACGCATCCGAATTCCCTCGAAACCGGTGCCGGCGAGCGGGCTCATGGGCGTTCCTAGTTCAGGACGTACACGGGATTATCGTGCTCAACCGCGACCACCATGGACTTGAAGATATCGATGTCCCAGCTGTCGGCGATGCGCAACCGAACCGATTCGCTGGTCTCGGAAAGCAGGCGCCCACGCAGCGGCACCCGCAGGTTCCCTGCCGCAACTCGAAGAATCACCGGCTGCCCCATCCAAACTGCGTAGCAACCTTCCATGACTGCCCTCCTCAGAATCTGTATCGCGCACACCTGGATTCTCGGGCAGGGGTCCGGCCTGACCAATGGTACAGAGGGCTAAAACCGTTAGGAGCAAAGTACTAGTTCCGTTCCTACTTTTTGGGACAAGTGGATCGGGGGCTCGATAGACCGCCACCGTCTGGCTTCTCGCCTCTTCGAAAATCGGAGTAATTAGTTGGAACGGCACTAGCCGTCTGGAAGGCCCCGCCGGTGCGCGCTTTTCTGCTATTGTGAAAGTGCGAGTCAGAGACGGCCCTTGCCCTCTCGGCAGGCGGAGAAATCAATCGATGGTCGAGTTCCTACAGCATCTTCTGGCCCGGGTCTATGACGTTCGCGGGCTGATTGAGTGGGGCGGAACGGTGCTGGTGTGCGCGATCGTCTTCGTCGAGACGGGGATGTTCGTGGGGTTCTTTCTGCCAGGCGATTCCCTGCTGGTGACGGCGGGAGTGTTTGCAGCGGCGGGAAACCTGAAGCTCGCGTGGCTTCTGGTACCCGTGACATTATGCGCGATCGCCGGAGACCAATTGGGCTACTTAATCGGCTGGAAGACAGGCGACGCTCTGTACCGCCGCGAGGACTCGCGATTCTTCAAGAAGCGGCACCTCGAGCAAGCGCATGAGTTCTATCAGAAGTACGGCGGCAAGACGATCATCCTGGCGCGGTTCGTGCCCATCATACGGACGTTCTGCCCTCCGGTGGCCGGCGCAGCGAAAATGAGCTATGCGCGCTACCTGGCCTACGACATCTTCGGCGGGCTGCTCTGGGTCTGGGGCATGGTGCTGGTGGGGTACACGCTCGGGCGGACGGTGCCGCACGTAGAGAAGCGCATTCACTACATCATTGCCGCGGTGATTGTCCTATCGTTGATTCCGGCCGCCTATCACGCCCTGAAAGCGCGGCGCCCAAAGCCCACCGTGCCGCTGAAGCAAGCCGAACCCGAGGGCGAGTAACCGACCACACTCAGAAATGCAAAACGGGGAGCCTGGCAGCTCCCCGTTTTGCTCGCTTCCTACGCCGTGGCGAAGCCGAAGGCATCGCCAAGCGGCTCGCACCGCAAAAGCGGTGTGCAAGTCGGTGTCAAGAATCTATGCCCGGTGGCGTCATACTGCTTCCCTCCGTGCGATAGCTCCTGCAAAGCCACTCATACGCCCGAGCGCGGCCCAAGGCAAGCGAAAAATGTTCGCACGCTATCGCGGAACCGGCGCGAAACCGGACCGACGTGATTCGGCAACGACTACTTCAGGAAGAGGCCTTCGCGGACCTGGTCGCGGCCGACGAAGGTTTTCGACGAGCGGAATTTTCCGAAGAGCTCGAGGATTTCGCGGTTCTGAAAGACGTGCGCGTGAACAGCCAGCGTAGGTGCGGCGAGCAGTTCGACCGTCTGGCTATCGACGATGCGATAGCGGTGGAAGCGTTCGGCGGCGCGGCTGTGGAAAAGGGCCAGCGCGGCTCCGCCCGGATGAAGCAGGTTGTTGAGCCGCTCCATCAAACAGGGCACTACTCCCGCGTCGAAATAGTCGAGAAGATCCCAGACCAGGATGCCGTGAAAGCTGTGTTCGGGATATTGGAGAGCGCGCTGGAGAAACCTGCCGACGAGCATGGACGGCGACAACTTCGCTGTCTCCTCACCCACGGGAGCCGTGCGCAGATGCTCTTCTTCCGCTAGGAGGAAATCCTTCCAGGTCCGCAGCAAATCTTCGGTCGTAACGCGATACCCCTTGTCCACAAAGAAGCTAACGGTCGACTGCCAGACCGGACCGAGGTCGAGCACGCGCGCATGGGGCACGTCGCTGATGAGCCAGAGAAACTCCTTCAGGCCATTCGAGATACGCAGGTTGGCCGCCGGGGCGACCGACGGAACCGGCCCCGGCTTCACACCCGTCGAAGGCGAGACACTGGGGGCTGCGGCGCTCAGGCGGGTCTTGGGCATCCAGTTCATCGTCGATCCATTCGTCCCAGTCGTAGCTATTCGCCGTCTTTGGCGTTGGCCGCGACCGGCCGAAGCGCCTCGGAATCGGAAACTGTCGTGCGAGCGGCCGGGGATGCAGAAGAGCCGGCGCGAGTCATTTCCACTTTCCCGCGTAGCCGCGCGCCATCGTCGATTCCAATGCGCGGAGTAACCACACTACCTTGCAGGCGCCCCGTCTTGCCGATATGCACGCTTTCGCCCGCTTTCAGGTTTCCCTGCACCGTACCATCGATGACGATCCCCCGTGCTTCGATATCGGCCTGAACGTTCCCGCTCGTTCCAACCACCACGAGGGCGCTTTCCAGCCGGATCTTTCCCTGCATCTCTCCATCGATATATAGATCGGCGCTTCCAGAAATTTCCCCATGAATCCTGAGGCCCGAGTGAATCCGCGATGTGCCGGGAAGCACCTGGGGCTGTGCAGGGAATGAAGCGGGAGTCGCCGGGGCAGATGTAGCAGACGGCTGTGAGGTAACAGGCGGTTTGGTGGTAGCTGCAGGAGCCGAGGCAGGCGACTGGGGAACGTCCGAGGACAAATTGCCCTCTGTAGATTTACGCCACATGAGACCTCCAGAAGCCACCCCTGGCGCTGACCAGGCAGCAGGCTCTATGCGGTAAACCGACTATATTACAGGCAGAGCTAGGTGTAAACGGGGAGTCTACCCCCATGGCACAAATCCGCCACGGAGGGGACTGCCGGTCCTGCCGACGCGGAGCCGGACGTCTGGACGTCGTTGTGGCGCATCTCCCAAAGGGCGACCACCATGCCCAGCAGCTCGTGGGAGAAGATCACCAAACCTCGTCGCGTGTACCACCACCTGTCGGGATCGTATTCGGTGTCAGCTGCAGGGACGACGCGGAGGACCGTGCCGGGCGGAAGAGTTCGGGCAAAGATATACCGCGACCGGCGCGTGTGGTAATTCGACGTAACGAGCAGGATGCGCTTCCAGCCACGCTGGGAAACGAGTTGGCGAAGCGCAAGCGCTTCTTCGCGGGTGTCCTCTGCGCGATGATCGAAGCGAACGATCGCGTCCTGCGGCACGCCGTTGGCCACGAGGTCGCGCTGCTCCAATTCCGCGATGCTAGCGTACGAGCGCAGGGCTCGACCGCTCGCCACAGCGCGAGGCGCCCATCCGGCTTTGAACAGTGCCGCGGCGCGAGCAGCGCGATCCCCGTTGTAGTTGTCGTCACCGAGGACGACGATGGCGTCGGAAGGTGCCGGCCCATCGTCCACGACCCAAAAGTCTCCCGCGAGCCGGAGCAAGGGGTGCCGCACGAGGTAGATCCCAAAGAGAAAGACAAGAAAACAGAGCAAAAACAGCAAACGGAAGAAGATTCCACCGCGTTGCGCGCCCCGAGAACAGAGGCATGTGCTGGGCGTCATTATTTTCCCGGATCGAGCTGGCGCAAGTGTTCGGCGGCCTGCTCAGGAAAGGTCGCGTTGAAATAGACTTCCTTGATGCTGTAGGACTTGCTGCGTTCTTCGACGATGGGCAGGATTTCGACGTGCCAGTGGTAGTCGCCACCGATCGTTCGCCAGTAATCGCTCAGCTCACCTTTGGTCTGCAGCGTATTCGGGGCCGTGTGCAAGACCATGTGGTAGTTGCTCGAAACCCGTAAGAGGCGGCGGAGAGTCCGTCCGAGGAGCGTTGCGAGATGGCGGCGATTTTCTCCGGGCGCCAAACTCTCGAACTGGTGATTGTGGGTCCGCGGAATCAGCCAGGTTTCGTAGGGCACGCGCGACGAATAGGGACAAAAAGCGTAGTAATCGCCCACATTGTCCACAATCCGCTTCTTCTGGCGGATTTCCTGCCGCATGATGTCGCAGAAGACGCAGCGCTCGCGGTCGCGGTACCATTCCCGGGCCGACCTCAGTTCGTACAAAATGCGGCGCGGCACGAAGGTAGTTGCCGTCACCTGCGAATGAGGGTGCTCCCAGTCCTCCCCCGCTCGCTGCCCCTGGTTCTTGAACACGGTCACGTATTTGAAACGGGCGTCGCGCTTCAGATCCGCGATCCGCAAGGCGTAGGCTTCCAGTACGTGCTCGATTTCTTCGTCGAAAAGCTGAGAAAGCTGGCGCCAGTGTTCGGGCGTTTCGACGATGATCTCGTGCGCCCCAATCGGCCCCATGCGGTCGAAGATTCCATCGGCGCTGCGCGAGGGGTCTCCCTCAATGCGATAGAGCGGCCGCAAATGAGGAAAGGCGCGTACCTGCCATGGTCCCTGGCGAGGGAGCTCGAGCAGAACGTGCGTTTCAATGCGGCTTTGTGGGCATAGCGGGCAGGGACCGGCCCGTTCGGCTTCCTGCTCCGGATGCCCGATTGCTACCCAACTGCGAGTGATGGGGTCCTTGCGTAGCTCCATTCGTTTCCTGTGTGAAGAGTGCGAAGGCCATCTTATACCGAAGTCTTCGGAGAGGCCAAAGACAACTGCAAGAAATCGTACGGCGCATGCAGCTAATTTGCGAAAGCGAAGACTTCTTTTGGTTTACACTTCGGCGCCGCCAGTTCCTGGGCGGAACACCAAGGGGGGCGGCTGTTGAGGACGGACCGTTGAGCACACTGGGCGCGAACACGTCGCACGCCGCAAAGCGCGGCACGCGGGCGGCGGCCGTGCGGAAAATGACTGTCCTGCCGATGATAGCGGCCACCTACTTCATGGTGGCGGGCGGCCCGTATGGCCTCGAAGACGTCGTGCAGAAGACGGGATACGCCGCAACGCTTCTGATCCTCGTCCTCACGCCGCTGCTGTGGAGCGCGCCGACGGCGATGATGGTGAGCGAGCTCGCGACGTCCATCCCGGAAGAAGGAGGCTTCTACATCTGGGTGCGGCGCGGCCTGGGACCCTTCTGGGGATACCAGGAAACGTGGCTAAGCCTCGGCGGGCAGCATCTTCGAAATGGCGCTGTACCCCAATCTGTTCGTCGATTACCTCGCGCGATTGTCGCCGGAGCTGGTGGCGGGGCATCGCGCGCTCGCGATCGGTTTCGCGATGATTGTGCTCTGCACGGCGTGGAACATTTTCGGCGCGCGCGCGGTGGGCGAAGGTTCCGTGCTGCTCAGCGTCGGGCTGCTCGCTCCGTTCGTGGCGCTTGTTGTGTTCGCGCTGTTCAATGGACATGCGGCGGGGAACTCCAGCGGCGCGGGCACGTTTCCGCTGCGCCATGCCGACCTGCTGGGCGGAATCCTGATCGCGATGTGGAACTACATGGGTTGGGACAATCTCTCAACGATCGCCGGCGAAGTAGAGGCGCCGCAGCGCACGTACTCGCGCGCGATGCTCGGCGCCGTAATACTCGTGGTCGTGAGCTACATCGTGCCTGTGGCCGCCGTGGCGCGGACAGGGCTCGATCCGAACGGTTGGACGACGGGCGGCTGGGTGGATATCGGGCGCGTTTTCGGGGGCAACACGCTTGCACTTGCGATTGCGGCGGCGGGCGTGATCGGCGCGGTCGGGACGTTCGGCACACTGATGATGTCGTTCACGCGGCTGCCGGGTGTGATGGCCGCAGACGGCTACCTGCCGAGAATCTTTTCGAGGCAGCATCCACGCACGGGCGTGCCGTGGGTCGCGATTGTGGCTTGCGCGCTCTTCTGGGGAGTCTGCTATCCCCTCGGCTTCGAGCGAAACCTACTCCTCGACGTGCTCGTGACCGGATTGAGCATACTCCTCGAGTTCTGGGCGCTGGTCGCGTTGCGCGTCCGCGAACCGCAGCTTGCCCGGCCCTATCGCGTGCCGGGAGGAGTCGCCGGAACAATCGCCATCGGCCTGCCGCCGCTCGGCCTGATGATCGCGACGCTGGTGCGCAACAGCACGGAGTTGGTGGGGCAAACCAACCAGCTCATCATCGGTATCGGGGTCGTCGTTGCGGGCGCCGCGCTCTATTTTCTGAGCCGCGTCATCCAACGTAGAGTCTCCCAATAAAAACGCTACTCGGACGGTGCCTATTTCTCAGCCGGCTCGGCGGCGGGAACGGCGGGCATGCCGGGGGCCGGCGCAGCCGCTGGCGCATTCCCTTTCACCGGGCTGATCCGGATGATGGCGGCGGCCGCTGCGGTCGCCGATTTTCCATAGCGCCTGCGTCGCGGCAAAGCTCACCTCCGGCGAGTCGTCGTCCATCGCATCCTTCAGCTGGGGAATTGCGGACCGCGCCTTCATGTCTCCGAGCGACGCGGCAGCCAGCACGCGAATGTTCGTCTCCTTGTCCTTGAGTCCGGCGGCGATCAGGGAGATGCCCGTGTAGCTCTGGTCGAGAAGGGCCAGCGCCGAAATCGCGTCCGAGCGATCGCGCGTCTTCTCCGAAGCGGCGCCCTGTTTCAGCAGTTTCCACGCGTCGGCACGCAGGTCCGCGTTCGACTCCACGGCCGGCGCCGGAGTCTGCGGCGGGGGGGCGGATTCCTGCGCAGGCGTCGCGGGTGCAGGGGTGGCTGGGGCGGCCTGCGGCGACGGCGAGTGGGGGGCCGGCGCAGCCGGCGCGGGAGCTTGCTGGGCGCTCGTCGGTCGAGACGCCGCACCGGGAACCGCTGCTACGAGGACAACCAGCCACAGCATGAAAGGAGCGTTGCGAAGCATAGGTTACCCCCAAGACGAACTGTGCCGGCACCGGTTGGCGTAAGGGAAAAAATGGAGCGCGCGAGGCCGTGCTATTCTTGCACGCAATGGCCGAAGCAGACAAAGTGGACATCGAATTCATGGAAGCGGCGCTCGACGAAGCGCGCGCCGCTGCGGCGCGAGGCGAAGTGCCGGTGGGCGCGGTCGTCGTCTGCGATCAGGGCATCATCGCGCGTGCGGGAAACCGCACCATCGCCGACTGCGACCCAACGGCGCACGCGGAGATCGTCGCGCTACGCGAGGCCGCGAAGGCTGTCGAGAACTATCGCCTGCTCGGGGCAACGCTCTACGTCACGATCGAACCGTGCGCGATGTGTACCGGCGCGATGGTCCACGCGCGGATTGCCCGGCTGGTCTATGGAGCGGAGGATCCCAAAGGCGGTGCGGTGCACTCGTGCTTCTCGATTCTCGATAGCCCGCAGCTCAACCATCGCGTCGAAGTTGCGCCGGGAGTCCTCGCCGACGAAGCGGCCTCCGTGCTGAAGGATTTCTTCGCGGCCCGGCGCTAAGTTCGGTGGCGAAGAATGGGGTGCTAGAGTGTTGTCGGCGCGCGGGAACGAGCCGGACCATTGACACCGTCGAGGTAATCCAACGCCGCCTGCGCCCGACCGCTCCGCGAGGACATATCCCAGAACCAAATTCCATTCATCTGCCGACGCATCCTGCCGCCAATACGACTCGTAACTGGGCGCGATTGGAACCGACGCACTGACCGGATGATCCCGGTCCTTGCGGGCAACTCTAGCCTAAAGTCGGTATAATGCCTGCCGTGAGTAGCCAGCCGGCACAACAGATGCAGTGCATGGAAGTTTGGGGCGGAAGCCAGCTGACGGCGCGCGGTGTCGAACTGGGAGGGCTGGACGCGTGGGTCTACAGCAAGCCCTTCGGGCACGCCAAGCGCGGCGGAGACGTCTACTATGCCTCGAGCTGCGCTACGGGCCGCATCAGCCGCTTGTTGCTGGCGGACGTGTCGGGGCATGGAAACTCCGTCGCCGCAACCGCAGCCGATCTGCGGACGCTCATGCGGCGCTTCGTCAACCGCCTCGACCAGACGGAATTCGTGCGGCTGCTCAATCAGCAGTTCACCGCTCTTTCCGAGAACGGCACCTTCGCGACGGCGGTCATTACCACGTTCTTCGCTCCGAGCCGCCTCCTGAGCGTCTGCAACGCGGGCCATCCGCGGCCTCTTCTTTACCGCGTGGCGCGGCAGCAGTGGAATCTTCTGGGCCAGGATGGACCGGCCGGCCAACGCGTGCCCTCCAACCTGCCGCTCGGGATCATCGGCATGACGGAGTACGAACAGTTCGACATCGAGCTGGAGTCCGGCGATTGCTTCGTGAGCTACTCCGACGCGCTGATCGAATCGCGCGACGCCGACGGCGAAATGCTCGGCGAGGCCGGCCTGCTGCGGATCATGCGGCTGCTCGGCGACGTCCCGGCGGAAAAACTCACCGAGACGCTTCTCGGCGAAATCGCCGAGCGATATCCCGAGAATCTGGCCGAGGACGACGTGACGGTCGTCGTGGCCCGGGCCAACGGGCAGGCGCCGCGCTATTCGTTCAGCGAGAAGCTGCGGGCAACGGTCCAGTTAGTGGGCTCGCTGGTTCGCGCGCTGAATCCCCGCGCCGAGCGTCCCCCGCTTCCCGATTTCACTGTGCCGAACGTCGGCGGCGCGATCATTCCCGCGCTCGGGCGCCGCTGGCGTGCGTCCGGCGTGGTCCAGCGGTCATCGGATCATCCGGCCTGACTTAGCGTCCCGAAAAAAGCAAGGGAGGAAGCTGAACTTCCTCCCTGTTCGCCAATGCGCTCCCGATTACTGCCCGAGGATCGTTGTGTCGGTGCAAAGCGAGTTAGCTATTGTGCTGGCACCCTGCGCGTTGTACCGGATCACACCCGTAGCATCCGAACAGAAACTGCGCTGCCCGGTCGTGCCAACCGTGGCTGGAAAAGCCTGGATGGTATAGCCGTCGACGTAGCCGGCCATGCAGCCCGTGGGAACCACTGTGACTTTCGTCTGGCCCGGGCCCATTGTAAAGTAGTAGCCGCTCTTGGCTGCTCCTGCATTGACTGCGAGCGTCAGAACGGGGTCAAGATACTCTGCGTTGCCGCAGCCCAGAGCCGAGCCCGTGGTGGTGCCAATCTGAGCCAGAGTGCTCGTGAAACCATCACCGTAGCTGGAGTTAAATGAAATAGCAGCCGTGTGATGGTGCGGACGGAACCGACGGCGGACGATTCATTCGCCGCCATGCGGGAGCGAAGCAGGTTCGGAATCGCGATGGCCGCCCGTGAATCAGAGATGTCACCGAAAGCGATATCCAGGTTTGAGCTCGCAGCGATAGATTTTCGATTGATCTTTCCCCACACGGACGTTGCAATCCGCCCAGCTTACAATGGGGATCGGTCCGAGCGGAAAAATAATGTTGGTACCATTGATCTCAGCTTCGAGACTCGGACCTTCGGCGGCCGCAGGTAGAGTGAAGTTTAGCGACTCACCGAAAATGACCGGGTAAGACTCGCGGACGATGTTGCTGATTTCATTCCTGAATACTTCGGCCTGGAGAAGAAAAGTAGTCGTATCGGACCAGCCGAGTACCGATACGGTTATGACGCGACCACCACTAGAAAAACCGTCCGACACGATCTTCGTAAAAGGGCACGGACCTGCGATACACGAAAGCCGGGCGTTTTCATACTGGTTTCCATTCCCTGCGTCCAGAGATGCCGAGTTGATCGTGGCTTTCCATTTGGCGTCGGGCGAACATGGCGGGTGGTGATTGCAGCGGACGTTGCCGGTATTTTCCACCTGAAAAGTCTTGATTCCCGTACCGATGTTGAGCGCCGCGGTCGCCTCAATCGAATAGCGGACGAAAACGTTCCCCACGGCGATCTCGGCATGGTTGGGTTGAGTGTCAGCTTCCGGATGGATCGGTACCATGCGGACGATGTAAAGCTTGTCGCTGACGGTCTCCTTCAAATCGAGCGGCTGGTAATCAGGATGCCGAAATTGAAGCGTGACGGGGTGGCCCGGCAAGACGCGCCGGGGCAGGGTCAGTTTGAAGTAACCGGAAAAGTCGGACTTGGTAGGCGCGATTATCAGACCGTCTGCCACGGTGACTTCGACATCCGTAATCGGCGACTGCCTTCTCGCATCATCGTCCTGCTTGATGACCGCTCCCCTAAGTGAAATCGGCTTCGCGTAATGGACGATGACAGCGATCAAGATGATTAGCAGGGCTCCGCCGAAGGCTAGCAAGATTGCGACCTGCCTCTTGGAGATGCTTTCACCGAGCATCAATCGATTCCCCCCTACCGATGTTAGCAAAATGCAGACCGGTGGTTTCAAGTGGTCACTCCGCTTCACCGTAAAGGGTGTCGCCAGTGCCCCAGAATGACTATAATTTTCGAATGGGGAGGATTGAATCAAAGACGGTTACGCGCCGAGAATTGCTCCTACAGGGGATGCGAGCGGGCATTTGTGTACCCGTCTTCGGCTCCGGCATGTTGGGTGCGACGCGACCGGTCAAGCAGAAGCTCGCTCCGTTCACCCCTCTTGCCGGTCAAATGCCGTTCTCACCAGAAGACGAGACGCTCCTCCAGGATCTCGAGAGCGCCAACTTTCGGTACTTCTGGGAGCAGGCCAGCCCCGACACGGGTATCGTGAAGGACCGATGTAACGTCGTCACACAGGAGAGAAATCCGCTCGGGAGCATCGCGGCGGTGGGTTTCGGACTCACGGCCCTTTGCATTGGCGAGAAACGCGGCTTTGTTTCGCATTTTGAAGCGCGAGGGCGCGCGCTAAACACACTGCGCTTTCTCTGGAAAAAGTTGCCGAATCACCGCGGTTTCTTTTACCACTGGGCTAACGTGGATACTGGCGAAAGACTATGGGATTCGGAAGTGTCGTCGGTCGACACAGCCATTCTACTTTGCGGAGTTTTGACCTGCGGCCAGCATTTCGAGCATTCGGAAATCAGCGAACTCGCGCACCTGATTTTTGACCGCGTGGATTGGACGTGGCTTTCGGAAGACACGCGCATCCTGCCGCACGGATGGATGCCCGAAACAGGGTTTCTTCAATATCGGTGGGATAACTACAGCGAGATGATGATGATGTATCTTCTGGGATTGGGATCAACCAGCCATCCGCTGCCGGCCGAAACCTGGGACGCCTGGAAACGAGCCACCTTCGAATACGACGGCATCCAGTACATCGGCTCGTTCGCGCCCCTCTTCGTGCATCAATATTCTCAGGCTTGGTTCGATTTTCGGGACAAACGCGACCAATATGCCGACTATTTCAAGAACTCGATCATTGCCACCGAGGTCCACCGCCGCTTCTGTCTCGATCTTGCCTCGCAGTTTCCGGATTACACCGAGGACCTTTGGGGCATCACGGCTTCGGACTCGCCAAAAGGCTACGTAGTGTGGGGCGGACCACCGGCGACGGGGCCCATCGATGGAACCGTTGTTCCCTGCGCTACCGGAGGTTCGTTGCCCTTTCTTCCACAAGAGACGATACGCGTCCTCCACACCATTAAGAATCGGTACGGCACTCACGCCTGGAGTCGTTACGGGTTCATCGATGCGTTCAATCCGGTGACAAACTGGTATGACAGAGACGTCGTCGGAATCGACACGGGAATTACGATGCTCATGGCGGAGAATGCCCGTTCTGGATTTGTATGGGAAACATTCATGAAGAACGCGGAGGCCCAGCGGGGAATGGAACGGGCCGGATTCAAGACCTGAGCCTTACCGCAACTCGATCAAAGCAAGTCCCTGAGGCGGCAGTACGATGGTGAGATTTCCATTCTGCAGATATCTCGTTTCGGGCGGCGGCAGCTCAGCCGCGCGACGCAGATCGTCGATTTGCTTGCGAGTCAGATTGAAGGGTTTGCCCATGGTGTCATATTCGCCCAGCAGTGAACCGTGTGTGGAATCCACACGCGAAATGAACGCGCGATGATGCCCCGCGAACCCCTTTACAACGATCGTCACGGTCTTTGGCTCGCCTCGTTCTTCCGGTAAGAAGAGGTTCCAAACTGCCATCACTAGAGTGCCGTCGCCCCGACGTGTGATGAGCGCAGATTCGGAAACTTCTGCGATTCGCTGCTGGCCCAGAAGATGCAATAGTTTGAAAGCGTTGAACGAAGGCTTCGGCAGGCCATCTTCCGCAATTAGGCCGAATCCCCCATAGAACGGCTGCTTGACCACGCCTTGTTCCTCGAAAACGTCGGAAAAGGTCCAGTACGACATCATGTCGGTCAGCCCGTCGCACTGCCGAATGGTGTCGGCCAGCCAGGGAGCCATAAAAACTGAGTCGGTGACATCCGGCTCGTTTTTGTAGCTCGCGTTGTACTCGCTCCAGATGATTGGGAGATCGGGGCGCGACGTGGCCATCACCTGATCGTGGACCTTGCGAGCGGCGCGACAAACCATCTGGGTGCGGGGGATCGCTTCCTTTGTGCCGAAAACATCGTCAGAAGTGTCGTTCGCGTAAACGTGAGTCGAAACGAAGTCGAGCGGAACGTGATTTTCCGCACAGTGACGCACAAATCGGTCAACCCACGCCGCTTGGGCCGTTGCTGGTCCACCGACGCGCAGCCGTGCATTTACTGTCTTTAACGCGCGAGCGCTTACGTCGTAGAGTTGATAGTAGGTCTGTTCCTTGGGTTCGCCCACCCAAAAGTCGAGGTTGGGCTCGTTCCACACTTCAAAATACCAGTGCGAAACTTCGTCAATTCCGTAACGGTCCACCAAGTGTTGCGCGAAATGCGAGATTAGGTCGCTCCATTTCGACCAGTCTTTGGGTGGCGAAACAATCGGGTGATACCAGAACACGTGAACGGCCTCCTGCGCGGCCAGCTTTTTCGGCATGAAGCTCAATTCGACAAAAGGTCGAACGCCATTCGCGAGCAAACCGTCGTAAATCTGATCCACATACGAAAAGTTATAAATGGGATTACCGGCGGCGTCCTCATCGTAGAGCCCTACTTCATCGTGGAAGATGGCGTGGAAGCGAACGTACTCGAAGTCGGTTGCCTGCTTCACCTCACGCAGATCACGGCGGTAACTGTCGCGGAGGCTCAGAATAGCGCGGCCCGATCCGAACATTTGCTCCCAATAGTGGGGAAAAGGATGAGTCGGCGCGGCTGGATCGACGTCGATTGTTTCCGCAAGCGCCCCCGACGGCGTTTGAAGCTGCCGAGATTGTGTTTGTGGCAGGGCTGGCTGTAGGGAGGTTAAAACAACGATTGATGCGCAGAAAATAGCAAAAGAAGAACGAACCGATTGGCGCATCGAATTCAAACTTCTCAGCATGCCTACATTCTATCGATAACTCGCAGCCTGTAGCTCAAACATCTCGGCATAGAGGCCGCCCTCTTTTACAAGCTGGTCATGATGCCCCTGTTCAGCGATTCCGCCTTTTTGGAGGACGAGAATACGATCCGCCATGCGCACCGTGGAGAAGCGGTGGGAGATTAGCAGCGCCATCTTGCCCTGCGTAAGCTCCGAGAAACGCTGGAATACTTCGTTCTCGGCCCGCGCGTCGAGCGCGGCTGTAGGTTCGTCAAGAACCAGCAATTGCGCATCGCGCAGATAGGCGCGCGCAAGTGCGATCTTCTGCCACTCGCCGCCGGAGAGGTCTACGCTTCCTTCAAACCGGCAGCCGAGAACCTGATCGTAACCCTTCGGCAGCTTCTGAATCACCTTCTCCGCAAACGTCTTCATCGCGGCTGCGCGAATCCGGAAAGGATTGTCCGCTTCTTCGATTCGCCCGACGCCAATGTTTTCGGACGCCGTCATCTCGTAGTGCACGAAATCCTGGAAGATAACGCCGATTTCCTTCCACAAATCCTCCAAGTTATATTCACGCAGATCGATCCCATCCAGCAGGATTTGACCTTCGGTCGGGTCATAGAGGCGCGTCAGGAGCTTGACTATCGTCGTCTTTCCCTGTCCATTTTCGCCGACCAACGCAACCCGCTCTTGTGGCTCGATCCGCATGTTGATGCCGGACAAGATCTTCCTGCGGTTACCGGGATACGCGAACGACACTTTTCTGAATTCGATTCCCTCGCGAATGGGTCGAGGAGCCACCAGAGCTCCCGGCTTCGACCGAATTGTCGGCTGGATGGAGAAAAAATCCACTAGGTCGGTCATGAACAGTGCTTGGTCGGCAATGCCGGAAAACGTCGTGAACATTGCCTGGATACCTGAGCTAGCGCCGGCGATCGCGCCCGCCAGGAACGTCAATTGGCCGATCGTTAGCGTCCCGATCACGGTTTCGTATACAACGTATGCATATCCTCCGTAATAGCCAAGCGCGCCGAGAAGCGTCAGGAATGCCCCAAAGATCAACTTGCGTCTAGCCAATCCTACGTTCTGACGGTGAAGCTCATCGGAGAGAACCTTATAGCGCCCAACCAGGAAAGGCCCGAGTCCGAATAGCTTTAACTCTTTGGCGCTCTCTCTGCTGCCACCAAGGACACGAAGATAATCCATCTGCCGACGCGCCGGCGTCTGCTCGAAATTCAACGAATAGCCGAGGAACGCGAAATGAGTCTCGCCGAGGAAAGCGGGAACGATGCAGACGACCAGGAAGAACAGGAGCCAGGGTGAAAAGAAGACGATGCCCGCCGCCAAGCTGATGGCCCCGATAACGTCTTGAATCAGACGCCCCATCATCTGAACCAACATCACGCGATCGGTACCCTGCACCCGCGCGCGCTCCATCTTGTCGTAGAACAGCGGATCCTCGTAGCGCGTGAGGTCGAGCCTGGAGGCATGCTCCATGATGCGCGTGCTGATGTGACGCGCAAACTTGTCGGCTAGGACCGTGTCAAAGAAGTTGAGAAGGCGTCCGAGCATCGCCGCAAGACTCGCCAGTACGAATTCGAGCGCCACGAGCCACCAGAAGTCCGTCGGCAGCGCCGCGTGAGCGGGCATGTTGTGGCGAACGATTGCGTCGATGATGATCCTCGTCACCCACAACAGGGCGACGGGAATTACCGAGATCGCGAGACGCGCCAGCACGCTCAACAGAACCACATGAGGCGCGCAGGCCCATACCATACGAAACACAGGAGGAACCTTGCGCAACGCCTTCAGGCGCTCGGTCCAGTTGGCTCCCCGTGTTCGCGCTTCGTTCTGGTTTTCTTCGCTCATGCCACCAGCGACTGAGCACGCGGACTGCCATGTAGAAACTACCGTAACTCATTCTGATAGCTAGACATATTTGCTGGGTACGCGAAAGCACACATGATTTTTTTCGCGCAGCCAGAAATTTTTATCTAGCGCGGGCAGCCCGCCCTGAGGTTGTCTCTGTTGATAAAGACTCGCACCACGATAGTGCCTTCCGCAAGAACCAAAATAGGTCTATTGTTGCAAGCTGAGAGGGCGCAGCGGGACTACCCATACGGCTGGGCGCCTATCCAGTTGCTCGCCGTGGACCGTTTGCGCCGCTACGGATTCGGAGCCGATGCGGATCGAATTACGCACAAGTTCCTTCTGATGGTCCTGCAAAATTGGCGGCGCGATCACACTCTTCGTGAGAAATACAATGTCGTCACACAATCCACAGAAACACACATCGAGGCTGGATACGCGCGGAATGTGACCGGCTTCGGATGGACGAACGGAGTGTTCCTAGAACTTTTGCACGAGTCTCCGCCGGACCTAGTTGCTCGCCTTCAGAAAGAATAGAATCGAACAAAAGCGTGGAAGCAATAACACAGAGCGATGCAACTCCTTCCCATTCAGGCGGCCGGGGATTTGTCTATGCGGCCGCCGCTTTCGCCGGTCTAGGCGGTCTCCTCTTTGGATACGACACGGGTGTCATATCTGGTGCCGAGCTCTTCTTCAAGAATGATTTTTCACTTTCTACTTTTGCCTTGGAAATCATCGTCAGCGGAGTATTAGTTGGCGCCGCGGCGGGTGCATTGGCTGGCGGACGCCTAGCGGATCTGTTCGGCCGGCGAACTTTGCTGATCGTCACCGCGCTTATCTTTGCCGTGGGAGCCATCCTCTGCGCTTCGGCCCCATCGCCCAACACGCTGATTGTTGGCCGGATCATCGTTGGGCTAGGGATCGGACTTTCTTCCAGTACCGTCCCCGTGTACATATCCGAAGTTTCTCCGCCCGACGCGCGCGGCTGGACGGTCTCATTTTTCCAGCTTGCGATCACCCTTGGGATATTGTTTGCATACCTGGTGGATTACGCCTTCGCGCAAATACAAGGATGGCGCTGGATGTTTGGTGTAGCCTTGGTGCCCGCCGCGATCTTTGGTTGCGGCATGCTGTTTTTACCGGAATCTCCGCGTTGGCTCGCTCGACGCGGCCATCACAGCGCCGCTCGCGCCATATTGTCGCGCATCCGCAGCACGTCCGAGGTGGAAGCCGAGTTTCAAGAAATCCAGCGCAGTCTCGCAGAGGCCGAGGAGCAAGGTAATTGGCGCGATTTACTCAATCCTGGGCTTCGGCCTGCATTGATTGTAGGCATCGGCCTCGCGGTTTTCCAGCAAGTCACCGGCATCAACACCGTCATCTACTATGCCCCGATGATCATCCAGTCGGCAGGGATTTCTTCCGCCTCCGGCGCCATCCTTACCACGGCTGGCATTGGTGTCGTCAACGTGTTGATGACACTCGTCTCAATGTGGCTCATTGACCGGATCGGACGCCGGCCTCTGCTGCTGACCGGCATCGCAGGTATGATCGCGACCTTGGGCTTGCTCGGATGGGCCTTCCATTTTGCTAACCGGGGGGGCGTGCTCTCTTGGCTTGCGGTCATCAGTATGATGGTCTATGTGGCATCCTTTGCCATAAGTCTCGGTCCCATCTTTTGGCTCTTGATCGCTGAAATCTACCCGCTGAAGGTTCGCAGTTCGACCGAGGGTCTTGCCGCCACGTTCAATTGGATTTCAAATCTGGTCGTCACCTTGACGTTTCTGACGCTTGTGCAAGCTATAGGGGCAAGCCGGACTTTCTGGCTCTATGGTCTTTTTGCGATCGGCGCCTGGATTTTTTCCTATAACTTTGCGCCCGAAACCAAGGGCCGTAGCCTCGAAGAGATCGAAGAGTTTTGGCGTAAATGATCCATCCTTCGCTCTGAAAGACAGAGTGGCGCACCCCAGGAACTGACCCGCACGTTCATTTGCGATCCCTCGAAAAACAAGACATTAACGACGTCTCATGGATCAACAACAACTCCGATAAACATATATGGAGTCCTGCAGTTTCCTAACGAGTTGAGTGTATTGCCCCTTTGGTCCACGTGAAGGACCATGTATTCGCGGAGCGATGATCCTCCGCTAACCGGAATCATAAATAGGGTCCGGAAGCCTCAAGAAACACAGATCTTCGGATCGGGCGAGGTGCATGCGCTCTTACAAGGCGGGCAGAAAGGGTAAAGCCAATGATTCCCCCAGCACCTGATTATCGCGAAATTCGGCAAC
>Ga0187872_10001103_pt1 | contig 28485 bp, 24 predicted proteins | sample June2016WEW_16_4_FD_132973 | JGI IMG/M metagenome (GOLD analysis project Ga0187872, IMG submission 132973) | Peatland microbial communities from SPRUCE experiment site at the Marcell Experimental Forest, Minnesota, USA - June2016WEW_16_40 | ecosystem: Environmental > Terrestrial > Soil >...
AAGAGACCGTCAAAAAAGCGCGCGCGTTGCACCAGGCTATCGCCGTGGCTGAAGCGGGGATTTGACCATGCTGCTTGTCATCGACAACTACGATTCGTTCACTTACAACCTCGTGCAATACCTCGGCGAGTTGGGAGCGCAGCCCACGGTGCGCCGCAATGATGCGATCACCGTCGCCGGCGTGCTCGCGGGAAGTTATGCCGGGATTGTCATCTCGCCCGGCCCTGGCACGCCGCAAGATGCGGGCGTCAGCCTGGAAATCATTCGCCACCTGAGCGGCATAGTGCCCATTCTCGGCGTCTGCCTCGGCCATCAGGCGATTGGCGAAGCCTTCGGCGGGCTTGTCGTACGCGCTCCCAAACCGGTTCATGGCAAAGCCAGCGAGGTGACTCACGACGGACAAGGTGTGTTCGACGGTCTGCCGCAGCCTCTCTCGGTAGGCCGCTATCACTCATTGATGGTGGAACGTGAGCATCTGCCCGCTGAATTGCAGATCACGGCACAGACGCGCGAAGGTCTGATCATGGGCCTGCGGCACAAACGCCTCGCCGTCGAAGGAGTGCAGTTTCATCCCGAGTCGGTTTTGACCTCGTGCGGCAAGCAGATGCTGGCTAACTTTGTCCGGCAGTGCAACCACGTTCATTCCGATGCCGCCACTGCGCTTGGCTCGGCGCCGCAAAGCCGCGGCGCTTAGCGCTGGTGCCCCACATCTGCCGCAGTCAGCAGATGTGGGACTTGAACGGCAGCGGTGAAGCTATTTTACTTGTAGGCTCCTGCGCCAATCAGGTAGCTTTCGCCTGGGACTTTGGCAATCCATGCCCGCTTGGCTTCCATCTTTTTCGTGACCGGGTGCGGCCACTGATAGTCGATCCAATCGCTCCCCTTGGTTTTTGCGATTTCGATCAGGTTTTGGACAAAGAGTTGGCCATCGGCGGTTCTGATATCGATCAAATTCTTGCCGATTTGCGCCTTATTCGCGCCCTGGCACGTGCAGGTACCTTGCAGGTCGTAGCAGAACAAGTAAATGTCTTTCTTGTGCCATTTTCCGCCCGGCGTGTTGAAGTCAACGAAAGCCTTTGCCGGCCCAACCTCCTTGATGTGAGCCAAAGCTTCCTGGACCATCTGCTTTGCCTCGGCGGTGGTGCCGCGTTCCTCGGCGCGTGCTGCCCAGGTGAACGCGACCACCATGACGAATGCGACAAGCCACTTTAGATGTTTCATCACGGAATGTTCCTCCGGTTGAAATTGGGGCCTAGCGATCTTCGCTCTTTCACAGGTGGTGAAGCGGGCTGGGCACCTGAACTCTGCCGGAAGCGCTCCCGGTGCCGGCATGCCTTTGTCGTTTACGTGCCGTGCTGTGGGAGCGGCAGCCGGGCCGGGCCGGGGGATAGGCTGGGCTCCGGGCTTGGGCTCTGCGACTTGGGCACCAAATCATTCACAACCGCGCTTGCTGCCATTGCCTTCTCCGCCCGTAAGAGGGCGGCGAATTGGTGATGTTGTGGCATGGCACAGGCATCCACGAACAGCAGCATGTCAGTCACGGCTCCTCCATTGCGGCCTGCACAGCGGGCAGACCAGCACCTGCGAGAATGAGGCATTGGGACATGGTTCACAACATCACTAAGGTAATGTTTGAAAACTAAGGTAATCTTTCAGTAACCTTATCGAGGCGAAGTGAGTAAACGATGTTGGCCTGAAGCGCTGCGGTGTCATCGTGAGGAGGTTCGCCGCTTTTGCGAATCGACGTGACGATCTATGCATTTCACTGAGCGTCGCCGAAGGCCGGGAGAGGCAAATACATGGACCCTTACATCGCGTCCTGACGGACGCTCCTCAGGGTGACACGCTGGAATAATCGTTCTTGGGATACGCCAACCCTAACATCGCTCTAGAGCAGAGAAACGCGACGGTGCCCCACGTTCGCCCGCTTTTTCGGGGTCCCCGGCGAGCACCGCTCGCTGGGGTGATTGGGCTAACGTGGGGTAGTTTCCTGGCTGGCTGGTGGCCCAAATCCGCCTGTAGTTGACGAATGTGGGGTTCGGAGCGGTTGGAGCAGGGTACCCGCGGTCCGCGCGCAGTTGCGAGCAATAAAAAAGTGGGCCTGCGAACAGGCCCACTCGTTACTTGATTCCAGCGCAATCTCAGTCGCCGTTGGCGCGAGCAGCCTTCGTGGCCGGCTGCGGTGTCAACAGATGCCGGATGTGCTCAAGCCGCGCTTTCAGTTGACCCTTGTAGCCATTCAGGTCAACCGGTTCCTGCGCTACGCCGCTATCCATGGCAGCCTTGGCGACCGCCATGGCTTCCCACTCCAGCACGCGCATGTCGAACTGCTTCGGCACGATGTAGTCCCGTCCGAACTTCATTTCTTTTACGCCGTACGCTTTCAGGACCTCGTCGGGAACAGGCTGCTTGGCCAGGTTGGCCAGCGCCATGGTGGCCGCCTGCTTCATCTGCTCGTTGATCTGGGTGGCGTGCACGTCGAGCGCGCCGCGGAAGATGAACGGGAAGCCGAGCGAATTGTTGATCTGGTTCGGATAATCCGAGCGCCCGGTGCACATGATGACGTCCTTGCGCGCCGCAGTCGCGTCTTCGTAGGTGATCTCCGGATCGGGATTCGCCATGGCGACCACCACCGGAGAGGCAGCCATCGACTGCACCATCGTCTTCGTCACGCAATTGCCCTGCGAGAGGCCGACAAACACGTCGGCGTTCTTCATCGCGTCCGCCAGCGTCCTGGCTGAAGTCTCAGCCGCCAACGGAAGCTTGTACTTGTTCATGCCTTCTTTGCGTCCCTTGTAAATCACGCCTTTGGAATCGCAAAGAGTAATGTTCTCGGGCTTCACGCCAAGATTGATGTAGTGCTTGGCGGTCGCGATCGCCGAAGCCCCCGCGCCGTTGAACACGATCTTGATCTTGTCGAGCGGCTTGCCCACGATCTCCATCGCATTCAGCAGGCCCGCGCCGGAGATGATCGCGGTTCCATGCTGATCGTCATGGAATACCGGGATCTTCATCGTTTCCTTCAGCCGGGTTTCGATCTCGAAGCATTCCGGAGCCTTGATGTCTTCCAGGTTGATGCCGCCGAAGGTGGGCTCCAGCAACTGCACGCACTTGATGATGTCTTCCACGTTCTCCGTGCCGAGCTCAATGTCAAACACGTCGATGTCGGCGAATCTCTTGAACAGAACAGCCTTGCCTTCCATGACCGGCTTGCCGGCCATCGCGCCGATATTGCCCAGCCCGAGCACCGCTGTGCCGTTGGTGATTACCGCAACCAAGTTCCCTTTCCCGGTGTACTTGAAAGCGTCATGTGGGTTCTTCTGAATGTCGAGGCAGGGTGTCGCCACCCCAGGTGTATAAGCCAGGCTAAGGTCATGCTGGGAAGCGCATGACTTGGTGGGAAGAATCTCGATTTTCCCCGGCCGCCCGATCGAGTGATATTCGCGTGCTTCAATTCCAAAGTTTGCCATAAGTGCCGTCCAATGATTCGTGATTTAAGAAGTTGGTTGAATGATCTCGTTTTGTTGTACGGGTCGCTGAATTCCGCCCAACCCGGATGGCGAATTCACGACGCGCTGATCACTTCGAATACTGCTACAAAATACTCGGTCCCGGCGTGCCAGCGGGCCCGGGACCATTAGACAGGGCGGACTCTATCTCAAAAATTGAAGCAGCCCAGTGACATGCGACTAGCACCCTTGTGACACACATCACATTTTGGCGGGAAATATGGCAAGGTCACGTTGAGCTGTGAGCTGGATCACCGAAGAAGCCGCAACTGCGCTAGTTTTGGGACTTTGGTGGAGTGACCCGCACTCGGACTGTTGCAGATTTCAACACCTGGACGATCGCTCGCGTTTCTTTTTTATGGCTCTTCCGCATGCCCTTCGGGCGTCGAGTGCGCAGGCCAGGCATCACCCCACGCGGCTCTGCGGGCGGCCCGGTACTCAGTCTTCTTCGATCTGCCGATCGTGCGCTTGCTGATGCCGTCGGCGGAGCATAGTTGCAGTTCGACGAAGCCGGAGTGATACGCGGGGTGCCGGACAATTCTTTGCTCAGCCGGATTGGCCTTGAGCGGCGTGGCGGCCAGATACGAAAACTTCTCGTCCTCGTGCCCGAGTTCTCCACCCTTGATGCGCCGGTGCATGGCGGTGCGCTCGACCCGCGCCGCGAAGTGACACCAATCGCCGGCTGCGGCCATCGGACACGCCAACCCGTGCGGGCAAGGAGCCAGCAGGGTTACGCCAAGGGCGATCAACTCCGACCTCGCCTGATGAATGCAGCCGAACCCGGCCCGCGTGCCGGGTTCAATCAGCACCAGCAGCTTGCGTGTCCTTTGCCATGCCTGCCGCAGACACGGGGAGCGCTGGGCCGGTGAAAGTTCTCCCAGCGAATACGAGGCGACGACCAGATCTAAAGCCTCCTCCGCCAGCTTGCCATTCAGGTCCGCTTGAATCCACTCCGCCCGGCGCAGAGCCCGCGAATCGCTGCTCGCACAGAGCTGTCGCCCCAGGCCGATAAGGCCGCTGTCGCGCTCGACCAACCGAAGCTGCCGCACCTCGGGGAAAGCCTCCACCGCCGCCCATGCCGCGGTTCCCGGCCCCGAGCCCAGATCAAGCATCGTCTCCATCGCCAGGTCGCCGGATTGCGGCACAAGCTGCCGTTTTGCCGCCCTCAGGGCCTGCGCCAGCGCCGCGTAAGTTGCGGGCATGCGGACCAGCAGATAAGCCAGGCGTTCGTCTTCGCTGCGAATCGCCGCTGCTTGCTTCACAGCGGTGCGGTAGCGATCAGTCAAGGTTGCCGCCGCCAGCCGCAGGCGCTGCGGAGACGCCGTTCCCGTCAGCCGTTCGATCGCTTCCGGCAGCTTGGATGGTAGTTTCATTGCTCTCGAACAGGCTCCAGTGTAAACGCACTCAGCTCACATCGACGCAGAGCTGCCTCATGCTGGGGACTCAGGACTGCGGCGGCAAATAAAGCAGCTCTGGCCGTGGGGTGCTGACCGCATCTTATCCCGACGCTGATCGCATCTTAAATAGAAACACTGAGACGCTTGTCACCAGGCGAGGTGCGCTTCTTCGCTGTCACATTGGGCTGTATTTCGCATCGTGCATGGCGCGTTGCAAAACACATCAAATCGTGATGCCGCTACGATTGCCGGAAAGCACTGCGGTCACGATCAGGGGTGACTGGTCTCACTTACCTAACCTCTTCTGAAAGCGCAACTTAGATGCGTAGGTGCTGGTCAACAGGGAGCGCGAAGGAGCCGTGCCGCCGGTCGCGAACCCAACGGAATAGGAGCTCGCAGTATGGGACGCACGATTGAAGTCACCGAACTGATCCTGAGGGATGCTCACCAGAGTTTGCTGGCGACCCGAATGGCGATGGAAGACATGATTCCGGCCTGCGAAGACCTCGATAATGCCGGCTTCTGGTCGCTGGAGTGCTGGGGTGGAGCGACCTTCGATTCCTGCATTCGGTTCCTCAACGAAGATCCCTGGGAACGTCTCCGCACCTTCCGCAAGTTGCTGCCCAAGACGCGCCTTCACATGCTGCTTCGCGGTCAGAATCTGCTTGGCTATCGCCACTATGAAGACGGCGTGGTCGAGCGTTTTGTCGACAAGGCCGCCGACAACGGCATGGATGTGTTCCGCGTCTTCGACGCGCTCAACGACCTACGCAACCTGCGCACCGCCATTCGGGCGGTCAAGAAGACGGGCAAGCACGCGCAAGGCACCATCTGTTACACCGTCAGCCCGGTACATATGATCGAAGCCTTTGCCGAAATGGCGGAGCAGTTGGTCGAAATAGGCTGCGATTCGATCTGCATCAAGGACATGGCGGCTTTGCTGAAGCCGCAGCCCGCCTACGATCTGGTCAAGAGCATCAAGAAGCGCTGTGGCGAGCAGACGCTGGTGCATGTTCACGTCCATGCCACCACCGGCGTCACACTGGTCTCGCTGATGAAGGCCATCGAAGCCGGGTGCGATATCGTCGACACCGCCATCAGCTCGCTTTCGCTCGGCCCCGGACACAACCCTACGGAGAGCTTCGTCGAGATGCTGGAGGGCACCCCGTACACCACCCGGCTCGACATGGAGCGGCTGCTCAGGGTGAAGCGCTACTTCGCCAAGATACGTCCGCGCTATAGCGAGTTCCTGAGCGACATCAACGGTGTGGAAACAGAGATATTCAAGAGCCAGATTCCGGGTGGCATGATCTCCAACATGGAGAGCCAGCTCAAGCAGCAGGGAGCGGGCGATCGCCTGCAGGAGGTGCTCGAAGAGGTGCCCCGTGTGCGGCGCGACGCCGGCTATCCTCCGCTGGTCACTCCTTCCAGTCAAATCACGGGGTCGCAGGCGGTATTCAATGTGCTGATGGGCAAATATAAGATGCTCACCGGAGAATTCGCCGACCTCATGCTCGGCTATTACGGCAGCACCTTGGGCGAGAAGAACCCGGAGGTCCTTAAGCTTGCCGAGGCGCACGGCAAAAAGCCGCCGATCACCTCCCGTCCAGCGGATTTGCTGAAGCCGGAGTGGGAGGCGCTGCGTGCGCAGGCTCTGGCCCTGGAAGGTTGCAACGGCAGCGATGAGGATGTGCTCACCTACGCGATGTTCCCCCAGGTGGCGCCAAAGTTTTTTACCGCCCGCCATCTGGGACCCAAGAATCTGGGTAAAGACCCGGTGAAGGCTGCACCCGCAACCGTCCCGGCGGCGGGCGCGGCGCCTTCGAGCAGCCTCACTCACCCCCAGAACTACGTGGTGACGCTCAACGGGAAAGAGCACAGGGTTACGGTTGCGCCGGCTAAATAGGCAGATTCGTTTTCACCGCCCTACAAGTTCAATGAAGGATTGGCCGAATCGATTGGAGAAAAACCATGGCCACGCAAAGCACTGAGCAGATACAAAAAACAATGGACGAGCGAATTGCCGAATTGCGAGCCCGGCGTGAGCGGACACAGCTCGGCGGCGGCAAGACCCGCATCGAAAAGCAACACAAGAGCGGTAAACTCAGCGCCCGCGAGCGCATCGACCGGCTCGTCGACGCCGATAGCTTCCAGGAAATCGGCCTTTTCGCCGAGCATCGCGCCACGCTGTTCGGAATGGCGCAGAAGGAAATGCCCGCCGATGGCGTGGTAACTGGCTATGCCACCATCGACCGCCGACTTGTCCACCTTGCCAGTCAGGATTTCACCGTCGCGGGCGGCGCCGCCGGCGAGGTCCATTGCGACAAGATCGCCGACATGATGGAGATGTCGATGAAGACCGGCAGCCCTTTCGTCTTCATCAATGACTCGGGTGGGGCGCGCGTGCAGGAGGGCATCGACAGTCTCTCCGGTTACGGCCGTGTCTTCTATCGCAACGTGATGCTGTCGGGCACGGTGCCGCAGATCTCGATCATCTGCGGTCCCTGCGCCGGCGGTGCGGCTTACAGTCCGGCGCTGACGGATTTCATCATCCAGACCCGCAACGCGCAGATGTTCATTACCGGACCGCAGGTCATCAAGCAGGTGACCGGCGAGGTGGTGACGGCCGAGGAATTGGGCGGGCCGCAGGCGCAGATGAACACTTCGGGCGTGGTGCATCTGGTGGCCGCGAACGACGAAGAGGCGCTTTACCTTTGCCGCCGGCTGCTCAGCTTTTTGCCTTCGAACAATCTGGAGGACCCGCCGCACCTCCCCTTCGACATGCCGTTGGAGGACGATCCGGAGCTGGGCAACCTGTTGCCGGTGGAGAGCAAGGTCGGCTACGACATGCGCGGCATCATCGCCCGCGTGCTCGACCACCAGGATTTCCTCGAGATTCAGCCCGGCTTCGCGCCCAACATTGTGGTCGGATTCGGACGGATTCAGGGGCGCTCGGTGGGGGTTGTCGGAAACCAGCCCTCGGTGCTGGCCGGGGCGCTCGACATCAACGCCTCCGACAAGGCGGCGCGATTCATTCGCTTCTGCAACGCCTTCAATGTTCCCTTGGTGACATTCGTTGACGTTCCCGGTTTTCTGCCCGGTGTGCAGCAGGAGTACGGCGGAATCATTCGTCACGGAGCCAAGATGCTGTTTGCCTATTCGGCGACGACCGTGCCGAAAGTTACCGTCATCGTGCGCAAGGCTTACGGCGGCTCCTATCTGGCAATGTGTGGCAAGGACCTCGGAGCCGACCGCGTGCTGGCCTGGCCTACGGCGGAAATCGCCGTCATGGGCGCCGAGGGCGCGGCTGAGATCGTCTTTCGCCGCGAAATCGATGCCGCCAAGGATAAAGTGGCCCGGCGCAAGGAGCTTATCGAACTCTATCGCAACACCTTCGCAACCCCCTTCGTAGCCGCCGGACGCCGGCTGGTGGACGACATTATCGAGCCGTCGCAAACCCGGCGTCTGCTGGCGCGCGTGCTGGAATCGCTGCACCACAAACGCGAGTTGCGTCCGCCCAAGAAGCACGGACTGATTCCGCTCTAAGGCGAATGGAGGATTGGATGGAAGAGCAAGATTCAGAGCAAGATTCAAAGACCGGCAAATCTCCCTTGCGGCTGCTATTGCAGGGTGGTGCTTTCGTCGCGGGCTGGTTGGTGACTCACCTCAGCTATCGCCGCGTGCTTCGCCAGGAAGTCGAGGAGCTGAGAAGCGAACTGAGGCAGCAAATGCGCCGCCTGACCGAGTTGGAGATGGCGCTTTCAAGAGCGGCGGGGGAAACGACGGACATGGCCGCACCCGTAGAGCCTGCCTGCGCGCCGCCTGTGCCGGATACAGGCGACGAGATCACGCCGGAACGGATGGCCGTCATTGCCGCCGTCGTCACCGCGTTCCTGGGCAGGAAAGTGAGAATCCACTAGGCGCGCCTGGTGAATCCCGAAGTGGTGAGTCCCTGGGCGCAGCAGGGACGCGTTTTCGTGCAGGCTTCGCATGCTCTTTCGCGGCATTGATCGTGCCGTGGAGCGGGTTGGGGTTTGAAAGGAGCGCTCTACCTTGAAGCTACAGATTGCGATTGATGGCAAAAAATATGAAGTGGAGGTTGAGATCGCCGAGGATGATACTCAACCCCGGATGTACCCGGCGTACGTGCCGCCGCAGTCCTCGACTGCTGACGGTGCGCCGCCTGCCCCGGCTGCCGGCCCCAGGCCGTTACCGGTGGGCACGGAAGTGGTTGCCGATGAGTCAAAGGTATGCCGCAGTCCCATTGCCGGCGTTGTTATCCGCTGCAACGCACAGGTCGGACAGCAAATTCAGCCCAACGATCTGCTGCTGGTGGTGGAAGCCATGAAGATGGAAACCAATGTCACCGCGCCGCTGGCGGGCACGATCAAAACCATCAGGGTGCAACCAGGCGACGCCGTTCAGGTCGGACTGGTGCTGGTCGAGTTCGAATAGGCAAACAGCGTCGGGCGCGGTTGTGCCGGGATTCGGCGGGCGACGCCCCGTGTTCAGTGGTAAAATTCGCCGCTGACGACGCCCGCGCGGTTGCCTTCGTATGCAACAGGGCGGTATTTAACAACAGAGGAGATGCCATGAGTCACGCTCACCCGGCGAACGCCTTTAACCAGGAACTGCTGAAAGTTCCCGGGTTTCTTTTCTTCGATCACATTGCCGTTGCGGTTCGTTCGGGCGAGTTGGACAAGCAGGTCGCGGCATATCAACTGCTCGGGTTCCGCGAGATTCACCGTGAAGAAGTGTATGGCGGCGACCAGGTGCGCGAGGCATTGCTGCAAGTCGGCGACGGACCGAACATGATTCAGATCATCGAACCGCTCAACGAGAGCTCGCCGGTGCAGAAGTTCATCGACAAGAATGGCGGGCGAGGCGGCTTGACTCACCTGGCTTTCCGTGTGCGCAACGCCAAAGCGGCGTACGATTATATGCAGGGGGCGGGGTTCAACCTTATCGACAAGGCTCCACGCCCGGGCTCGCGTGGAACCAAGGTGTTTTTTGTCCACCCGAAATCGCATAGCGAAACCCCGTTCGGGTTCCTGATCGAAGTGGTTGAAGATCCCAACCAGCACTGACCGCAGTGCCAGAATTGAGCATCGGCTATGCCACAAGACAACGGCTTAAAGCTGAAAAAAGACTTTGCTCCGGTAACTACCGCGGAGTGGAGCGAGGTTGTCCGCAAAGACCTCAAGGGCGCCGAGCCGTCCAAGTTGCTCTGGAAAACGGATGAAGGAATTACCGTTAAGCCCTTCTATCGCGCCGAAGACCTGAAGGACTTGCAGTACCAGCTCGACAGCGCCCCTGGCGAATTTCCGTTCGTGCGTGGCACGCGCGCGACTAACGACTGGTCCATCCGGCAAACCATCGACCTGACCGATCCGGCGCAGGCCAATGCAGTCGCTCACCAGGCGCTTGCGGCCGGAGCAGAATCGATCGCCTTTGAAATCCTGCCCGAGGGTGCCTTCCTGCGCGGGGTAGCCGTGCAGAGCGCCGAAGACATGCAGCGGCTGATCAAGGGCCTCAATGGCGTCCCGCTTTCGTTTCGCGCGCACCAGGCGGCGCGTGCCGTTCTTGTACTCTATCTTGCCGAGCTGAAAGAGTCGGCCAGTGTTGCCGGCTCCATCGATTTCGACCCGCTTGGCGACCTGTTGCTGGAAGGCGCAAGTTCGCGCAGTCCGCAGGAGATTTTCGCCGATGCCGTCGAGATCCTGAACTTCGCCGCCGGCAAAGCGCCACTGCTGCGAACCCTCGCGGTTCGCGCCGGGCAGTTTACGGAGGCGGGCGGCACCGTCGTCCAGGAGCTTGCCTTTGCGCTCGCCACGGGGGTTGAGTATCTTTCCGAACTCACGCAGCGCGGGCTCGGCGTCGATGAAATCTGTTCGAAAATCTTCTTCGTGTTTGCCGCCGGTTCCAACTACTTCTTCCAGATAGCGAAGCTGCGCGCCTTCCGCATGATGTGGGCGCAGGCGGTCGCGCAGTTTAAGCCGAAGCAGGCAGACTCGTCCAAGGCCACGGTGGAAAGTGTCACCGCGCGGTGGGAAATCACGGCTTACGCCGCCCACAACAATTTGCTGCGAGGCGCCACCGAAGCGATGTCGGCCGCCATCGGCGGTTGCGACAGCATCGAAGTCGTGCCATTCGACGCCGCCTGCAAACCCTCCGGCGATTTCTCCCGCCGCCTGGCGCGTAACACCCAGGTCATTCTCAAGCGGGAAGCCTATTTGGATCGCGTCACCGATCCCGCCGGTGGCTCTTACTATGTGGAAGCGCTGACCGACTCGCTGGCGCGTGAGGCATGGAAGCTCTTCCAGGAAGTGGAGGCCAAGGGCGGGATGCTCAAAGCCATGCAGGCGGGTTTCGTGCAGCAGGAGATTGCCAACTCCCGCCGGCAGAAGGACGAAGCCATCGCGGCGCGCCGCCGTAACCTGCTGGGAACCAATCAGTACCCGGACCCCGACGAGCAAGTGCTCGACACGCTTGACCGAAACGGCAATATCACCGCTTTGCGCATGTCTGCCGCCAAGCCGGCTTCCTCGCCTGTTGAGTTGGCGCGCCAATTCGCCGAGGGCCTGACGCTGGGCGATTGCCTGGCGCCCGGCGCGACGGTGTTTGCGGTCGAAAAGCTTACGCCCTGCCGCGGGGCCGAGCCCTTTGAAGCGCTGCGGTTGCGTACGGAACGGCATGCCGCCAAGACTGGCCGCCGTCCGCGTGTGCTTCTGCTGGAGTACGGCGACTTAAAGATGCGCAAAGCTCGCGTGGCCTTCAGCATGAACTTTTTTGCCGCGGCAGGTTTCGAGATCGTCCCGGCCGTCGCCGAAGCCGATCCCGCAGCCGCAGCCGAAGTCATCGCGGAGCGGAAACCGGACCTGGTTGTGCTATGCAGCGCGGATCAGCAATACCCGGCCATGGCGCGGCCACTGATCGAAAAACTGCGGCACTCCAAAGCGGTCCCGGTGATCGTGGCCGGTTACCCCAAGAATGACATCGAACAACTTCAGCGGGATGGAGTCGCCGATTTCATCCACTTTCGCAGCAACGCGCTGCAGGTGTTGACGCACTGGCAGCAGCAGTTGGAAGTGAGGGATTAACAGCATGCGGCCTGATTTCAGCAGAATCGAGTTCCAACCGAAGGCCAACGGTGGTTCGCGTGCCTCGTTCGGTTCGGTCGCATCCGAGCGCGAGGCGGGCGCCCGCGTCTGGCTCACACCGGAACATATCGAGGTTCCCGGATATTTTAGCCGCCAGGTGCTGGAAAGCATGGAGCACCTCGAATACGCCGCCGGCATTCCGCCATTCTTGCGCGGCCCGTACTCGACGATGTACGTCACCCAGCCGTGGACGATTCGCCAATATGCCGGCTTCTCCACGGCCGAGGAGTCGAACGCTTTTTACCGCCGCAATCTTGCCGCCGGCCAGAAGGGGCTCTCGGTCGCCTTCGATCTGCCGACGCATCGCGGTTATGACAGCGATCACGAACGCGTGCCCGGCGATGTGGGCAAGGCCGGCGTTGCCATCGACTCGGTTCTCGACATGAAGATCCTCTTCGGCCAGATCCCGCTGGATCAAATGTCGGTGTCGATGACCATGAACGGCGCGGTGCTGCCCATCATGGCCTTCTACATCGTGGCCGCCGAAGAGCAGGGCGTGCCGCCGGAGAGGTTGAGCGGAACCATCCAGAACGACGTTCTCAAGGAGTTCATGGTCCGCAACACCTACATCTATCCGCCCGCGGCTTCGATGCGGATTATCGGCGACATCTTCCGCTTCTGCTCGGAGAAGATGCCGAAGTTCAACTGCATCAGCGTAAGCGGTTACCACATGCAGGAAGCCGGGGCCACCGCCGACCTCGAGCTGGCCTACACACTCGCCGACGGCGTTGAATACCTGCGCACCGGCGTTAAGGCCGGTCTTTCGGTCGATGACTTTGCGCCGCGCATATCCTTCTTCTGGGCGATTGGCATGAACCACTTCATGGAGATCGCCAAAATGCGCGCCGCACGCGTGCTCTGGGCCAAACTGGTCAAGCAGTTTGCGCCCAAGAACGTGAAATCCCTGGCGCTGCGCACGCACTCGCAGACCTCCGGCTGGAGCCTGGCCGCGCAGGACCCGTATAACAATGTCATCCGCACCTGCGTTGAGGCCATGGCCGCGGCCCTGGGACACACCCAGTCGCTGCATACCAATTCGTTGGACGAAGCCATCGCGCTGCCGACGGATTTCTCCGCCTGCATCGCGCGCAACACGCAGCTCTACCTCCAGCAGGAGACCGAGATCACGCGCGTCGTCGATCCCTGGGCCGGCTCCTACTATGTCGAAAAACTCACCCATGAGCTGATTCACCGCGGCTGGGCGCTCATCAGCGAAGTGGAGGAACTCGGCGGCATGGTGAAGGCCATCGAGGCGGGCATTCCCAAAATGCGCATCGAAGAAGCCGCCGCGCGCAAGCAGGCTCGCATCGACGCCGGCGTGGACACCATCGTCGGGGTCAACGCCTACAGGCTCGAAAAGGAAGCCCCGCTCGCCACCCTCGAAGTCGACAACAGCGCCGTTCGCGAGGCTCAGATACGGCGGCTCGAAAAGATGAAGGCGGAGCGCAACGCGGGCGAAGTCGAGTGCGCACTCGCGGCGCTGACCGAATGCGCGCGCACGGGCGAGGGAAACCTGCTGGCCCTGGCCGTCGATGCGGCCCGCAAACGCGCCACCCTTGGCGAAATTTCATACGCGCTGGAGAAGGTCTATGGCCGCTATCAGGCGGTCATCCGTTCCATCGCCGGCGTCTACTCGGCGGAGAGCCAAATGGACAAGGAATTTCAGAACGCACGCCACCTGACCGACGAGTTCGCCAAACAGGAAGGCCGCCGTCCGCGAATCCTGGTGGCCAAGATGGGGCAGGACGGCCACGACCGTGGCGCCAAGGTCATTTCGACAGCGTTCGCCGACCTCGGCTTTGACGTCGATATCGGACCGCTCTTCCAGACTCCGCGCGAGGTGGCGCGCCACGCCGTTGAAAACGACGTTCACGTGCTCGGGGTTTCCACCCTCGCCGGCAGTCACAAAACTCTTGTCCCGCAGGTCATCGAGGAACTCAAGACGCTGGGCCGCGACGACATTCTCGTCGTCGTCGGCGGCGTCGTTCCGCCACAGGACTTTCAGTTCCTCTACGATGCCGGAGCAGCCGGTGTCTTCGGTCCCGGCACCATCATTCCAGTTGCGGCCCAGAAAATTCTGCGTGTACTGATCAGCGCCGCGGTGGAAGACAAGGTGTAGGTGCATCGCCGCCGCCGGTCCCCGGCTAGAGCAGTTCCCTTGTTGGATATCCAAGAATTCTCAAGGGAATGTCATGGCGACCGGAGCGTCGAGCACCTGTGGATAAGCAAAAAGGCGTTCGGGCGCGGAGTGGAGCCATCCTTTGTTTTCCGCAGCAGGAACAAAAGATGGCTCGACTTCGCTCGCCATGACAATCTGATATGTCGTGATACACCTATTCTGAAACCGCTCCAAGGGGTAAACTCTGAGCCGGAGTTTCCACCGTTCGGCGGGGAGGCATCGCAGAATGTACCGCAGCAAAAAGATTTTAGGCAAGCCCGAGTGGTGTTTTAACCGCAGCGTCTTCAAATCCCTTGGCTATTCGAACGACGACTTGGACAAGCCGATCATCGGCATCGCCAACGCCTGGAATGAACTGGTGCCGGGGCACGCTAATCTGCGGCAAGTGGCGGAATGGGTTTGCAAAGGCATTTATAAGTCGGGCGGAACGGTGGCCGAATTCGGCGTGATCGGCGCCTGCGACGGCACCGCTCAGGGAAACGTCGGCATGCACTTCATCTTGCCGTCGAGGGACTTGATTGCCAACGACATTGAAGTGATGGTCGAGGCCCATCAACTGGATGCAATCGTGCTGCTGGGATCTTGCGACAAGATTGTCCCCGGCATGCTGATGGCAGCCGCACGGCTGGACATTCCCGCAATCTTCCTCCCCGGCGGCCCCATGTTGGGCGGCGTCGTTTTCGACAACCGGAAGTCGGACCTGACGACCATGTCGGAAGCCCTCGGCATGCTGAAAAACCAGGCCATCAGCGAAGAGACTTACGAAGGCCTGGAAGATCTCTGCGGGCCGACCTGCGGCTCCTGCGCGTTTCTGGGAACGGCCAATACGATGTGTTGTCTAGCCGAAGCCCTGGGGATGTCCCTTCCGGGCTCGGCCTTGATTCCGGCGGTCTATGCCGACAGGCTCAGGATCGCGGAAGAAACCGGCAAGGCGATCGTCAATCTGGCAAAGAGCGAGGTAAAGGCGAAGGACATCATTACCCTGGAGTCTTTGCGCAATGCGGTGCGTGTGCTGATGGCAATCGGCGGGTCGACAAACGCCATCCTGCACCTTACGGCGGTGGCGGCGGAGATCGGAATAGCCGCCCAGGAGATGATGAATGTCTACGATTGCTGCAGCGACACCACGCCGCAGGTGGCAAAGGTCAATCCGGCATCGAAATACGACATGGAGGACTTCTACAAGGCCGGCGGTATCCCCCAGGTCATGCAGGAGATCAAGTCTTTGCTGCACCTTGAGTGCCGCACCGTCACCGGCGCCACCACCGGTGAAAACCTCGCAGAGTTCCGGGGGAAGTTCCCGGTGAATCGCGAGGTCATCAAGACCATGAGCGAGCCCTTCAACGCGCTCAAGGGATTGGCCATCTTGAAGGGCAATTTAGCGCCTGACACAGCGGTGACCAAGCCTGCCGCCATCGATCCTTCGATGTGGAAGTTCACCGGGCTGGCGCGCGTGTTCGATTCCGAGGAGCAGGCCGAAGCGGCCATACTGGCGGGAAAAATCAAGGAAGGCGATGTGGTCGTGATTCGCTACGAAGGGCCGAAGGGCGGCCCGGGCATGCGCGAAATGTACAAGGCCATGAAGTACATCTACGGCATGGGATTGGCGAAGAAGACCGCTCTTATTACCGATGGCCGGTTCTCCGGGACCAACAATGGATGTTTCGTCGGACACATTTCACCGGAAGCCGCCGAAGGCGGACCACTGGCGATCGTCGCCGACGGCGATACAATTACCATCGACATTCCCGGTAAGGTTTTGCAGTTGCATGTGAGCGAGAAGGAAATCGCGTCTCGCTTGAAAACCTGGAAAAGACCTGCGCCCAAGTTCACCAAAGGGTATCTGGGCCTATACACGAAACTGGCATCGTCGGCGGCAAGCGGAGCGATTCTGCGGATGGAATAGCGCCGGCGATCAAATGCGCGTTTAGAGCAGGCTGTCCCGTAAGTTCGCGTCATAAGTTTCAGGATGTCATCCTGAGCGAAGCGAAGGATCTATGTATTACAAATAAAATTCATAGATTCTTCGCTCGCTATACTCGCTCAGATTGACACTTCAAAAAGACTATTGGCGAACTTCTGGGACGCGACACAAGCGAAAGGTATATCCCAAGAGGTTGATACCCGCAGGGATACACTTATCCTGAAAGCGTTCTGGAACGGAGTTTTCGATTGCCTTCTGGGGATGAAACTCTTTTCGTTCGGCCCGGCGTCGAGCCGCCTGAGGACATCAGGTCCACCAGGGTGCGCCGTCGCCGTCGCCTGACGCTTTCCGAGTGCGTCGAAGGCATTGTTCGCGGCGATCGCATCGTGCTCGCCCGCGCCATCACGCTCATTGAAAGCTCCCGCGGCGAAGACGCCGAATTGGCTCAGCAAATCATCGATGCCTGCCTGCCCAGGTCGGGCGATTCCATTCGCGTCGGCATCACCGGCGTCCCCGGGGCGGGCAAGAGCACCTTCATTGAGGTGCTGGGAAATTACTTGATCGGCAAGGGGAGCCGCGTCGCGGTACTCGCCGTCGATCCCAGCAGCGAGCGCTCGGGCGGCAGCATCCTCGGCGACAAGACCCGCATGGAGCGGCTCGCCAACAGCGAGATGGCATTCATACGCCCTTCGCCCGCGGGCGGCTCGCTCGGCGGGGTTGCCCGTCGCACCCGCGAGACGATGATCCTCTGCGAGGCTGCGGGGTTCCGTACCGTGCTCATCGAAACCGTGGGCGTGGGCCAGTCGGAGACGCTGGTTCACGGCATGGTCGACTTTTTTCTGCTGCTCATGATCGCCGGCGCCGGCGACGAACTCCAGGGCATCAAGCGCGGAATCATCGAGATGGCCGACCTGCTCGCCATCAACAAGGCCGATGGAGATAACCTCAGGGCCGCCGATCGTGCAAAGCGCGAATTGGCGCAGGCTTTGCACCTGTTTCCGGCGCGCGAAACCGGTTGGACGCCGCAGGCCGTCACCTGCTCGGCCGTCACTGGCGAAGGCATCTCCGATGTCTGGGATGTGGTGCTGCACCATCGCGCGCAGATGCAGGCGAGCGGCTGGTTCGACCAGAACCGCCGGCAGCAGCGGCAAACCTGGCTGCGGGAAGCGGTGCGCAATCAGTTGCTCGAACAGTTCCGGCACGACGAGCGCGTCAAAGCCGCTCTGCCAGGGATCGAACAGACCGTGCGCGAAGGCGGGCTCTCACCGACGCGCGCCGCCAAAGCACTGATCGAAAAATTCAGAGGCAAGTAGTTCAGCCCAGAACGGACCGTTGCAACGATTCTGCTTTTAGAGCAATACCAGAGATACTGTATCCTTCGTTGCGGGTGTCATCGTGAGGAGGTTCGCCGCTTTTGCGAACCGACGTGACGATCTATGCATTTCACCGGGCGTCACCGAAGGCCGGAAGAACAAATACATGGACCCTTACGTCGCGTCCTAACGGACGCTCCTCAGGGTGACACGCTGGAATAATCGTTCTTGGAATATAACAACCCCTGACACCGCTCTCAGCGCGCGCGGATTACACTCGTCTTTCGTCCCCGGAGGCCGCATGACTGACTCCAAGCCTTACCAGCCGAAAATCGTTTTCTTAGGACTCCTCTGTGCGCTCGTCCTGCTCGCATCCTGTACGTCAAAGCCGAAGGAGCCGAAGGATGTCCGGCGCTATCCCATCGAGGGCAAAGTCATCGCCGTCGACCAAACGAAAAAAGAGATCACGCTGCAACACAAGGACATTCCCGGCTACATGGCGGGCATGACGATGCCATTCCGCATTCAGGACGACTGGGTCTTCAACGTCGCGCGGCCGGGAGATGAGTTGCACGGGACCCTGGCCGTCAGCCCCGACCGGGCCTATATCACCGATGTCTCAATCAACCAAAACGCGGCGACGGCAGCCGGCAGTTCGACTTCGAAGGCGCACTTGCCGGAGGTCGGCGAAGCGCTGCCCGACTTCTCGTTTGTCGATCAGAATGGCCGTCGCGTGCACCTCCATCAGTTCCGCGGAAGGCCTTTATTGCTGACCTTCATCTACACCCGCTGTCCGCTGCCGGACTTCTGCATCCGCATGAGTAACAACTTCGGACAGCTTGCCAGGGATCTGAAGCAGGCCAGCCCGGCTGTTTATGGCCGCTTGCAGCTACTCAGTATCAGTATCGATCCGGAATACGACAAGCCTGCCGTCCTGATGCGCTATGGGAAGACGTACGCGGGCGACATCGATCCGAAGTTTGAGCACTGGCGATTCGTCTCCGGCACACCCGCTGAAACCCGCAAGGCCGCCGATTTTTTTGGGCTGAGCTACATTCCCGAAAATGGACAGATCGTGCATTCGCTGCGTACCGTGCTGGTTGCGCCCGACGGCAAGATCGCGGCGCAATACGGGGGCAACGAGTGGACGCCCGGCGAGGTTGCGGCTGAGCTGAAAAAACTCTGAGCAGCGGCTCGCCTCGGGCGGGTGGTTCGATTGGTGCCCCACGTTCGCCAGTTTTTGGCTAACGTGGGGTAGTTTCCGCGTGTCCCGCCTTCGAGCCGATTGAGAATCGCCAAGGCTGGTTGCAAACACCCCAGGCTTGAAGGCAATCGTGCTCCGCCGGTTGTGGAATAATGGTCGTGCCGGTAGTGACGAGGGGCCGATCAGCATGGAAGAGCGTGAGTTTTACGACGAGCGGCAAGAAACCAAAAAGACCACTCTGACTTGTCCTCATTGCCGTCAGAGCGCCGAGTACGATCTCTCTTGGATGGTGCGTACCAAAAGGCGCAATCTACCGCCGCGCGCCGACGAGCGCGACCGCGCCAGGTTTGCCAAGGCCCGCTCCTACATGGTGCGGCGAGAGGACTTGATCGGCTGCAAGAACGTTCGCTGCCGCAAACGCTTTGAAGTTTCCGGCGTGCAGTCGGTCGCGTTTCTGGACTAGCCTGCACCCGGCGGCAGAGCTTTTGAGAGTTGCTCTGCTTTTCGGTATACTCGTCCGTTCGCGGTCCGTGCCATCGGCGGGCCAGTTTTCCATTTCTTTCTGTCATTCGACCTGTTCCGGCGGAGCTGCCCATGGTGAGCTTTTGGGTTGCCATTCTCGCCGGAGCCGGCGGAGAGAGGTGCTCGGTTGAAAATCCTGGTTTGCATTAAACAGGTGCCACAAAAGGATGTTCCACTGAAGTTGAACGAGAGTGGCACGTGGATTCGCGACGACGTGTCGTATGAAGTGAACGAACCCGATGCCTATGCGTTGGAAGAGGCATTGCGCCAGCGCGAGAAGCACGGCGGCGAAGTTGTCGTCATCACCGCCGGGCCGGCGCGCGCGATGCAGGTTTTGCGTGAAGCCTTGGCCAAAGGCGCTAACCGCGCCATTCACCTGGAGGATGACCGCTTCGTCACCCTCGATGCGTTGAACCTTGCCAAGGCCCTGGCCGCCGCCGTCAAGGACGAGCAGTTCGACCTCATCTTCACCGGATTGCAGTCCGACGATTACGGCTTCGCGCAGACAGGCGTGTTGCTGGCCGAATTGCTCGGATGGCCGCATGCGACCATCATCATGCAGATTGAAAAAAAGGATGGCGGCATTCGCGTCAAGCGGGAGTTGGAAAGCGGCTTCTTCCAGTTTGTCGATATGCCGCTGCCCGCGGTGCTCGCCATTCAGTCCGGTATCAACAAGCTCAGATATGCGACGCTGATCGGCATCAAGCAGGCCAAGACCAAGCCTATGCGCAAGGTGGCGTGGGACGAGATCAGCTCCGCTGTTGGCGACAGCCTGCAAAAAGTGGAGCGCCTTTACGTGCCGCAGAAGTCAAAGACGACCGAATACCTCGAGGGCTCGCCGGCCGACATCGCCAAGAAGCTGGTCGACAAGCTGCGCAACGAAGTTCGCGTGCTGTAAACGGCAGCAGCCCTCTTCCCGTCGATGGAGTCCGCGTATGACTATCGTGGAGAGTCCTGAACAGAAGCGGGAAACGGCAACCAGCATCATGATCATTGGGTGGATTTGCTGGGGATTTGCCTTGCTGGTCACGTTTTTCAGTCCGGCCGCCATCCGTCTGGGGCGGCTGGGGATTATCTACACGGCTGTCGCTTTGGTGGTAGCGGGACTGGTGCTGAACATCATCGGTTATCGCCTGCGCTCGCGGGCGCGCCTGCCGGGCACAAAGAGTTAAGGGAGAGAGATGGATACGATTCTGGTCGTCGTCGAACAGCGTGAAGGCAAACTGAACCGCGTCTCATGGGAGACGATTACTGGAGCGCAGGCCGTCGCGGCGCAGACCGGCTGGACCGTCGAGGCCGCGGTCATCGGCAACAACGTCGGCGCTATTGCCGGCGAAGTCGCGGCCAAGAAGGTCGCCAAGGTCTACGCCATCGAGAGCGACAAGCTCGCCCGTTACACGCCCGACGGCTTTGCCGCGGCTCTCAAGGACTTCATCCGGCAGCGCCAGCCCAAGCTCGTGCTCATGCCGCACACCTACCAAGTGCGAGATTTCGCTCCCAAGCTCGCTACTTCACTCGGCGTCTCCCTGGTTCCCGACTGCATCGGCTTCAAGTACGAAAACGGCCGGCTGCTGTTCGTCCGGCAGATGTTCCAGGGCAAGTTCACCGCCGATGTCTCGCTGTCCGGCGGCGGTCCATGGTTCGCCAGCTTCCAGACGGGAGCGTTTCGCGCCGACCAAGTGCAGGAGGGCGCATCGGCCGCTCCGGTTGAGAGCGTGCAGGCGCAGATCGCCGACGGCGTGATTCGCACGCAGCCGGAGGAGCCGTTCAAGGAAGCCAGGCAGGCGGTGGACCTTTCGCAGGCCGAGATCATCGTCTCCGTGGGCCGCGGCATCAAGGAACAAAAGAATCTTGAAATGGCGCAAAAGCTCGCCGACGCGCTGGGCGGTGAAATCGCCGCTTCGCGTCCTATCTGTGACAACGGCTGGCTGCCCATGGAGCGCCAGGTCGGCTCGTCCGGCCAGACGGTCGCGCCCAAACTCTATCTTGCGCTGGGCATCAGCGGCGCCATCCAGCACATTGTCGGGATGAAGGGATCGCGCACCATCATCGCCATCAACAAGGACAGCGAAGCGCCTATCTTCGAGGTCGCCGATATCGGCGTCGTCGGCAACTTGTTCGACATCGTGCCGCCACTGATCGAAGAAGTAAAAAAGGCGAAAGCGTAAGTTTCAAAGTTTCGAGGTTTCGGGGTTTCGGGTTCACGGCGAGAAAATACAGTGTCGCACTCATATAGAGACCTTCTGGTCTGGCAAAGGGCGAAACAACTTGCCGTTGAAGTCTATCGTGCCACGGAATCATTTCCGAGATCGGAGACTTATGGCATCACTTCTCAGATCAGACGCGCTGCGGTTTCCGTACCTTCCAATATTGCTGAAGGGCAAGGCAGGCTGAGCAGAGGCGAGTTCGCGCAATTCCTTGGAAACGCCCGCGGATCGTTGTTGGAGCTGGAGACGCAGTTAGAAATCGCGGGCGATCTTTCGTATCTGTCGCAGGCGACGCAGGTGCAGCTTCAGCAGCACGCGTACGAGGTGCTAGGGTTATTGAATCGGCTGCTTGCCTCCTTGCGGGCCGGCTCGAAACCTTGAAACTTTGAAACCTTGAAACGATTCTTATGATTTTCCGCAAAGCGATTCCCGATGTCGAGCACCCGCTGATGGAAGCGGACGTAACCATCGTCGGCGGCGGACCCGCCGGATTAGCCTGTGCGCTGCGTCTGTCTCAACTCATCGATGAGCACAACGCCGCTCACCCCGACGCTGCCATCTCGAAAGAGAACATCTATGTCCTGGAAAAGGCGCGCGAGCTTGGTCAGCACTCGCTGAGTGGCGCGCTGCTCGATCCGCGCTCGATGGACGAGTTGCTGCCCGGCTGGAAAGACGAAGCGCCGATCGAGTCGGAAGTGACCAGCGAGGCCGTTTACTTCCTTACCCGCAAGTCGAAGTTCAAGGCTCCGATTACGCCGCCTCCGCTGCGCGATCACGGCAACTACGTCATCTCGCTCAACCGCTTCGTCAAATGGCTCGGCTCCAAGGTTGAAGAGACCGGCATCACCATCTTCAGCGGGTTTGCCGGCAGTGAGCTGTTGATCGAAGAGGGCAAGGTCGCCGGCGTGCGCACCGACGACAAGGGCGTCGATAAGCAGAACCAGCCCAAGGCGAATTTCGAACCCGGCTACGACCTGAAGTCGAAGATCCTGATCCTGGCCGAAGGCCCGCGCGGCTCGCTCACCAAGCAACTGACCGGGCGTTTCGAACTCGATCGCGACCGCAATCCCATGACCTACGGGGCCGGCGTGAAAGAGCTGTGGGAGGTCCCTTCGGGGCGCATCGGCCGTGGCCAGGTCATCTACACCATGGGCTGGCCGCTGACCACCAGGGAGTATGGCGGCGCCTGGATCTACGGCGGTAAAGACAACGTTGCCTCGCTCGGATTCGTTACCGGACTCGATTACCCGGACCCGCGCACAGACCCGCAGCACGTGCTGCAATCCTTCAAGCAGCATCCCTTCGTTCGCGGCCTGCTCGAAGGCGGCAAGATCGTCCGCTACGGCGCCAAGACGCTCCCTTATGGCGGATGGTGGGCAATGCCGCCGCTGGCTGGCGACGGCTGGATGATCATCGGCGACTCGGCCGGCTTCCTCAACGCGCAGCGGCTGAAAGGCATTCACTTGGCCATCAAGAGCGGTATGCTGGCCGCGGAAGCCGCTTTCGACGCGCTCATCGCCGGCAACTTTTCCGCCGCTCAACTGCAGGCGTTTAAGGAAAAGGTCGACGCCAGTTGGATCAAGCGCGAGCTTTACCCGGTGCGCAACTTCCACCAGGGCTTCGAGGGAGGCCTGCTACAGGGATTCGCCAACGCGGCGTTGCAACAGATCTCCGGCGGCAGGGGCCTGATGGAGCGCTACCCCGCCCACGCCGGCCACAAACGCATGCGAACCCTGGCCGACGCGCTCGGATGGGACGAACCCGCGCAGATCACCGGCTGGGCCAAGGGCGACGGTAAACTTACCTTCGATAAGCTCACCGACCTCTACCACTCCGGCACGCGCCATGAGGAAGATCAGCCCGCGCACCTCGTCATTCACGATACGGAAATCTGCAATACGCGCTGCGCTCGCGAGTTCGGCAATCCCTGCCAGTTCTTCTGCCCGGCCAGCGTCTATGAGATGGTCGAGTCCGCGGTTGTGCCCGGCGCCAGGGAAATTCACCTGAATCCCTCCAACTGCGTGCATTGCAAGACCTGCGACATCATGGACCCGTACGAGATCATCACCTGGGTTCCGCCGGAAGGCGGCGGCGGCCCGAACTATGACGGCATGTGAGGACCGCACTAGAGCGGTTCCCGGATTGGTGTATCTAGCAGGCTGCTGAAAAACTGTTCTCTCCGAGGTGTCATCCTGAGCGCAACCGGGGCCCCCGGCAACGGCCGCTTTTGCCGTTGCTGGGGTGGAGGAGCGAAGGATCTGCTGTTTGCGCGTGCTGAAGATAAAGCAGATCCTTCGGTTGCGCAAAACCGGCGCGACCTCAGGATGACACTTCTACGAGTTTTCCAGCAACCTCCTAGAGCATTACCAGAGATACTGTATCCTTCGCTGCAAGTGTCATCGTGAGGAGGTTCGCCGCTTTTGCGAACCGACGTGACGATCTATGCATTTGACCGTGCGCCACCCGCAGGCCGTAAGAAGCAAATACATTGACCCTTACGTCGCGTCCTAACGGACGCTCCTCAGGGTGACACGCCGGGATAATTGGGGCCGAACATCCGAGCTGTGTACCCGACAATACGTTAAAGCAAGAAGCTGTTCGAGCCTTCGCTCATCTCTGCTTGAAACTTACGACCGAAAACCTGAAACTTCTTCTGTGCTGCTCTACTACATTACCGACCGCAACCAGTTCCCAGGCGGCAGTGTCGAGCGCCGGGCGCAGCTTCTCGACCGCATCGCCCAGGCCGCCGCGGCCGGAGTTGATTGGATCCAGTTGCGCGAAAAAGATCTTGCCGCGCGCGCGCTCGCGCAGTTGGCCGAGGAAGCATTGCACAGGATCGAGCCTCACCGCGACCACACGCGGCTGTTGATCAACTCGCGGCTTGACATTGCGCTGGCTGTCGGCGCCGATGGGGTACACCTCACCTCCGGCGACCTCGCTGCCAGCCAGGCGCGCATGATTGCCGAGAAGGCCTGCGCCAGCCGGTCTGAGACCCAAAACTTTCTTGTCGGCGTCTCCTGCCACGCGGCCTCCGAAGTGCGACTCGCGGCCGGGCACGGAGCCGACTTCGTAGTACTGGCTCCGATCTTCGAAAAAATCCTGTCGACCCCGCCAGTGTCCTCGGCGCCGCCAGCAGCGGGCGAGGTTTCAAGGCTGCCAGGCATCGGATGCGAAGCCCTTAGCGAGGCCAACCGCGGTGCTGGCGTTCCGATATTGGCCTTGGGTGGCGTGAGCCTTTCCAACGCCGCTTCATGTCTCGCGGCGGGAGCGGCCGGAGTAGCCGCAATCCGCCTGTTTCAGCAGGGCGATTTGGCGGAGACAGTTCGCCGCTTGCGGGCCCTGGAAAAGTTGCCGGCACGGACGTAGACCAGTTTTCCAAATTCCGTGTAGAAGTCCCGTTACACAGCCCGGCCCGGAGTCAGCCAGCGCAATAGTAGTTGCAAAACGGCGAGCAGAAGCGCTCCCCAGAATGCCGGACTGAATCCCTGCACACTGAATCCCGGGACAAAGTGAGACGTAAATAGCAGCATCAGGGCGTTGATGACCAGCAGAAACACGCCGAAGGTGATGATCGTGAGCGGAAAGGTGAGGATCTTCAAAAACAGGCCCAGCGTGGCGTTTACCAGTCCCATAACCAGCGCCGCCACCAGGGCGGGAACAAAGCCGCGCACGATAAACCCGGGAACAATATGCGACACAACCAGCAGTAGCAAAGCGCTGGTGATCCAGTGAATCAGCAGTCTCATGTTCTTACGCCGCCGATCTAGCCCGAAGGCTGAATCGTCCGCCTCCCCGGCCTACCACTTGATTGGATGCCGAACCTACCCCAAATTGGTATCCGCTTTGCGTCCGGAATCAGCGGCGCTTGCGGTCGGATTCTTCGACTTGTCAGCCAGCCTGGCTCTTTGCTGCTCCGCCCGCTGCATGCGCTGGCGCCGCAACAGCCGTTCACCGGCGATCAGGGCGTGCAGATCGTATCCGTAGGGCCCTACGCCGCGGAACTTACGCTCGTCGAACAAGCGCATGATGCCGCAGTCCATGCAAACCTGGTAGGAAAAATCGCCGTGTTCGTCTTCTGCCCGGGCGGGCCAGCTCATATTGCTGTGCCAGCAGCCGCGCATTATGAATGCGGCGGCCGAGGCCAATCCCGCCAACCCGATCCCCAAGGGGAAAACCCAGTGAATCCGACGGCGCTTGCGCACCGGTTCCTCCGGGCTGCCTTGCGGGACTTTGGTCTGGCTCTCCCCCTCGCCAGAGCTTTTCATGTCTGCCTCCAGACCGATTCCGAGAAAAAGTATATCCCGAAAAACGGCCGGGCATCCGGAGTCCACGGCAAGCGCTGGGTGCTTGATAGAATGACTGCCGTTGGGGCGGGCCTCCAATCGGTGTATCCCTCCGTAGCGGTTCATGGTGTCACCCTGAGCCGCGCGTTCGTTGCGCGGCGTGAGGGTCCATGCATTCTTCCCCGCCGCGTCCGGCTACACCTTCGCAAACTGCGCCAGCGTCAAGCCTTGCTCTTGCCGAACAGCCTGTCCAGCGCACAGCAATTATCGTCGAGGTTCGCCAGCGCGAGATAAAGCGCGATGGAGTAGATCATCTGGATCGATACCGTAACCCAGTCGCTGCGCATAGAGGTTCCGAACATCAGCGCGGCCATCAGCAGCCCGGCAATCGCCAGCGCCCAACGCGTGAACAGTCCGAAAAAGATCAGCACGCCCAGGATCAACTCCATATAAGGCAGCACGGAGAGGAAGGCATGGACCAGGCCCGGCGGCAGGGGCGTGCCGGCAAATGCCTTGGTGGTGCCGGCGGCGAAGCCTTCGACGCCGCCGCCAAGCATGCGGGCCAGCCCGTGGAACATAAAATTGGTCCCCAGCGCCAGCCGGAAGACCACATAAGCCAGAGTGCGATTGGAAGCCGAGCAACAGTTCATGGTGAGCTTTCCTAAATTTTTGGAATGGGACTTCAGTGAGAACGGTTTCAGAGTAGGTGTATCCCCGGCTGCTTCGTCGGATATACCTTTCGCGAAACTGGTCTAACCGATTTGTGCAACATGTTATCGCGGGCAGGCACAATTGCGCCACTCGGTTTGATAATATGGGTCCCGACGGGTTGCCGGATATGTCACGGAAGCGGAACCGAGAATATGACATTTGCCTTTCCTTCGCAGCGGAAGACCGCAGGTATGTCTCCGCAGTAGCCTCCCATCTCAGGGCAAACGGTATACGTACCTTTTACGACAAATACGAACAAGTTGCGCTTTGGGGAAAGGACTTATATCAGCACCTTGATGATGTCTACCGAAATGCGGCGAACTATTGCGTCCTGTTCATTTCGAAGTTCTATGCGAAAAGACTTTGGACAAATCACGAACGGCGATCGGCACAGGCCAGAGCTTTTAGCGAACATTACGAATACATTTTGCCTGTGCGCTTTGACAAGACCCCACTTCCGGGTTTACTTCCGACAGTCGGATATATTGAGCTGAAACAGCTATCTCCGAAGCAACTCTCCCAGTTAATCACGAAAAAAATAGGGATCGCCTCTCGGCCGTATTACTTGCCACCCGTTCCTGATCGCCTCTTTGCGCGGCTTAAGTTGAACACAGCTCTGGCTCAACATCACGCCTTTCAACAGGCGGAAGAATTTGTAGATGCCCTGCGACGTATGTCCGACCTTGAGAAGAAGCTCGTTGCCTATATTTTTATACACGGATGCCCCGCGGACTTGCCTGCCAACATACATATATCCGCCGACCTCCTTCGCCGAATAGCAGGCTTGCCTCCCGCAAGTTGCGTCCGAGAGTTAGAAAGGCTCAGCTCACTCGGTTTTACAACGAAAGTGTCGACGCGGAAACACAACAGCGGAGATCCAACCATTAAGTTGTCATTCCATGTGGGAAGAGTGAGCTACAACGGACCGGACGACGCGACAGGAACCATAGATGAGATGGTGCACTGTCTGTCTGAAGAGTACTGCACCGAATGCACGTTAAAGGCAATCCTTAGCGGCGATTTTTCCGTGCTAGGTCAGGCCACACGCAAGCCAGAAAAGCACAGTGGCGCGCCCAAGTTGCGCGGCAGAACTCTGGACCACTAACGGAAAAGGCCACCATGATTTCTCATGGTGGCCTTTATTTAATCCGGCGACGACCTACTCTCCCACACACTTTCGCGCGCAGTACAATCGGCCCTGCAGGGCTTAACTACCGTGTTCGAGATGGGAACGGGTGTTTCCCCTGCGGTAAAATCACCGGAAACTTGAGGCGTATTCAAGGCGTGAGGCGCGAAGCGCCGGGAGCCTTGAGCCGAAATCCTGAGCGGCGGCAGCCGCGAAGGATCTCTAACATCGTCAAGGCCCGACGCGAAGCGCCGTGAGCCTTGAGCCGAAATCCTGAGCGGCAGAGCCGCGAAGGACCTCTAGCCAACGCCAATCTGAAAGAACTCTGAAAACGATGTTTGCTGAACAGCATTGGGTGGGCGGAGACAGTTTCTCCTCCGCCGGGACAGGATCATTTTCGATCCTGCTCAATATGGGTGCGCCAAGTAAATTTTATGGTCAAGCCGAACGGGCGATTAGTACTGGTAAGCTACATGCATTACTGCACTTGCACATCCAGCCTATCAAACAGGTGGTCTTCCTGTGCCCTTCTTTTCCCTTACGGGTTGGGAGATCTCATCTTGAGGAGTGCTTCCCGCTTATATGCATTCAGCGGTTATCACAACCGAACTTCGCTACCCAGCCATGCCGTTGGCACGACAGCTGGAACACAAGAGGTTCGTCCATCCCGGTCCTCTCGTACTAAGGACAGGCCCTCTCAAATCTCCTACGCCCACACCAGATAGGGACCGAACTGTCTCGCGACGTTCTGAACCCAGTTCACGTACCGCTTTAATTGGCGAACAGCCAAACCCTTGGAACCTTCTACAGCTCCAGGATGCGATGAACCGACATCGAGGTGCCAAACCGGAGCGTCGATATGAACTCTTGGCTCCGATCAGCCTGTTATCCCCGGCGTACCTTTTATCCGTTGAGCGATGGCCCTTCCATGCAGAACCACCGGATCACTA
>Ga0187872_10001111_pt1 | contig 28401 bp, 27 predicted proteins | sample June2016WEW_16_4_FD_132973 | JGI IMG/M metagenome (GOLD analysis project Ga0187872, IMG submission 132973) | Peatland microbial communities from SPRUCE experiment site at the Marcell Experimental Forest, Minnesota, USA - June2016WEW_16_40 | ecosystem: Environmental > Terrestrial > Soil >...
ATGTGAACGGAACACAGCCCTGTTTAGGTTCTGATTGAGTACGACCTTAGAGATCGGTTCCCTAGAGGAAGTATTGTCAGATCAACTGATTAGATGGTGTTGCATCGACCGATTGAGCTGGCAACGTTTATCGGGCACTAGGCTTGCCGAGTTGAATTGGGCTTCATGGGTGGCGTGCTTCATCCTTCGCCGATGCACTCGTTCCAGAGTTTCGGATTCGTCCGCTGAAAATTGGCCATCATCTCAATGCACTCCGGCGAGGCCAGATCGAGAATGTCGAGTCCCTGCTGGCGTAGCCAAGCGACACCGCCCTGCGCGTTGACGCTATCGCCGACGATCACCTGTCTGAAGCGGAACTGGTAGATCAATCCCGTGCAGTACCAGCACGGAGCGAGCGTGGTCACGAGGATCAGGTCACGGTAGCTGTGCTGGCGGCCGGCGGCGCGGAAAGCGTCCGTCTCGCCGTGCATCGACGGGTCGCCATTCTGGACCAGGCGGTTGCGGCCCGCGCCCAGCAGAGCGCCATCGAGGCGGAAGATTGCTCCGCCGACCGGGATGCCGCCTTCGGCGAGTCCGATGCGCGCTTGTTCGATCGCGACGGCCAGCATGCCGTTCGCGTCCAGTGCGGGATTCATGCGCAGAGTCTAGCACCGCCAAAACGGTTGACTCAACGGCCCCGCCAAAGCAGACTGAGGGCTCCACTCAGAAATCGCATCCGGTTCGTGAGAGGGTTTGTCCATTGCCGCAGGAGACCACGCCACAAGTGCATCCGGCCGAACGCGAAACCGCGGCCGAAGCCAGCCAACCTCACTATGGATTGCAGCGGTACGTGCTTCGGCCGCTGGAAACGCTGGCGCAGTCGATCTCGACCATGGCGCCAACGTGTTCGGCGGCGCTGACGGTGCCGCTGGTGCTTGCCACGGCAGGGAATGGGACGTGGCTGGCGTATCTGCTGGCGACAGCGTGCACGCTGCTGGTGGCCCTGTGCATCGCGCGCTTCGCGCGGGAGTCGGCCTCGCCTGGATCGCTTTACTCCTACACGACGTCCTCCCTGCCGCCGGTGCTCGGCAGTGTGGCGGCCTGGGCACTTTTGTTGGCCTATGTGGCCACGGGCGCGTCGGTGGTTGGCGGATTCGTCCACTATGCGAACGTCGTATTGGGCGATTTCCTGGGGCTCTCCGCGCCGGCCGTTCCGCTGGCGATTTTCGCCGTGCTCATTTCGATTTGGATCGCGTACCGCGACGTGAAGGTCTCCGCGCGGCTGATGGTCTACGGCGAATTTTTCTCCGTGCTGCTGATCAGCATTTTGCTGGCGGTGCTGCTGTGGCGGCACGGCCTGCGCACCGATCCGGCGCAGTTCACGCTGCGCGGCGTGAATTTTTCCGGTGTGCGGTTGGGCCTGGTGCTGGCGATGTTCAGCTTTGTGGGCTTTGAAAGCGCCACGACGCTGGGCGAGGAGGCGAGGCATCCGCTACGCACCATTCCCCGCGCCGTGACCCAGAGCGCCGTGCTCTGCGGATTGTTCTTCATCGCGGCGGCCTACACGGAGGTTCTCGGCTTTCCAGCGTCCGCGGGTTCGCTGGACCAAAGCGCCGCGCCGATGAGCGTGCTTTCCACCGTGGCCGGCGTCCGGCAGCTCGGCCCGGTGATCGACATCTGCGCCATGGTCAGCATGTTCGCCTGCACGCTGGCATGCGTGACGGCCGCGGCGCGCATTCTGCTGCTGATGGCGCACAACGGAATCGCGCATCGTGCGCTGAGTAGGACACACCATCGCAATGAGACGCCGCACGCCGCCGTGCTGGCCACCGGCGCCGTCACCATGATTTTGCCGGTGGCGCTGGCGGCGGCAAGGATTGACGGCGCGACGATCTACGACTGGATGGGGTCGCTGGCCACGTATGGATTCATCACCGTCTATGCGCTGGTGGCCGTGGCACCTGCGGCGGTTAGGGAGCCTAACGTTCGGAGGGGTGCTGCTGGCGGCTTCGGCCGTCGGGGCCATGGCGATGGTGCTTGCCGGGACGCTCTATCCGGTTCCCGAGCCGCCGAAGAACTGGCTGCCGTATCTCTTCCTGCTGTATCTCGCGGGCGCGATTGGCTGGCATGCATGGCGGGCGAGGCGGACAGACGGGCGCTTGCCGTTAGAGCGGACTGGAATGGTGCCAGAAAGCAACGAAACTGTCGATAGCGAATGACAGATTAGAATCGAAGAGCTTGAAGGCGCAAGGATTTCAAATGCTGATTCGCCTGGGATACGACATTGTTTTTGAAACTACTCAGCCAGTGCCGATTGTTGCGCTGCTGAAGGTGCACTCTTCGCGGGTGAATGATCTGCGCAAACCGGACGAATTGAATCTTGAGCCGGCAAGCAAGGTCGAATGTTATTTCGACACTTTCGGAAACTACTGCTGCCGCTTTCTGGCTCCGGCGGGACAAATCCGACTAAGCAATTCGACTCTGATCCACGACACGGGCGATCCCGATCCAGTTGCGCCGCGGGCGCGGGAGATACCGGTCCAGGATTTGCCGAATAACGTGCTTCAGTACCTGATCAACAGCCGGTATTGCGAAGTCGACCGGATGTCGAACATTGCAGCGGAGCTTTTTGGCGGAATCGCGCCGGGATGGAATCGCGTGCAGGCCGTGTGCGAGTGGGTTCACGAGAAAGTGACGTTCGGATACCAATACGCGAGCGCGACGAAAACGGCGCTCGATGTTTTTGCGGACCGCTTCGGCGTTTGCCGGGATTTCCAGCACCTGGCGGTAACGATGTGCCGGGCTTTGAATATACCGGCGCGCTACGCGACGGGATACCTCGGCGACATCGGAGTCCCGGCGTCGCCCGTGCCGATGGATTTCAGCGCATGGTTCGAAGCGTATCTGGAACACCAGTGGTGGACGTTCGATGCACGTCACAACCAGCCGCGTATCGGTCGTGTGCTGATGGCGGTGGGGCGCGACGCGTCCGATGTGGCGTTCACGACATCGTTCGGCACGGCGAATTTAAGGCAATTCAGCGTGATCACGGAGGAAGTATCGGAGCACGAAGCGGCCCGGGCCTGAGCCCCGGCCCGCTTCTTCCGTTGACGGCGCGAGTCGCGCGGCCCTATAGTGACTCATTTTTATCAGGAGAGCTGCGTGCTCGAGCACCTCTTTCATCTCTCGGAGAACAAGACCACTGTTCGCACCGAACTTCTGGCCGGCCTGACGACGTTCATGACGATGGCGTACGTGGTCGTCGTTAACCCGCGCATTCTTTCCGAAACAGGCATGCCCGTCGAGGGAGTGCTTTTCGCCACGTGCATATCGGCCGCTCTGGCAACGCTCGTGATGGGCCTCTGGGCGAACTATCCCATCGCCTTGGCGCCCGGGATGTCGCTCAACGCCTATTTCACGTATTCGATTGTCATCGGCCGCGGCGTGCCCTGGCAAACTGCATTGGGAGTGGTGCTGCTTTCCGGCCTGCTCTTTCTGATCTTGACGCTTACGAACGTGCGCGAGCAGATCGTCAATGGCATTCCGGACTGCCTCAAACACGGCACAGCGGCGGGCATCGGGCTTTTCATCGCATTCGTGGGCTTCCGGAACGCCAACATCATCGTGGCGAACGCGTCCACGTTCGTCGGCCTAGGCAAGATATCCGACCGGCAAGTGATTCTGGCTTTGCTGGGCGTTCTGCTAATTGCCATTCTCATGGCGCGGCGCGTGGGCAGCGCGATTCTGATTGGCATCATCGCCATCACGATCGCGGGCATACCGCTCGGAGTCAGCCATTTGCCCGCGCATGTTTTCTCGTGGCCTCATCCCTCCGGGACGCTCTTCAAGCTCGATCTGCGGTCGGCAGCGAAGCTGGGGATGGGCGAACTTGTCTTTGTGTTCTTCTTCGTCGATCTCTTCGACAACGTGGGAACGCTCGTCGGCGTGTGCGAAGAGGGCGGCTTTCTGCGGGACGGCAAGTTGCCGCGCGCGAGCCGCGCCTTGCTGGCGGACGCCTTCGGCACAATCGTCGGCGCGCTTACAGGCACGTCCACGGTGACGAGCTACGTCGAGAGCGCAGCCGGGGTTGCCGCGGGGGCGCGAACGGGTCTTGGCAATCTGGTGATTGCGGGATTGTTTGCCGGGGCGATGTTTTGCGCGCCGCTGGTGGCTGCGATTCCGTCGTATGCCACCGCGCCAGCGCTGATTCTGGTTGGCGCGCTGATGTGTGGCGCGGTCGCCAGGGTCAAGTGGGACGACTTCACGGATGCGGTTCCTGCGTTCCTTACTCTGATCGCCACACCACTCACATTCAGCATCGCGACCGGATTGAGCCTCGGCTTGCTTTCATTTACTTTCCTGAAGTTGTGCACGGGACGACACCGGGAAATCAGTCCGCTGATCTGGGTGCTGAGCGTCTTGTTTCTCCTGCGTTACGCGTTTCTCGGCTCGGAGTAGAGGGACATCAGTAGCGCAGCTTGTTGGGTTGCTGCTCCCAGGCGCGAAAGGCCTCGAGGGCTTCATCACGCATGAGCTGAAGCATGGGGATTTTGCGCTCGGAATGCGGCTGGGGGATTTCGCTGTAGATGAGCGAGTCGTCGAAGCCGGCCTTCGACGCGTCCGAGGCCGTGCCGCCGAAATAGACGCGCGCCGGGCGCGCCCAATAGATCGCTCCAAGGCACATCGGGCAGGGCTCGCAGGACGTGTAAAGCTCACAGTCGCGAAGCTCGAAGAGGCCGAGTTTTTCGCACGCCTTGCGGATGGCGACCACTTCCGCGTGCGCGGTGGGATCGTTGGTCGAGGTGACGCAATTCGCACCCTCGGCGATGATTTTGCCGTCCTTCACGACGACGGCACCGAACGGCCCGCCACTCCCCGAGCGCACGTTCTCAATCGCGAGTTGAATCGCGCGCGCCATGAAGGGGTTGCTCACTGAGGAATTATAGACTCGAAACCGGGCAGAACCGTCCTGTGATTGGCCGAGGATGTTGAAGGATGCAAACTGCTAAGCTAGGCTGAGATGTCGCGCAAGAATTTCGCGGAGCGCGGCGCTGAATCCCATGACTCTAGAAGCTTTTATTTCGCAGCGGGTGGTGACGCCGGAGGGAGTGAGAGCGGGTGCGGTGCTCGTCGAGGGCGAGCGGATTCGCGGTGTTGTGCCCATCGGAGGGATGCCGGGCACCGCGCGAATCCATAATTTCGGCGAGGCGGCGATTTTGCCGGGACTTGTGGATTCGCACGTGCATATCAACGAGCCAGGGAGGACCGATTGGGAGGGGTTTGAAACAGGCACACGCGCTGCCGCCGCGGGCGGGTACACGATGCTGGTGGACATGCCTCTGAACTGCCTCCCGGCCACGACGACCGTGGCCGCACTCGAAGCGAAGCGCGAGGCGGCGCGCGGCAAGTGCCGAGTCGATTGGGCTACGTGGGGCGGAGTGGTCGCGGACAATCAGCGGGACATTGAACCGCTGGCGGCCGCGGGCGTGCTCGGCTTCAAATGCTTCCTCATTCATCCAGGTATCGACGGTTTTACGATGGTGACCGAGTCGGAGCTGCGTGCGGCACTGCCGCATGTGGCGCGGACGGGATTGCCGCTGCTGGTTCATGCGGAGCTTGGCGGTCCGGTGGATGCGGCGGCGGCGGCGTTGGACGGCTCCGATTGGAGTTCGTACGCAACGTATCTGAAATCGCGACCCGATGAAGCGGAACTTTCAGCCATCCGGCTGCTGCTGTCCCTGTGCCGGGAATATCGTTTCCGCCTGCACATCGTCCATCTGTCGGCGTGCGAGGGAATGTGGCCATTGCGGGTCGCGCGCGCCGAGGGACTCCCGGTCACCGTGGAGACATGTCCGCACTACCTGCACCTGACGGCCGAAACGATCGCCGACGGAGCGACGCTGTGCAAGTGCGCGCCGCCGATTCGCAGCCGCGCGAACAGCGAGAGATTGTGGCAGGGACTTCGTGACGGAACGATCGATCTCGTGGCCACGGACCATTCTCCGTGCCCGCCGTCGATGAAAAAGCTCGAAGAAGGCAACTTCAAAACTGCGTGGGGAGGCATCGCGGGCCTGTCGATGGCGCTGCCCGTGATGTGGACCGAGGCAAGCGCGCGCGGATTTGCGCTGCCAGATATCGCACGCTGGATGGCGGAAGGACCCGCGCGTCTCGCAGGGTGCCATGCGCGGAAAGGCCGGATCGCCGCGGGTTACGACGCGGATTTCGTGGTGTTTGACCCCGACGCGGAATTTGTAGTGGCGAAGGAGCGGCTGCGCCAGAGGCATCCGGCTTCGCCGTACCTGGGCGAAAAGCTGAGGGGCGTGGTAAAGGCGACGTATGTTCGAGGGAAGGCAGTTTTTGCGGAAGGGGAATTTCCGGGGGAGGCGAGGGGGAAGGAATATCAATAGACGGCGCTCCCGCGGATCTCGTCGCACACAGGCGGCGAACAAAAGACAACATTATCAGCCGCCCAATCCAGGGCGGCAACTTGGCCAGCCGGGCGCTTCGCTCTACTTCGCCGGCTCCCACAGCTCGACGAATCCGCCGACGTCCGGATCGCGCAACATCACGGCGCGGCCGTCCTTCATCTTCGCGATCCCGCCGTCGGACACGATCTTAGCGCCGGCAGCTTTCGCCTGCGCGTACACGGCGTCGATGTCGGTCACCTGGAAGCCGACGTAGTTGACGTTGATATCGGCAAAGTGCTGGTCTGGAGGTTCCTTGCCCTGGTTTTGCGGAGACCCGAGCAATTCGAGCCGCACATGTCCTTCCGTGGTGGCCTGGGGAAACCACCCATTGAGCATGGTCATTCGCGGCGCAGCACCGCCAGCGGGCGACGGGCTCCACGCCGGGTAGTCTCCGCCCAAGACGCCCTGATAAAACGAAAGCGCCTTCGCCGGATCAATAATGTTCAAGCCGATGTGGTTGAAGCCTGTCTGCTTTCCGAACCGGTCGATGTTCGCCTGGGTCGCGGTGGAATTCGAAACTTTTGGCGCCGCGGGCGGGGCTCCCGGAGCCGGGGTGGGCATCGCAAACAATTCAATGAACCAGCCATCGGGATCCTGCAAGAACACGAACCTGCGCGGCCCGTTGGTTGGGGCGCCTCCGCCGGGAAGGTTCATCTGGGGCACGCGAAGCATATTCATGGCCTTGAACTTGTCCATTATGGGGTTGCAGTCGTCTTTCACCGTCAGATCCATATGGCCGGCCCCGAGATCCGAGGAGGAAAGATTGCTCCAGTTCTTGCGGTCGATGCCCCGGTATTCCCGCAAGATCAGATTGAACGGCTTATCGGAGACGGAGCTCTGAGTCGTCATGATTGCGGTGCGGGATTCCGCGCCCTTCGTGCCGCCCAGTTGGTTCGCGACCTTATCGACTTTCCAGTCGGTCTTGCTCGACAAATGAAAATCGAGCACTTCGTAATACTTAATCGACTGGTCCAAGTTCGAGACCTGGTGGCCATCGAACGCCATGCCCAAAACCTTTCCCGATCCGCCGTCTGCTGCGGCATCCGGCGTGCCAGCCGAGGATCGCGCGAGACCCGCGGTTGCCATCGCGACCGTAAGAGCACCGGCCGCAACGATGACGCCAAGATTGCTCGACAACAAGGAATTCACTGCCTTTAGTTTTTTCATGAACACTCCTTCGGTCTCCCTCCCCGCGATCGTGCTCGCGACAGCCGCGCGGGCCGATCCGGAGGCTATCGAATGGCTCGGACAATCCTGAAGCCTGACTTCACATGGTCGATTGCTGGTCGTTTGTCCATTCCGCTGGATTCTACACCAAGTGGGCTCAGGGTCTAGAAGTTGGTTCTTGCCATTCTGAATTTCTATTCAGCCACCCGATTCAGTCGTGATTAGCGAAACTGGCCCGCTGCCCGCAGGAATCTGGCGTACAAATTTCATCCGTTCTCGTTCACAATGGGGCGAGCCTGGCATGGAAAAGGATCACATCATCGGCTTGGCGGCGCCGCGCAAGGAAGGGCGCGACAAGGTCACAGGGAAAGCACGCTATATCGACGACGTCACGCTGCCGGACATGCTTTACGGCGCAACTGTGCGCAGCCGCATCCCGCGAGGCAGAATCAAGAAAATCACGTTCGGCCCCGGAATCCCCTGGGATGAGTTTGCCGTCGTATCCGCGAAGGACGTCCCGGGGAAAAATTACATCGCGCTGATCGAGAACGACCAGCCGTGCCTCGTGGATGAAATCGTCAACCATCCGGCGGAGCCGATCCTCCTGCTGGCCCATCCGGAGAAGCATCTCCTCCCTAAGGCGGTCGAAGCGGTCCACATCGAGTACGAGCCCCTGCCAGCGGTGTTCACTATTGCGGATAGCGAGCGGCGAACCGACATCATCTGGGGGAAAGACAACACCTTCAAAACGTACTTAATTCAGAAGGGCGACGTGGACGCCATCTGGGAGAAAGCCGCCTTCATCGTGGAGGGCGAGTACTACACGGGCGCGCAAGAGCAACTGTACATCGAGACAAATGGGATGATCGCGCAGTTCGATTCCAATCAGGGGATCACCGTGTGGGGTTCGCTACAGTGCCCGTATTACGTCCACAAGGCGTTGATGGCTCTCTGCGGCTTGTCGGAAGACAAGGTTCGCGTGGTGCAGGCGGAAACAGGAGGCGCGTTCGGCGGCAAGGAAGAGTATCCGTCCATGATCGCAGCGCATGCGGCGTTGCTGGCGATGAAGTCCGGGCGGCCGGTGAAAATCGTTTACGACCGCGCGGAAGACATGGTTGCCACAACGAAACGCCACCCCTCTCGAACGCGGCATCGCACAGCCGTCAGCAAGGACGGCAAGATTCTGGGCGGCGAGATCGAATTCACGATTGACGGCGGCGCGTACGTGACGCTGTCGCCGGTCGTGCTGTCGCGCGGCACGATCCACGCGGGCGGGCCGTATTACTGGCCGAACGTGCGCGTCCGCGCGAAGGCGGTGGCGACGAATGCTCCTCCGCATGGCGCGTTTCGCGGCTTCGGCGCGCCGCAGTGCCTTTTCGCCATCGAGCGCCATATGGATCGCATCGCGGAGGTTGTGAAGTTGTCGCCCACTGAGATTCGGCGACGGAATTTTCTGAAGCCGGGCGAGACAACCATCACCGAACAAATCGTGCGTGAAGAGATCGACCTGGGGAAGCTGCTCGACCGAGCGCTGACTTTGGCCGATTACGATTCCAAGCGCCAGCGTTTTGCGAAGCAGAATGAAAGCGGGAATTGCAGGAAGGGAATCGGCATCGCGGCGTTCCTGCACGGCGCCGGATTCACAGGATCGGGAGAGCGCTATCTGAGCTCCGTCGTGGGTGTGGAGGGACGCGCCGACGGTGGCGTTCGCGTTCTCGTTTCGAGCACGGAAATCGGGCAGGGAACCAACACCATTCTCTGCCAGATCGCGGCCGAGGCTTTGGGATTGCCCTACGGAGACGTGGAGATTGCGCGGCCGGACACAACGGAAGTGCCGAACAGCGGCCCGACGGTCGCGTCACGCACGGCGATGGTCGTGGGGAAATTGGTGCAGTCAGGCGCGCTGGGATTAAAGCAGACGCTCGCCGGTTGTGGAATGCTGGGCGGCAGGTACTCGCCCGAGGAATTCCGGGCCGCATGCCGGAAATACGTTTCGACGCGGGGACAACTTCGGTCCTTCGCCAAGTACGAGCAGCCCGCGGACATCTTCTGGGACGATCAGAATTACCGGGGAGAGGCGTACGCAGCGTTTGCCTGGGCCGTTTACGTTGCGGAGGTAGCCGTTGACCTGGCCACGTACGGCGTTTCGGTGGACGATTTCGTGGCATTGCAGGAAGTCGGCAGAGTGCTGAATCCCGTCCTGGCGAAGGGACAAATCGCCGGCGGCGTCGCACAGGGAATTGGATTTGCGCTGTACGAGAAAGTAGAATGGCGGGACGGACGCATGCAAAACGGCCAGATGACGAATTACATCATGCCCACTTCCGCCGACCTGCCTCCGGTCCGGATTTTCTTCGAAGAGATGGGAAATACCCACGGTGCTTACGGGGCGAAGGGAATCGGCGAACTCCCGATGGATGGCCCTGCGCCGGCGGTTGCGAACGCGGTAGTTGATGCGCTGGGAATTCCCTTTGATTCGATTCCGCTGCTTCCAGAAGACATTTTCGAGGCGGTCAGCGCCGCAGCCGCGCAGAAAAGTACTGTTCCTTCGGCGGGTCGAGAGAGATGACCCCCAAGGAGCGCGAGTTTTCTCTGGTCGTCAACGGCGAGCTGAAGACTGTGCGCGCGCATCCGATGGAAAGGCTCCTGGACGTGCTGCGGGAACATCTCGGGCTTACCGGGACGAAAGAAGGGTGCGGAGAAGGGGAGTGCGGCGCATGTGCCGTCCTGATAGATGGCGCGCTCGTCGATAGCTGCCTCATTCCCATTCTTCAAGCACAAGGGTCGAATGTTGTCACGATCGAGAAACTTGCGGGCGAGCCGCGTTTGTACGCGCTCCAGGAGGCTTTTCTCGAGTGCGGCGGAGCGCAGTGCGGCATCTGCACGCCAGGAATGATTCTCGCGGCGCAATATCTCTTGAACCGGAAGCCCAGGCCGACGATGGAAGACATCCGCGAAGGACTCTCGGGCAATCTCTGCCGCTGCACGGGCTACACTCAAATTATCGAAGCCGTGGCCGAAGCGGCGCGGCGCGGGGCCTCCACATGAGGTCCGACCCAGCTGATTACGAGCTGGTTGCGCCGGCGAACCTGCAAGCGGCCATCTCGCTTTTGGCGGGCGAGCCCGGTTCGTGGCTCCCCATTGCGGGTGGCACGGACCTAATGGTGCAATACGCGGCGGGAACGCTTCGAGTACGGAAGCTCGTCAGCATCTGGAACCTTCCCGATCTGCGCCGCGTGGAAATTCTTCCAGGCGAAATCCAGATCGGCGCGGGCTGCACGTACACTGATCTGCGCGAACACGCAGTGGTGAGGGATGAATTCCCATTATTGGCGCGTGCGGCGAGTTGGACGGGCGGAATCGCGAATCAAAATCGGGGGACGCTTGGCGGGAACATCGCCAACGCATCGCCCGCGGCCGATTCTTTGCCCGCTCTGTTGGCATACGGAGCCGATCTGATTCTGGTTTCGGTCCGAGGCGAGCGGCGCCTGCCGTATCGTGATTTTCACGCCGCCTATAAAGAGACGAAGCTCGCGCCGGATGAGCTGATCCGAGCTGTGTGCCTTCCTAGGCGTTTCGCGGGATATGTTTCGTACGCGCGCAAGGTCGGGACGCGCAACGCGCAGGCAATTTCGAAGGTCTGCATAGCGGCGCTGGCGCGGCTCGAAAGCGGAGTCGTTCACGATGTTCGCATTGCGGTCGGGAGCGTTGCTCCGGTACCGCTCCGCCTGGCCGAGACGGAGCGAATCCTCGACCGCAAGCCCGTCGAGCCGTCCATCGTGGCGCTCGCAAGGAGGACCGCCGCGGGGGAGATCCGGCCGATCGACGATATTCGATCCACAGCCCGGTATCGTGCGGCCGTGGTGAGCAATTTGGTTGCGGAATTTCTCGAAAAGCTCCGCGCGCCGGCAATGGGTCATGAGTGACGCACTGGGGAGCTGGAACCGTTTATCTGTCGAGGAGGCGGAGAAAGAGATTTTGCCTTGCTGCGGCTCAAGAACGTGGGCGTGCGGGATCGCGGGGCGCAGGCCGATCGCGGATGAGGCTGCACTTCTGGCTGCGTCCGACGAAACGTGGCGCGCCTTGAGTGAGTCCGACTGGACGGAAGCGTTCCGAAGTCACCCGCGGATCGGCGAGTCAAGCGCGGCGAACTCTTCGGAGACTCGCCCGGCGAAGTGGTCCGCGCAGGAGCAGCGGGGAGTTGCGGTTGCCGATGACGCCGTGAAGGTCGCGCTGGCGGAGGCGAATGGAGAATACGAGCGGCGTTTCCATCGTATCTTTATCGTGTGTGCCACGGGCAAGACGGCACCCGAGATTTTGCAGATCATACAGCGCCGGTTGCAGAATGACGATCGGGCGGAACTTCACGAGGCCGCGGAACAACAGCGGCAGATCACACACCTCCGGCTGAAAAAATGGCTCAGGGGATGAAACGAATTTCGACGCACGTGCTCGACACCGCCAGGGGCGTGCCCGCGAGAGGTGTGGTCGTGCATCTCGAACGGCAGGACGCGCCCGGCAATTGGAGGCTGCTGGCATCGGGCCGCACCGACGATGATGGCCGGTGCAGCCAGTTGCTGCCTGAGAATGCAGCCCTGACGGCCGGGCTTTACCGCCTCGGTTTTGACACGGCAGGGTACTACGCGGCCCAGGGAGTCGAGGGATTGTATCCGATCGTGCAGATCACATTTGCCGTGCGGGACGGCGAAACACGATTTCATATTCCGCTGCTTCTGAGCCCACACGGCTACACGACGTACAGGGGAAGCTGAACCGATGATTGCGCTGGGCGACAATCGATATGGCAAATCGCGCGTGCGATTGGTCCGTGTAAAGCGGCGTCCGGAGGGGCATGAGTTTCGCGAATGGACAGTGGAGACATTGCTCCAGGGAGATTTCACAAGCTGCTTTACAGACGGAGACAATAGCAAAATCCTGCCGACGGATACGATGAAGAACACCGTTTACTCCCTGGCGCGAAATTCATCGGCCGCCTGCATGGAGGACTTCGCGAAGGAGCTGATCGATTTCCTCTTGGTGCGCAATCCACAAGTCTCCTCGGCGGAAGTCACGATATCGGGAAAGCCCTGGGAGCATCTGGTGACAGGCGGGAAACCACACCCAACCGCGTTCGTGCAGTCGAGTGGCGAACTCCAAACAACCAAGCTGACGCGGCCGCAGGGAGGCAAATTCTCCGTTGTGTCGGGGCTTCAGAACCTCATCATCATGAAGACGGCGGGGTCTGGATTTGAAGGTTACATTCACGATTCGCTGACGACTCTGCCGGAGACACCCGACAGATTGTTCGGCACGGCCGTTCGAGCCAACTGGAAATACGCTTCGGCTGACCTCGCCTTTCTGCCATTGCGGACGAAAATCCGAGAGACGTTGCTTGCCGTTTTCGCAGGGCATGAAAGCAAGTCCGTGCAGCACACGCTCTATGCCATGGGCGAGGCCGTCCTCGAGAAAGTTGCCGAGATCGACGAAATCGAATTGACGATGCCCAACATACACTGCCTGCTTGTGGACCTCTCGAGATTCGGGCAGGACAACCCCAATGAGATCTTCGTGCCAACGGACGAGCCGCACGGCTACATCGAGGCGCGCATCCGCCGGAAGCAGTGAGATTCGGCGCGATGAGCGATCCGCAACTAGCGAGAGCGAAGGAAACGATCGATCGGTGCAACAAGCTGGCCGGTTTCAGCGAAGTGCTGGGCAGCACGCGCAGGACGTTTCTCTCCCCGCCGATGCGCGAATGCCACCGCGAAATCGCCCGGTGGCTCGAGCCGCTCGGAGTCAAGACAAGGATCGATGCGGCCGGGAATCTCCGCGGATTCTATCCCGGAGAGGAGTCTGACTCCCCGCGGCTTCTCATCGGCTCACATCTCGATACCGTTCCCGATGCGGGAGCGTATGATGGCGTGCTCGGAGTGGTTCTAGCTGTAGCTCTACTGGAAGCGCTCGGCGGCAAAAGGCTTCCTTTCGGAATCGAAGTCGTTGGCTTTTCGGAGGAGGAAGGCGTTCGCTTCAGCGCGCCCTTCATCGGCAGCCGCGCACTGGTGGGCCGGCTCGACGAAGAGCTGCTCGGACGCAGGGATGGGCATGAAGTGAGTGTGCGCGAAGCCATCGAAGTATTTGGCCTGAACCCGCGAGAAATCCCTGCGGCTGCTTTGAAGGACGACGACACTCTGGGTTACGTCGAATTTCACATCGAACAGGGGCCTGTCCTGGAGCAACTCGGGCGTCCGCTCGGCGTAGTCGAGGGCATCGCCGGCCAAAGCAGGCTGGAGTTCAAGTTCATCGGCCGCGCCAACCATGCCGGGACAACGCCCATGCACCTTCGCCATGATGCGATTGCCGGCGCTGCGGAATGGATTGTGGAAGTGGAGAAAGAAGCGCATCGAGTTCCGGGCCTCACCGCGACGGTAGGCCAATTTGAAGCGAAGCCCGGGGCGACAAACGTCATCGCCGGAGAGGCTCGGCTCACTCTCGATTTGCGGCATGGCTCGGACGACGTCCGAATCGGTGCGCTGGAGAATATGATCCGCGAAGCGGAGGAAATCGCGCAGCGCCGGGGCCTGTCTGTGCGAAACAGCACCCAATTGAACCAACGCGCCGTGGAGATGAACTCGTTTCTGGTGCACCAAGCCGAAGAGGCCGTCCGAAGAGCCGGGTGCGAGCCGCACCGGATGGTGAGCGGCGCGGGACACGATGCCATGATCCTTGCGGAGAAGGTTCCCGCCGCGCTGATTTTTTTGCGAACGCCCGGCGGAATCAGCCACAATCCCGCGGAAGCAGTAAACGTTGAGGATGTGGCGAAGGCACTCGAGAGCGGCCTGCATCTGCTCGATTTGCTCGCTTCCTCGCCCATGCCCCAAAGGAGAGCGCACAGTGCATAACCTCGGTGGAACGCGAAGCTCCCAGCAACCGAATCACCTGCTGCTGACCCCCGACACATTCGTGCGCGCCCCGCTGCCGGGAATGAGAAATTGCTCCGCCGTCGTGCACGCGGGCTCGGCAATGGGCGCGTCATTCACGCATTACACGGCTGAGTTCGAAGCCGGCGGCGAGCTGGGCGGCACAATGGTTCAGCGGTTTCTTTTTGTGCTGGAGGGTGGCGTCCAAGTGGAAGCCGAGGGGAAGAAAGCCGAACTTCGCGCGCGCGGCTACGCCTATTTGCCCCAGGGTTTACAGCACCGGGTTGTGGCCACGCAAGCTGGCCGTACTGCCGTCATAGAGAAGCCATATCAAGCGCTCGCATCGACCAAGCCGCCGAGCTTGATTCTGTCCAGCGAGGATTCGGTCGCGTCACATCCGCTTGGGGATGATCCGGACTTACAGGTCAAGTGTTTGCTTCCGGACGTGATGAGCTTCGACTTTGCGGTCAACACGATGGTGTACCAGCCGGGAGCAGCGTTGAGCATGGTCGAAATGCACGTCATGGAGCACGGGCTGCTGATGCTCGAAGGCGGCGGCATCTACCGGCTCGGCGATTCGTGGTATCCCGTTACGGCCGGCGACTTCATCTGGATGGGGCCGTGGTGTCCACAATGGTTCGGGGCTCTGGGCAAGAAGGCCGCGAAATATCTGATCTATAAGGATTGGAACAGGCATCCATTGGCAGGCGCGTAGCGATGAACCTTGCGATCGATTCGGAGCGGCTGCACGCGGAGATCGACGAACTCGCTTCCATCTCGGAAGCGGAGCCTCCTGTCGTAACAAGAATCCTTTTCACGCCGGCGGACATGCGCGCTCGCACGTGGATGATCGAGCGGTGCAAGGCCGCGGGGCTCTCGGTACGGCAAGACGCGATTGGGAACACTTTCGCGCGCTGGAATGGGTCCGACGCGAAGGCGCCTGTCGTCGGTACCGGCTCGCACATCGACGCAATTCCCAACGCGGGCAAATATGACGGCGTCGTCGGCGTCCTGGGAGGTCTCGAGGCGATACGAGCACTGCAGGCGAGCGGATTTTGCCCGAAGAACCCGGTTGAGTTGCTGGTTCTGACGGCGGAAGAGCCAACGCGCTTTGGAATCGGATGCATTGGCAGCAGGCTGCTCGCCGGGACTCTATCTCCGGACGCCGCGAGAAAACTGACCGATAAGGACGGCGAATCGGTCGAGGAAGTTCGGCGCAAAGCAGGGATGCAAGGAGAGCTCGAAGAGGTCAAGTTGCCAAGCGGCTATTACAAGGCGTTCGCGGAATTGCACATCGAACAAGGCCCGCTTCTAGAGCGCGAGCATATATCCCTTGGCGTGGTGACGAAAATCGCCGCCCCCGCGAGCGGCCACATCACGATCGAAGGCGCGGGAGGACATGCGGGCGGAGTCGTGATGTCCGATCGGCGGGACGCTCTTTGCGCGGCCGCCGAGTTGATCCTGGCAATCGAAAACGCGGCGCGGACGAGCGCATCGCCGGACAACGTCGCGACGGTCGGGATGTGCGATGTGTTTCCCGGCGCGATCAACAGCATTCCCAGCCGCGTGCGCCTCAGCTTCGATATTCGCGACACGAATCTGGCGAAGAGGGACTCCGTTGTGCGCGCCATGGAAGCTGCATCGCAGGAGATTTCCGCGCGGAGGCACGTCCAATTTCAAACCGAGATGCTCAACGCCGATGCGCCGGCGGACTGCGCCCCTGCGGTGGTCGAGACGCTGTCGCGTGCCTGCGAGAGGCACCATCTCAAGTTTCTTCCCATGATCAGCCGCGCGTACCACGATTCGCTTTTCATTTCGCGGATCGCTCCGGTCGCGATGCTCTTTATCCCCTGTCGCAACGGATACAGCCATCGCCCAGATGAGTACGCATCCATCGAGGACATCGCGCGGGGATCGCTCGTACTGGCTGAAACGCTGGCAAGCCTTTCGGAATGAATCAGGTTGCGTCTGCGGCGGGAATAATTTGGTGAACCAGCCGCCGCGGGGCTGGCGGCGAGTCTGCGATCTGATAACTTTGCTCCAGAAGTTTCTTCGCCTGAGCCGCGCGGGTTTCCGAGTTGTAGTGAATCGTGCAGAGAGATTCGCCCGCAGAGGCTTGATCGGAAACTTTCTTGTGCAGCGTGATTCCCACGGCAGGATCGACCGAATCTTCCTTCTTCTCCCGGCCGCCACCCAAGACAACGCAAGCCGTGCCCACCATCTCGCATTGAATGGTTCCGACGTAGCCGCTCTTGGGACTGGCAACATCGAGCAGGTGTTTTGCGCGAGGTAGGCGTCGCGGATCGTCGATCACGGCTGGATCGCCTCCCTGCAACTCGACCATCCGGCGGAATTTCTCGAGCGCCTGTCCCGATCGTAGGAGCTGGTCCGCGAGCTGTTTCGCTTGATCGATCGTGCCGGAGAGCCCGCCCAGGTGAAACATCCATCCTGCCAGTTCGAGGCAAAGCTGGCGCAAGTCCTCCGGACCTCGGCCGCGCAGCAAGTCGAGACATTCCTCCACCTCCAGTGCGTTGCCTACGCGCAGCCCCAATGGCTGGTCCATGTCGGTGATGAGCGCGACCATCTTTTTGCCCATTCGCTGCCCGGTTTCAACCATCAGCTCGGCCAGGAACGCCGCTTCTTCCTCCGTTTTCATGAACGCGCCGGAACCGGTCTTCACGTCCAGTACCAAGCCGTCGATGCCTTCCGCCAGCTTCTTGCTCATGATCGAAGCGCAAATCAGGTACGAGCTTTCGACCGTTCCGGTGACGTCGCGCAACGCATAGAACTTGCCATCGGCCGGCGCAATTTCGGCAGTCTGACCGATCATGGCGCAGCCGCACGCTCGAAGCACTTCGCGGAAGCGCGCAATCGCAAGGCGCACCTGGAATCCGGGGATGGATTCGAGTTTGTCGAGTGTGCCTCCGGTGTGCCCGAGTCCGCGACCGCTGATCATGGGAACCACCAGACCGCCCGCCGCGGCGAGAGGTGCGAGAACGAGCGAGGTTTTGTCGCCAACGCCGCCGGTGGAATGCTTGTCTATTTTCGGCGCTGAGAATTCCGAAAGGTCCAGCACCTGGCCGGAGTGCAGCATGGCATCTGTGAGCGCCGCGGTCTCGGCGCGGCTCAGACCTCGCACCAGGGCAGCCATCAGCCAGGCGGATATCTGGTAGTCGGGGATCGCTCCGGATGTGTAGCCGGCGACGAGGTCGTCGATTTCAGCGCGCGTGAGTTCCTGCCCGTCCCGTTTCTTGCGGATCACATCGACGGTGCGGGACGCGTGAGTGGAGGCGGGATCCGAAAGATTGGTCACTTCAGGCGAAATCCCTCCGGGAGAAGTCTTGTGATCGGCAGCCGTTTCCAACCCTTCGCGGCGCGAAAAAAAACGGTCGCCTTCGGCCCAAACTCGTAGATGACCTGGCGGCAGGCGCCACAGGGAGCGCAGGGCGCGTTCTTGTCGTTCACGATGGCGATGGCATCGATCTCGAGGCGCGGGCCAAGCTGGGAAACCGCGGAAAAAATCGCCGTGCGTTCAGCGCAGTTGGTCATTCCGTAAGAAGCGTTCTCGACATTGCAGCCGACAAACATTTCGCCTTTTGTGGTCAGCAGGGCGGCGCCCACTCTGAAGTTGGAGTAGGGAGCGTGGGCGTTCTTCGCGGCGGAGCGAGCTGTTGCAATCAGTTGCTCGCGGCTTTTGTCCCTGCCGGAAATGCGTTTTGGCATAAATTCAACCGTGAATCGAGCCGGCGAAATGCCAGCTACGAGGAACACCGTGTAGCGTAGTAACATTCATTGTGTATGTCGAGCCGAAACTCAGCTGCCGAAAACGAGCCGCTGGCCCGCGACTGGCGTAGCATCGCGGCGATCATCGACCACACAAATCTGCGCCCGGAAGCGACGCCGCCGCAGATCATCCGCCTTTGCGAAGAAGCGCGCGAGTTTGGCTTCGGCGCGGTGATGGTGAATGCGGGCCACGTGGCGCTCTGCTACTCGCGCTTGCAGGACGGCAGTGTAAAGGTTGGAGCAGTGGCGGGGTTTCCCCTGGGAGCGACGTTGACCAGTGTGAAGCGGTTCGAAGCCGCGGAAGCTTTGAAACTGGGTGCGCGCGAAATCGATATGGTCATGAATATCGGCGAGCTCAAGGCGGGTAATCGGGAAGCCGTCCTGGCCGACATTCAAGCCGTCGCGGAGACCGTGCACGCGGAGAAGGCTCTGCTGAAGGTGATCCTCGAAACGCATCTTCTCAGCAACGAAGAAAAGCTGCTGGCGTGCGAGATCAGCGAAAGGGCCAGCGCTGACTTCGTGAAGACATCCACCGGATTTCTCGGGGGCGTTGCGACGCTGGAAGACGTCAGGCTCATGCGCCGCGCTGTGACGATCGGAGTGAAGGCGTCTGGCGGAATTCGGACGGCCGGCGAAGCCAAAGCAATGGTTGAAGCCGGCGCGAACCGCCTTGGGACCAGCAGCGGAGTGAACATCATCCGCGAACTACGCAACGAGCCCGGGCGGAAAGAGTCCACCGGATAAGCGGCGTCGAAGCGGCTCTGGTCCCTCCCCAAAACTCCGTTCTCGTGGAACCGCTTGAATTTGAAAGGCATCGGCTATAAGCCTTGGTTTATCAGCATGCCCTTCAGTTGGCCGATGACGGTGCTTGCCCGTCTATCCTCTGGGTCTAACTGGCGTGAAGAGTGGCCATCTGGTTTGCCCCCGGGAAGATTTGTTGGACATATCCGTTTTTTCTATTTGCGAGTATATAGTATTTATGTTTTACTTATGCCTCATCCGCACGGGAAACCAAGTGGCTCCGGTATATGCGGCGGAGGGGAAACACGATGTCTCAAACGATGCGATCCGTGATTGATGACCTCGGTTTCGAAGCTTCCACATCCGGAACGATGGCAAAGGAAGACATTCGCTCCCGCATTGAAGAAATCGGCGTCGTTCCTGCTGTTCGCGTGACCTCTGCGGAAGATGCGCTTTTTGTGGCCGAGGCGCTCGCCCAGAGTGGCGTGCCCATCCTCGAAATTGCCATGAATGTGCCCGGGGCGATTCACGTCCTATCCCATGTGGTGAAGCGCGCTCCCAAGACGATCGTGGGTGGCGGAAGCGTCACTGACGTCACCACCGCTCGACAATGTTTGGATGCAGGCGCGAAATTCTTGACGAGCGACGGGCTGGTTCTGCCGGTTGTGGAGTTTTCCGCCAAGGAAGACGCCGTCGTTTTCCCCGGGGCATTTACGCCGACCGAGATTATTGCAGCGCGGAACGCCGGTTCGGACTTCGTGAAGGTGGTCCCGTGCGACGCGGCCGGTGGCAATAGCTATATTCGATCCTTGAAAGCTGCTTTGCCCGATGTTCCTCTCATCGCTGCCGGAGGCGTGACTCAGCTAACGGCGTTCAACCTCGTGTCGGCAGGCGCTACCGCGCTCGGTGTGGGCAGGGATCTGATCCCTGCGGAGGCTGTCCGGCTGCGCCAGGCCCAGCGGATTCAGGAGTTGGCGCGACGGTTCCTCACTTCTGTGGATAATGGCCGTCTCCAGGCGGCAGGACAGAGCTACGCGTAGCGTTCCGCTTCCGAAAGCACCAATCACCCCTTGATCTGGGAAGGCGACTCGCACCGTCCACGGGCTTGCATTGCTGAACTCAACGCTCCGACTGTCTACAAAATCATCTACAGGGCTGTAGGCAAGAAGTCAGAAGGCTCGAATCGCTTATTGAAAAGAATGGTCGGGGCGAGTGGATTTGAACCACCGACCTCCTGGTCCCGAACCAGGCGCTCTAGCCAGGCTGAGCCACGCCCCGAACTTGCCGCAGATCGTATAACAGTTTACGTTGGATCGCGCTCAACGGCAACTCCGGCTCCGGCCCTTCTCATCTAATTCTTGTTGGCAGGGAACCAGCCGCTGGTGCAAAATATTCGGTCGGCGCGGCACCAGCGCCGCGCGGTGGGCGACAGGAGGACGGATGCTGACGAAGGGAACGTTCATGCTCATAGTCGGTTCCGATTCACGCGCAATCTGTAAGGCTTCATCCGCGCGGGCGGTACGGCTTGGCACTTTCGGTGTGATTTTGGCGGCGCTGGCTCTCGTCGGTTTCGCGTCGAGCGCGCTCGCTGCTGACGACGCCGGAGAAACGGCGTACAAATCGAATTGCGTCATCTGCCATGCCGCGGACGGCAGTGGCACGCCTACCGGAAAGGCGCTGAAGGCGCCCGACCTGCGCTCGGACGCGGTCCAGAAGCTGACCGACGCGCAGATCGAAGACCAGGTCACGAACGGGAAGAACAACATGCCTCCGTTCAAGAACACCCTCAACAAGGATCAGATCAAAGCGCTGGCCGCGTACGTTCATACGCTGGGCAAGAAGCACTAACCATCGCATCGGATTGTTCCTTCGGGCACGAGTGGGCACATCCTGCTCGTGCCGAATCTTTCTTGAGCCGGCTTCGGCGCGCAAATCATGAGTTGGCGACGTGCGCCAGCAGCCGGCGCGTCCCCTCGGCGAAGTCATCGGCAGGTGCGAGCAGGCTGACGACGAGATAGCCCTCGTCCGGAAAATCGTAGAAGTGCCCGGGATGCACCAGCACCGAGTGCTCTTCGAGCAGTCGAATCGCAAGCTCTTCATCCGACCGCAGAGCCGGCACGCGCAGCACCGCGTACCACCCGCCTTCAATTTCAAGACGCGAGACCAACTTCTGTTTCCCGAGCAGTGTGTCGAGTTTCCCGAGGTTCGTTTCAATGCGCTGCATGAGCTGCGGTTGCATCGCGTGGCGCTGGGCGAGCAGAACGGGCAACGCGCATTGCAGCGGCGTGTTCAGCGACAGGTACGTGTCGGCAATCACTTCGAGCCGCGCCATCGCATCGCGCACCGCCGAATCTGGACCGCTAGCTGCAATCCATCCCACTTTCATTTGTGGCAGGGCGGAGATCTTGCTGAGGCCGCTCAACACAAAAGTGAGCGTCCGGTCGTTGGAGGCGAAGCTGCCGTGTCCTTTCTTGTGCGTCACCTTTGCGTGCATCTCGTAATCGAGAAATACTTCATCGACCACCAGCGCGAGATCGCGCTTCGCGCAGAGCGCGTTCAATTTCTCGGCTTCGTCCATGCCGATGAAATGCCCGGTCGGGTTATTCGGATGGACCAGCAGAATCGCGCGGGTTCGCGCGCCCATCGCGCGTTCGAGGCTGTGGACGTCGATCTGCCATCCGTGGTCGTAGACCAGATGAAAAGGCCGAAGCTGAACATCCTGAATCGTGGCGAGGAAATCGAACAGCGGATAGCTCGGATGCGCGATCAGGACTTCGTGGTTGGGCTCGCACAGCAAACGGAAGAGGAACGAATACGCTTCGCTCGTGCCGGTCGTCAGGACGAGATGTTCCGGATCGACGCGGGCGCCTTTCTCTCCGTAATACCGAACCACCGCTTTCCGAGCAGATCGCAAGCCCTTCGGGTCGGGATCGTATTGGAGTGCGGCGGGCGAGCGCAAAGCCGCTAGAATCGCCGGCTCGTCATATTGGAATCCGCAGGTGGTGGGATTCGACGCGGTCAGATCGAGAATCGGTTTGCCGGATTCGCGGTGACGTCGCAGCGCGCGCGTGTACGCGTTTTCTTCGAGCTTCCAGTTCGTGCGCTTTGAAAACATGATTTCTCTTTCGATGGCGCATCAGAGCACTCGATCGTGCTGATAGCCGGCCTTGTCCAGGGCCGCGGAAAGCTCCGCGCCGTGCTCGGGTCCGCGAGTTTCCATCGTGATGTCGATGACGGTATCGCCGAGCAGGACGCCGTAATACGCCCGGTTGTACTGCGTCTCGACGATGTTGGCTTTCTGGTCGGCGATCACGCCGGCGAGCCGTTGCAGCGCGCCTGGATGGTCCGGCAAGTGGATGCGCAGGCGCACCAGGCGGCCGTCCTTCACCAAGCCGCGCTCGATAATCCGCGAAAGCAGCGAGACGTCGATATTTCCGCCGCCAACGAAGACTCCAACTTTCTTTCCGCGACCCGGGATTTTATGTTGGATCACGGCGGCGGTGGCCACGGCGCCGGCGCCCTCGGCGAGCGTTTTCTCTTTTTCGAGGAGCAGGAGAATCGCGTTCGCGATCTCTTCGTCGTCCACCGTGACAATGTCGTCCACGTACTTCTTCACGAGCGGGAACGTGATCGTCCCGGCGCAGCGGACAGCGATGCCGTCCGCGATCGTCACTTTCGGGGGCAGCGTAACCGGGCCGCCGTGCTCGAGGGCGGCCTTCATCGAGGGCAGCTTCGAGGTTTGCACACCGATCACCTGAATCTTCGGGCTGATCTCTTTCGCGGCGCAGGCGATGCCGGAGATCAAGCCGCCTCCGCCAATCGGGATGACGAGGACGTCGAGATCGGGATGCTGTTCGAGCATCTCGATGCCGAGCGTGCCCTGGCCGGCGATCACGGCTTCATCGTCGAAGGGGTGAATGAAGGTGAGATGCTGCTCCGCGCAGCGGCGGAGCGCTTCCTGGCAGGTCTCGTCGTAGTTCGTTCCGGCGAGAATCACTTCGGCGCCGTATTCGCGCGTGGCCGAGACCTTGATGATCGGGGTGGTAAGCGGCATGCAGATCTGCGCCGCGATTCCGCGCTTAGTGGCGTGATAAGCGACGGCCTGGGCGTGGTTGCCGGCGGATGCGGCGATCACGCCGTGGCGCTTTTCGTCGTCCGTGAGGAGAAGAATCTTGTTGAGCGCGCCGCGCTCCTTGTAGGAGCCGGTGATCTGGAGATTTTCGAGCTTGAAGTAGATGGAGTTACCGGTCAGATTTGAAAACGTCTCCGAGCGCATGAACGGCGAAAGAAAAATCGACTCGCGGATGCGGCCCATTGCGGCGTTGATTGTCTGGAGGGTTACCATGTCTGGAGCGCCGGAACGGCCGGACGCAAGCTCGCCATTGTACACGATGGGACCGGCAAAGGGCGCGGTCTGCGACCCCCTCGGATTTGTGTCGATTAGAATGTATCGCCTTCCTTTCTGTGCAAGGAGTTAGAGCCATTTCTAATCGCCGTCGTGTCGATTAGGTTCCTTGGCAAGCGCGACGGGAGCGCAAACAGCGCAGGAGACAGTCCGCCACGGGCGGACGCCAGAGACGAGCCTGCGGCAGCAAGGTAGGGGCTGCCCCCCCGCAAGTCTATGTCGGAGCTGAAGCTCCGCCCCCCTACAAACCGGGGCCACGACCGTAGACGCCGCGGATGGTGCGCGGGCGGGTTTCAGTGACGGGGCGCCGGTGCGGGGCACGGCTCGCGGCTGCCTCCGGCTTTCTCTCGTTCATCGTCGTCTTCACTCTCTTCGGCCTCGCGAAGAGGCCTCAGGACAAGCTAGCAGATTGGGGAATTTTGCGACCTGTACGAAAGTACAGAAGAACAACAAGGCATAGAACCACGTACTTGGAGCCTGCCCCTTGGCGACGCGGGAGGGAAAGGGGTGCCCGGCGTTCGTGCTCGAAATCTACAGTTTTCGTCATCACGGAAATAGGCTAACAAGAAGAAGCGAGGGTGCAGGTGAAAAGGCCTGTGGACTTTTGCAAAGAAGGGGAGTCATGATTCTTCGCATGGGCGGACGGATTTATGTTGCGGCGATGGGAGTTTTTTTACTCGCGGCTGTTCTATTTACCGCGCCAGGGGCGAAGGCATGGGGCTGCGAGGGGCATCAGACCGTCGCGCTGATCGCGAAGAAGTATCTGAATCCAAGCGCGCTGGCGATGGTGGAGAAGATTCTCACGGACAATCCCATCGATCCGGCGCTGAAGCGCTATTGCCCGAGCGAGGGGCTCGACCCCATAGCGGACGCGGCCACCTGGGCGGACGACTACCGGACAATCGATCCGACTACGGGAGGCTGGCATTTCTTCGATATTCCGCGCGGCGCTTCGCGGCGCGACATCGACCAGTATTGTTCTCCCGCCGGGTGCGTAGTTTCCGCGCTCGAGGATCAGATCCAGATCCTGCGGACGCCGGGCGCCGATCCGAAAAAACAGGCGGACGCGCTGCGGTACTTGATTCACTTTGCCGGGGACATTCACCAGCCGCTGCACTGCACGACGAACAACGACAGGGGAGGGAACTGCGTCCCGGTGGATTACTTTGAGAAGCACACGCAGTTGATGAATCCGGAGACGGGTTCCTATTCGCCGAACCTGCACTCGGTGTGGGACACGAATATCGTGGAGACGATTGCGAGGGGCGAGACAGTGGACCAATTCGCGGCGGAATTGGACGGGCAGTTCCAATCGCGAGTGGTATCGTGGCAAAAAGCGGGGATGAATTTTGACGATTGGGCGTGGGAAAGCTACGAGAAGGCGGAACAGATAACCTACGGCCGCCTTCCGCAGCAGATCAAAGTGGAATCGCCCGTCCCAGTGAATACGTGCCTAGACGACAACAACATCTCGGCTCGGATGCTGGCGCTACACGAGGATTTGGAGCAGCCGTATCAGGATGCAGCCGCGCCGGTGGTTCGCGAGCAGCTGGCAAAGGCCGGCGTGCGCCTTGCGATGATTTTGAATGGGATTTGGAAGTGAAAGGAATTGCGGCAGGGGGTGGCGGTGGCTGCCGCGAAGAGAGATTCCTCGCGACGCTCGGAACGACAAACAAAAACTTGAGCCTTACGCGGCGGGCGGAGCGAACGGCTTGCGGAGACCGGCCCGCTCGAGAAGAGGCAGTACTTCGCGGGTGAACCGCTTCAAGCCATCGATGTAATCGAGCCAGGTCATGATGACGCCGTCGATGCCCACGCGGGAAACCGCGATCAACTCTTCGGCGATGCTCTGGGCGGTGCCAGTCAAGGGATGGCCGGCTCCGGCGGCCATCCGCTTGCGCATGAACGCGAGCTGTGGGGAATCTATGGGAATGTTGTTCTCGCGGCTGATCGTGAGCATCATGCTGTCGAGAGCTTCTTTGTCGACGTATTCGACCGAGTAGCGGTGCAGATAATCTTCCGCCGCTTTCCGGGTTTCCCGCTGGACGACGGAGGCGTTGGTCCATAGCTGAATCTCGCGGCCGAATTCCCCGCGGGCCATCTTCTTGTACGCTTCCACCTGGGGGCGCCATTCTTCCGGAGAATTTCCGTGGAGGCTGATCAGGCCGATCTGCGAATGCTTTGCGGAAAAGCGCATCCCCACGGGAGAGAGCGCCGCGTTCATGATGGGCACGCCTCCCTTTTGAAGTGGGTAAGGACGCGAAATCGCTTTCTTCATGCGAAAGAATTTGGAGTCTTCATCGAATTCGAGCGGATGCGTCCACAGCTTGCGGAGCACGCGAAGCCATTCCTCGAGGTAGACGTAGCGCTGGTCGTGCTCCATCAGCTCGATGCCGAACATGTCGAATTCGCGGCGATTCCAACCACCGACGATGTTCAATGAGCAGCGCCCGTTGGATATGGCATCGATGGTGGCGCACTGCTTGGCCACGAGAAGCGGATGCATGGTGGGAGCGTGGGAGGTGGCGAAAACGGACGAGTAGCGCGTCGCGTGCGCGAGGCCGGCCGCCCACGTGAAAACGTCCAGGATTTCGTTCGAGGCATGATCGGGCTTGTCGTCGAGGTAGCCCTTCCAGCGCGCGATGGGGACGATGGCCTCGAAACCGGCGTTATCCGCGATCTGCGCGGCCACGAGGCAGTTCGCCCATGTGGGGCGCCACTGCTCGGGCACTAAGGTCAGGTTCGCGACCGTATTGGAGCAGAAGGTTCCCAGCTTCAGCTTGTTGTCGTGGAAGATCGGATTGCTTGGGCGGCCTGTAGTGTTAGGCATCTTCTCGCAAATGATGGGGAGAGTTGGGGTGAGCGATGGGATTTGAATTTGCAACTCAAACGCTAAGTCTCGCTGATTCTGTTACCCTTGCTCCATCGCGCAGCCACGAATTGTACCCTACAACCGGGGTTTTGGACCCCAGTTGGACCCAAGGTGTGACTAAGGAAAGATGGCGAAGCTCGGGCGCGACGTGGCGCTGAAAGTCCTGCCCGAAGCGTTCGCACGCAATGCCGAACGCATGGTGCGGTTCCAGCGGGAGGCGAGGGTCCTCGCGTCATGCGAAGGGTGCGGTGGCCGAGGCTTTGACGCCTCGGCCCGGCCCGCCTGTGCTTTCTCCTTCGCGCGGCGCGTTTACGCGGAGGCCATCAGGCTGTGAAGGCGCGTTTCTTCGCTGTGGTCAATCCGGCTGCGGGAGGCGGACGCTGCGGCAAGCTCGCCCCGGCGGCGCTCGATCGCGTGGGCCAGGCCGGAATCGATCTCGAAGTCGCACAGACGACCCGACCCGGAGAGGCGACGGAACTAGCGCGCCGCGCGTACGCGCAAGGTTTCCGGAATTTTCTCACCGTCGGCGGCGATGGCACCTCATACGAAATCGTGAACGGACTTTTTCCCGAGGCGGAGACGCAGGGGCGACCCGCGCTCGGATTCCTGCCGCTCGGCACCGGCAATTCGTTCCTGCGCGACTTCACCACGCGCGGCGTCGAACACACGATCGAGGCGCTGCGTCGGGGCAACCGCCGGCCGTGCGACGTGATTCGGTTGCGGCACTCCGGCGGAAAAATCTATTTCATCAACATGCTGAACTTGGGATTCGCCGCCGACGCCGGCGAAATCGCCAACCGCAAATTCAAGCGCTGGGGGGCAAGAGGTTACACGCTCGGCGTTCTCGCCAGACTCGCATGGCTCAAGCACGCGGCGTTTCCGCACCGGCTTGGGGCCGCGGGCGAATGGGACCGGCGGCCTTGCCTCTTCCTTGCCTTCAGCAACAGCAAGTTTACAGGCGGAAACATGATGGTCGCGCCGAAGGCAGATTCCGCCAACGGACGGATCGAGTACGTGCGCTGGGCTCCGCTTGGCCGCCTCCGGCTGCTTTGGAACTTCCCTCGACTGTTCACCGGCACGCACATCGACCACCCGCTGGCCTCCCGCGCTGCCGTCGAGCGAATCGATCTTGATCTTGAGGGGCCCGTGAACGTGATCGTGGATGGCGAAGTGATGCGTCTCGAATGCCGCTCCGTGGAGATTTTGCCCGCCGCGTTGGAAGTGATCGTATGAAGAAGGCCTGGCTGACCGCGGGCTCACCCATTCAACTTTTCGGCTCGGATGAAGTCTGTGGCCCGCCTTTGCTTTCCTGAAACTTCAGTGAGTCCAAACTGAGTCCAAGAGAGTTGCTTTCAACGTTGCGCCGGATTTGTAGCACCTCTCAGTTGTTGAGCCGCACCCGCCAGATTTCGCCCCTGGATCCCTCGGTCATGTAGAGGTCGTGGCCGCGAATGACGAGGTTGCTCAGCACCTTGCCCGCCTCTTCCGGCAACTGGATTGCACCAAGCGGCCGGCCTTCAGGTGAAAAGACCAGCACTTCGCCAGCTCCAAAGTTGGCGGTAAGGAGGCGACCCTTGCCGTCGACCATAATACCATCGGACCCGATGCCGCCTCGCGTCCTTGCATAGACGTAGGTCAAGGGAAACCCTCCCTTCGCTGTCAAAGTCGGGACAGAGATAACGCGCTGGGTGGCGAACTACTCGCAGCCGCCTGAAAGCCTAACGCCAGCAAAGTCGGTAGCTTCGGATTAAGGCGACGATCTGCCGGGTTTCGGCTGGAGTCCATGATATTCCGACACCGCGGGCATCGACAAGTTCCCTATACGCAAGGCCCCCAAAGTGCCGTTCCGTCGAGAGATGATTCTCAACGTCGGCATAGCTGATTCGCCCGAGGGCCGACGCCCATTGTCAGGACCGTTTGCTTGTTGAGATCGAAGGTCATTGGGGGCATCCCGATGCTTCACTTCCCGCAACAGGGAGAACCGTGGCTCGTTGCAATCATTGAACTTCGAAACGCCAATTCTTCTTATCGCGGACAATGTAACCGGCGGTCGGCTCCGAGAAATGACTG
>Ga0187872_10001116_pt1 | contig 28361 bp, 22 predicted proteins | sample June2016WEW_16_4_FD_132973 | JGI IMG/M metagenome (GOLD analysis project Ga0187872, IMG submission 132973) | Peatland microbial communities from SPRUCE experiment site at the Marcell Experimental Forest, Minnesota, USA - June2016WEW_16_40 | ecosystem: Environmental > Terrestrial > Soil >...
GGTTGCTGGAACACTGAACGCCGCGGAAATCAGTCGCGAACCGGCCCACCCATTCGCATCCGCGTAATTGCCATTCAAGATGGTAGCGGCACAGTTCGTTCCACTGTGCGCCGCCCCCGGCCCACTGGTCGGCACGCCCACCTGCCAAGTTCCGGTTTCGGCATACCAATCTCCAATTCCGTCCTCAAAGCCTTCCGGATTGTTAAACACGGGCGTCCCTGTCTCGAACGCAATATCATCCACATACCATCCCGGCGCCGTGTTTTCGCAGCCGCCAGTCTGGTTATAGACTATGTGGAAAGCCACTTGCACCGTCTGGCCGGCATAGCCGCTCAAATCCACCGAGGCATAGGTCCAATCGCCGCCAGTGCCGTAGTATCCCGGAGACACGGCCTGCCATGTTCCATTAGTGCCTTTCACCTCCACGACCCCATAATCGCAACCGCTTGTATCGTAGCAATTGGCACAAGCAAAGCTGTACCAATGCCAAAAACGCAGACGCGGAAACTGGTTGGTTGCTGGAACTGCAAAGGACTGGATACGAATCAGCCTTGAGTTTGCACCACCAGTATAATTGGCGGTCAGTCCAGTCGTCGCGCAATCTGGGCACGAATGAGCACGACACCCGGCGGAATTCGCAGCTGGACCGAAGGTTGGCGAGCCGATTTGCCAGATGCCAGCATCGGCATACCAACGGTTGTTTCCGTTGCCGTCGTCAAAGTTCTCCGACCAGACGACGGTTTGGGCAAAACCAACACCGGTGACGCCAAGCCACGCCAGCAGGCACATTGCCGCCCGTAAGGCGGTTTTAGTGCGCCCCCGGTGGGCCGGTGGGCTGGCGCTCTGGTTTTTGTTGGTGTTTTCTGTTCCGATTCTTGTACTTCTTTCAATTCTCATAGTTCGTTGCCTTTCTTTTGCCTTGCGCGCGTGTTCGGCGGCCGGGAAATCCCAGGGGCACGACCCCGTCGCGCCCTTCACACGGTCCCCTTTCAATTGAACGGGGTCCCCGTGCAGAAGCCCGGCAGCCGAAGCTGCGCAAAATTGGTTTTACTGTTTCTTCCTGCCTGGTCTCATAGAGAGAGCTTCCGATCTTTATGCATATTCACTGCTTTCCGCTGCGCCGCTTTCGCGGGGAGGCCACCGGCCTCCACCCCATACAGAGGAAAAGCCGGCGAAAGGTTGCAGGGAATCTTCTGGGGAATGGAGTAATGGAGTGGTGGAGTGGTGGAGTGGTGGAGTGGTGGGGCAGGAAGGAACAGAGGAAACGGAGACAACAGCCCTCCCCTGCCCGGAACTTGCCCCAGACCTTGTCCCCGCCACTGCGCTTGTGCCGCTGCCCATCCCCATTCCTTCTCGAACACCGATTGAACAAATCTCCTGCCCGGTGCCGGAACGCCCAGCCCGAGCGCCGGCCCAGCCAAATAACGCGTTCAGTAGAAGGCAATCTGGTCCGAATGGCAAGCCTATTTCTGTGCCGCCACCAAGTACAAGTTGTTCTGATTCTCCCAATCATGGCAATTTATTGGCTCCGGTTTATCACTGAAGGATTGAAGCCAGCGCCAGGCCCGGCCCGCACGCCAGCGTTTTGGAGTGCGGTGGGTGAGGGGTGAGGGCACACACCGCTTTCGCTTCGACCCTCCGCAGGCCGTCCAGAGCGGTGTCAGCCCCGTTCCCCGCCAGCCACCGCACTCCAGAACCTCGCGGCCATTCGGACGGTTCAGGGGCTGAGCATTGCCTGCTTCGGCCATTGCCTCGCCGCAACACCTGCGAATCCGGGAGGTCATTGCCAAGCCGGGTGGAAAGGCTAAATTCCGGGCCGGGGGACGTTTGCTGCCGGCGGCGCTTTGGCCCCGGTGGCCGCCTTGAAGTCAGTGCGGGCCAGGTCGGCAATCATCTCGTTGAGCATGACGGTCAAGGCTTTGTTGACCGTCGAGTTAAAGCTGTAGAGGCCGCTGGCCTTGCCGTTGTAGGATTTGGACCAGAGGGCAGTGCCGTCCGGGCCTTTGACAGACACCTCGACCGTCACGGTCCCCCAGTTGAAGACCAGGGGGAACAACCAAGTATAGTTGCGGAATTTGAACTTCTTGACTGAGCAGGAGAGGACGGGCAGACCGGCGGCGTCGCCCGGGTCCTGGACCAGCTTCGCCTGGTAGCCGCAGTGCTCGACGGCGGCCTTGAACTGGTTCATCAGTTCCTTGTCAGGCTCGCCGTTGACGGTCACCGGCGCAACCGGGATGGCGAAGACCGTGAAGGTCCCCCACCCGATTCGATGGGGCATCTTTTCGGCGCGGGCCGAGACGCCGACCGGCCCTTTGGGCGGACAGGCGATGTCGCTGAATTTGCCGTGGTTGAGTGTGGCGGTGCAGCCGGTGGCGACCACCGTCATTGCCGCGAGGAGAGCGGTCAGGTGCTTAGTTGTCAGTTTCATTTGTGTTTATCTTTCTTTTTGTTGTTGTTGTTTCGGACTTCACTGGATACAGAGGGAAACGGGGGGAAAGGTTGCAGGAAGTTTGATCCTGAAGGCTCATTTTTATGGTATATGAGCTTGACGGCGCGGGAAGCAAAGCTCACTGTGGCCCCCCGGTGAAACCTCCTGCACTACAAAACTGCCGGGCAGCGGGATGCCAAAATGGCAAGCCGAAGCCATTTTGGTCCGGGTGCGGCCATTGGATTCGAGTTCGCTGGTCCACGAACAGCTCGCTGATCCCTCTGTTCTGCTGCCTCATTTGCCCGGGCGCCGTCTGGTCGAATGCTGGCGCGGCCACGTTCACGAACATCCTGGCGATAGATTTTGAACCGAGCGAGGGCTACACTCAGGGGTTGCCTTTGGCTGGACAAAACCTGTGGTTGTCTAATGATCCAACCAAGGGCTGCCTGGTGGAACCCCTCTGGCCCGGACTTGGGTTGCAGGCGTACGTGGGTTTGACGGCGCTCAGCCCCGGCAATGACACGCTGCTCGAACGACATCCGGTAACGTATCCGACCGCCTTTGATCCCGCTTCCCAACAGACCCCCTGCGTTTCCTTTTCTGTGTTGTTTCGCATTGAGCCTTCCACCGAGGGCACAAACGATGACTTCAGTTGGTTCTTCTCTACCCCCTCGCCGTATGTTTTGCTGTTTACGTTGACTTTCGACCACACCGACAACAGGGTTTACTACGAGACCAATGGAAGCGATTACCGTTACTCCCTCGGCACACAATTTACCAATTCATTCCTTCACCGGTTGGAGGTTGACATGGATTTTACGAACAATCTGTGGAGCGCATCCCTGAATGGCACGAGTATCACCCCCGGCCCAATACCGATAGCTCCCGCCAACCAGAGGTTCATTTTGGGGTACCTCTATGCCGCGTGGCTCCTGTCCAACGCGGACGATCCCGGAAACAATTTCATGGCCTTCGACCATATCCGGGTCGTGGCGGGAGCAACGCCGCCGACGCTGCCCCAGCCTGCGCTCCAGTTAAGCAAGGCCAACAATAGTGCCGCTGTTTCCGTGACCGTAGAGACCGAGCCGGGTCTGGTCCAGTTCCTTGACACCAGTGATGACCTCCAGAATTGGCAGCCGTTTGCCAGCACCTACGCCACGAACTTCGCCTGGACCGTCAGCGATTCCAGCGCAGCGACCAATCGGCAGGGCTTCTATCGGGGCCGGGCCTCTGCCGGACCGTAGGTTTTCCGGGCGGAGGCGGTGAGCGTCGCGGGACAAGAAAGCGCGTTACGCTCCCCCGCCCCACACTCCAATACTGGCCGGGGTTTCAGGAGAAGGCGTTAAGGGCTGCCGGGCAAGGGCGGCTGCGGTTTGGGGGCGTTGGCCTTCTGGTCGGGCTCAGACGCGCTGTAATTTGCGAGCTTCTTCTTCCATTCGGCAGCTTGGTCAGGCCGGCCCGTGGCCTGGTAGAGGCGCACCAAACACTCTAGACTCTCCCGCAGGCGGAATTTGTATTCAGGCGGGACCTTTTCCTGCCGCCGGTTCATTCCGTCATAGCCGAAGACCAGGGGCGGCTCGGCTTCGGTGAACTTCCTCTGCCCCAGCAGGCCGCTGCCCAGCATGCTGCGGGCATTGAACGTCTGCCAGTCGTCGGGCAATTCCTTTTCGCCAAGGGCCAGCCACTCGCGCGCCAGCCGCTCGGCCTCGGCAAACTCTTCCGCCGCCAGGACGGTGCGCGTCAAGCGGAAAAAGGCATCAACGAGGTTGTTGACCAGGGCGGGCAGGTGCGGAGACGTTTTTGACAGCCACTCTCGCCGCATCGCCAACTCTTCCCGCTGCAAGGCTTCGGCCTCCGCCAGCTTGTGTTGGTCGTAGAGCACGTCGGCCAGGCCGGCAAGCGAGGCGGCCACATCGGAATGCTCATTGCCCAGCAGCTTCCGCCGCATGGCCAGCGCCTCGCGCTGCGTCGCCTCGGCCTCGGCCAACTGGCCTCGGCGCTGGAGCAGGTAAGCCAAATTGGCGAGCGAGCCGGCAATATCTTGATGCTCGCCGCCCAAAGCTTTGCGTTGGATCGCCAGGGCCTCGCGCTGCGCGGTTTCCGCCTCGGCCAGCTTATCTTCGGCGATCAGCACTGCAGCCACGTTATTGAGCGATCCAGCCACGGCGAGATGGTCGTTGCCGAGCAATTTCCGCCGCATGGCCAGCGCCTCGCGATGGGCGGCCTCGGCATCCGCCAGCTTGTCCTGCCGCAAGAGCACATTGGCCAGATTGAAGAGCGAGAAAGCCACGTCGGGATGTTCCGCGCCGAGCACTTTCCGTCGCAACGCCAGCGCCTCGCGGGACCTGGCCTCAGCCTCGTCCAGCTTGCCTTCGGCCGTGAGCGTATCGGCCAGGTTGTTGAGCGAGAGGGCCACGTCGGGATGGTCGTTGCCGAGCAGCCGTTTGTCCAACGCCAGCGCCTCGCGCTGCATCGTCTCGGCCTCTTGAAACTTGTCCTGGAGCGAGAGGATTGCGCCCAGGTTGTCCACCGTCTCGGCGGTTTCCGCGTGGTTACTGCCCAGCAATTCTCTCCGCAACACCAGCGCCTCGCGGAACATGGCTTCAGCCTCCGCCAGCCTGCCCTGCTCCCGGAGTGTGTTGGCCAGATTGTTGAGCGAGGCAGCCACTTTGGGATGACGGCTGCCAAGCAGTTTTCTCCGCAGCGCCAGGGCCTCGCGATGCGTGGTTTCGGCTTCGGTCAGCTTGCTTTGCCGGTAAAGGGCGTTGCCAAGCTCGTCGAGCGATTCGGCGACGTCCGGGTGCTCGTAACCAAAAACTTCCTTTCGCAACGCCAGCGCCGCGCGGTGCATGGTCTCGGCCTTTTCATATTCGCCGAGGTCCAGGTAAACTCCGCCGACCGTGCTGCGGAGCTCGGCCTCCACCGCCGGTTGATTCCGGAGGTCTTTTCCAAGGCTGCCGGCGGTTCTATCCAAAATTTCCCGGAGCATTTTCGTGTCCCGTCCCAACGCTCGGGATGGGCGCACGCCGTTCAGCATGTTTTTCAAGAACGTAGCCACCGTTCGCGCCTGCCCCTCGGCCTTGGTCGCGCGCACCGCCTGCCACACGCTTGCCACCACCCCAGCGACCACCAGAACCAATAGGGCCGCTGCGGTTGCGAGCCCAACGCGATGGCGGCGGACGAATTTGCCCATTCGGTAGAACGGGCTCGGCGCCGCGGCGGTCACCGGCTCATGGTTCAAGTGCCGCTCCAGGTCCCGCGCCAACCCGTTCGGCGTGTCGTAACGGCGCGCGCGGTCCTTCTCCAGGCATTTCATTACGATCCAGTCCAAGTCGCCACGCACCAAGTGGAGCAACCGGGGTGGCTCGGTCTGGCGGCTTCTGGCAATAGCAGTGAGGTCGCCGTGCGCCAATGTACTCAGGCGGGTCGAAGGTTTGGGCGGCTCTTTCTCCCGAATGAGCCGCCGCATTTCGTCCAGGCCAGCCTCAAGCATCTCCTTCTGTTCGAATGGCAAGCGCCCCGTTAATAGCTCGTAGAGCAGCACGCCCAGGGCGTAAATATCGCTGCGCGTGTCTATATCCTGCGGGCCCATTTCCGCCTGTTCCGGGCTCATGTAGGCTGGCGTGCCGATGAACTGGTGGAAGCCGGTAAACAGGGTCTTATCGGTCAATGGCTGCTGCGTGGCCTTGGCAATGCCGAAATCAATCACCTTGGGAATGGGCACGCCGTCCAGCAAAGTAACCAGGATGTTGGAAGGTTTGATGTCGCGATGGATGATCCCTTTCTGGTGTGCGTGCTGGATGGCATGGCAGACTTGCATGAACAGGTCCAGCCGCTCAGGGGTGGACAGGTGGTGCTGGTCGCAGTAGTCGGTAATCTTGATGCCGCGCACCAACTCCATGACGAAGTAGGGCCGGCCGGTATCGGTGGCCCCGGCATCGAGCACTTTGGCGATGTTCGGATGGTCCATCAGGGCCAGGGCCTGGCGCTCGGCTTCGAACCGGGCGATGACCTGCCTGGTGTCCATGCCCAGCTTGACGATCTTCAGAGCGACACGCCGGCGAATGGGCTTGATCTGCTCGGCCATGTACACGATGCCGCACCCGCCCTCGCCAATCTTTTCGAGCAGCTTATAATGCCCGATTTGGTCGCCGGGTTTCTCAGTCACCACGACCTCCGCCGTAGCGCCGGACAGTTCCAGCGCGCCCCGCAAGGCGCAAACCGGGCAAGCGCCAGCCGCGGTGTCGCCCGCTAGCGTGGCCCCGCATTCAGCACATGTTCGTGTCATTGGCATCATCGGCTCGTTCTAATGCCTGCGTCTCTTACCTTTACTGAGGAAAACCAGGATGAAAGTTGCGCGCGATGGGGACAAACATGGCCGATCACAGTTCACCCGCTGATCACCCTAATCAGGTGGCGTATCTCCTCATCAATCTCAGCCGGGCTTTCCACGGTGTGGGCCACCTCCTCGCGCACCAATTCGCGATAGTGTTGCCGCATCCGGAAGACAGCAGACTTAACCGCGCTCTCGGTAAGCCCCAGCTCGGCGGCCACTTGGGCGTAAGATGAAGCGTTCTCGTCCCCGGACTCAAAGGGTTTCAAGCGGTCGTAGAGTTCGGCTTTGCCGGCTTTAATATGCTCCTCTCTCACTCGCGCCCGGGCCTGCTCCAGCAGCGTCAAGGCCCAGCGGCGCTCGAAGAGTTTTTCCGCATCCATAGCTTCCGCCGGCTCCAAGCGATAGCGGTCCTCGCAGGTTGTGTCGTCGAGGGAGATAATGGGCTGGCCGCCACCCCGCTTCTGAGCGCGGATCTTGTCCCGTTCGTCCGCCAGGAAATGCTTCAACGAAGCCAACAGGAATGAGCGGAATCTGCCCCTCTCACGCTGGGCCTGGGCCAGGTAGTTCTTTTCCAGGAGGCGGGCGAAGAACCCCTGCGTCAGGTCCTTGGCCGCTTCCTCGTCCTCCCCCTGCCGCCGTGCGTAAACGTAAAGAGGGTACCAGTAGGTGCGGCAGAGCTTCTCCAGCGCTTCGGTGGCCAGCGGCGAGGCCGGGTCGCGAGCATTGAGCACGAGGCTCCAGTGGGTGGTGGTAAACCAGTTGCGCTGGGCGGAAGTGGAGACCTCTGTGTCTTTAGCCGATGACATCGCTATGGGGCTGCTTCGGTACAAAGCGCGGCGAACATCCCCGATGACCCCGCAGGACGGTCCAGACCCCGACTATGAACCCCATCTTTCACAGCACCGAGCGCATTGGAGCAGGAAACCCCGCCAGCTTCAACGGTTTTCTTCGTTTGGCCTCTGGAGTGACGGCAACCGGGTGGAATCTGCCGACGGAGGATGGGTGTGATATTTTGCGCGAAAGCGCGGTTTAGGGTTGCCTCGGACTTGCGGATTGCATTATTTTTGCCGCTCTGAACCTTTAGCGAAAGTTGTTTATGGATAAAACCGCCGAACTGATACTGGACGGGAAGAGCTGCAAGCTTCCGATTGTCGAAGGAACCGAAAGGGAACGCGCGCTGGACATCTCGGCGCTGCGCAACGAAACCGGCTATATCACGCTGGACGATGGCTACGGGAACACCGGCTCGTGCCAAAGCCAGATTACGTTCATTGACGGGGAGAAGGGAATCTTGCGTTACCGCGGCATTCCCATAGAGGAGTTGGCGGAGAAATCCACCTTCATCGAGGTGGCCCACCTGATTATCATGGGCAGGCTGCCGAACAGCGCCGAGCTGCGGCGTTTCTCGGACCTGCTGACCGCAAACGAACTCTTGAACGAGGCCATGAGGCACCACTTCGAAGGCTTCCCGCCCCATGCGCATCCGATGGCCATCCTCTCCGCGATGATCAATGCGTCGAGCTGCTTCCATCCCGAGTTGTTCACGGACCAGATGCGGGGCAGTTTTGAGGTGCAGGCCGCCCGGCTGCTGTCCAAAGTGCGGACGGTTGCGGCGTTCTCGTATCGCAAATCGCGCGGGTTGCCGGCCATTTACCCGAAGCCCGAACTGAAGTACGCGGAGAACTTCCTGCACATGATGTTCTCGCTGCCGTTCAAGGATTATGAGCTGAAACCGGAGGCGGTCAAAGCGTTGGACTTGATTTTCCTGCTGCACGCCGACCACGAACAGAACTGCTCGACGGCGACAGTGCGGATGGTGGCTTCGAGCCGGGCCAATCTGTTCGCCAGCGCCGCGGCCGGGGTTTGCGCGCTCTGGGGTCCCTTGCACGGCGGGGCCAACCAGGCGGTGCTGGAAATGCTCGAGGAGATTCACCGGTCGGGCGACGACGGCTCCAAGTTCATTGCCGCCGCCAAGGACAAGAACAGCGGCAAGCGCCTGATGGGGTTTGGCCACCGGGTCTATAAGAATTATGACCCGCGCGCCAAGATCATCAAGAAGGCCTGCGACGACGTGCTGGCCAAGCTTCATATCAGCGATCCGTTGCTCGACATCGCCAAGCACCTGGAGGAAGCGGCCCTCCACGATTCCTATTTTGTCGAGCGCAAGCTGTATCCCAATGTGGACTTTTACAGCGGCATCATCATGCGCGCGATCGGCATTCCGGTGGAGATGTTCACGGTGATGTTCGCCATTGGACGCATGCCGGGCTGGATCGCCAATTACAAAGAGGTCATGGAAGCCCCAACGCGCATCTATCGGCCGCGCCAGATTTACACCGGGCCTGCTCTCAACCATTACACGCCGATCAAAGAGCGCAAATGACCGGGCGGAGGGCGTCGGAGCGCTGAATCGGCGAACTGAGTTAACCAAATCAAATGGGTTACACGGGTTACATGAGTTGCAGGAGGGGATCCTCCGAAACTTCAACGCGCCCTGCGCTCCTGAATCCGAAATGAATATTCACGAGTACCAGGCCAGACAATTGTTGGGGCAATACGGGGTGGCCATGCCCCGGTGGGAAGTTTGCGACACGCCGGAAGCGGCGAAGAGAATTGCCGCGCAACTCTTGGCCGAGGGCGCCGATCTCATTGCCGTCAAATCGCAGATTCATGCCGGTGGCCGGGGCAAAGGCACCTTCAAGAGCGGTTTCCAAGGCGGCGTCAAGCTGTGCCAGACGGCGGAGGATGTTGGCGAGAAAGCCAAAGCCATGCTGGGCAATATGCTCGTCACCAAGCAGACCGGACCCGAGGGCCGGCTCGTGCGCAAGTTGATCATCGCTGCCGCGCCGGAGATCAAGAAAGAGTTTTATCTGGCCGTGTTGCTGGACCGTTCGTCGTCGCGCCCGGTAATCATGGCCAGCATCGAGGGGGGCATGGACATCGAGGAAGTCGCGGCCAGGACACCGGAGAAGATTATCAAGGAGTCCATCGACCCAGCCGTCGGCATGATGCCCTACCAGGCTCGCAAGGTGGCCAGCGCACTGGGGCTTAAAGATGACTTGATCGGCCCGGCGGCCAAACTGTTGCTCGGGGTCTATAAAACCTGGTGGGAATGCGACGCCTCGCTGGTGGAAATCAACCCCCTGTGCCTTGTCCGCACGCGCGCGGGCAAAGAAACGCTGCTGGCCGTAGATGCCAAGCTTTCGCTCGATGACAATGCCCTCTATCGGCATCCGAACCTCCAGGCGATGCGCGATCTGGCCGAAGAAGCGCCGCTGGAAATCGAGGCCGGCAAATTCAACCTGAACTACATCAAGCTCGACGGCAACATCGCCTGCCTGGTCAATGGCGCCGGCCTGGCGATGGCCACAATGGACATCATCCAGCACTTCGGCGGACGCCCCGCTAATTTCCTCGACGTCGGCGGCGGGGCCAGCCACGAGCAAGTCGCCGCGGCGTTCAAGATCATTCTGCAGGACCCGAACGTGAAGGGCATCCTGGTTAACATCTTCGGCGGCATCATGGACTGCAATGTTATCGCCACCGGCATCGTGGCGGCGGTAAAAGAAACCGGCTTGCAACTCCCGCTCGTGGTGCGGCTCGAAGGGAACAACGTCGAGGCCGGCAAGAAGACCCTCGCCGAATCCGGCCTGACCATCATCCGCGGCGGCTCGATGGCCGACGCCGCGCAAAAGGTGGTCAAGGCGGTTTCCACCAGTTAGCCGGTGCCAGGTTCCTGCTTATGTCCATCCTCGTCACCCCGCAAACTCGCGTTCTGGTCCAGGGCATCACCGGCAGCTTCGGCGCGCGGCACACCCAGCTCAGCCTCGCCTACGGCACGCAAATCGTCGCCGGTGTCACGCCAGGCAAGGGCGGGCAACTGTTCGAGAACCGGGTCCCGATCTTCGACACCGTGGCCGAGGCCATCAAGCAAACCGGGGCGACGGCGTCGGCCATTTTTGTCCCCCCGGCTTTCGCGGCCGATGCGATTCTTGAAGGCGTGGATGCCGGACTGGACCTCGTCGTCTGCATCACGGAAGGCATCCCCGTGAACGACATGGTTAAGGTGAAGCGGGCGATGGAAGGCAAGCAAACGCGGCTGATCGGACCGAATTGCCCGGGCATCGTCACCCCCGGCGCCGGCACGGATTCGCAGGGCGGCTGCCGCATTGGCATTGCACCCGGCTACATTCACCAGCAGGGCCACGTTGGCGTGGTGTCGCGCAGCGGCACGTTGACTTACGAGGCCGTCTGGCAACTCACCTGCCGTGGCGTCGGCCAATCCACCTGCGTCGGCATCGGTGGTGACCCGGTCAATGGAACCTCGCACCTGGACGTCATCAAACTGTTTCAGGCCGACCCGGACACGCATGGCATCATTATGATTGGCGAAATCGGCGGCTCGGCGGAAGAGGAAGCCGCCGCCTGGATCCGGAGCAACTGCCGGAAGCCGGTCGCCGGGTTCATCGCGGGCGCGACAGCGCCGCCCGGCCGGCGCATGGGCCATGCGGGGGCCATTGTGAGCGGCGGCAAAGGCACGGCGGCGGCAAAGATCGCCGCGTTTAAAGACGCCGGCATCCGCGTCGCGCCGACGCCTTCCGAAATGGCGGAGACTTTGTTGAAGATGATGCCAAGGTAATCGGTGATTAGTGATGGGGAATCGGCCCTTGGCCGTCGTGGCCCTCCACCAATCACCAAGCACCAGTTACCAGTTGCCGCATGGGTCTGATCGATTTTATACTAAACTTGGCCGGGGTCTTGCTCTGGTTAAGCTGGCGTTCCATCGGTTTTGATCCACTGGTCAAGACCTCGCCGGCGACCCTGATCGGCACTTTGCGGCGCGCCGCGCCGCGCCGGCTGAAAGGCTGGCAGCTTCTCGCTGGTTTGGCCGCGCTACTCGTTTTGCGTGCGGTGCTCTATCAGCAGATCGGCCCTGAGGCGGACTGGAAGCCCAGGCTCAACCTCTTCTTTGTTGTCCCGCCTTTCCGCAGCCACCTTTTCGGCCCCACGATGCTCTTTTCCGTGCTCAGCTTCGCACGCATGCTCATCGTCTGTTATTTCTGGCTGTTGGCCCTGGCGATGATCAACCGGCGCGGTGCTGAGTCTGATCCCCTCCTGAAAATGCTTCGCCTCCACCTCGGCCCGGTCGCGCGCTGGCCCTGGCCCCTGCAGTTGCTCCTGCCTTTGCTTCTCATCGCCGGCCTTTGGATTGCCCTCCATCCTTTGCTGGTGGATCTCGAGATTACCAGCCGCGTGCATTCCAATGCCCATCTGGTGGAACAAGGCATCCTCATCGGAACCGCGCTATACCTAAGCCTCCAATATGTCCTGCCGGTCTTCCTTTTCCTGCACCTGATTGCAAGCTACGTCTATTTGGGAACCAGCCCCCTGTGGGATTTTGTCGGCGCCACCGCCCGCAACCTGCTGGCGCCGCTTCACTGGTTGCCGTTGCGTATTGCCAAATTCGATTTCGCGCCGCTTGCCGGAGTCATTCTGATCTTCTCCCTGCTGCACTGGTTGCCTAACTTTATCCTGGGCGAAATGGCCCGGAACAAGGTGAGCCCCTGGCCTCAGTAAGCCCTCACCCGCCGCGCCAACCTCAACTGCCAGCCACTCCCGGCAACTTCACCGTCACGGTGGTGGCTGCGCCTCGCTCGCTTTGGATCGACAGCGTGCCGCCATGCAGCTCGGTCAGGCGCCTGGCAATCACCAGCCCCAAACCCAGTCCCTGTTGTTCCTGGATTTTGCGGTCGAACTGCATGTAAGCGCCGACTTTGATAATGTGCTCGGTCGAGAAACCGCGGCCCTGGTCCGTGACCGCGAGCACGACGCCCGAGGGCGAAGCTGAAAGCGCTACGCGCACCTGCTTGCCGGCTTCAGAGAACTTGAAAGCGTTCTGGACCAGCTCATCCACGATTTTCGCCAGGTAGCCTTCGGACATCGGCACCGGCTGGTCAGCGAGGTCCAGCGTCAAGTCCTCCGCCCGCTTGGCCGCCCGCGCCTGGCCCCGGGCGTGTCCCTCGATCAGCTTGGCGGGAGACTGCGTCTGCTTCTGGCGCAAGGCGCCAATCTTTTGCGCGTCTGCGCCCAGCAACTCGATCTGCGCGTAGATCAGGAAATTCTCAACCAGCCGTTCCAGCCGTTTGCCGGAGTCATGAATCACCTGGCCCATCTCGGCGATTTCCCTCGCCGGCAGGGTGGCGGCCTCGGCGGCGAGGATTTCGCCAAAAGCCAGGATGCCGTTCAACGGCGTGCGTAATTCGTGCGGCAGCATCAGGGTGAGGTTGTCGCGCAAATCAGCCAGTTTCTTCTCCGCTTCCTGGCGCAGCGCCTGGGCCTTTTTGAGCCGCGCCTCCACTGCGGCGTACAGCCCTTCAATGGTGAAGGGTTTGGGCAGGTAGTCGTCCGCGCCCAGCTCCATGCCATGCCTCATCCCGGCATTATCCGCCAGACCGGTCATCAAAATAAAAGGGATCGCGGCGGTGGCAGGCTCGTTGCGGAGCGCTGACAGCGTCAGATACCCGTCCACCTTCTCCATGTTCACATCGCAGAGGATCAGGTCGGGCAGTTCCTTGCGCGCCTTCTCGATGCCCACCGCGCCGTTTTCGGCTTCGATCACGTCAAAGCCTTTTTGGCCCAGCGCGATGTGCACCATCTCTCGCAACCATTCTTCGTCGTCTATGACCAGGATTCTTTTCATCTGTCGCCCGCCATCGCCGACCGCCTCGCGACCGGCCGAAACGCACTGTGGCGCAAGCCGCTGTCTCAGAATTGTGCAAAGCTAAGACAGCCGCAGCCCGTTTGTCCACAGCGATTCGGGTGCAGGGCATTTTCGCTCGGCTGCCCTTTGCCACAAGCAATTCTTCTGCCCGGTGAACTGCTTCGGCGCTCTAAATGTTTCGCAACTGCTCCACCACTGCCTCCACGGGCAACCGGGCCAACCCCGCAGGATGGCGAAGCACAATCACCTTTTCACTCGGGGGCCGCCAGATTTCTTCCGCCGTATCACCCCACAAGACCACACCCGGCAGACCCACCGCCGCGGCCAGGTGCGAGATGCCCGAATCGTGACCGATGAACGCGCGACAGCTTGCCAGCCGGTGCGCCAGGTCCGCCAGCGGCAGACTCTGCGCCATGCGCGAGCGCGCGGGAGGCAGGGCGGCGGCCAGGCGTTGCAGCCGCTCCCCTTCGGCTTCCCCGCCCACGAGGAGCAAATTGAAGCCGGTGGAAATGGTCAGGTGCTGCAGCAACTCCGCCCATTTCGCTTCCGGCCAGTTCTTGCGCTCGCTGCCGCTGCCGGGATGAAGGGCGAGGAGGTTGATAGCTGATACTTGATAGTTGCTGGAAAGAGGGTGATGAACAAGCGGGAGGCGTGGGATGGAGTCAGCGTCGAAGATGGCGAGACGCTCGAGCGGCTGAAGATAGACCTTCGCGGCGTGCAGTCTGGCTGCTTCGTCCGCCCGGTGCGGCCCCACGATAAACTGCGCGCCCGTGCAAAGGCTCACGTTGGTCTGGAAAACCCCATCCGGGTCGTACAGATAAGACAGGATCAGATCGAACTCGGAGAAGTAGTCGGCGAGGTCCTCGGCCAGTTCACCGCCGCGTGCGAAGAAGCCGGCGAGGGCGCGCGCTTCGATGGACTGAACCCGGTTCACCAGGCCGCCGGCCAGGGCCAGTTGCGCAATGTGGGGGTAGCCGAGGACTTCGAGGTGGGCTGCGGGGAATTGCCGGCGCAAGGCGGCTATCGCCGGCAGAGTCAGAATGAAGTCGCCAATCGCCCCGCCGCGAATCACCAAAATCCTGCCCTGGAACGAACTCACGGGATCAAATCGTCCACGAGGACTGGGGAGCTTACACGACCGACCTGAATACGGTCAGCCCCAGCGCCGCCACAAACAAACCAAACGCCAACCGCAGCCCGCAACCTACCTTGATGCGCTGCTCAGTCGCGGTGCCCCAGGCCAGGAAATCGCGGAGGCGCCACGGTGAAACCGTGAGCCAGATGCCGGCGACCACCAAGACATACGCCCAGGTTTGAATAACCAGCACCCAGTGCGTTTGCTCCAGCGCCGGCCGGCCCGTGTCCACCATCAGCTTGGCCAACAGCAGCAGCACGATCGCCAGCCCCCGCACAGCCAGAAAATCCTGCACGAAAACGCAGGTCCCCAAGCCCACCCCGGCGAACCCGGCCAACAGGACGTTCTTGTAAGTAGCGAAATCCGCAATTGACTCCTGGCTCAGATTCCACAGGAACCAGACCGTGCCCAGCAGCATCAGGGAAATGCCCCACGGCAGGGAACGCGGGAACTTCCGGACCGCCGCAGCGAATGCCGCCGGTTTGACCATGCCGTAAATCTGCGGCAGACCCATGCCCAGGCCGAGCAGAATGCTCAGGGTTGAAAGCTTCAATGTCATTTCAGTAATTGCAGACAGAAGATGGAAGATAGATTAGGCAGACGCAAGCCGGGATGTTTCACCGCTGGCGAGGGCGACAGGGCTGCTTCAGGGTCTCCCGGCATCTTTGCCAGGCCGGCGCAGTTGCGACTGCTGATCTCGCGACCGCGTCACCGGCCTTCCACCGCTTCCCCGTAAAGCGTGAACGTGCCGGCGCGCTGAATCTTCACATCCAGAAGCAGGCCGCAGTGCCGGGCCGAACCGTCGAATACGACAATCTTGTTGCAGCGCGTCCGGCCCATCATGCGGGAGGGATTTTTCTTGCTCGGCCCCTCGACCAGGATCTGCGCCCGCCGGCCCACGAACTGCTGGTGCTGCCGCGCGCCCTGGGCGTTCACCACCTCGAGCAGACGTTGGTTCCGCTCTTCTTTCACGGCCCGAGCCACCTGGCCGGGCATATCCGCTGCGGGGGTATCGCGACGTTGCGAATACTTGAAGACGAAGGCCTGGTCGAACCCAACTTCCCGCGCCAGCGACAGCGTCTCCTCAAAGTCCGCTTCCATCTCGCCGGGAAAGCCGGCGATGAAATCCGTGCTCAGGCCGATGGCCGGGTTCATGCGGCGCAACTTCTCAATAATGCTCAGGAACCGCTCCCGCGTGTAGCCGCGGTGCATCAGTTTGAGCACCCGGTCGCTGCCGCTTTGCACGGGGATGTGCGCGCTCTCGGCCAGTTTGCCGAGCCGCCCGTAAGCCTCCACCAGGTCGTCGCCATAACCTTTCGGGTGTGGCGAAGTGAAGCGGATGCGTTCCAGCCCATCAATGGCATCAACCGCTTCGAGCAGTTGCACGAAAGGGGATTTGCCTTCCTTGTTGGGAATATCGCCCCGGCCGTAGCTGGTGACGATCTGTCCCAGCAGGGTGATTTCCTTCACGCCGTGCGCGACCAGCGCGCGGCACTCGGCGACGATGTCGGGGATCGCCCGGCTGCGCTCTTCCCCGCGGGTATAGGGAACGATGCAGAAGGTGCAATACTGGTTGCAGCCTTGCATGATGCTCACAAACGCGGCGACGGATTTTTCCGCGTTCCCGTTGAGCAGATGCTCGCGAATCGCCGCTTCGCTCCCCTGCTCTTCCGCCACCTCCACCACTTTATCGCGCCGGCCGGCAAAGAGGTCATCGAGATACTCCGCGGTGCGATGGAACTTCTGCGTGCCGACGACCAGGTCCACGTCCGGCAGCCGGTCAATCAGCTCCTGCCCCCGGGTCTGGGCCACACAGCCCATGAAGCCGAGCAAAACGTTGGGTCCGCGGCGGCGGGTTTCGGCCACCAGGTTCTCCATCTTCCGCAGGGCCTTCTGCTCGGCCATGTCCCGCACGCTGCACGTGTTGAGCAGGACCACGTCAGCCGATGCTTCCGCCGGCGCGAGGGTGTAGCCCTTGGCCACGAGCTGCGCGGCGACCGCTTCGCTGTCGCGCTCGTTCATCTGGCACCCGTAAGTCTTGATATAAACACTCGGCATTTGCGCTGAGAGCGGCCCCGCAACCTAAATCACGATGCGCCGATTGGAAAGGTGTAACTGGGATTCCGGCTGCCGACGGGCGCAACCGGGCACTGCCGCCAAGAGGGCAGGGACATCTCGCCGGAACGTCCGCGTTTGTGCGCCAGCGGAGAGCTAGGCCAGCGGTCCCTGCCTTCCCATGGCGGTGGTGGGGTGCGCCCGGTGGCCAACATCTTCTTTCCACTTGGGGCTTGACTCCTGGCGGAAAATATGCTTACCTACGCGAAACCCGAGGGTCTGGGTCGCCCGGACCCCTGCCGGCCCGGTCTGAGCCGCTGCCGCAGGGGAGTCCCATCCGACCCGGACTCGCGCCCCGGGGAGTTGCTCTCCCCCTCGCGTTGGGGTAGCGCCTAGGCAGCACCGTTGACGGTCTGAGTGGTGCCGAAAATCGGGGGTGGAGTGTGTACCGGCCAAGCCCAACACGCGGTTTATCCCCGAAGTTATGCCAACCTGGCGGTAGTGGCGAACTGCCACGCGAAGCGTTTGGAGTGCGCGGAGCTTGCTCCCGCTTTCGCACCTCCTCCGCCTCCCGACAGCGCCAGCAAGCTGGACGCACTCCAAACGCTTCGCGCAATTCGGTTGCGGCTCTGCCGCGCTATGCCTCTGCGTTAAATCCTCTTGCCCGCTTTCTGCATTCTGCATTCCGCCTTCTGCCTTCCCTTCAATACACCAACACCAGCACGGCGGCTTGCTCGGCGGATTTCACCACGTCCTCAAACTTGCGGTCTTGGGCGCCTGGCTCCTTGAGCTTGGCCGCCACTTCCGGCACGGATTCGAGGAAGCTGAGCAGGAGGCTGCTCTTGACGGCGTAGTTCACGTTCTCGGGCAGCGCCCCGCTGGTCGCCACGGCTGCCGCCACATTGAGCTTGGCGGCTACCACGCCGACCACGTTGCCGCGCTCGTCCGCCAGAGGGCAACGGCGAATCGGTTAGCGTCATCGAACATCCCAGCATGACATTTCTTATCTTGTGGCGGCAACGGTTGGAACATCTTGGGGCAAAATGGTGGTCAAGTCGCTTTGTGATGGGTTTGTAATACTTGCGACACGGTTTGCGTGGTTAGAGATCGTCTGTTCAAACAGATTTCGAATGGTCCTGGCATTGCCGAAGTTCGCGGCACGCCTCTCGCGCGCCAGGTTTATGAGGGCCTTAATTTTGCCAGCAGAAGTATTGGCGAAGGCGTAGCCCTCGTCCTCACAATACTTGGTAAAGATCTGGAAAAGCTCCTGTGGGGAATAATCATCGAAGTGTAGGAATTTGTTAAACCTGGAGCGAAGTCCGGGATTTGATTCGAGAAAAGCTTTCATCGGTTCCGTGTATCCCGCCACGATGACGATCAAATCGTCGCGGTGATCTTCCATTCGCTTTATGAGGGTATCAATCGCCTCTCTGCCGAATTGGTCTCGCTGTGCTTCCTGTGCCAGCGAGTACGCCTCGTCAATAAAGAGGATGCCCCCCAATGCTCCTTGGACAACCTCACTCACTTTGATCGCCGTCTGCCCCAGGTAACCGGCCACGAGCCCACTCCGGTCGGTCTCAGTGAGATGCCCTTTCGACAGGATACCAATTTCATGGTAAATCTCGCCCAGGAGACGAGCTACCGTGGTCTTGCCAGTTCCCGGGTTTCCGGTAAAGACCAAGTGTAGCGACATGGGAGTCACCCTCATGCCTTTCTGCTGGCGTATCCGTCTGACCTTGACCAGGTTAATGAGTCGGGCGGCGTCTTCCTTCACCTTGGAAAGTCCAATTAAACTGTTAAGGCGGCTCACCAAGCCGTCAAGCCTTGACAGCTCTTGTTGGCTTGAAGGAGCACTGCCGCCCTGCAGGCTGTATTGGGCCTGAGGGTGATTCTGCGCGGCGGCCCGGCGATACCACTTCACTGCCTCCACCGTATCCCTGGTCACGCCTTGGCCTTTGGCATAGCAGAGGCCCAAATTGTATTGTGCATCAGGGTCATTCTGCTCGGCGGCTTTACGATACCACTTCACCGCCTCCGTCTCGTCCTTTGCCACGCCTTGGCCGTTCTTGTAACAGACGCCCAGATTGAATTGAGCATCGGCGTGATCCTGGGCTGCGGCCTTGCGATACCACTTCACCGCCTTTACCGTATCCTTGGCCACGCCTTGGCCATTCTCGTAACAGACGCCCAGATTGAATTGCGCATCGGCGTCATCCTGCCCGGCGGCTTTGCGATACCACTTCACCGCCTCCACCTTATCTTTCGTTACGCCTCGGCCCTCCGTGTAGCACCAGCCGAGATAGCATTGAGCAGCGGCGATATTCTGCTCGGCGGCTTTGCGATACCACTTCACCGCTTCCACCTCATCCTTCACTACGCCTTGGCCACGCGCATGGCAGACGCCCAGCCAGCATTGAGCCAGCGAGTGATTCTGCTCGGCGGCTTTGCGCCACCACTTCACCGCCTCCGCCTCATCCTTCAGCAGGCCTTCGCCTTTGTAGTAGCAATGCCCTAGATTGTATTGCCCACCGGCGTCATTCTGCTCAGCGGCTTTGGCGTACCACTTCGCCGCCTCAACCTCGTTCTTGGCCACGCCTTGGCCGCGCTCGTAGCAAACGCCCAGATTATATTGAGCAAGCGCGAGATTCTGCTCGGCGGCTTTGCGATACCACTTCACCGCTTCCAGATAATCCTTCGCCACGCCTTGGCCATTGTGGTAGCAAGCTCCCAGATTGTTCCGAGCCAGAGCGTGATTCTGCTCGGCGGCCCTACGATACCACTTCACCGCCTCCGCCTCATCCTTCGCCACGCCTACGCCATCGCCGTAGACTACGCCCAGAGTGAACTGGGCAACGGCATCGCCCTTTTCCGCATCGACGCGGAGACCAGCCAGCCAATCGCGATCCGCTCCGCTTTTCTGGTCGGGTGACTGAAAAACAGCACTCATAAGCAAAAGAGCCGGGACCATCCCAAACGATTCGCCTTCATGTTGGCAGATTATTTGGTTTCAGTCGGCTGGCAAGCCCCTCATTTTGCAAGCCTTTGGCTTCACAGAGGCGTTTGTTGTCGGCTGCTGGTTGTCGAGGTTGAACCGGCCCGCTCGAAAAGCAACCACCAATTCACCCACAAACGGCGCTAACCTGCATCTCGCTGCGGCCAACTGTTCAGGGGAATACTTGGGATAAAAGAAATCCCTGATTGCTTGGGCATCAGCGATTTGCTCGACCAGACTATTGTCGCCCCAATCGGAACGCATCGCGTCAACGCTTCTAAACCCGTTGATGTCACACGGCATTCCATCTATGCGCACAAACACATGAGGGTATGTCTTGCCCTCTCGGTTCGTCAGCCGCCAGAGTTCCGCCTGTGGATGCTTCGCCATCAACAACTCAGCGACCAGGAAACAGAAGCCTCCTGTCCCTAACTGAATTGGGTCATAATTGGCGATCTCCTCGGGTGAAAGGCGGCTGAAGAAGGTCATTGGTTTTGATGCGCAGTCCCTTCCATTGACGCTGCAGGCGTTACGAGAGGCCGACGTGACTCGTGCGCCAGCAGGAGCCATGATTGCCCCTCGCGTTGGCTCTAGCGACTGGTTGGCCTGTTTCTTCACTTCAGTCATAACTTGGCCAAGCACGATATGAACCAACGCATGGCGTTCATCGCGAGGGCTAATTCTTTCTCGGTGACGTCTAAGTCTTTCACACTTTTCGGATGAGTCACGCGATTACGAATCTTGATCGCGGGTTCCACGTCCTGCCAATGCGTTTCCTTCTTTGCATCGAACACCTTCTTTTGAATTCTAGCCGCGAAATTTAGGGTATACATGACGTGAGCCAGGGTTCGGATCTTCTTCTTTGACAAGGTGACCTTGCCGTCATCGTCAATTCGATAGTCATCACCGTGCATCACGATGGTATCAGCGCGGTCCAGCTCTGTGACGTCACCCTTACCGCTGTCGTAGTAGTCATTGATCACGCTCCGAACTAGGCTCGAAAGAGCCTCCATCTGAACGAAGACCTGCGTGACCATCAAACGCCGCGAGAGCACAGCGTCGTGCTTTTTTAGCTCGTCGTAGATGACGAAGATGTCATCGGTGAGCTTATTGGACTCTTTTACAAGCGGAGCGAAATTTATCATCTTCATGTGGCCAGGATATTCGCTGGTCTGCCCGTTGTCTATTCTTGTTTGCCGCGAGTCGAGAGCCGCCGGTGGAAATGGCAAAGGCGTCAGGTTGGCGAGCCGGCGGCGGGGCCGGGGCGGAGGTCTGACTGTTCGGACGCGCCGCCGGGTTTCTCACGACCCTGAAACAGCTTGAGGGTTTGAGGCGCAGCCGGCTAGAGTGCCGTCCGTCATGGCCGCAGTTGAAGCACCCCGCCAAGAACCGTCTTGGAAGCCTTTGCTTTGCGTCTGCCTCTTTCTGGCGTTGAGCACGCTGGTGGTTTATTGGCCGGTGACCGGGCACGAATTCGTCAACTACGACGACACGGATTACGTCACCGCGAATCCTTATGTGCAGGCGGGCTTGAGCGCAAAGGGGCTGGCTTGGGTCTGGCACAGCGACGTCGCGCGCAATTGGCATCCGGTCACGATGCTTTCGCATATACTCGATTGCCAGCTCTATGGGATGAGGCCGGCGGGGCATCACCTGACGAGCCTGCTCTTCCACATCGCCAACACCCTCTTGCTGTTTCTCCTGCTTAGGAAAATGACCGGCGCGCTGTGGCGCAGCGGAGTTGTCGCGGCGCTGTTTGCGCTCCATCCGCTGCATGTCGAATCGGTAGCCTGGGTCGCCGAGCGGAAAGATGTCCTGAGCACGTTCTTCTTCATGCTGACCCTGTGGGCTTATGTGCGTTACGCGGAGAAGGCAGAAGGAGGAAGGAAGAATGCAGAATGCAGAATGCAGAATCCAACAATCCGCAGCACGCAACATGCGGTCGGTCCAACCCCATCCTCCATCCTCCATCCTCCATCTTCGTTTTATTATCTCCTGTCGCTGCTGCTGTTCGCGCTGGGCCTGATGAGCAAGCCGATGTTGGTGACCGTGCCGTTCGTGTTGTTGCTGCTCGATTTCTGGCCACTGCGCCGCCTTTCCTTCCCAACACTCCAACCCTCCACCACTCCATCACTCCGCTTGCTCCTGGAGAAGGTGCCGTTCCTGTTGCTCAGCGCGGCTTCGTGCGTCGTCACCTTCCAAGTGCAGCAAAGCGGGGGAGCGGTTCTGGATGTAAACAATCTCCCCATCGGCGCCCGGGTGGCCAACGCCTTGATGTCCTATGTCCGTTACCTCGGAAAGATGCTCTGGCCGGAACATCTGGCGGCGCTCTACTTGAGGAAGGTGCCTTGGCCTGCATGGGAGGTGGGCCTGGCGGCAATGGCTCTTCTGGCGGCCTCAGTGGCGGTGATTCGGCTTGCTCGCAGCCGTCCGTATTTGGCAGTCGGCTGGTTTTGGTATGTGGGCACGCTGGTGCCGGTCATTGGGTTGGTTCAGGTGGGCATGCAGACGATGGCGGACCGCTATACGTATATTCCTCTGATCGGCATCTTCGTCGCGGTCGCCTGGGGCGTTTGGGATCTGGCCGGCACATGGCGGGTGCCGAAGGCGGGGCTGGGGATCGCCACCGCGGTGGTGCTGGCGGGATGTATGGCCCTGACGCGAAAGCAGATTGCCTGGTGGAAGAACAGCGAGACCCTTTTCCAGCGGATGATCACGGCGGTGGAGGGCAATTACATGGCGCATTACAATATCGGGAATCTCTATAGCCGGCAGGGCAAACTGGCGGAGGCCGTCCAGCATTATGAAGCCGCGCTTAAGGCCGAGCCGAACTACGCGGAGGCTCACAACAATCTCGGCACCGTGCTGCTGCGTCAAGGACGGTTCGCGGAGGCCATCGCGCACCATTCGGAAGCGGTGCGGCTCAAGCCCGAATACCTGTATTACTTCAATCTGGCCAATGCGCAGGTGGACGCGGGGAAAGCAGCCGACGCGGTCGCCAATTACCAGCAGGCGTTGCGGCTCAATCCGAATTCCAGCCAGGCCCACCATAACCTGGGGATGGCCTTGCAGGCGCAAGGAAAAGCTGAGGCGGCGATCGCTGAGTTTCGCGCCGCGCTCCAATTGCAGCCGGATTATGAAAGCGCGGAGCATAATCTGGCGAATCACCTGGCGGAGGCGGGCAAGCTGGAGGAAGCGATTGCGCATTACCTGACCGCATTGCGGCTCGATCCGAATCATGCGGAAAGCTGCAACGGACTGGGGATTTGTTACGCGATGCAGGGGAAATACCCGGAGGCCGAGCGGCAGTTTCGAGAGGCGGTTCGGTTAAAGCCGGACCATTCCGGAGCGCAGAGCAACCTGGGCAACGCGCTGGGGGCGCAGAATAAACTGGAGGAGGCGATCCCTCACTATCAGAAGGCGCTGGAGATCAACCCGAAGGATTTCCAGACCCATTTCAACTTAGGGGTCTCTCTGCTGCGGCAGGGGCGGCGGCCCGAGGCCAAAGCTCAATTCATGGAAGCGTTGCGCCTGCGCCAGGATTATCCCGAGGCGCAGAAAGCCCTGGCCGCACTCGATTCCAGCCCCGAACAAAGGAAGTAGCCCCGCGTCCTGTGTGCGAAGCGCCCCCGCCCATCACCTCATCCCTCCACCACTCCATCACTCCGTTGCCGCAACAACCAAACGGCTTGCGAGTACCGCCTAATCCTGCGATTCTATGATCTGCGCAGCAGCGAGTGGATGTCAGACCAGGATGAACATTTATGCCGCAGGAACCAGTAAAGGTACTGCTCATTGAGCATGACCCCGGGTTTGCCCGCTATGTGGGCGAAATGATAGGCCAAGCCCGGGATCTCTCGGCGGAGATACGGTCGGCGGCAAGCCTGATGGCCGGTTTGTCGGAACTGCAGGCCCACACCTTCGATGCGGTGCTGCTCGACCTCTGTGTGCCGGATGGGGCCGGGTTGGCCAACATTCTCCTGATCAAAGCCCAGGCGCCGCAGCTTCCCATCATCGCCGCCGGTGATGCGGACGATGAAATCGTTGCCCTCGAAGCCGTGCATGCGGGAGCGCAGGATTACCTGGTCAAGAGCCAGCTCACCCCAGCCTGGCTGGAACGCTCCATCCGCTATGCCATCGAGCGGCACCGAATGGACATGGCGCTGTTGGAAGCCGAGGAGAAGTACCACAGCGTCTTCGACCACCTGGTGGAAGGCATTTTCCAGACGACGCCTGGGGGACGTTACTTGATGGCCAACGCCGCCCTGGCGCGGATTTATGGCTATTCGTCCCCTGAAGAACTGATCCAGGACCTGACCGACATTGGCCGGCGCCTCTACGTCGAGGAAGGCCGGCGCGATGAGTTCATCCGGCTGATGCAGGAACACGACACCCTAACGGGTTTCCAATCCCCGATCTATCGCAAGGACGGCTCGGTGATCTGGATTTCGGAGAACTGCCGCGCCATTCGCGATTCCCGGGGCCGGCTGCTTTACTACGAAGGCACGGTTGAAGACATCACGCAGCGCCGGCAGGCCGAGGAGAACTTGCGCAATTCGGAGGCACTCTACCATTCTCTGGTCGAGACGCTGCACCAGAATATTCTGCGCAAGGACCTCCAGGGACGTTTCACCTTCGCCAATCAGCACTTCTGCAAAATCCTGGGCCGGCCTCTGGAGGATATTGTCGGCAAGACGGACTTCGACTTCTTCCCGCGCGAGCTGGCTGAGAAGTACCAACGCGACGACCGGCAGGTGATGCAGACGGGAAAGCCTTTTGAGACGGTCGAGGAACATCAGCCGCCGGGCGGCGAAAAGATTTACGTGCAAGTCGTCAAGACGCCGCTGTATGCGGCTGACGGCGCCATCATGGGGCTGCAAGGCATTTTCTGGGACATCACCCAGCAGCGGCTGGCGGATGAAAAGATTCGCCGGGTCAACGCCCTGCTGGCCCAAAGCCGGAAGGAACTCCGCGCCCGGAACGCGCAAATGGAAGACGACCTGAAGATGGCCCGTGAGATTCAACTCACCATGCTGCCACAGCAGTACCCGACATTCCCGCGCGCGGCGTCTCCCTCCGAGAGCGCCTTCCAATTCACGCACCGGTACCTTCCCGCCGGCACTGTGGGCGGTGACTTCTTCGCCGTTTCAGCGCTCTCCGAAAACGAAGCGGCTGTGTTTATCTGTGACGTGGCCGGGCACGGCGTTCGCTCCGCGCTGGTCACGGCTATGATCCGCGCGCTGGCGGAAGAGTTGAAACCGCTCGCCACCAACCCCGGCCAGTTCTTGAGCAAGCTTAACTCCGACCTCCACGCCATCCTCAAGCACACCGGGACACCGATGCTGACGACGGCTTTCTACCTGGTGGCGGACTCGAAGTCGGGCACGATGCGGTACGCCAACGCCGGCCATCCCAAGCCGCTGCTGATCCGCCGCAGCGCCAGCCGGGTCGAGCCGCTCGCCAATGCCGCAGGCAAAAGCCAGCCCGTGCTGGGTCTGTTCGAGGACGCCACCTACCAAACCTCGGAGGTGAAGCTCGATCCCAAAGACCTGGTGATGCTCTTCACCGACGGCCTCTACGAAGTCCAGGACCGCAATAACGAACTCTACTCGCAGGAAATGCTCGTGGCCGGCGTGCAGCAGCGCACGCAACTCCCGGCGCCGCAGTTATTCGACGAACTTCTGGCGGAGATTCGGCGCTTTGCCGCCGACAGCGCCTTCGCCGATGACGTCTGCCTGGTGGCCATCGAGTACGCCGTTCCGTAGCGTTACGGAGGAGGACATCCGAAACAAATATTGAAGGAAGGGCTTTACTGCGACCGAATCTGGAATAAAATGATTCTACGCCGCCAACTGCGGCGGGACCGCGAATGGAATTGCAGAGACGCGAAACAACCGGTTGCCTGCGAGCCGATGCCAACGGCAGAGCGGCGGACCTACCGGCCCACAGGGCCGGCTCTCTCTTCCAGAACAAGGACGGCCTTTCGCCCGCCTGCTCCTCTGCCTTCGTGGTCATGCCCAACAAACACACCAGGCGAAGAAACTGAACAACAGGAGACCACTCCCATGGACCTTCATCATCCCATCCTGCGCGAGTTTCCGGAGCATCGTGAAATCATCCGGCGGCTCAAGGGTTCTGACGACCATTTCCGGAATATCTTCGACGAGTATCACCGGCTGGACGATGAGATTTACCGCATCGAAGAGGAAATTGACTTCGCCACCGATCAGGAAATCGAGGAGCTCAAGATGCGGCGAGCCAAACTCAAAGACTCCATTTACCACCTGATCCGCCACGCCCCGGCCGCCTGCCCGGCCTGCGACGGAACGGACGTCGCCCGCTAATCAGCCCCAGTCGCCTTTATCGGCCGGTTGCGAGTCAGCAGCCGCGTGGGGGGGTTATTCCAATATTAGTTCGCCATCGCTTTGACCGGGCGGCTTTGCGCGGCGCGCTTGCGCTGCACTTCGTTCAGAATCTTCTTCCGTAGGCGCAGGTTCTTAGGCGTCGCTTCCACGTATTCGTCCGCCCCGATATACTCCAGCGCGCGTTCCAACGACATTTTGAGCGGCGGGTTGAGCTGGATGCCCTTGCCGTCCCCCTGCGAGCGCATGTTGGTCAGCTTCTTCGCTTTGCAGGGATTGACCGGGATGTCGTTATCGCGCGCGTTTTCACCCACGATCATGCCGGCGTAAATCCGGTCGCCTGGCTCCACCATCAGCCGGCCCCGTTCCTGAATCATATTTAGCGCGTATGCCATCGCTTCGCCGTTTTCCATGCTGACCAGCGAGCCGTTCTTGCGCGCCACGATTTCCCCGCGGTCCGGCCCGTATTCGTGGAACAAATGGCTCATCACCCCCAGCCCGCGCGTCTGGTTGACCAGGTCCGTCTCGAAGCCGATCAAGCCGCGCATCGGGATCAGCGCCTCGATGCTCACCTGATCCCCATGATGATTCATGGACGTGATCTCCGCTTTGCGCCCAGCCAGGTTCTCCAGAACCACCCCCATGGCGTCCTTGGGTGTTTCGAGGAACAGCCGCTCGATCGGCTCCAGCCGGTTGCCCTTCTTGTCCTGCCGATAAATGACCTCGGGACGCGACACCAGCACCTCGTAACCTTCCCGCCGCATCTGCTCGACCAGAATCGCGATTTGCATCTCCCCGCGACCGCTGACATTGAAAATGTTCGGCGCGTCGGTCTGCTCGATGCGCAAGGCGACATTGGTGCGGACCTCCTTGACCAGCCGCTCCCAGATATGGCGGGCGGTCACAAGCTGGCCGTCAATGCCGGAGAGCGGACCATCGTTGACGGCGAACTGCATCTGAATGGTCGGGGGGTCAATCGGCACGAACGGCAGCGGCGCCCGGTCCTCCGAATCGGTAATCGTCTCGCCGATGAACACATCCTCGAACCCGGTCAGACCGACCACGTCCCCCGCGTGCGCCTCGGGAATCTCAATGCGCTTCAGGCCCTCGAAATGGAAGATGGCCGTGATCTTGGCGGTGCTCTTGCGCCCGTCGCCGTGAATGCAGACGGACGTGTCGCCCACCTTCACTTTGCCGCTGTAAATCTTGCCGAACGCAATCCGGCCTAGATAATCCGAGTAGTCGAGGTTCGCCGCCAAAAGCCTGAACCCTTCGCCCGCATGGGCGCGCGGCGGCGGGATGTGTTTGATAATCGCGTCGAACAGCGGCTCCATGGTGCCGCTGACGTGTTTCATATCCGTCTTGGCGTAGCCGTCCCGCGCGCTCGCATAAATCACCGGGAAATCCATCTGCTCGTCCGTCGCGTGCAGCGAGATGAACAGGTCCCAGACTTCGTCCAGCACCCGGTGCGGATCGGCGTTCTCGCGGTCAACCTTGTTGATGACCACAATCGGCTTGGCCCCCGCCTCCAGCGCCTTGCGCAACACGAACCGCGTCTGGGCTTGCGGGCCGTCCGCCGCATCCACCACCAGCAGCACCCCGTCAATCATGTTCATGATCCGCTCGACCTCCCCGCCGAAATCCGCGTGGCCGGGCGTATCCACAATGTTCACGTGGTAATCCTTGTACTTGAAGGCGGCGTTCTTGGCTTTGATGGTGATGCCCTTCTCGCGCTCCAAATCCATCGAGTCCATGATGCGCTCCTCGGAGGAAATGGCCTGATTGGCCCGAAACGTCCCGGACTGCTTGAGCAGGCAATCCACGAGCGTGGTCTTGCCGTGATCCACGTGGGCGATGATGGCGATATTGCGTATATGCTGCATAAAAATTCTCTGCCAAACCGGGTCAATGTAGCCGCAAACGCGAACTCGCGCCACGAAGCCCCACAACAACGGGGCTGCCACTACAACCTCCGATTTGGAATCAGGCCGCCGAATGTGCCAGCTAATCGGGAAAGGTCAAGCCCGGGTTTGCGCCCGGTTCAACTCCCACCGGGCTTGGGAGGCCAGCGTCCCATCGGCGTCCCCCGCCGAGAGCACCTGGCGACTGTCTCGCCCAGGGGTCTGGACCCCAAAATGATACCCAGCATTGCGGGATATTGCCTCATAAGCGGACACTGTGGCTGTTTTGGCCCGGCAGCCAGGGGGGAGGCCCCCATAAGCATTAACCTAACAATTGACTGATTGCACCGCCTGCCTTACCCTCGGAGGCATGCAAGACCTGAATGCTGCCGACGAGTCCTGGGAGATTCTGCAACAGTTTTTGCCGGACA
>Ga0187872_10001119_pt1 | contig 28330 bp, 18 predicted proteins | sample June2016WEW_16_4_FD_132973 | JGI IMG/M metagenome (GOLD analysis project Ga0187872, IMG submission 132973) | Peatland microbial communities from SPRUCE experiment site at the Marcell Experimental Forest, Minnesota, USA - June2016WEW_16_40 | ecosystem: Environmental > Terrestrial > Soil >...
CTTCCGGCCCGTTCTGATGACGGCGCTCGCGATGATCATCGGCATGCTGCCGATGTCGCTGGGCCTCGGCGAAGGCGGCGAACAAAACGCGCCCCTGGGCCGCGCCGTGATCGGCGGCCTGCTCTTTGCGACGGTGGCAACCTTGTTCTTTGTTCCGGTGGTCTTCAGCGTCGCACACGGCTGGCGCGAGAAAGACTCCTAGGCGCTGGCTCCCGTCGTGAAACGAATGCGAGCCGGAAGTCGTCAATCAATTCATGTGGGCCGAGAATAAGAAATCATGGTTGATATGTTGGCCGATGCAAACGTCGCTCAAAGGGAATGGGATGGACAGGATGCGCCCACGAAACCTGTTTTTGAGAATGTAAAGGCCCTCGCGCATCTCCTTGACTCGACGTGCCCTTTCCTCTGAACCAATGATTCTTGAGACGGTGCCGCGGTCTAAAGTCTCTCCCTCGCCTGTTAACAACCAATCGATGCTGACCCGAAAGCACCTATTTTGGCCTTGACCGTCCGGTAGCTTTATGGATTTCGGTTTCTCTGCGGGATTCTTCTTGAACAGCTCGGTCGAGTAGGAACTCGATCTGTTTATTCAACGACCGATGCTCCTTTTCAGCGAGCGCAGTTAATTTCGCTTTTAGGGTGGCGGGGATGCGCAAAGGTAATCAAAGTAATCGTCCATAGTTCTCAGTTCTGGAACCGTCATTTAGTGCCAAGAATCTGATCAAAGGATGGGGAGACATACCGGATGTGATAGGGCCCGATGCTTGAATAACTAAGCTGCTGCTGGTAGGAAGATACGGGAAACAGCATTCCGATATCGTTCACGACCACTGTACAGCCGGAAATTACTGACGGGAGCCTTGTGGCCTCCACTCGAATTTGCTGCGCAAGAAGTTTCCTTTCTACGCCGTATCCAGCTTGAACAGCCGCCTCGCGTTTTTGTAAAGGATCAGATCTCGTTCATCCTCGGTGATGTCCGCTTGCGCAATTGTATTCAGGTTGTACCACTGCTGGAACACAAAATGCTGGTGAAGAGGCCCGTACGTTTTACCTTCCGGGCGATTCCAGTCCGAACCGAATAACACGCGTTCCGCTCCGATTTCCTTCACTGCTGCATTCACAATGACGGCTGGAGCCTTCGACATCTCGCAGTATGTGTTGTCAAAGGAGAATGCGAGGCGGAGCGCTTCATATCCATCCGGATTTGCGAGCACTCCCCCGGTGTGCCCGATGACAAGCTTCATGTCCGGGTAGGCAGATGCCAGTTCCCCCATCTGTTCGGCCCATCGCCAAGCCGCATTGTATTTCTTTCCGTAGGTCAAAACATTGCTTGTGACTGCCCATCCACAATGGACCAAGACCGGAAGATCGTATTCAAGAATGACATCAATGTAAGGCTTTAGCTCCTTCACCGAATACTTGCCGAACCCTCTCGTTTGCAAAGGATTCCCACCGTGCTCTCCTATTCCTTTGCAACCCTGTGCCACTTGCTCCCTGGTGTACCGGGCAGCATCGACAGGATTAAAACGAGAGATGTAGTCATCTGAGTTCATGTCGCCCACTTCGACCGACGTCATTCGGATGAATCGGTCCGGGTGCGCCTTAAAACTGGTTGCGGCATACTTTTCAAAGGGCACGAATGCGGGCGATAGTGCCGCCTGAGAAATCCCGAGTCTGTCCATCGAAAAGATAAGATCTTCGGTATAATCTTTGAAATCGCCAAGGTCATGAGCCTTTCGCTCTTCGGCGTAAGTCCTGCCCTGGAACGGCGTTTCCCAGCAGTGTGTGTGGAAGTCAATTACCTTCTTTTCTTTAACAGCCCTCAGATTCCGCCAAGGTCCGTTGAACGCTTCCGACGGATAAAGGTGAGTGAGATCTGCTACTGTGCTTCCCTGCTGCGGGCTGTCGGGGACTAGTTCACCCGCACTGGGCCAGAGGCCCGTTAGTGCGCTCACCAGGGTGCCTGCTTTTAGCAAATTCCGGCGCGACTGATTCATCATAGTCTCCTCGGTTTATTTCGAGGCCGCTTTCCCGCGAAGTGCCGCTGTGTCTGCTGCCATCGGAGTGTTCATCGAGCGGTCAGCGCTAAGCCCACACGAGTCGCAGCCTTGACAAACTACCAGCGCATCTTCAGCACAAATTGAAGCTGTCGCGAGCTGGTCGTCGTCCTCGATATGCTCCCCTCGGACGGTATGAGAGCACCAAGACGGAGTCCTCGCTAGGAACACCATACGCCTAACCAACCTAACCTGCGGAACTCGACTTCCGAATCCGCTTGCTGCCGGGCAACAACCTGCGCACAACCCCTAACGTACCGCTGATCGCGGTTCGCACCTGCTCCCGCCAATATATGCCACCTTGCCCGATATGCCGATATTTCTCGTACCGTTTTGCTAGCAGCTGTCGGGCAGGAATTTTGCGCAGTTCTCGAAGAGCGGCAAGTAAATTGATCTTCAGCGTGTTGGCTGCCGCGTCGGGATCAAGATGTGCCCCGCCTTTGGGCTCCGGCACAATTGTATCAATGACATGGAGATCAAGAAGATCCCTTGCCGTAATTTTCAATCTCTCAGAAACTCCCTCGGCCTGCCTAATATCCCGATAGAGGATCGACGCGGCAGCCTCGGGAGATATAACTGAATAAATCGCGTGCTCCAGCATGAGTACTCGATCGGCCACACCGAGGGCGATAGCGCCGCCGCTTCCTCCTTGACCGATGATCGCGGAGACGATGGGTGTGGGCAGACTCACCATCGCGGCAAGGTTGGTCGCCAGAGCGTGAGCAATCCCGCGACGTTCGGACTCATAGGTAGCTTGCGCTCCTGGAGTATCGATGAGCGTGATGACGGGTATCCGAAATTTCGCGGCGAGCTGCATGAGGCGCGATGCCTTCCGATAGCCCTCAGGGAAAGCCATACCTCCGTGACAGACCTCTTTCTCTTTAGGAGTTTCACCCCGCTCCTGCGCAATAATAACAACCGTTTCTCCGTCTATATCCGCGATGCCACCGATGATGGCGCGATCATCTCCGCCCCATCGGTCTCCATGAAGTTCCAGGAAGTGTGTACTCATCTGAGCGATGTAGTGGCTCGCGGTGGGGCGACCAGCGTGCCGAGCCAGGCTGACATGTTGCCATGCAAGAAGACGATCTCGCTTCGAAACCCTGGGCACGTTCTCGCGACGGTCGCTCTTGAACTTCTTGTTCTTCAGATGGCTTAGCAAGTACACGAGCAGTGTCCTCAGATCCTTGCGAGCCACCACCAAGTCGATCAAACCGGCATCCAGCAGAGTTTCCGCACGGTGCGAATCGGCAGGCGGTGCAATCCCAGTGGTTTGTTTAATCACGCGCGGACCGACAAAGCCAATTTGGGCCCCAGGTTCAGCAACGATGATGTCGCCAAGCGAGGCAAAGCTGGCTGTGACGCCGCCAAATGTCGGATCGCATAGAATCGAAACAAATGCAAGCCCCTCGCTATTGTGCCGTGAAGCCGCTGCGGCAACTTTGGCCATCTGCATCAGCGAGAGCATTCCTTCTTGGACGCGAGCGCCCCCGCTCGCGGTGACACTCACGAGCGGGATTCGATGCTTGGTCGCCTTCTCAAAGGCATTTGCGATCTTCTCGCCGACCACCGATCCCATCGTTCCGCCCAGAAAGTGGAAGTCGAAGACCACTAGAACAACACGTTCGCCTCCGATCCGACAGAGGCCAGTCGTCACGGCCTCTCGCATCCCTGTTTCTTTCCGCGCTTCCCGAAGTCGCTCCCTATACGACCTGAGATCCATGAAATGCAAAGGGTCTACGGACACCAATTCCCGGTCGAGTTCACGAAACGTTCCCTGATCCGCCAACATGGCAATGCGGCCTCGAGCGGACATCGTGAGGTGATGACCGCACACAGCGCACACGTAGGGCAGCTCTTTGAGTAATGAACTGTTGTCCGGGGCGCCACAACCGGGGCACTTGCTTACGGTAGGAGCTGAAGCCTCGTCTTGGGGCATTTGGCCCTTCTGCATTTGAATGTTCTTAATTTGCGTCCACTTCCGTCATGACGGTAAGACAAACAACCGATGAATCCTTAAGGTTGCGCGGATCCGTAGTATCGATGAAATTGGAGTCTGAACTGAGGATACGATCGTTTCTCTGAAGTCGGACGAATGAATGCGTGAGCATGCACCTAAGCATTCGGGAATGTTGCCTTCGACAGTTCGATGCAAACCACTCTGTTCCCCACAATGCGATCCAGATGACCCTCCACGGGACCGGTCTACATGGCTCCGACCGGTTCCTAACTCGATCGGCAACCGCTGTACTGACGCCTCTCCTTCATGCAGGCGCTTGAAAAGAAGCTGTCGTCACCGTTGCTGCTTAGTTAGAAGATCAGCTTCAACCCGAACTGAATCTCTCTTGCCGTTGTCGATTCCGACGTGATGCGCCCATAGGTGGCGACGGGGGCGCCCGTAGCGCTGAAGAGGTCCGTTGAGGAGGGCGGCAAGAAATTTTGACGGTTCGCGAGGTTGAATGCCTCCACACGAAACTGAACATTGAGCCTCTCCGAGACGTAGGTGTTCTTGAACGCGGAAAAATCGAGATTGACGAGGCCTGGCCCAACTAGTGAGTTGCGGCCGGCAGTGCCCCGCAGATTGACGCAAGTCGGGAACGTTTCCACGATCGTTCCCGTCAATTTGGGGTCGCAGTTCGCCGTCCAGAAAGCCATATTGGGCGCGGTTGGAAGTGTGTAGCAAGAGACGTTAACATAGTGCTCAGTATCTTGAGGATTGACACGGGAACAGCCAGGGACCTCATCTACGAAGCCATTGTTGGTGCTGCCGAAGTCCCCCGTCACGTTCCCCGATGTTCCCCAAGTCGGCGTAAATGGTGCGCCGTCATTGGCTCTAAAGATGCCGCTCAACTGCCAACCTTTTGCGACGAGCTTGACAAAGCGCTCCGCTGATTGGGGTCCAGGGATGATCCATACTCCATTGATCCACAATGTGCGTCCAACATTGAAATCGGACGGGCCGTAGTCGAGATTCTGTTCGAGAGTCGGTAAGGGTGCGTGGTTGATGTCAAACAAGTCGGGGCCCCCAATGGAGTTCGTGAAACCGTTGCCCTCCGCAACGGACGACGTGTCGTCGAGACTCTTGGACCAAGTAAAAGCGCCCTGTATATAGAAACCGTGAGCCATGCGCTTTTGAATTTGGGTCACCAAACCATTGTAGTCAGATTTTCCAGCCCAATACGTAGCCTTGATGTCGCCGAAATTGGTGTTGATCCTCTGGTTTTTTGTGTCAATGCCGACGGTGCCAAACGGACTAGGCCAGAGCCAGCCTGCTGACGTAAGCGTGGGTTCCACAATATCGTCCTCGGTGGTTTTCGTAACCATGTGAATTCCGCGAGTGCCCACATATCCGGCACTCACCGACACGCTCTTAGTTAGCTGGTGTTGGAGATCGAGGTTCCACTCCTCCACATAGTTTCGCTTCGGGTCGTCCTGGAACTGCGTGCCGCGAAAGCTCGTCGTAACACCAGCCAGCTGAGCATAGCCTACGGTAGGAAACAGGCCGGGAGTCGTGCCGTTAAACGAGGCGGCTCCCACTTCGAAGAAGGGTTGAGCCTGTGCGCCCTGGGATGTGATCTCATAATATAGAGGCAAGATATCGAACATACCGAAGCCGCCGCGGACCGATGATTTGCCGTCATGGAAGGGATCCCAGGCAAAACCCAGCCGGGGCTCAAAGTTCCGATATGTAGGATTCTTCCAAAAGGGATTGCCGAGCGTTGGCGCAGATTGATACAAAAGTGGGAGGTTCGAGACTTCGCCGCTGGTCTCAAACGGCACAGTTGACATCTCGTAGCGGAGGCCCAGGTTAAGCGTTAGGCTGGGACGAAAGCGAAAATCGTCCTGAATGTAGGTACCGACGATGCTTTGATGGATACGGCGCGGCTTCAGCGTGCCTGGTATCTGGGACGAAAGCGATGTCGGCTCGTCTAGGAGAAACTGATTGAGACTGCTGAACGCCCAAGTACCGCCCGTCTGGGTGCTGTTAGTGTAGTTTTGCTGGTCGTGCTCGAAAGCGAAACCGAACTTGAGGGAATGCTTACTCTTGGTCAGGAAAAAATCGTCATAGACTTGGAATGTATTAAAAAAGTTATAGCTCGAGGCCTGAGCGTCATGCCCTCCTGGATTTGATGTGAACCCCCCCGAAATGGTTAAAACAGCCATGCCCACGGGTGCACCCACCGTACTAATGGAAGTGTTATTATCTATAGGGTTAATTGCTCCCAGACTTTGGCCGATGGGAGCCGCGAACCGGGTAAAGGCGAAGCGGGCAGTGTTCAGCAGGGCAGAGCTGAAAACATGCGTCTCCGCGACGCTCGCCAGTAGGCGCTGCGTGAGGTTCCCCAGGGTTTGAAAGTCAAAGCCATCCGCGTATGCTGCGCTGGCGTGATCATACTGAAAGGTACCGGCAATGCTGTCTTTTAGCGAGAACGTTCTGTCCACACGGGCATCAAGGAAATTCTCACTGGTGACATCGGGTAACACCAAAGTGCATGTCGCCTCGTTGGGGGACCCCGCGACGAGCGTCGTGCAGGTGGGGAATAGTGTAAGGGCTATCGCGATCTCAGGGTTCACTGTGACATGGCAGCCTGTTGTCGGCACGCAACCATTTCCGGTTGCGAGAGTCCCCAGACGCGCGTTGGGCGAGGGAACGATAACCGGCGTACTTGTATTCAGGTACTGGCGCAAGCCCTCGTAAGATACGAAGAAAAATGTCTTACCCTTCTGAATTGGGCCTCCGAGCGAACCACCGAATTGATTGCGTCGAAAGGGAGGAATCCGCGGTCCATCGAAGAAGGTTCGCGCATCGAGAGCACTATTGCGCAGGAATTCAAACGCCGTTCCGTGAAACTGATTCGTTCCAGCAGTCGTTACGGCGTTGACCACGCCACCGGCCTCCCTGCCGTATTCCGCAGATTGGTTGTCGGTGATCACGGAATATTCCTGGATAGCGTCAACCCCCAGGTTTCCACCATTCGCCTGGCTGCCCGGGCCAGCGTTGAACTGGTCGTTGATGCTGACACCGTCGATACGATAGCTATTTTGCTGTGGCCGGCCACCGTTGATCGAGTACTGCACTCCACAACCGCGGTTACAAGACCCACCCGCCCCCTGCCCGGCCTCGACATCCGATGCGGTCGTCGTGATTACGGACACACCGCGTTGGAGTTCGGTGAGATCCGTCCAGCTTCGGCCGTTTAAGGGCAGATCCACAATAATCGTGGGGCTCACAACGGCACTGATCTCCGAGGAAGTGGTTTCCACCGATGGCGCTTCACCAGTTACCTCGACCTTCTGAGCAACTTGGCCGACAGTCATCGTCAGATTCAGCTCTCGACTCTCGCCGACGGTCAGGGTGAAACCGCTTCGTATCTCGGTCGAGAATCCAGAAGCCGTCACTGTGACTGTATAGGTTCCGGGTGCCAGGTTCGGTACCGTATAGAAACCAGCGGAATCGGAAACAACCTCGCGGACGACTCCGGTCGCGAGGTCCTGGCAGGAAATCTTCGCGCCCGCGATTGTCGCGCCGGACGTATCCGACACAGTGCCCGTCAAAGTCGCGCCCACCACTTGCGCGCTAAGCGGAACTGGCGCCCACAGACTTAGACCCAGCGCCAAAAACGCCACTAAAGTGATGCGAACCTGAAATGATCTTCCACCCATAGTCCATCTCCCTAGGTTGTCTTCAAATGCGTTTTTTGTTTCGACGCCATCCGACAACCAACGCCCACCCATTCGGTCATGTTCGCAATACGAACTCTTGTTCGAATTACATCCACAATGCGGCGAATGCTAATCCTTACAGCTGAGGCTGTCAAGGATAAAGAGCTCCGAGCACACGATATTGGAGTGCCAGAACGAGAAGTGGAACAGATGTTCAGGTCAAAGCCCGAAGGATAGTTCCGGGCTTGGATCATAGGATTTTACAAGCCTCCTGATCGCGTCCAGAGGAGAATGAAAGTGACGCAAGAAGAGCAAATCATCGCACTACAAAAAGATTTTAACGAGCGGATGTCTCAACTGGAACAACGTAACGTGGATCATGCAAACAGACTAAGTGAGTGAGTCGGGCAACGCAGAAGTCCGGCCTCGTCCCCTCACCAGCGAACACGCCCGACCCTATCCCAAGATCGGCATTTGGAAGTCGGCGCCTTTGCGGATTCCGGTAGGCCACCGCGCAGTAATGGTCTTCAAATGAGTGTAAAAGCGAACGCCCTCGGGTCCGTGCACGTAGTGGTCCCCAAACAGTGATCGTTTCCAACCTCCAAAAGAATGAAAAGCCATCGGCACAGGAATGGGCACATTAACGCCAACCATGCCTGCTTTCACTCCGACAATGAAAGAACGAGCGGCGTCCCCGTCCCGCGTAAAGATGGCCGTGCCGTTACCATACTCGTGCTTGTTCACCAAATCGAGCGCGGCATCGAAATCCTTCACCCTTACCAGCGACAACACTGGACCGAAGATCTCCTCCTTGTAGATCCGCATGGAAGGTTTCACGCGATCAAAGAGACTCGCTCCCAGGAAAAATCCTTCCGACTCCAATGGCGCATGCCGGCCGTCCACCACAAGGTCGGCCCCTTCTTCAACTCCGAGGTCAATATAAGAGCGAACTTTTTTGAGATGCTCTGCGGTCACGAGGGGCCCCATTTCCGCTCCAGGTTCTTCCCCGGGGGCGACCTTCAACGTGCTAATTTTTAACCTGAGCCGCTCGACCAGCGCATCGGCAAGCTTGTCCCCAACAGCAACCGCAACCGATATGGCCATGCAACGTTCACCGGCAGAGCCATAGGCCGCGCCAAGCAAGGCGTCAACAGTCTGATCGAGGTCCGCATCGGGCAAGATCACCATGTGATTCTTGGCACCGCCAAGCGCTTGGACGCGTTTGCCGGTCGCGGTTCCGCGCGTGTAGATGTAGGAAGCGATGGGAGTGGAGCCGACGAAACTGATTGCCTCAATTCCTGGGTTGTCGAGCAACGCATCAACGGCCTCCTTGTCCCCGTTGACGACGTTGAAGACGCCATCGGGCAGGCCAGCTTCCTGAAGCAGACGCGCCATCTCAATGCCAAGCGAGGGATCCTTTTCGCTGGGTTTCAAGATAAAGGAATTGCCGCACGCCAACGCGACGGGGAACATCCACAATGGAACCATAGCTGGGAAATTGAACGGCGTTATGCCCGCAACCACTCCCAGCGGCTGGCGGATTGAATAACTATCAACATCCGCCCCCACCTGTTCGGTGTACTCCCCTTTGAGCAACTGCGGGATGCCGGTGGCGAACTCGACCACTTCCAAGCCTCGTTGAACTTCCCCCTTGGCATCGGACAGGACCTTGCCGTGCTCCGCGGTGATAATGGAGGCGAGGCGGGTTTGGTTTTGCTCCAGGAGTTCCCGAAAGCGATTCAATATCCGTGCGCGCCGCAAGGGCGGCAAAGCGGCCCACTTGGGAAACGCAGCGGATGCCGTTTCCACAGCCCGATCGACCTCCGCCTTACTTGCAAATGCAACCCGGTAGACCGATTTTCCGAGCGCCGGATTGTAGACATTGCCAAACCTGCCGGAAGTACCTTGCACCGCCTGGCCACCAATGAAGTGCGGTATGACTTGAGTTGCAGAAAGTGTTTCCTTAGCTTCCATTGCGGGAATCGTGGGAATAGACATAGAAATTTCTCCTCTTGAGAATTTCACCTCGGTTTTACGCCCAAACTTCTCTGTATAACTCTTCGATCTCGGCAGCGATGGGCACACGAGGATTGTTCCGTGGTGAGCCAGACGCCAGAGCCTGTGCAGCCATCGTCGGGATCGCTTCGAAGAACCGCTTCTCGGCAATGCCGTATTTCCTGGGAGAAGGCACCCGCAATTCCGCATTTCTCTCGAATATAGCCTTGACCAATTTGGCAATCGCTTGGTTGTCGGAATCGGATGGAGCCGTGATGCCCAAGGCGCGTGCACAGTCGGCATAGCGACCAACCGCCGAATCGACCGAGTATGCGGTCACTGCGGGAAGCAGCATTGCGTTGGATAGCCCATGCGCGACGTGAAAAAAAGCTCCAATGGGCCGGCTCATTCCGTGCACCAAGGCCACACTGGAATTCGAGAATGCAATACCGGCCAGGGTTGCGGCTTGCATCATCGCTTCCCGCGCCTCGCGGTTACGGGGCTCGTGGTACGCCTTAGGCAACTCCGTCCAGATTGTCTTCATAGCTGCCAGCGCGATCGTATCGGTGAAGGTATAGCGGGTGACTTCCGAGCTAGTTTCGGACTCTACTATATTCCTGAAGCAGTTACAACGAACGCCAGTTGAATCCTTCGTACCCGTTTTGATCCGTTCTGAACGAAAAACTACTACGAATTTACTACGACGAATCGTTTCGCCCTCCAACGCGTCCGCATAAATCTGACTCAGCTTGCTGAGTCCAAAACGAAATCGACATCGATTCCGATTCGGACACTCTTTGCCGAGCATCGTTCACAGGTATGCAAAGGTCTTGTACGAATACCGGCGCGATGCCATCAAGAAGCTGGAAGAACACCGGCAATCGCAGAAATCAATCTCGGGCGAGCCGAGCACCACGGTCACCGTTCAGTAAGGGTCATGCGGGAGGAAAAGGGCACTTGTCCGGTTAGCGCGTTTATCGGGACTTAGCCCGCGTTGGTGACGGCCGACCAACAGCAGGGCCAATCCAAGTCGCGATGACCACTATGAAGCGCTACGCAAAAGCTCCGAAGGCTGGCACGACGGAAAGCACGACTTAATGGGGATTCCTGTGATCTGGCAATGCTGATCGTCGTGAGCGTGACCATCCCAGCGGGCGACTGCGTGCGTGCCCAATGCACTCACCGCACGGACGAGCGCTAGAGCCAGGAGGCGTAATGTTATTCGTCGCGGCATATCAAACCTGCAGGACGTCGCCCTCGCGCGCGACCAATTCGTAAAGCACAGGATTCACGAAGAAACCGAGCAGTAGCCGGGAGATCAAACCTGCGACGATGACTATAGCAAACGGCTTCTGCGAATCGGAGCCGACGCCGGTCGAGAGCGCGGCGGGCAGCAGCCCGAGGCAAGCGACGAGCGCCGTCATCATGATCGGCCGCAGCCGCAGGAGAGACGCTTCGACCGTGGCGGTGCGTATGTCCATCCCTTCCTGCCGCAGCTTGTTGATGAACGAAACGAGGATTACGGCCGTCTCGACGGAAACGCCCATTAGGGTCAGCAAGCCCAGAAGGGAGGAGACGCTGAACGGCGTACCGGTGAGCTTGAGTGCGATCAGCGCGCCGACCGGCTCCGTCATGATGACGCCCAGAGCGATCGTGATCGGGAATTTGAAATTGTCGTAAAGCGCAAATAGGATCAGAAAGATCAGCAGCACGGCAAGCGGCCCGATGATCTCCATCTGGTGTTTCGCTTCGAGGAGTTCGCTGTACTCGCCTCCCCACGACAGCTGGTAGCCCTCCGGCAGCGACTTCTGAATATCGGCGATGGCGCGCTGGCCATCCGTCACGGCTCCCTGCAGGTCGCGTCCCTCGATGCTGTACTGCACGCCGATGTACCGGGAATTATTTTCGCGATAGATGAACGACGCACCACTCTCCTCGCGGATGTCCGCGAGCTGGCTCAACGGAATCTGCTGGCCCGCAGGTGTGCCGACGAGCAAGTTGCCGATCTGCTGAGCGTTCTCGCGGAACTCCGGTTTCATGCGCACGACCAGGTCGAACAACTTTTCGCCCTGAATCACTTGCGTGGCCGCTTGGCCGCCCACCGCCGCCTGCACTACGGCCTCGACGTCCGCGACGTTAATCCCGTAACGAGCGATCTTGTCGCGGTCGGTTGCGATCAGGAGGCTCGGCTGGCCAAGCTCTCGGACTACGGTCAGCTCGGTGAAGCCGGGCACCTGCGACAGGCGCCGCTTGATCTCGAGCGCCCTGTTCTGGAGGACGTTCAGGTCCGGGCCGTAGACTTTAACCGCGAGCGCGCTCTTGAGGCCCGTCAGCGCTTCGTCCACGGCGTCTTCAGCCGGCTGCGTGTAGTTGAAAATCACGCCGGGGAAGGCCTGAAGCTGTTTCTGGAGGTCCTCGGTGAGTTCAGCTTTGTTGTGAATCGAGACTTTCTTCCATGACGAATCGCCATAAGGCTTGAGGCCAACGTAGAACTCGTCGTTGAAAAAGCCAGTCGGATCGGTGCCGTCGTCGGGGCGCCCGAGCTCGGAGCCCACATCGGTGACCATCGGATATTTCATCAGGATATTACGGACCTGCGGGCTGAACTTGGCTGCTTCTTCGTATGAAATCGTGTACGGCAGCGTCGCGCGGACCCACAGCGCGCCCTCGTCCAGGTGCGGCATGAATTCGCCGCCGATGAACGGGATGAGCAGCAGCGTCGCGCAGAAAATAAGGCTGGCCACGAGCAAGGTGAGCTTGGGGCGGTCAAGACACCACGTGACCTGGTGGGCGTACTTCTCGCGTATCCACTCAAAGGGCTTGTTCACGCGCTCGTGGACGCCCTTGCGGAACCAATAGGAGCAGAGGACTGGCACGAGTGTGAGCGTCAGCAGCAGCGCGCCGACGAGCGCGATCGACATCGTATCCGCCATCGGCTGGAAGAGCTTTCCCGATGGCCCTGTGAGAGCGTAGATCGGAATGTAACCGGCGATGATGACCGCGACGGAATAAAAGATCGGGCGGTCCACGTCCCTGGCCGCCGCGAGGAGGACCTCGTGCAGGTCGTACCCCGTGCCTTCGTGCAGGCCCAGCTCGCGGAAAATATTCTCGACCATCACGAGCGTGCCGTCGATGACGATCCCGAAGTCGATTGCCCCGATCGAAAGCAGGTTGGCCGCGACGCCGCGCGCGTGCAGAAAAATAAACGAGAAGAGCAGCGCGAGCGGAATCGTCAGCGCCACGATCGCCGCGGCGCGGAAACTCACCAGAAAGAAGATGAGCACGATGAGGACAAGCACCATCCCGCGCAGCAGATTGTTTTCGACCGTGTCGGTCGTCAGCCGCACCAGATCGCTGCGGTCGTAGTAGGGTCGCACTTTGACGTCGGGCGGCAGAATGTTTTCGTTCAGCTCCTTGGTCTTTTGCTCGACGCCCTTGAGCACGGTTTGCGTCTGCTGGCCGCGGAGCAGCAGGATCACGCCTTCGACAGAGTCATCATTCTTGTTGAAGCCAAACTCGCCGAGGCGCGGAGCGTTTCCGATGGTCACGTCGCCGATGTCGCGGACGCGAACCGGCACCCCGTTCTGCGCGCCGACGATCACGTTTCCGATGTCCGCCGTGTCCCGCAGCAGACCGATCCCACGCACGTAGTAGAACTGGCCGCCCTGCGAGTAGAACCCGCCTCCGGCGTTGGCGTTGTTCACGGAAAGCTGCTGGAGCACCTGCGGAACGGTAATGTGATAACCGTAAAGCCGTGCCGGATCGAGCAGCACCTGGTATTGCATCACCGTGCCGCCGAAGCCGGAATCGTCCGCGACGCCGGGGACTTGCTTATATTGGCGCTCGATAACCCAGTCTTCGTAGGTCTTGAGTTCTTGCGGTGAACGGTCCGGGCTTTCGAGCACGTAGCGATAGACGAGGCCGGAAGGGCTCGAGAGCGGCGCGAGCGAGGGCGTCACTCCGGAGGGATATGTGACCTCGCTCAGGCGCTGGAAAACCACCTGGCGCGCGAAATAGTCGTCGGTGCTTTCCTGAAACGTCAGGATGACGTCCGAGAGCCCGTAAAGCGAAATCGACCGCTGCACGGACATTTTCGGCACGCCATTCATTTCGACTTCCGTGGGCAGCGTGACGAGCCGCTCGATTTCCTCGGCCGCGTGGCCCGGCCACTGCGTTATGATCTCCACCATCGGCGGCGAAAGATCGGGATACGCATCCACGGGCATGTGCTCGAAGGAAACCGCTCCGCCGATGGCAATAAACGCCGTCACCATCAGAACCAGGAAACGCTGCCGCAGCGCGAATTGGACAATGCGATGAATCATTTCGTCACGACATAACCCTAGTGCTGGAGCGAATTGGCGAATTGCAAGAACAAGCTGCCGTCGCCCACGACTTTTTCTCCCACGGATAGCCCTCTCAGAATCTGCGTGTCCCCGTTCTGGCTTGCGCCGATCTCGATGGCTCGCCGTCCAAACTGGTTCGGCCCGGTGGCCACGTAGACGAACGGCTGGTTTTCGTCGTCGCGCAGAACGGCGGCATCCGGCACGGCAATTGCGTTCGCAATCGAGCTGGCCGTTACCGTCGCTGTGCAGTACATGTCCCTCTTCAGCTTCTCGCCCGGGTTATCGACCACTATGCGAGCCTGCAACGTACGCGTATTTGGGTCGAGCGCGGCCGAGATGTAAGAAATCTTTCCGTGGAAGCTGTCGGGATAAGCGTCCGTTTGCACGACCACGTCGTCGCCCGTCTTCACGTACGCAAGATCGGCCTGATAGACGTTCGCGAGCACCCACACGGTGCTCATGTCCGAAATCGTGAACGCCTGCGTCTGGCCCGCCTGCATCACCTGGCCGGGCGACACCAGCCTCTCGACCACTTGGCCGCCGATCGGCGCAATCACCGGGATTTCAGCGGAAACCGGCGCCTTCACGAGGTCTTCCGGATTCTTGATCCCAAGAATCTTCAGTCCCTGCTCGGCGGCGTTCAGATCCGCCTGCGCCTGATTGTGGTCCGATTCCGCCTGAAGCAGGTCGCGCTCGGCGATCGCGTTGTGCTCGTAGAGGTCTTTTGCGCGGTCGTAGTTTTTGTCCGCGACGCGAAAGGTGTCGCGCGCCTTCAGATACGTATCGAGCAACTGCGAGTAATCCGGGCTGGTCACTTCCAGCATGGGCTCGCCCTGGCGGACGTGCTGTCCGGGGACGACGAGAATCCGGCTCACGGGCCCGCCGACCTGCGTGATGACCGGCGTCGTCTTGAACGCGTTGTAGGCGACCGCGCCGGTGAGCCGCAGCGTGCGCGCGAGTTTAGCCGGCCGGATCGTGACGACCTGCACATGCGACATCTGGTCCTCGGGAATCGTGAAGAGTTCCGGCGTCGCGGACTTCGATTCCTGCGCGGAAAACGACGTCATCTGGCTCGCGCGTTCGCTGCGATCCGAGCTGCATCCGGCGAGAGCCCATCCGAATGCGAGCGCAACAGCGATCGCTGGCGCGCAGGGGCCGATGGTGATTCGTGAAGTTCTCATGGCAGGTTCCTCGTTCCGACTGCTTCGCGGAGCTGCTCGAGCGCGACTACGTACGACGCGAGTGATTGGCGGTACGCGAGCTGCGTGGCGCGGTAACTCCGTTCGGCGTCCAGGAAATCGAGCAGGCTCGCCGCCCCGCGCTTATAGGCGTATTCGCTGATGTCGCGGTCCTGCTGCGCCTCGTCGAGATAGCCCGAGCGATAGAGCTGGATGATCTTGTCGTTTGACCGCAAGCCTTCGTACGCGTCACGCACGTCCGTCAGGGCCTGGCCGCTGGCTGCCTGCTCCTGTTCCTGCGCCTGCGTGATGGCAACATGCGTGCGCGCGATTTCGCCCTGGTTGCGGTCAAAGATCGGTAACTGAATCTGGCCGAAGAGCGAAGCGGTGTTCAAGTCGGCGATGTGGGTGTAGTTGATTTGCGCGGTCACGTCACGCTTGCCGTTCGCTCTCGCGAGTTCGTATTGGCTGTTCGCAGCGGTCACGCCCTGCTGCGCCGCGCGCAGATCGGGGCGCGTGGAGAGAGCCTTTGCCTGGAGATCTTCGAGATTTGCTTGGACCGGCTGGTAATCGAGCGTCCCGGCCACATCGTAGTCGGCGGACACGGACTCGTAACCGAGCAATTGTCGCAGGTCGGAGAGGGCCTGGAGCTTCGCGAGTTCCGCCTGCGAGGCGTCGCTTTGGAACTGAAGCAGCTGGAGCTTGATCTTGAGCAAGTCGTCCAAACCGATGTCGCCGGCGCGATAACGCTCCTGGCTGATATCGACCGTGTTCTGAAAACTCTTCAAGTCTTGCTGGGCGAGATCGAGCGCGGACTCGGCGAGTTGGACGTTCGTGAACTCCGAAGCGACTTGGAAGGTCAAGGTGCGCTCGTTATCCACCACTTGCGAGCGCGTAACCGCGGTCTGGTCCTTGGCAGCCTCGAGCCGGTGCTGGCGCTTCTTGCCGCGCTCGAACAGATAGCTGACGCCGAGATCGAACTGCGCCGAATTGTCGAGATAGTTCGAATCGAACTGATTCGCATTGAAGATCGGAAGGAATTGCGCGTCGCCGAGCAGAACTGGATTGGGGCGCAGGTTCGCCGTGATTTCCTGGTCCTGGTTTTGCTCGATCGTTGTGCGAGCGGCCAGCAAGGCGTGGTTGTGCGCAAGCGCCATCTGGATGGCGTTGTCGAGCGTGATCCTCACCGGGCCCCGCACTGGTGACGAGGCCTGCGCACTTGCGGGTGGCCCGCCAACGGCCCCCGCCAAAGACACTGCGAGTGTCAGAATTGCAAACGGCAAATGTCGTATACGCATAGGTTTTCAACCCTCACGGATCAAAACGGACGTGGATCGGTGCGCCGCGAATTTGTAGCGGCGCGGGACAAGCGGGGTTTACGCGATGGGAGGCGCCCGGGCAGGAACGCGCGGGACGATGGGGCTCGGCGCAAGGCCGGTGTCTTGAGGCTGGTCTGTGGGTCCTACAAGGGCCAGCGCAGGCGTACGATCGATCGCAAGCGGCCGCTCAATCGGTTGGTGATTCAGATGGCAGATCGGGCAGGTCGCGTCGGAGCCGGCGTGATGGTGCCAGACGCTTCCGAGCGTCATGGCAACCAGCAGCAGCGCCAGCAGCGCTACCTTGACCACTACGCATCGAGTTGGCTTCGCTCCGCGCATCCCTCTGGGAACCGACAAAAGCCTAATTTACAACCATATAGCAGATGTCCCGGCAGTCCAATGGATTGCGCTCAGTGGGGTAACGGCAAGAGTACAGAGCTGACCTGACCGGACCGAGATTTCACTTGTCCAGTTTGCGTGTTAATCGGGAGCCGGAACCCCGCGATCTCGCTGGGGCCTACTTTGGTGGCATGTACTCGTTGTGACGAGGGCACGGGAAGCGTATGATGCGCGCGAGCAAAGAGGTCCAAATCGGAAATTCCGGTTCAGATTAAAGAGGCCCAAGTGTCGCTATCATTTAACAACATTGCACGCGGACCAGTCGTGATCGGCCTGATGCTGCTGATCGTTGCCCCGATTGCCTCGGCGCAAACACCGTGGGCGACGCTGGATGCGCCCCCATCGGGTATCGCGCCTCCCGGAGATGTTCTTCGCCCCGGTCACCTTGGCCGGCAGATCGCAGAAGTCGAATCGATAATGCATTTCTATCACGACCTTATCGGACTCGAACTTCGCGGCACCCGCGACCAACCCCGTCCATTTGGCAGGAATCGCGGGTTGCAGGAAGTTGCGGAGCTCGCCCAAGGTGTGCCGAACCCCTACGACCAAGTCAGTCGCGTCGCACTTCTTCCGATTCCCGGGACCGCCACAGCGCCGGGTGCTCCTGAAATGACCATTGAGGCAATCGAAATCAAGGGAATCGCGTTTCACCAGTTCAATCCGCCTTTGACCGATCCGGGCGCCTCCTACTTGAAGCTCATCGTCACTGACCTTGATAAAACCCTCGCCCTTCTGAAAGACGAGCGTTTTCCTGTCATCACCGTCGGCGGAAGCCCTGTCGAGCTTTCCGGCTGGCCGAGTATGACGGGCAAAATCCGTGCGGTCTTCGTGCGCGACCCCGATGGATACCCGGTCGAATTAATCGAGCAGACACCCGCGCCTGCCACAACCGCCGACCCTAGCAGCAAGGTACTCGGTGCACGTGTCGCCGTGGTGGTGGACAATCTCGAAAAGACATGCCGCCTGTACCAGAGCCTGGTAGGCCCCGATTTCAAGTTCTGGCTGAATCCCGCGTTAATGGGCGACAAGACCTACGAGAACCTGACCAACACGCGCGGTCAGTTCCGGTTGGCTGAGGCGATGGTTCCCGGCTCTCCGGTAGTCATGGAGCTCATCGAATACAAGAATCACAACAAGCACTTTCAGCGGGGACACTTTCAGGATCCCGGTGCCGCGCATTTCTTGTTTATGGCGAGAGACGACGATGTGATTATCGACCGGCTCAAGGAAGCCAACTTGCACACGACGAGCCCGTCAAACGCGCCGGTTTTCATCGCTCCGACGACGCGCATGTTCTTCGTGTCCGATCCGCAAGGATTCTGGCTGGAGTTCATGGACCACGACGTAAAGAAGGACCCGACGGTCAAATAGTGTAGCCGGACAAGTACTTTCGGGCTTCCTGAACGGGGCTATAGGCTCAGCCCAGTCGGAAGCGTGCCTATCTGGACAGTCAAAACGGAAATCCTAGATGAGAAGTTTAGCCCTTCTGTAACGAACATTCCGGGCGAGGGAAGCGGTCATGAAAGCATTTTTCTGTTCTAGAGCGCTATGGATCGCTGGAGGAATCCTTTTGCTGGCTGCACGTCCCGCGCCCGCACAAGGGCCAGAGATCATCCCAAAACCGCCCGGCGAGATTCTCTATGAGAGAAATTGCGCATCTTGCCACACGAATCCGGGCAAACAGAGCCGCGCACCCGAGTTGAAAGTGTTGGTGGAGTTCACCCCCGAAGCCCTGTACACCCAGATGACCTCGGGAACGATGGCCGTTCCGGCGCAAAAGCTGACGGACGAGGAGAAACGCTTCGTCGCCGAGTACCTAGGCGGTCGGCCGCTCGATCTCACGCGCTCCGGCAGCGCCGACACGATGCCCAACCGCTGCGCGAGCAATCCTCCGCTCGGAGATCCAGCTGCCAGCGCTTCCTGGAACGGCTGGAGCGCGGACCGTGCCAACACACGCTTCGCCAGTGTCGAGATTGCCGGGCTGACGGTGGACCAAGTTCCGCGACTGGAGCTGAAATGGGCTTTCGGATTTCCCGGCGGGACGACCGCGTACGGCCAGCCTACCGTAGTATCCGGACGAATTTTTATCGGGAGCGATAATGGCTATTTTTATTCGCTCAATGCGGCGAGCGGCTGTGTCTACTGGTCCTTTCAGGCGAAGGTCGGAGTGCGAACCGCGCCTGTGGTGGGGCCGGTTCAAGGCCCTGGGCTGTCAAAATACGCCGTCTACTTCGGCGATATGCGCGCCAACGTATACGCCCTCGATGCCTTGAGCGGGAAGCTGCTCTGGACGGCACGAGCGGACGACCATTTGACGGCGCGCATCAGCGGCGCGCCTGCGCTTTACGGCGGCCGCCTCTACGTGCCGGCATCGTCCGGGGAGGAAGCGGTCTCGGCGAGTCCGTCATACTCGTGTTGCACTTTCCGGGGAAGTATCGTCGCTTTCGACGCCGACTCAGGACGGCAGCTGTGGAAAACATATACCATCTCCGAAGATCTGAAGCCGACAAAGAAAAATTCAAGTGGCGTGCAGTTATGGGGACCCGCTGGTGGCGCGGTGTGGAACTCGCCGACGATCGACGCGCAGCGAGATGCCCTCTACATCGGAACTGGCGATGCCTACACGGAACCGGCGCCGGCAACTACGGATGCCGTCGAAGCGCTCGACCTGAAGACGGGAAAGGTCCTATGGTCGTTCCAAACCCTGGCTAACGACGCATGGATCCTCGATTGCCCGTCAGTCACGCCGACCGGAAACTGTCCGAAGAACCTGGGCCCCGATCACGATGTCGGAGCTTCGCCCATTCTGCTGAAAACGGCCAACCGCCGGATATTGCTGGCCACACCAAAGAGCGGAACCGTATTTGCGCTCGACCCGGATCGCCGCGGCTCTCTCATCTGGAAGCTCAGTTTGACGGATAAGACTGCTGCTACGAACGGACTGATCGCCCTTGGAGGAGCAGCGGATTCCCGCAATCTATATCTTGCACTTGAGGACGGCACCTTCGTTGCCGTCGATCTTTCGCGGGGCAAGAGGGCGTGGACCACTCGTCTCGAATCGCTCGACGAGCTCGGCCCTCCGAACGCAGGCGGCGAGCCCCGGACGAAGACAGGCCTGCGCTTCGGACAATCTGCCGCCGTGACCGGCATTCCAGGCGCCGTTTTGACGGGCGGCTGGGACGGTATTCTGAGGGCTCTTTCGACCGCCGACGGAAAATTGCTGTGGCAATTCAATACGGCGCAGGAGTTCAAGACGGTCAATGACGTTCCGGCACGGGGCGGCTCGATGGGAGGACCCGGCCCCACGGTCGCCAACGGGATGCTCTACGTTCCATCGGGATACGCAATGTTCGGCGGTGGGCTGCCTGGCAATGTGTTATTGGCGTTCGCGGTGGAATCGCCGCCGGAAGGGGGCCGCAAGTGAGGGTACGCCTGTGGTGGCTGTGCTTTGGATTCTGTATGGCTGCGGTCTTTGTCTCGCGCGCTATCGCGCAGAATCAGCCGGAGCAAGCGACCGAGCAGCCGGAAACGCAGTCGCATCGATTGGGCACCGAGTTCGGCTACAGCATTTATGAGCAAACGTGTACCTCCTGCCACGGCAATCCTGCTTCGGGCACTCACGCTCCAGACCCCGCCGCGCTGAGGCAAATGACGCCGGAGGCGATCTACGACGCGCTGACCACCGGCTCAATGGCCGCTGTGATCGGAAAGAGGCTGACCGACGAACAGAAGCGCCGCGTAGCCGAATCTTTGAGCGGCCGTCCCCTCGGAAGCACCGCCCTTGGCGATGCGATGAAAATGCCGAACCATTGCGCCGGAAGCCCGCCGTTAAACGATCCTCTGGCTGGACCGGCATGGAATGGCTGGGGCGTCGATCTGGAGAACACGCGCTATCAAACGGCGAAGGCCGCCGGCTTGACTACCGACCAAGTGCCTCACCTGAAGCCGAAATGGGCGTTCGGTTTTCCCGGTAGTGTCTCCGCCTATGGCCAGCCGACCATTGTGGCGGGGCGCGTCTTCGTTGCCAGTGACAATGGCTATGTGTACTCGCTCGACGCTAATACTGGCTGCGTTTACTGGTCCTTTCAGGCAAAGGCGGCCGTGCGCAACGCGATCGCCATCGCGCCCATCAAGGGACAAGGCTCGTCGAAATATGCGGCGTACTTTGGCGATTTGAAGGCCAACGTGTACGCAGTCGATGCCACGAATGGATATTTGCTCTGGGTGCGCCGAGTGGAGGACCACATGGCGTCGCGTATCACCGCTTCCCCGGCGGTATATGACGGCCGCCTATTTGTTCCCGTCTCCGCGTGGGAGGGCTTTTCCGCCTCGAGCGAGGACTACCCTTGCTGTACGTTTCGCGGCAGCGTGCTGGCCCTCGACGCAAATACTGGGCGGCAAATCTGGAAGCGCTACATGATTCCGGAAGCGCCGAAACCCGTGAGAAAGAATTCGAAGGGTACGCAACTGTGGGCCCCGGCAGGCGTTTCCGTTTGGGATACGCCGACCGTAGATGTACGGCGGCACGCGATCTATTTCGGGACAGGAGACGCCGAGACTGACCCCGCACCGGCGTATTCCGATGCCGTCATGGCGTTGGACATGAAAACCGGCAAGATACTTTGGGCCTACCAGGGTCTTGCGGGCGATTCCTTTTTGGGGGACTGTTCGGAGGACAACCCCCATCGCTCCGAAAATTGTCCGAAGCACCTCGGACCCGATTGGGACTTTGGCGCTTCGCCGATCTTACGCACTCTGCCCAACGGGCATAGGGTACTGATCGCCGGGCAGAAAAGTGGTACCACGTTTGCGTTTGATCCGGATCGAAAAGGCGCTTTGTTGTGGAGGACGAACCTGCTGGGGCCGAATGACAAGCCGCCGGACTCTCTTGGGCTCATTGTCTTCGGGGGAGCGGCCGACGAGCAAAACGTCTACTTTGCGCTCCACAGCGGCGGGATGGTCGCGCTGCGCCTCGCAACAGGTGAACGAGCATGGTTCACGCCGCTGCTCGCGGCAAATCGGCAACCGGGCGATCAGGATGCAGGACAGTCCGCTGCGGTCAGCACGATTCCGGGGGTCGCGTTTGTAGGAGGTTGGGACGGAAGGCTGCACGCGCTGTCAACCGTGGACGGCAGAGTCCTGTGGCAGTTCAACACGGCGCAGGAATTCCAGACCGTAAACGGCGTGCCGGCCAAAGGCGGCGGGATGGGATCGGCTGGTCCCACTATCGCTGGAGGAATCCTTTTGGTCGGATCCGGCTACGCTGTCCTGAGCGGTGCGCAAGCAGGCAATGTGCTGCTGGCGTTTTCCGCTGAGTAGCTGGAAGCCTTGCCCTCCCGGAAGCCCTACCTAGCAGCGTAATGATGATGTCGCAGCGCTATCCCACCTACTTCGACGGAATCGTCTCGGGCGATCCGGCCATGCGCACGGGATATTCGAATATCGGGCTTACCTGGGCGAGAGTCGCTTTCGCGCAGATCGCGCCCAAGGACGCTTCCGGCAAGCCTGATCCCACGAAGGACTTTTCCGGCGGCGACAAAAAACTGCTCGCCGATGCGATTATGAAAACGTGCGATGACAAGGACGGCCTGAAGGACGGGATGATCTTCAATCCGCAGGCCTGCCATTTCGATCCCGCCGTTCTCACGTGCAAGCGAGCCAAGACAGATTCGTGCTCAGCGCGCAGCAGGTGGGTGCGTTGGCAAAAGCGTTTGCGGGCCGCAAGGATTCTCGCAACCAGGTCTACCCCAAGCATGCGCAATGAGCATCCAGAGGCAATTCGGAGCCAACTGGCTGGCATCGGCGAGTTATTTGGGCAACGACACCATTCATTTGTGGGGAAACAATCCGGTCAATGCGCCTGTCTTTATGGGACTGGGCCCTTGCACGATCAACGGAGTCCCCTATACAACCCGTTCCACCACGGCGAACGAAAATCAACGCCGGCCGTTGTACCTGGAGAATCCCGCGCAAGGCCAATACTCCGGCGCGATTCTACAACTCGATCCGGGGTCGACAGCCAGCTACAACGCGCTGCTATTTAGTACTTTGAGGTGCCGCGTTTGTGTGTTCGACATGGCCATTTGCGCCGCTGTCGCGCAGCGCACCTTGTGTGATTTCGCTTGAAGTTCCCCTGCTAATCGTATTAGAAGAATTGAGACCGTACCTGTTTCAACCGGTCGATCCGAACGTCGTTTTGATACAGCCCTTGTCGCGCGTTGTTAGCTGGGCGGACGAAACGGAAGGCCATTTCAGGCGCAATCTCGATCAAAACACGCGAGTAGACCTTATGCGTCCAGCGGGGAAACGGGGATGTAAACGATGAACAGGCGGAAATTGCTGTCACTGCTGGGGATGTCTCCAGTGCTGCTGACCGGCTCCCGGGCGGCCGCGGAAGGAGGACACAACGGGGATCCGAAAGCGCGCAGCACGGGAAGCGCGCCGAAGTTCACGGCGCTCAGTCCCAAAGGCACGCCGCCGCCCGTGATGCGCTATTCCATGGCCCCCTCTCTCAGCACGCTCGAGGGGAAGACGATTTATCTTGTGGACACTGGATTCTTTGGGGCCGACCTCCTGCTGCAACAAGTGGCGGACTGGTATCAGCGAAATATGCCAAGTGTGAAGACCGTCCTTCGAAAAAAGGCCGGGACGTACCCCACGGATGACCCTAAGCTCTGGGCGGACATCAAGGCAAACGGCAACGCGACCATCATGGCTATCGGTCATTGAGCAGGCTGCACACCAGCGACCGTGAGTCACTGCGTAACGATGGAAAAGATGGGCGTCCCCTCCGTCCCGATTATCACTGAGGCCTATATGGATTTGGCGAGATCTGTAGCGGCTGAACGAGGCATGCCAACGCTTCGAATAGTTTTCACACCGCACCCCATTTGGGGCAAGACGCCCGCGCAGCTTCATGTAATTGTAGACGGTCCGGACCCAGTGACGGGAAAAGCAATGATGAAGGAGATTTCCGACGCGCTGACGACGCCGCTCTCCCCGGAGGACCAGGAACCCGGGCTGCAGCCTGTTTCGCTAGGGCCGCCTGTCTTCGGGCCGAATACTTCTGACGACCTGCAGAAGTATTTTATGAACAATGGGATGACGGATTATTTGCTGATCGACATCCCAACCGAAGAGAAGGTAGCGGCAATGCTTAAGGGAACGAGTCACCATCCAGACGAAGAGGTCGGAAAAACGGGCGGAGGCGCGAACGGCGCGTGGCACTATACGGTCAAGCAAGTTGCAGTGAATGCGGTGATGGCTGGATGCGACCCCGAATACTTTCCCGTGATCCTCGCGATCGCGTCATCGGGCAGGTTAGCCCTTGAGGGTTCCACGACGTCGTTTTGCAACACGATGATCGTCAACGGCCCCATTCGTGACAAGCTCAATATGAACTACGGTATCGGCGCATTGGGCCCCTTTGCCCAGCCCAATGCCACGATCGGGCGAGCGTGGACGTTGATGGGCAAGAACCTCGGCCCCGGCGCCATACCTGGACAAACCTATTGGGGCTCGCAGGGGAACAACCTCAACTACAATAACGTCGTCATTGCCGAGGACGAGAAGAGCAGCCCCTGGACTCCCTTTCACGTGCAGAAGGGATTCAAGCCTGAGGAAAACGTGGTGAGCCTGTTCAGCGGATGGGATGTCCGCCAAGGACATGGCGCGAAGGGTGCAGGAGCCCTCATTCCGAAGTTTGACGAACAGATTGGAAGCATGTTCCCAACGCTGGCACGAATGTTCAACTGTCTAGCGATCCTCGATCCCCTGACGGCGAAGCTACTGGTTGACCAGGGATACGACACCAAGGAGAAGCTCCAGGACTGGCTGTGGAAGAATACAACCGTCACTGCAAAAGAGTACCGAGAGTCGTTCCTGGCTCACGTGTGGCTGTATCCGCGAGCGCTGGCAGGGGAACAGCCTTATGCCACTTGGTGGAAGGCGTCTGACGATACCCCGATACCATGTTGGCCGAAAGCCGATGACATTGCTTTTGTCGTCGCTGGAGGCCAGACCAATGCCATGTTCCAAATAGGGAACTTCAACTACATCGGAAGTGTGTCGATCGACAAGTGGATGTAGAAGGATGCGTGCTAGGTGGCAAGTTTGAAGCGTCATGGGGAAGGCAGCGAGCGGTGCCATCCCTACAACACTGCTCTGACAAGGTTCTTCAGCGGACACGGGCGGACTCGAACGAGAGTCTTTTGCCAGGAGCTTCAAGGCGCTTGCTGCAATAGTGTGCGGCGCGAGGGTTCGGTACCATCACATGGTGTTCGTCTGGACATCTACTAGCACGGCGCTTTTGTGTACCGACAACGGGCGGAAGATGCTTCGGCAGGCCTCCTCGTGTCCGATCCGGACATAATTCTTGCGTGGTCAGCTTCTTGTTTGTTAGGTAGAGCATGCCAAAACACGACGGGCAAGCAGGGGGTACCGTGAGTGCCACGAGATGCGTCCAGATTGTCGCTTTGTTCTTCGCGACGGCAAGTCTAATTTTCGGCGCGTTTGCCACCTCTCCGGCAGCGGCCCAAGAAACTCAACCTGTTAAGACGGCTCCGGCGGACGCGGAGCAAGGCAAGCGTCTCTTCGAGCAGAATTGCTCCGAGTGCCACGGAGCAGATGCGGGCGGCGGCGAGGCTCCCGATCTTCAAGGAGATCCAGCCAGGCTCGGCGATGCGGCGGTACAAAACATCACCAGACGAGGAATCCCAGGCACAGCCATGCCGATGTTTCCCGACCTCTCGGAGAATGACGCGGCAAACATCGTGGCTTTTCTCCGAACCTTGGACACCGACACAACCACCGGCAGTGCGAAGGGCGATGCCAAGCACGGCGAAGCGCTCTATCAATCGAGCGGCTGCTCGGCTTGCCACATCATCGCTGGCCAAGGCGGCGTTATTGGGCCCGAACTGACCCGCATCGGCGCCATGCGCGGACCGGCGAGTCTGAAGGCTAGAATGATCGACCCCGGAGCAAACTTACCCGAGAACGGAACGGGCTTCTTCACCTCCAAGTGGACAGAGTATGTGATGTTCCGCGCGGTCGAAAAAGACGGGCACACCGTGGAAGGTACGCGCGTCAGCGAAGACTCGTTCACGATTGACCTAAAGGATGCCCACGGGAAAATACTTGGATTCTGGAAGCCGGACCTGCGTTCCTTGGAAGTGGAGCCCGGGAAAAGCCTTATGCCCAGCTTCAAAGCCACTCTGTCTGCAGCGCAGATGGACGACCTCGTGGCCTATCTCATGAGTCTCAGGGGTGCACCATGAAACTTCGCCTTTATGCGCTGCTGGCGTGTGCCGTTGCGCTTTCCTCGGCTCCGGCGCGCACGCTTGCGCAAGACGTGACCTATAAGCAGTTGTTGCAGGCCGACACCACTCCGCAGGACTGGCTGATGTACGGGGCCGATTATCAGTCGCAGCGCTTTTCCAGGCTCACGCAGATCAATCGGGAAAACGTTCACAGCCTCAGGGCAGCGTGGATTTATCAACCCAAGCAGGCGGGCGAAGCGCCGATTGAATCCTCCGCTGTGGTCGTGGGCGGAATGATGTACGTCACCGAACCGCCCAGCACGGTCACGGCTCTCGATGCACGCTTCGGCACCAAGATCTGGAGTTGGACGCCTCACATGCCTGCGAAACTCTATACCATCGGCGTGCATCGCTCGAATCGCGGCGTCGCGGTTTACGGCAGCACAGTTTTCGTCGGGACGCTCGATTGCCATCTCGTGGCGCTCGATGCCATAACAGGCGCCGTGAGATGGGATGTCCACGTCGCTGAGAACGGCCAAGGCCATGCATTGACAGCCGCTCCTCGCGTGTTAGATGGCAAAGTGATTGTCGGTGTCGCTGGCGGAGACGTGGACATTCGCGGCTTCCTGGACGCCTACGATGCAAACACTGGCAAGCATCTCTGGCGCTCGTTCACCATCCCCGCTCCCGGGGACCCTGGCTCGGAGACGTGGGGAAAAGACATGGCGGGCATCGGCGGCGGTGCCCCCTGGGGTACGGGCTCCTATGACCCGGAACTAAACTTGTTGTATTGGGGCACCGGGAATCCCGCTCCCGATTACAACGGCCATAACCGCCCGGGCGACAACCTCTACACCTGCTCGCTGCTCGCGGTCGATGCCGATACTGGGAAGATGAAATGGTATTTCCAGTTCACGCCTCACGACACGCACGACTGGGATGCGATTCAGGTTCCCGTGCTGTTCGACGCCACCCTGGATGGCAAACCCAGAAAGCTTGTGGCAGACGCGAATCGTAATGGATTTTACTACGTTCTCGATCGCGTCACGGGCCAGTTCTTGACGGGCGTCCCCTTCGTGAAGGAAACCTGGGCGAAAGGGCTCGATTCGAACGGGCGACCGATCATGTTTCCCGATACGGAGCCGACTCCGAAAGGGCGATTGCTGTATCCCGATGGTCATGGCGGCACGAATCTCAACAGCCCTTCTTACAGCCCTCAGACGAAACTCTTCTACGTCTCCGCTCGGGAAGCAGGCGCCTATACCTTGGAAGGTCGCCCACAGGTGAAATTCCCAGACTTCGGCGGAGGCGGCCGGCTCAATCTTCCGGGAGATCAGAGCTACGGCGCCATTCGCGCGTTGGATGCCCTCACCGGCAAGATGAAGTGGGAATACCGCTTCCTGGCGCCCGCGCAGGTCAGCACGCTTGCCACTGCAGGAGGTCTAGTTTTTTCGGGCACCGACGAAGGCAATTTCTTCGCGGTTGACGCCCTCACGGGCAAGTTGTTGTGGGAATTTTCCGTAGGTGGCACCGAAACCGAAGCAAATCCCATTACGTATGAGATCGAAGGCAAACAATATGTGCTCGTGGCCTCCGGCAATGCCTTCGTCGCCTTTGATTTGCCGTGATCTGAACTCGATAACCTGCTAGAACTTGCGCGACCAACCCTTGGGTCAGCGCTCGATGACAACCTTTTGCTGTGTGAAAAACTCGACAGCGTCTCTTCCCCGCCCATGGAGATCGCCGAAAAAACTGCCGCGCGCTCCACTGAACGGGAAGAACGCCATCAGTCTAACTAGCGACGAGCTAAAACAAGCGAAAGGCCCGCTTGCGGGTCCGGCTCCGGTAGCCACTTCACAGGCACTCCTGGCCCCTTCGCCCCTTGCTCGCACACCAAGTGACACAAACAATCACGAAGGCTTTTGGGTCCACACGCGAATGGCTTTGACCGGGGTGGTCGGGCACACGACTTCACACGCTCCGCAGCCGTCATTGCCAGCTCAACCGGTCGACGCAACACTTTCTTGAAGTCTACTCGCAGGAGTCTGAAATCCTAAAGTCTTTCTTGGGCGTTGATTTAGGCGCAGCGCCACTTTGTCCAGATCCGCTTGCGTA
>Ga0187872_10001122_pt1 | contig 28317 bp, 26 predicted proteins | sample June2016WEW_16_4_FD_132973 | JGI IMG/M metagenome (GOLD analysis project Ga0187872, IMG submission 132973) | Peatland microbial communities from SPRUCE experiment site at the Marcell Experimental Forest, Minnesota, USA - June2016WEW_16_40 | ecosystem: Environmental > Terrestrial > Soil >...
CCACGACGAGGGCGATGTGAATGAATCCACTGGTGACGTGAAATGCGAAAAACCCAAGCAACCAAAGAACGATCAAGACCGCTGCGATTATCCCAAGCATGTTTGAATCTCCTTGCTTCTCAGAGCGAGAACATCGGTAATCCCGTTCTCCCGTGTTTCCTGATGCCTTTGTCTCCGGGAAAACCATGTGCACACACCATAGTAGATACCGAGAAGGCGGACGTCTGTACCGTTCCGAACACTTTTCGGATTGCAAGTTCACATTATTTGCCGCAGCCGTCGGAAAGGCTCTGCACTCAAAATCGGCTGGAGCATTGCATGCTGACGGGGGTGGGTGTACCTTGTCGGTCAGCCGAGAAGTCAAAATGGAGATCCCGGCTTAAACACAACGTCTAACCGGATCAGAGAACTGGCTCAGCAGTGCTCTGTTTAGATCGATTAAACATACAGAGACGCTGGCTGTCTTCTGCCACCATCGGAGGGGCTTATGTTCTGTCGCCAATGTGGAACCCCGAACGACACCGGTTCGCTGTACTGTAGCAAGTGCGGTGCCGCGTTGTCCGATCCAGCTGCCCAATCCACTCGCGGCCCGCTTGCCTCAGAAGCCGCCGTACCCGCGTCTCGACCTTCATCACCAACCCCGCCCCGCGCAGTGCCAATCCCGCCTAGCGCTACGCCGCTTGCCCCGCAGCCGAGCAACACACCGCAATCGACGCCGCCCGCCCGGTCCCCCGTCCAGTCAAAGAGCTGGTTGGCAGGACACTGGAAATTGCTGGTCGGATTACTCGTAGGCTTGGTGCTGCTCGGGATTGCCGCTGTGTTCGGCATCATCTCGCTCGTCATGTCCTCAATAAAAGGATCCGATGTGGCCAAAGAAGCCATGGCCAGAGCGCAGTCGAACCCGGCCGTGGTGCAACATCTCGGTACGCCAATCGAGGAGGGCTGGCTCGTGAGCGGGTCTATCAATGTCTCTACCGGCTCGGGCGACGCCGATCTCGCGCTGCCGATTTCGGGCCCGAAAGGTAAAGGCACGGTCTACGTTACAGCGAAAAAGATCGCTGGTGTTTGGAATTACAGCCTAATGCAGGCTGCGATTGAAGGAAGCGGCGAGAGAATTGACCTGCTCTCCGGCGCGCCGCCTGCCGAACCGAGCCCGGCACCGTCGGCAGCGGCAAACCCCCAAACCCAAACTGCCCAAAACAGCGCGGATGCAGCCGCGGCAACCGCCCCGCAACCCAACGCTCCTGCGCCGAACTCATCGGCCGCTGTGAGCTCGGACATCATTCAGAGCCAGGACACAAACACCCCGGGAGTGGTCGGCGAGCTAATCCAATGCAGACGATCCGACGGCGTTCTCAGCGTCAAAATTCGCTTCCACAACACGACGGGCACTCCGGTTAGTTTCTACGTTCTTGGCACGAACGTGAGTTATGAGAGGTTCTACCTTGCCGCCGCAAGCAAGAAATACTTCATCCTGAAAGATTCAGACGGCACGTACCTAGCGCCCGGTGCTGATTATTCCTGCGGCATGCCTGGCGTCTGCGAGAAATTGCCCGCCGGACAGTCGAATACCTGGTGGGCGAAGTTTCCCGCGCCCTCCGCCGACGTGAAGAAGTTAGATCTGTTTACCCCGGTTACGCCGCCATTCGAAGATATTCCGATCACCGACAACTAAAAGCTGAGTTGCGAGGAGAACCATGCAAATCCATCGGTGTTGGATATCATTATTGCTGCTGCTTGTCCCCTACCTGGCCACGGCTCAATCGAAGTACACCGATCCCGACTCGCCAGCCACAGATGCGGCGGCCCGCCAGGCACTGGGACACGCGCAGATCATCGGCATCGTTGGAGTCACGAGTGGCATCCAGGGTGTGCTTCAAGATCTCGGAGCGAAGGTAGTGGGGCAGGAAATCAGAATCGATCTGGCTGCCGACGTGTTGTTTGATTTCGACAAATACACGCTCCTCCCCAAAGCTGGCGACACTCTGCGAAAAATTGGCCAAGTAGCGGCTTCCTATCCGAGTTCGCCTATCCTGATCGAAGGGCATACCGACGGTAAGGGCACGCACCCATACAACATGAAGTTGTCTGAGAATCGGGCGAACGCAGTGAGGGCATGGCTAGTGCAGAACGCATCCGTCGCAGGATCGCGAATCAGCACGCGGGGTTGGGGCGAAACCAAGCCCATCGCTCCGAACAAGAAACCGGACGGCTCGGATGATCCTGAAGGACGGCAGAAAAACCGGCGAGTGGAGATTGTGTTAACGAAAGTGGGACCATGAATACTGCCCATACGTCAAGGTTTTTGATCTGACTAGCGACGAATGAACTCAGATACGGTTGAAAGCATACGGGCACTGGTTTTCCGGCTGAGATTGTACTGAAATCGATTCGGCTCGGCACGCGCCTGCGCTCGGCCAATGCAGCGGAAACGCAGCGCAGTCCGCAAAGAACTGTGCCGCGAAGGGCCGGGCAGAAAGCATGAGAACTGAAGCCGACCTGTTTCTGATAGAGCCAACCTGGGCCACGTTTCTGCGGAAGGTTCCGTCGGGCAAAAAACGACGGCATAGTGCACGACATACCTCGAGGAGCTGGGATTGAATCATCAGTTGACTGGACCGTCGTAAAATTCGGGAAATGCCATTCGCAAAACCTGACACATCTGGTCCGGCTGTCCCTTGTCGAAAACCTGGAACTCTCCCAGCGATTTGTCGTACTTAATGGGCTCAAGTTTTCTACTGCCCTTCATAATCGCAACTCGGGGATGGTTTGGCAGCTCAAGCACTCGTTCGAGGAACTTGCCCACGTACATGTCTGCTACATATGGAACTACCAGCACAAGATCGAATCGAGCTGATTGAAGATATTCCAATGCATCCCTCCCGCTCCACGTTGCAGATACTTCGTGACCGAAAGACTCGAATAGCTGCACAAATGCGCCGCATTCCTGCTCGTTGTTATCGACGATAAGAAATCGTCTCCTTTGAACGCTTGCCATGGTACGCCTTCCTTTTGTCGACAGGGTGAAACCAAGTGCTCAATTATGATGTGATGCTGGTCACACATGGCTGTGATGTGGCGCAAACCTTTGACCAAGGACTTGCTGTGGGCGCAAATCCCGATATGTGGGTTAACCGGACGGGGTCGGGCGATCACATTTCGCTGAAGTTTCTGGCCGCCCGGCCCGATACTTGCATTGAGGTATATCAACGTGAACATAGACATTGATGGTAAACGGGGGCGTTCGAGCATCGCCGGTGGCAAGGGAAACGCGGGGCGTGCCGTTGATCAGCTGCCGAGTGGAGTGCGCAACTCCGCAGAACGGCGAAGCAGCCCACGGAGTGCGTTTACTGCTGAGGCGGTGACCGTCGAGCCCAAATCCGGGGCGCGGATCGAGGCGCATACAAGCGATTTGAGCCTCGGTGGGTGTTACGTGGACACGATGAACCCCTTTCCCGCGGGAACCGAATTGCAATTACGGCTGACGGCAGAGGGGAAGTCTTTCCACGCCAAGGCGAGGGTGGCTTACTGCCAAATTGGGGTTGGGATGGGTCTGGCATTTACGACGGTTGAGCCGGAACAGCTGTCGACCCTTGAGAAATGGTTTGCGGAGATTCGCGGAGAAACGCAACCCGAACCGGACGTCTTGGCAGATGAGGAGCAGCCATTGTACCGGGCCACCGCAAAGAATGAGGAGCACTACATTCTCGAGGAGCTGCTCGTGCTAATGATGCGGAAGGGCCTGCTGACCGAGGAAGAGGGAGAACCGATCCTTCGTCGACTTCTCCGCTAGGAGTTTCCTTTTGACCAGTCATACCTGCATCATCGGGCGATTTTGCTGCTCATTTACCGCAGGGTATTCACTGATCTATTTCTATCGTCCTCATCGGGACCGCGCTGTTTGCAAAGCTTGACTCCAACTCCCGATACGTCGGATTGCCGGAGATGTCCGGTTTCCGCGTTTATCAGAAGTTAGTGTGTTGCGACCGAGGTGAAATAGAGGGCGCCCTCAGAGAAAACTCACCTCAACGGTCAAGCCTTACGTTGGCGGAGCGTTTGGAGTCGGCATCGTCTCTGCCGGTGTCCCCTCTTGCTCACTCCCGTCGAGTACTCTCTTCCTCCTTGCAATCTTCCTACCTTTTTATCAAAAGCCCGATGTGTTCCCGGTCACATGGAGCGGTGATCTGCGTCACAGTCCATCGGGAGCCACCGGCTGTAAGCAAGATCACGGATCATTGCTTCCCCACCTTTGATGTGGAGAACATTGACGAGCGCGACTCGCTATGAGTCTCTCTGTTAACTTTACCGGTTATTGGGACGCAGCTACACAACGGCAACTTGAAAGCGCGATTCGAGGGTGCATCGGGGAGCCTCCAAGGGGTGAGGATTGGTCTGTCTCGCTGGGCCGCTCCTCCTCGCTTATTTATTGCGACGTTCGGGTTAAAACGTTGCACCAGACACGCAGCCGGATGTTTGTGGATGACCTATCCGCCCTGCCTAAAGCCATCACGGGCTGGCTCATGTCGTACCCATTAATGTAAGCCCCACGCCCGATCCGTGTCTCTTGCCAGAACTCTGACGGCCCATGGGCGGTAACTGCTGTCAGAGCGAGGCGAACGAGCGTCGAAACACAGGCACGCTGCCATTGACTCCCAGAAGGGATTCCAACTAGTCGTGCATCGGATTGCTTGAAGGATTCAGAGGGGGGCGCTCTTGGGCCGATCCCATGCCCTGCCGCTTCAGCGCCTTCCACGTTACGTCGCCGCGCATGTATTGCCAGAGACCTTGAAGCCGCCAGACCATGTGCATCTGTCGATACGGAAAATGTTCCAAGAAACAGTAGCTCACCAGCCGAAGCACGTCCTGCCAGTCGTTGTAGCGCTTGTAGGTGATTTCTTCTTGAAGCACGGAACCAATTGAAATCACCGTCGCGAATACATAGCCAAAGATCATGAATTCAATGAAAAAGCGCTGGCTGAGAACCCCGAGGAACCACGCGAGCAGAATCGTCGCGATCCCGCCGATCTCGATAATGGGAGCGAGCAACTCGTAGACCCACAGGTAAGGCAGGGCGATCCACCCAATCCGGCCGTAGCGAGGCCGGAACAGCATGTCACGATTCTTCAGGAGTACATCGAGCAATCCTTTTTGCCAGCGCGCGCGCTGCCGCGCCAACGACTTGAGATCGGACGGAGCCTCCGTCCAGCATACAGGGTCGGGAACAAACTGGATTCGATAGTCGGCGCGGCGATCCAACAGATGCCGGTGCATTCGCGTGACGAGATCGAAATCCTCGCCGATCGTTTCCGCGCGATAGCCCCCGACGGCGCGGACGATATCCGCGCGGAAAACGCCAAATGCGCCGGAGATAATCATGAGCATGTTAGCTTGCGCCCATGCCTCGCGGCCGATTAGGAAGGCTCGCAAATATTCGACCACTTGGATCACTTCGAAGCTCTTTTTCGGAAGCCGCACGCGGAGCAGGCGTCCGCCGGAAAGCTCAGAGGCGTTCAATATCCGTACAATGCCACCCACCGCTACGATGTGCTCCGGATCGTTCAACACAGGCACCATCACACGCAGCAAGGCATCGCGTTCCAAGATCGAGTCCGCATCGACAGTGCAAACGTAGGGCGAAGTCGCGGCGTTCAGACCTGCGTTCACCGCATCTGCTTTGCTGCCAATCGAGTCCTTATCGATCACAAGGAGTCGCGGATCAACGCTGCTTCGATACAGCGCATGCACATGTGCGCACGGAACTTGGGGAACATACACCGCTCGCACGGGAGTAAGCCGGAACTCATCTACGAGCTCTTCGAGGGTGCAATCCGTCGATCCATCATTGATGACAATCACTTCGATTTCGGGATAGTCCAAATTGAGCAGGTTCTGCACTGCCACACGGATAGACTTTTCCTCGTTGTGAGCCGGCACGAGGAGCGTGATCGGCGGGACTAGCCGGGATTCCTTGAGCCACTCCAACCGAAAGGACTTGAGATTCTGCTGATGTCTCGCTGTGGTCTGCAGAGCTACCAGCAGCGTTGTCAAATAGACCAGGTTGCAGACGAGGTAGTAGACGAAAAGCGCGTGGTTGGCCGCACTCAGCAGGTCGATCATCGTCGGCTTGCGGGCACCGCGGAGGTGGCGGCGTCAGCGGAGGGCTTAGCCGGTTCTTCCACGCCGCTCAGTTTTCCTGCAGACAGAACTGTCAGCAGGTGTCCGACCCCTCTTTGAGATCCGCGACGTCGCAATTCCGTTTCGAGTTCCCGCTTCAAACCCGCGTTCTCGAGTGCCGCCAAATAGGCGTGAAGGCCGTAGCGATCCGCCGCGGCAACAACCTTCGCAAAAATTGCGGACATTTCCAATTTCCGATTGACGAGGCCCTCGGCCGCGCGCATGCGCACCAAGCGGTTTGAATCCGTCAATGCGCGCATCAAGAGAGGAACAGCGTCGCGATCAAAGATTTCGCCGAGAGCAACAACCGCGCGCAAACGAACAAACCAGATGGGATCTTGCGCGAGTTCCGCCAGCGTCTCAAGCGCCGGACCGTGCTGGGCGTTGGGCAGGGCGCGCGCCGCTGCCGCTCGCAACTCGGGTAGGTCGTCACCGGCTAGAGCGATCAGTTCCCCTTCCATTGCTCCCACGGGAATCTCTCCCAGCACGCGGGCGAGCATCTCCCGTACTTCCTTACCGGCGTGCTGCAGGTATGGCAGCAGCATTCGTGGTGATTCGCGACAGCAGTTGATCAGTGCGTTCTGGATCAGCAACGCCGGCGCCTGGAGCCCGACCTCGCTCACCCACGCGAGAATTTCTTCCGCAGCTTCTGGTGAAGCCGTGCGGGCAAGGCCACGCAGCGCCGCATTTCGAGTTTCCTCGTGTGGATCCCGCAGACCCTCCGCTAGGGCTGCGATGCCTTCGGGGGCCCGTGTGCGGCCAAGGGCTACCAGCGCACGCGTGCGCCGCCATCCCCGGAATTTTCTCGCCTCGAAGATTCGCTTTTCGATCAGCCCCGTGGTGCGCATAAATCGCAACAACCGCGCTGATTCTGCAGGGTTGGCGGCTTCAAACGCATCCAAGACGATGTCTTCCACGATCCGGCGATCGAAATCGTTCAGCCGCCATGTATCGTAGGGGATTTCGCCGGAAAGCAGCGCATCCCACTTTTGACGGAAGTCGTACACGCGCCGGTCCCGTCTGTCGAAATACTGCTTCCGGTAGGTCCGCCGCAACAAGATGAAAGCGAGGAGCAAGCCGTCGGCAATGACGGCGCCGACGATAATTTTCAGGACAAAGCCTGCAGGGCCAAGCGCCCACAGCTTTTCAAAAATGGATCCCATAGCTCCATCCAACGCTCGTATCGGTGTGGTCCTGCGTTCGCTGTTGAAAGCCGCCGTACGCCGTCACGTCCTGGCGTGCGGTCAACTGAAAGCGAAACCCGCCGCCGTACGTCTGCGATGAGAAACTTTCGATTTGATTCAGTTGCCCGAAATCTTCCGTACCCACCGCGAAAAACACGTTGCCGGTCAAGCGGCGCAAGCCCCAGTTTTTGATCGGGAAGCCCATTTTGCTCAGGCCCGACGGCTTCCAGTCCACGCCGGTGCCTGAAAAATGGCTTCGGGATCCAGTTAACGCAAGTGACCACGTCCATTCGCGTGGAAGGTAGACCAGCGTGTTTTCATTCACCGCGAAGACGCGAGCCGTCGCATACCAATACCAGTGCTGGCCGTAGGTGAGTTCGACGCCCCTGAGGAAACAATCCTCACTCAGTCTCCAACCGTGATCCCCTTCGAAGAAAGCCTCGCTCTTCGGGATTACCGTGTTGTCATGTCCGGCCGTCCCACCGATGGTCAGTGCACCCCAATGCGGCAGACTTCCGGTGGCGCTGCCTGCAAACTTTTCCGCGGGTGTTCCGGCAATCTGGTAGAAGTCACTTGCTACGCTCGTTGTCCAATGGGACGACCAGCGCGAAACCAAGCTCACCCACTCGTCGTGATTGCCAACCGTGAAGTTGAAGAGATCATTGTCCGCACCAAATCGCAGCTCGTTTTTCGTCCAAGCGCTCAGGGAGGCCAGTTCGGCTTGCGCCTCCGCACTCGTGGGATCGAGTTGCCGCGCCTGCTGAGATTCAAAGCGCGCTTCCTGCATTTCACCGATCGCGCTAAGAACGCGTGCCCGCGCCACACGCAAATCGGCGCGTTTCGGATCAAGTTCTACCGCCCGGCTCATCGCGCGCAGCGCTTCCTCCTTGCGTCCTTCCTGCACGTAGAGGTTACCCAGACTCATCCAATTGTCCGGGTCGTCCGGCACGGCCTTCACGATCTCGTCGAACTCTTTTTCTGCTTCTTGTAGACGGCCAGCCCAGAGGAGAACGCGGGCGTGCCAAGCACGGATATCCATGTCCTTGGGATAACGGGCGATCTGACCGTCGATGATCCGCAGTGCGCCGTCCCAATCGTGAGCTTCGGCGGCCTTGCGGGCGTCAGCTTGCCAGTCGGTGTTCGAATCTTGGCCCCGCGCGCCCGACACCAACATGCCCAAGACGAGGGCGAGGCCCACCGTCCAAAGACCGAGCCTGAGTGGACGCCTCCGGCTCGAAGACGAGACTCCATCAGCGAGAATCAACTGAACCCACACCATGCCGAAGTAATCCATTGCAAGAAGGGCTCCCAACGCTGTTCTAAGAACGCGGTGGCTAACTAATTGATAAGTTATGCTGAATGTTACTGTTATGGGTGGGTTCCGTTGAGGGGATCCGGGGGCTCGGCTACATTTGTCTCATCAGCTGGCGGGGCATGTATCAACTTGATACATAAGTCAGAAGTCTCTAATGAAAAACGAGGTTGTCGAAGAGATACTCGATGCTCCCACCATGACAATGAAAAGTGCAGGAGTTGTCTCGCTAGCAGCTCTGCTCCTAGGCTCCGTCTTCCTAACCGCTTGCCAGAGCGACGAAAAACTCATTGCGCAGCTCCACCCGGCTGACGTGCCAGTTCGTCCTCTCACCCATAATCTGACGGACCCTACAGCCGCGTTTCCGGAGTCTTTCGCCCTGCAGGTGGCGATCTACTGGTCGAAGCCGGATGAGAGCACGTTGGAAATGATCCACTCGTTGCGGGAGATGGGCATTCCCTTTTTTGTGACTCGCGACCTGGACCAAGCTCTCCGCCACCAACTCGTGATCATTTATCCCTCCGCAGCGGCAGACACTTTCACGGAAAGCGCTGTGGCAAAGCTTGCGCGCCACGTACAGGACGGAGGAAGCATTTTCGCCGTGGATGCGCTGGCGGGCTCGCTCAAGTCGCTATTCGGCTTTCGCGACTCGACGGCTTCGCGGCGCCGCTACCGCGTCGACTTCGTTCCGAACAGCGATCCGATCTTGCGCTACCTGAATCGCCCCGAGGAACTGACCGCACCGCTCGGGGACCGAAAATATGGGGACATCTTTTGGACAAACGGCTACGTGCCTAGCGATGGCGCAAGGGTGCTGGCGCGCTTCGAGGACGGAACCGTGGCACTCTTGCGCAACACCACGGGCAAGGGCTCGGCGTACGCCTGTGGCGTCAGCTATCACGACGTCGTCCTGCGGAACCAAGTGAACCGCGACTACGATGCGGAGCGGCACTACGTGAATGCCTTCGAGCCCGGCGCCGATGTGTGGATGCTGCTATTGCGCGCGTGGTATGAATCAAATGTCTACGGCGCCGTGCGGCTCGCCTCGATTCCAGGGGGCCAAAGTTCGGTTTTGCTCTTGTCGCATGATGTGGATTGGGAAAACTCCTTCGATCCGATGCTCGAATTCGCGCGTATGGAATCAACGGAACATGTACGAAGCACATTTTTCATTCAGACAAAGTACGTAAGCGATTCCAATAGTCGTTCGTTTTTTTTCGGAAAAGATCTGGTTGATCTCCGCCAGCTTCAGTCTCTCGGCTCCTCGTTGGGAACGCATTCCGTGATTCACTCGCGCGCGTTCAACCATTTCGATCTTGGTAGCGGTGAAGAAACATTTCCCTCCTACCAGCCGCGCGGAACAGGATTTGAAAGCGCTACCGGCGCCACGGTGTTCGGCGAAGTCCGCGTGAGCAAAGAACTGCTCGATGGAAGCTTGCTGGACCATCAAACCGTGTTCTTTCGCGCGGGCCACCTGCGAGTTCCGCCGTCGTTGCCCGAGGCTCTCCAGCGTACGGGTTACCTCTTTGACTCGTCCTTTACGGCGGATGATGTACTGACGAATTTCCCGTACGCGTTGCCTCTCGACTTAGGATTCGATGAGGATAGCGGACTCTACGAGTTTCCGGTCACCATCGAAGACGAAGAACCTCCACCGCTTCCCCAAAGGGTCGATAAAGCCATGGAGGTGATTCGCGCAAACGCGGAGAATCAAGCTATCAGCGTCGTGCTGATTCACTCCAACGAAGCGAAAGGAAAGCTGGCGGCTGAACAGGAAATGCTGCAAGAGTTGGGACCCGAAATCTCTGCGACGGACATGGAAAGCTATGCGCGATTCTGGCGCGCGCTTGAGCAGATGCGCTGGAGCGTGCAGTCAGGGACGCGGGCGAACGAAGTTCGTCTTGTGATCGAAACTGGCGAGCCGGTCGACGGCGCTACCTTCGAGTTCCAGAGGACCGTTGCGGCTGTCGATGGTGGCGCGCGACTACTCCCCGACCACCGCCGTATCGTTCTCCCGAAGCTGAAAACCCACCAAAAAGCTTCGTTTCTCGTGCGCTATTTGGACTAAGCGAGCATTGCTGGGCCGGTCCTGCGACAGTCGCAGCAATCGTGGCGGCATCCAGGCTATACACGTGGCCTTCCTGGGAGCTTTCCTTCATTCCTTCACGCGCCGGTCTAATCCGCTTCGGCGATCGCGCCCGCGACGCCGTTCGGCCGAAGCAATCCGCCAATTCGTATTTCTGTGGCACGTGTGGCAATAGCGCTCGACGGATCCTTGCGTCGCCGTTTTTGGCAGCTCGTCCACGTGGACCTGGAAGGATTGGTAGCTGGCGCAACCTTCGCACTTCAGAACGTAGGCTGGCATCGTGTCGTGGTTCGGCCTATCCGTGCGCTACGGCGGGGGTCGTTAGTCCGCGAGCCGCGGACGGCCTTACCGATATCGGTCCGGGCGCGTTGCGGGTCGTCGAGCGGTCGAGACCCTCCTGCAGGTTCATCAGCGTCAGGAAGGTCGTGAGAACACGCTTCTTCATTTCGTCGGTCAGAGTAGGGCTCATCACGGCCACGTGTGACAACTTCTCGGCCGTGCCCTTCACGTAGGCTTCGATTTCGGACCGGCGCCCCGCGCTGCACCCTCCGATGACGGTCTCGCGGCGCATCCCGGCGCAGGTATGCTCCACGCTCAGCAGGAAGTGAGGGACGCAGAGCTGTTCGGTTTCAAGCTCCGCTGGGACAGGTGTGTGGCAGCCCGGCAGGCAAGATATCTGTTGGCCCCTCTCTGTCACGGATGCCCCCAAGTGATCCCCTTAAGTTGTTCACGTGCAAACGGAATACCAAATCCTCCCCGCGCCGACCGCGCGACGCTCGAGAGTCTTCGGAGCTCCGGGTTCCGTTGGACCATGTGCTGGCGTTGCGCAGCCTCCGTCACGCAGTCATCGTTTACGCGTCCATCTTCCAGACGAACGATTGCCGACTGCGTCTAGCTTTTTTCCTAAGGCACACAAAAGGGGATGGTTACGTCCGTCAGGGAATGCGCCTCGCGGACGTCGTCAGCCCAAGGCTTCTACGCAGCGCAGCCCAATGAGATTTTCACAGACTTGGAAAATAGTCTGCACGTTGGGGAGTGCGGCCGAACCGGAACTGTCCCGGGGCAGCTCCGGTACTGGTCCTGTTATCAATCCTTTGGCAGGTTTATCTATGCGGCTGAAAGCAATTGCCCTAAATGGGAAACGAAGTTCCTAGGAGTCCTATAGCCTCGGTCCTAGTACCAGTGAGGCCCAAGTTATATGTAAGTTATCGCCTAAGTTTGAATCCGAGCAACAGCTCGGCGCGGTACGCGCGGTATTTGTTGCGAACCGGCACAGTTGCCGGCGAGACAAAATGCTCGGCCCATCGGCGGCGGTTCCTAAGGTAAATAGGGCCGGACGCGACTTGGTGGACGACTGACCCGTGTGCAGACGAATGTGACTCATGCGAACGAGAGCTTCCTGGTCTTTGGGTTTTAGCTTCTTAAATTCTTGCGTCACGTGGAGAACGACATGACCGCAAGTGCTCCCAATCACACCCCAGCGTGACTGACATCACCGAATGTCTAATCGGTTGAGCCCATCCTTCAAATTCTCCGGGCCGATGAAGAGCCTGTTGAGGACTCCCATACAAAGACCGCTAAGGAGAATAATAAATGGCAGAGATCGTTCTTGGCATGGCCTTGTCGCACGGCCCCATGCTTGCGACGACACCCGAGCAGTGGACGCTGCGCGTGTCGGCCGACCGCGCCGCCAAGCATCCCTTCCGAGGTCGCACCTGGAGCTTCGAAGAGCTGGCCGAACATCGCCGGGACGAGCGGTTTGACTCGCAGATTACGCTGGACACCAGGCGCACGCGCCACGCGGCCTGCCAGCAAGCGCTTGACGGGCTCGCCGAAACGTTTGCCGAAGTCAAACCAGACGTGGCCGTGATCTTCGGCAATGACCAGATGGAGATCTTCAACGAATCGCTGATTCCGGCGTTCGGCGTGATGTGGGGTCCGCGGATCGTCAATGCGGAAATGACGCCGGACCACCGGGCGAAGCTGCCTGCGGGCGTTGCCGAGGCTGTCCCGGGCCACATCCCACCGGGAGGCGCGACCTACGAAGGCGCGCCGGAACTCGGGTGTCACATCATCCGAAGTCTGATGGCCGACTCGTTCGACGTGGCGACCCTGAAATCTTTCCCCGTCAATGAGACTCCGCACGCATTCGGCTTTATCTACCGCCGCGTGATGCGCGACAAGCCGGTGCCGAGCGTTCCGTTGTTGCAGAACACCTTCTTCCCTCCGAATCAGCCCTCCGCGCGCCGCTGCTACGACTTTGGCTCGGCGGTGGCGAGGGCGATCCGCGCCTGGAAGAACGACGCTCGCGTGGCCGTGTTTGCCTCCGGGGGCCTGTCACACTTCGTCATTGACGAGCAGTTAGATCGGCCTTTCCTCGAGGCGTTGGGCAAGCGCAATGCCGCCGGCATCATCGGCATGCGGGAGGAGCTGTTGCAGTCGGGCAATTCGGAGATCAAGAACTGGATTGCTCTCAGCGGCGCCATGGTCTCGACCGACTGCACCTTCCGCCTCGTCGACTACGTGCCCTGCTATCGTTCGGAGGCAGGGACCGGCACGGCCAATGCCTTTGCATGCTGGTGCTAGCGATGACAGCAAATCCAGCTTCGCGTGAGGCTATCGTTGAACCGGCAAGAAAAACGCAGGTCTGCAGAGAAACCGAAGTGCTGGTAGTAGGAGGTGGTTCTGCGGACGTAGCCGCGGCGGTCGTGAAGCCTGTTCCTCATCGGTCGACAACACCGCTAGTGCCATTGGCTCGACCTGAGCCGTTGAACCCACCGCCTGAAGCCCGTCTTCATTGCCGAACTCACGCCCTAAAGTGACTCGGACCAGGGCCTTCCGAGAGTAGCGCCTATGAAAAACCCGAAATCGGCATTCGTGTAAGGTAAAACACGGAACATTTGCTCCCCTGACCTTCCGATTGGTTAGCAGAGCCTCAACCTGAAGCGCATTCTTTTTGATCTCGTTGTTCGCCAAAATTCTGTCCGCGCTGAAAATCGTGCAATTCCCTATCGCGGAGCATAAAGAGAAAACCTGATGGGCGCGCCCCGAGCGCAAAGGTTCTCCCCACGAGAATGGCCGCGCAGTGCCTATATATAAGGATGGGGGAACCCGAAACACACTCTTGCCAATGCTGGTTCCCTCCAGAGAGCTACGGACTTGCCCCATCGGATCGTTGTCGACGAAGCCCATTATTTTCTTCATGATCGAGACCGTGAGCTGATTGACTTTGATTGTGGGATACAGATTGCAGTGGAAATGATCGGGCCAAGCGTTAACCTCATCGCGTGGTGGGGGATCACCTGGTAGAACCCTCGTCATACGTGCCACGAGACCGGAGCATTGCATGCTGGGGTGGTCAGAAGTACATTTGTCAGTCGGCCGGGAAGTCAAAACGCATTCCGGCAAAGATGCGCGCAGTTGCTTTGCCCGCCCCGCCAACCGAGCGCTAACTCCGGACGCACTCGTTCCGCGACTCGACGTTGTGTTGGAGCTGGTAAGGCTATGTATCTGCGCCGCCAGGAAATGGAGACCATGCCCATGTTTCTCGATTTCTATCGCTTACGCCAGCAGCCATTTGGCGTCACGCCCGACCCGGTGTATCTGTACGCGAGCCGGACGCACTGCGAGGCGCTCGATTCGCTCACAGAGGGAATCATGGGCGGTCGGGGATTTCTGGCGCTGATCGCAGAGCCGGGCATGGGCAAGACGACGCTCCTATATCAAGTGCTCGACGGACTGCGCGATACGGCGCGCGCCGTGTTCCTGTTCCAGACGCAGTGCAACTCTCGCGAATTCTTCCAATATCTTCTGAGCGAATTGGGCGTCGATTCGACGGGCATGGGACTCGTGGCCATGCACAACAAGTTGAATGAAATGTTGTTTGCCGAACTGCTGGCGGGCAGGCGATTTGTCCTGATCGTGGATGAGGCTCAAAACCTGGACGATTCGGTGCTCGAAACCATCAGGCTGCTTTCGAACTTCGAGACGTCGAACACCAAACTGCTTCAGATCGTTCTGGCCGGGCAGCCGCAGCTCGGGGAGAAACTGGGGCAGAAGCAGCTGGCGCAACTGCTGCAGCGCATTACGGTGGTGAAGCATCTGGAAGCTCTGTCGCCGGAGGAAACGGCCGGCTATATCAGGCACCGGCTGAAGGTGGCGGGCCATTGCGGCGAAGCGCTATTCGAGCCGGAGGCCTTGGCGCTCATCGCCGAGCGAAGCCAGGGCGTTCCAAGAAATATCAACAAAATCTGCTTCCAGGCTCTGTTGGAAGCACATGCCGAAGGGCGCCACACGGTGTGCTCGGACATCGTCGAGAAAGCGGATCGTAAGTTGGACGTCGTGGCTGCCGCTCGTCCGGCTCCGAGTCCAATGCCGGCGCCATCGCCTGCGCCTACGGGCACCGATTCCGTGGAGGCAGCCGGCACTCCCGCGGCGCCACAGCTTACGTACAAGCCGCTCGCGGAGTTTGGCTTGCCTCGCTGGAGTCTTTGGGCGGGCGCACTCGTTGCCGTCCTGCTGTCGGCGGGCCTGGCCCTGCCGCGCAATACGCTGAAGAAAATGATGCAGAGAGTGCAGGATCGACTGACGGCAACGTCGATTTCACCACTCCCTCGCAGGGATCGCGGCAGCGCCACTGGCTACCCGAGAGCCAGATTGGCGGAGTTTTCAAAGAGCTTGGTACAGCGCGAAGAAGCGGACGATGGGCGGCAAACGCCGGGCGTTCGGGAATCGGCGGAGAGCCGGGAGGCCGTTGAACCGCAGCTCAGCGAGCGAGGCATGCCGAACGTCACCGCCATCCAGGCATCGAGCGCAGAGAACGATGCGCGGGTCGTCGTTATGCTCGACGATGCGGTCCAGTACGACTCAGCGCGCCTTACTTCGCCCGACCGCGTCTATTTCGATCTGTACAAGGCGCGGCTGAGCCCGTCCGTCGGGCAGAAGACAGTTCCCATCGAAGATGGGCTGCTGAAGTCGGTGCGGGCCGCGCAAAATACAGACGACGTGGTCCGGCTGGTTCTCGATGCGGATGGAGCGAAGGACTATTCCGCGCAACTGCTTTCGGACCCGTATCGCCTGGTGATCGACGTTCACGCGCAACCGATGCCCGCCGCGAAGCGCGGTCTGAGTTCGGATGCGGCGAGGGACAACGGGGCCAACGCGCCGCCGGAAGCAAGCGCCAGCCGCGGAGGCCAACTTTCACTTACGCGGGAACTGGGGCTGAAGATCAACCGCATCGCGATTGATCCCGGCCACGGAGGGGACGACACGGGCACGGTGGGGCCGCACGGCCTGCTCGAAAAGAACCTCTGCCTCGATGTGGCGCTGCGGCTGGGCCAACTGATCGAAGAAAACATTGCGGGTGCGGAAGTGATCTACACGCGCAAGGACGACAGGTACGTTCCGCTCGAGAAGCGCACGGCGATCGCCAACGGCGCCAACGCGGACCTATTCATCTCGATTCACGCGAATTCAAGCGACAGCCGCGAAGCGCGCGGCGTCGAAACGTACTACCTGAGCCTGTCAGCTTCGCAGGAATCCATGGAATTCGCGACACGCGAAAACGCGCTCGCGCAATCTTCCCTCCACGATCTTCCGGAACTGATCAAGAAGATCACACGGAACGAGAAGATCGCGGAATCGAAGCAGCTTGCCGTGGACATCCAGAACTCGCTCTCGCAGCGGCTCCAGCTCGTGAGTCGGCGCGAGACGAACCGCGGCGTGAAGCAGGCACCCTTCATCGTTTTGACCGGCGCCAACATGCCTGCGGTCCTTTCGGAGATTTCCTTCGTCAGCAATGCGAGCGACGAGAGCCTGCTGCTCGGGAGCGCCCAGCGCCAGCGCGTCGCCGAGGGCCTGTACCGCGGCGTTGCGGCCTATCTCGATAGCTTACGCAGCCTGCCCCGCAAAAAGCAGAAACTTGTCAGTGAAAACCGTCCCAGCACATCACCGGGATTCCCAACATCAACAGCCGCAATCGAGCGACACCCCCAGTAGAATCAGGCCACGCCCGATGAGCTGCGGCGACGTAAGGGGACCGTTTGAGAGTCGGCGCTCGACCCTGCCTTCCTGCGAGGATGAATGATCATGGCTGACCTGTTCGAATATGCCGCCTAATACGCGGCAGTTAACGCGGAAGGCAGCCCGCACAACCGAAATAGGACATCGAGTACGTTGCCTTCGCAACGCTTACGATTACTAGTTGAATCAAATACAGAGAGACAGAATTGTACGATCTATGATTTAGACTATTCTTACAATATGGCCTCACAGGAACAAACACCAGAAATCAAGAATTCTGGTAACGCATCGTCGGACGGCCCCGACAAACGCCGAACAACGCGGATTCCGAAACGTGTGCCTATTACCGTGACGGGCACTGACGCACTCACTGAATCGTTCAGAATCACCACAGAAACGTTGTCGGTGAGTTGTCATGGCTGTAAGTACAGATCGAAACATTACGTTCCCAAAGGCTCAATCGTGACGATCGAAATCTCATGCCTAGGGCTTCCGCCACGCATCGTTTCAGGGCGTGTCGTTTGGGTTCAAAGGCCCCGCGGGTTCCACCAAGAATTCGAAATTGGATTGCAGTTCGACACGCCGGAAAATGTTTGGGAAATCGCGCCTCCGCCCGACGATTGGCTCCCGTTCTGCAAAGACCAAACAGCTGCTGTTCCTGCTTTGGACGCGATTCCTGCCCCTGGTGAGTCTTCTGCTTTGGCGTCCGCACCTACGGACAGCATCGGACGGATCAAGACGACGACCTACGACATGACGAGTCTCCAAGCGGAATCGCGCCACGCGAAGCTCGATGAAATAATAGAAAGGACCGTCGAGAAATCGATGGCGCGAATATCCGAGTCGATTGTAAAGCAAGTTGTCCAGCAGGTAGCTGGTCCCCTCGCGACTGCGATCGCTGAAAAAGTGTGCCAGGAAATAAACAATAAACCTAAACGTAAGAATCGAAAAGACCGTGCAGGAAGCGGGGAGCAGAGGGCGAATCGAAGCAACGAGGTCACGGACCAAACGTGAAACCGGGTGCGTCGCAAGTAATTGGTTTATTTTCGTCTTTCTTGATATCGCTATGAAATCTGCAGGAACTCTCGAGAATCGACGCAACGCGCGCATCGCCGTTTTGAAAGGCATGTGGGTGTCCTGGCAAGCAGGCGGGCCGCGCAACGTTTCGCGCGTGCGCGACCTAAGCGCTGGCGGAGTTTTCGTCGCAACGCCAACTCCCGCCCCTGTCGGCACGGCCGTGAAGTTGTTGTTCGCTTTGCCCGAGGGCGAGATGCGCATCGATGGCGTCGTGCGCTACACGGATGCAAAGAGGGGCATGGGCGTCGAATTCACGGGCATGGGAACTGGCGATCGCGCGCGCTGGCAAGAACTGCTGCGGCGCCTCAACCCTTGAACCAACTCCAGGGCTATTTCAGCGTCTTATTCAGGAACGCAACGGTGCGCGCTACGCATCCGCCGCGACCGGGCAGTAGCCACTTTTGTTGGTTGGATTTTCGAATGCATGCCCCGCACCGCCGTAGATCTTGAGATCGACCCGTCGGCCCATCCCTTTCATCGTCTTGTCGGACGCCTGGACGTCCCCAAGCGTGATGCCGCGATCCTCTGCGCCAAAGGATTTTCGCTTCGCAGCGACAATTGTTCATTTCATCTTTTTCGCCATAGGTGGCAGGAGTAAACTACCGGCAGAACAGCGCGCAAGAATCGAGGCCGCGATGGCTCGCACGTCACTCAAGGTGAATGGCAAGGCGCACGTTGTCGATGTGGACTCCGAATGCCCCCTTCTTTACGCCCTTCGAGACAACCTCGCTCTGAACAATCCCAGGTTCGGTTGCGGGCTGGGGCAATGCGGCGCATGCACGGTGCTATTGGATAACCGCGCGGTGCGTTCGTGTCGCTTGCCGGTCTCGCTCGCAGCCGGGAAAGAAATCGTCACGCTCGAAGGACTGGGGTCCCCCGATAATCCCCATCCGGTTCAGAAAGCATTCACCGAAGAGCAGGCTTTTCAGTGCGGGTACTGTCTAAACGGCTGGGTGCTGACAGCAAAAGCACTCTTGGACAAGACTCCCCATCCGACGGACGCCGAAATGCGGCGCGCGTTCGAGAGTTTGGTGTGCCGATGCGGCAGCCATGTGGGGATTTTCAACGCCGTGCGCAAGGCGGCCGATTCGATGAAGAGGAGCGCATAAGGCGATGCCTCCCAAAACCATCCTGTCGAGAAGAGAGTTCGTCCGGAATGCCGGAGGCCTGCTGATCGGATTCAGCCTGGCCGACGCGACTGTTCTCCCCCGCGTGCTCGCGGCTTCTCCCGAGGATGTGATGGAAACCCCTTCTCCCGGCCGGCTGGACGCGTGGCTGCAAATCGAGAAGGACGGAGCGATTCGCGTGTTTACGGGCAAAGTGGAAATCGGAATGGGGGTGGAGACGGGCTACACGCAAATCGTGGCCGAGGAGCTGGACGTTGCTCCGGAGCGCGTCCACTTCGTGATGGGCGATACGTCGATGACAACCGACCAGGGCGGCGTCGGCGGTAGCACATCAATCATGCTCGGGGCCAAGCCGCTGCGAAACGTGGCCGCGACCGCACGATTCTTGCTTTTGCAGCTTGCTTCCGCGCGCCTGGGGGCGCCGCTCGAGCAGCTTCAGGTGCACGACGGAATCGTGAGCGTCCAGGGGGAAGCTGCTAAAAGCGTCTCTTACGGAGATTTGGCCGGAGGCGCGAACCTGAATGACGCTCTGAAGGTTTCCGGCAGGGGTTTTGCTTTGAACGTAGAAGGAATCGGGAAGCCCAAAGATCCTGCGAGCTACACGGTGGTCGGAAAGCCGCTTCCACGCGTGGACATCGCGCCCAAGATTCTGGGGCAGTGGCAATTCGTGACCGATGTGCGAGTACCCGGCATGCTGCACGGTCGAGTAGTCCGTCCGGCGCGTGCCGGTGCGAAGCTCGTGAGCTTGGATGAACAGTCTGTGAAGCCGATCGCCGGCTACGTGAAGACGGTGGTGGACGGGAACTTCGTCGGCGTGGTAGCCGAAAGCGAATGGGCCGCCATCCGGGCTGCGCAGGCGCTGAAAGTCACCTGGACCGACGCGGAACCGGCATTCCCGGCGCAGATGCATCTGTACGACCACATGCGGAACGTCACACCCAAGGCGAGCAGGGAAACTCTCAAGAAGGGCGACGCTGCCGTCGCCCTGGCAAGCGCGGCCACGAAGCCGGAAGCAACATACGAGTGGCCGTTTCAGTCGCACGCAACCATGGGTCCCGGTTGCGCCGTCGCGGACGTCCACCTGGACGGCGTGACCACCGTGTGGTCTGGCGGACAAAAGCCGCACGCCTTGCAACAGGGGTTCGCGGAACTGCTGGGCGTACCTCCCAACAAGGTGCGGGTGATTTGGGTCGAGGACGCCGGTTCGTACGGCCGGCCGGGTTTTGAGGACACCGCGGCGGATGCGGTGCTGCTTTCGCGGGCCGTTGGGAAGCCCGTGCGCGTGCAATGGACACGCGAGGACATGACGGCGTGGGGCACCAAGGGTCCCGCCGTGATCTGCAACATGGCTGCGGGACTCAGCGCACAGGGAGAAGTGAGCGCGTTTCGGTTCACGTCGCGCGCCTTTTCCGGCGGCGAGGTGATGTATTTGCCGTCGACCGCCGGGAATTTTTTGGGCGCCCAGCTCACAGGCATCCCCAATACAACGGGAGTAGATGAGTTCGCCCAATGGGGCGAAGCATGCGTGGCCTACGCGTTCCCCAATGTCCACGCGGACGCATATGTCGTTCCCGCTTTTTTGGCCGCGGCGTCTCCGCTCCGCACCACTCACTTGCGCGATCCCGAGGGCCCTGCCACCACCTTTGCCACTGAATCCTTCATGGATGAACTCGCCGCCGCAGCCGGCGCCGATCCCGTCGCATTCCGCCTCAAGTACCTGGACGATGAGCGCCTGAAAGCCGTGCTGACGAAAGCAGCCGAAAAATTTGGCTGGGACCAGCGGCCTTCTCCAAAGAAGCCCGCTGGCACATCGGAGATCGCCGCGGGCCGGGGCGTGGCACTGACCTTGCGCGGGGAAACGCGCGTGGCCACGGTGGCGGAAGTGGAAGTGAATCGCCGGACGGGAGCGGTTCACGTGAAGCGCTTCGTGTGCGTCCACGACTGCGGATTGATCATTAACCCTGAGGCACTTCGCGGGACAATCGCCGCTAACCTGATTCAATCGTTGAGCCGCAGTCTAAAAGAGGAGGTGATGTTCGACGGAACCCACGTGACCAGCGTGGATTGGAACACGTACCCGATCGCAAGGGCGTCGGACGTTCCGGATCAGGTGGACATCGTGTTGATCGACCATCCGGAGATTCCGCCGAGCGGCGCGGGCGAACCAGCCAGCCGCCCGACGGCCGCCGCGATTGGCAATGCGATTTTCGATGCGACCGGCGCTCGCGTGCGACGGGGACCTCTCACACCGGAAAGAATTCAAGCGGCTCTGGCCGCGCTTCAGCCCGCCTAACCGACAGCCGCAAGCATCCGAGGCGTGATCCTTCCGTGCAATAAACTGCCCAGAACCCATCCCGCGAATAGGCCTTTCAAGACGGTCTCACTTAAGACAGGCCGCACTGACTCTTGCAGCGTTCCAGTTAGAATATCATGGAGGGCTTTGCGGGCTTCAGCGGCGGCTTGTTCGTCGGTGACGTGGCAATAGCGGGCAGTGCTCGATGCACTCATGTGACCGAGCGATTGCCGAATGAACGCCAGATCGGTGCCCGCGGCGATCATGTGATTGGCGAGGCTGTGCTTCGCGAGATGCGGATTACGCTTTAACCCAGATTTCCAATTTGAACTCCACCAACGAACCTTTGGGTGTCTATCTTCATCTGTATTTATGCGGGTTTGAGTGCGATGAGGCCGCCCTGGAGGTACACACCCCGTGGGTGAGAAGCCAAACCAGCCATTTCAGTTCGCTTTCAATACATCTTTGAAGGAGATTTCCAAGGGTCGCGTGTCACTTCGGACGGTGGCCTGATTCTCGTGCGGGAGTTGGACGACCGTCTAGGATTCAGCGAGCTCATCGAACAACATTTGACCGACACTCGGGGAAAGAACACCCAGTTGCCCCTCGCTGATCTGCTGCGGCAGTCGGTGTACAGCCGCCTGGCAGGATACGAAGACGTCAACGACGCCGAGCGGCTCTCGCAAGATCCGGCCTTCCGGTTGATCGGTTCGGAGAAGCAATCTGTGGCGGCGGCTGGCACTGCCGCAGAGGATTGAGAATTGGTCGCTGACGAGCTTGCAACAACGACTGGTGAAGACCGGAGGGCGGCTGGTGAAGCATGCCCGCTACTATTGGCTTCTGCTGGCGGAAGGACATCTGAATCGGCGACGGTTCGGAGCGATGCTGGGCCGGATCGCGCTGCTACCGCTACGGACGGGATAGAGAGCTGGTGGCCAAGGCAACAGCGGAATCTGGCTACAGCGGGGCTGGGGAGAGGAGAGGTATTGCAAAAGTGGGCTGGAATCTGGGGCAATTTCGGGCTGTGCTGGTGCGGATGGCAGGCCGTCTGGAGTGCTCCCGTTGAAAATCATTTCACAGCGTTGCGAATAAGCGAGACGGGTGTACTATGGTGCCGTTTTCGAGATCAAAAAGGAAATTCCGGTTTGCGGGCTACGCTCGATCAAAAATACAGATGTTCCATTTGCAGAGTGACTGATGCCACTCGTCGATCGCATTCTGCCTCCACGAACAAAACTTTGAGCCTGGGTTTTAACAAATTGGGTAAGGCCTCAGACGGATAGAGGACAGAGGGGGGTATGCTGACATTGGCGGGCGACGATATCCGATGGCGCCACTATTCTGGAATTTTTGTTTTGTCCTCTGCCACGCTGTTGCTAGAGCTATCGTTAGTCAGAATTCTCTCAGTCTCCAACTGGTATCACTTCGGCTTTTTGGTGATCTCCACCGCGCTGCTTGGATTCGGTGCATCTGGCACAGCGCTGTCGCTGTGGCCGCGTATGCGAAACCAAGCAAATCTAGATCGAGTTCTGGCGCCATTGGCGGCGTTGTTCGGTGTGGTAACGCTCGCCAGCTTTTGGCTGATGCAGAAGATTCCGTTTGATCCTTTCAAGCTTTTAGCTGACCGCTCGCAGTGGGTGTACACGCTGCTCTACTACTTGGTTCTGGCGTCCCCGTTCTTTTGCTCAGGCTTAGCGATCGCCCTGCTTCTAAGCCGAGGCGGAGCACGGGTAAATCGCCTATACGCCGCGGACCTAGTAGGTGCAGGCTTAGGGTGTGTGGCGATCACAAAGGTGCTCGAAATCTTCGGGGGGCCTGGCAGCGTGGTGGTTTCGGCCGTCGCGGGCTTCGTCGCCGCACTGGCTTTTCGAGCCTTTCGACCGTCAAAGTTCGTTTCTTATTGCCTAGCGGCTGCGGCGACGACTCTCGCTCTCGCTTTCATCGCTGGGCCCAAGTTGCCATTGCGCGTAATACCTGGAAAGCTCCATTCGCTACAGCCGGTTGGCGAGTCGCCGATCTATTCGAAATGGAATAGCTTTTCCAAAATTGATGTGTACAAAGAGCCAGCGGCGCCCGATCGAGGTCGGCCTGATCCCGGTTTTTCCATCATCATTGACGCGGGGACTGCGGGAACCGCAATCCCCGACTTGAGCGTCGGCGTGCGGAACTATCTAGCTCACCCACGAGAATATCAGCCCTCCGGTGTGGCATATGTCGGCAGGCCCAACCCTAAGGTATTGATTATCGGTTCTGGGGCTGGGCGCGAGGTGCTGGAAGCCTTGTATTTCGGCGCGTCTTCGATTACGGCGGTAGATGTCAACCCAACGATTAATGACACGGTGACTCGCCGGATGAGCAAGGAGTGGGGAGGTTTGTTCACACAACCAGAGGTCCATCTGGTGACCGAAGATGCTCGTAGCTTTGTCCGCCGGTCGAAGGAAAAATACGACATTATTATCTCTTTAAATACGATGAGTGAGGCAGCCTTGGCCTCTGGTGGGATCAGTCTTAGCGAAGGATATGTGATCACGCGTGAAGCTGTCGAGGATTACTGGAACCATTTGACTCCAAACGGTACATTCCTCGAGACCGGCTATCAACTCCCCAAGGTCTTTGCCACCATCCGCGAAATGTTCGACAATTTGGGCTTGGGCAGCCCAGCCGATCACGTTGCTGCATTTCGAGGGTTGCTCGCGCCCTATGGTGCTTCGCAACTAGTCGATTGTGTGCTTCTTCAGAAGAAACCTTTCCAAAAGGAAGAGGTTTCCGTGCTCGCCAACCGTTTGGGAGTCGGACGATATGGACCTTGGGGCGATGGGCGGCCACCAGAGATCCTTTACTCCCCGTTCCAAACGTCGGGCGGTTTCCAGCTGCTCTTCGATTTGATGAATTCTCCAGAACTGGGCCAAATCTATTCTTCAAATCCGAACTACATTCAGCCGGCAACAGATGATAAGCCCTTTTTCTACAGGACGGAGCGATGGCGCTTGAGGGGACTCGGCTTTCGACGAGTTCTAGGAGCTGGCCTCCTAGGCAATTCAAATATCGATAATAACCCGGTAATTGAAGTTACGTTGATAGTTCTTCTTGCGCAGACTGGATTAATTAGCGGGGTCATGATTCTTGCGCCATTGCTACGTTCGAAAGAACGAAGATTAAATGTGAACGGGCGCTTGGCTTTCTTTACTTATTTCGGGTGTCTGGGTTTGGGGTTCATTCTCATCGAGATCGTCCTCCTCCAGAAACTTTCCCTCTTTCTTGGGCAGCCCATTTACACATTTGCTGTTGTGTTGGGAAGCTTGCTTATCTGTTCCGGAATTGGTTCCTATTTGGCTGGCCGCGTCGACGAAGTCAGTTCCGACAGACTCTCGCTATATGTGGTGGCCATCGTAGCTTTGATAGTCTCCGCGTTATTGCTTTTACCGAAGGTTCTCTCATGGACTCTAGGTTTTTCATTTCCTTGGCGGATGTGCATCGCAATTCTGCTAATTGCGCCCTTGGGCGTGCCACTGGGCGTCCCGTTTCCAACAGGATTGCGTATGATTGAAAAGGAAGCTTCGCTGCTAGTGCCTTGGGCGTGGGCGGTGAACAGCTTTTTCACTGTGATCGGCTCGGTGATAGCAATTATATTGGGAATGACCTTAGGCTTCACGGCCGTGCTTGCGATCGCCGCGGCATTATACGCAGTCGCGCTCGTTGCCATTCGAACGCGAGGCGCTGCTTCCTCGGTGTCACTTAGTCCGGAACGCCGACAGAAGTTCCAGCCGATTCAGTTAGGAGTGGGGGATTGAGAAGAGTTGCGCGACCCAGCACGCGGCTCAACGCGCGCCCGTTGGCGCGGTGTTTACCATATTGACCGTGAGTGCGTCTGGCGGTAAGAACGGCAAAGATGAACGAGTCGATAATCGCAGCCCAAACAGACGTGGGCACGTAATCGCACCAGGCCGAGTTTCCGAAACTGGTGGCGCAGACGGTTCTGAAGCATCACGAGGGAGCATCCGACTGGCAGCAGTTTTGAACCGCTGCGCCCGCGTGCGAGCATTTATCCCTGTGCTGAGGCCTGAGCTGCTCGTGCCGCTGGGTGTAGTTTATGCGTAGAGGTCCTAAATCGCTGGGTCCCAGCCTTTTTTTAGTCCTTGTCGTTGTCCTCGCGCTGCTTAGCTGCGATTCCATCGTTGGCAGGTCGCTGGTCCCTGCAAGGTCTTCCGCAACCGGTCCATTGCGCATAAGTCCCTTTAAAGGTGAATCGTTTCCTTTAGTAGAGGCGAACATTCCGGTTTATGCCAAAGATTAAGCATAAAGTGTTTGTCGTCGCGCTCACGGTTTTCGTGATCAGCTTGGCACTCGCTCACTCGAGTCTGGTGCGGAAGGCTCGAGCCATGATCCACGAGAAGCTGAGCAGCGCGCCGGCGGTGAGACTTTCACCTGCTTCCACGGACTTCGGCATTCAAGCGACAGGGACGAGCAGCCCTCGGCGTACGATCACGCTAACGAACACCGGTACAGCTCCCTTGCATATCAGCAATCTCATCATCACCGGTGGGGATAAAGACGACTTCGGTTTGAACCAGAACTGTCCAAGCACTCTGGCGGCTGGCGAGAATTGTGCGCTCAACCCAATCTTTGTACCCACCACACCTGGACCACACAAGTCCACAATTATTATCACCGACAATGCAGAGGGGAATCCGCAGAGCATGGTTCTCGCGGGGGTCGGCACTACACTAAGCCCTTCGGAAACCAGTCTTGGCTTTGGCGGTCAAAGCGTGGGCGCCAGCAGCTCAGTGAAAGCGATCACAGTCACGAATAAGGGAAGTAGTGCGCTGCACCTTGCGCGGATCGCGATTCTGGGGACCGACGCCGGGGATTTTTCCCTGACTTCCACCTGTGATAGAGCCTTGGGGGCCGGGGCTCAGTGTACGGTCAGCGTAACCTTTAAGCCCATAGCCAAAGGCAGGCGTGCCGCGTCGCTGCGATTTAGCGATGAGGGCGGCAGCGGCCTCCAGGAGATCATTTTAACCGGGACAGGGACGGGACCGGGCCAGTTCATGGCGCTCACCCCCGACAAAACTCACCTTATAAACACCTTTACGAACAAGCCAGTATTCATCACGGGGGAGGCGGCGTGGTCCTTGATCGCTCAACCCTCCGATGCGGATGCTGAAACCTACCTTGCAGATCGAGCCGCGCGAGGATTCAACGCCATCATCGTGAATTTGATCGAGCATCAGTACGCCGATCACGCTCCGGCGGATTTCTCTGGAGACGCGCCGTTTATCGGAGCCACCTTTTCCACTCCGAACGAAGCCTATTTCGCGCATGCCGATCATGTGATAAGCCGCGCCGCTGCGCATGGGATCAGCGTGTTCCTGTTTCCTGCGTATCTTGGTTACGGCTCGCGCCAATGCAATATTCACAATGAGGGTTGGGGAACCGACATGGAAAGGGCCTCCGAGACCGTCATGAGGGCATGGGGCGTGTATGTCGGCAATCGATACAAATCTTTCCCGAACATCATCTATGTCATTGGCTGTGACGCTGATCCACGTACTTGCTCTCCTTCTCTTATGGGGAACCTCAACGCTGTGGCGACGGGGATCAAGTCTGTGGATTCCGTCCATCTGATGACGGCCGATAACGCCGGCCAGCAATCCTCTCTGGATGTGTGGTCGGGGTATTTATGGTTGGACATCAGCGATATGTATGGTGCTTCGAACGTTGCCAAACTAAACTTGGAATATACACGCTCAGACTTCTTACCATTCTTCCAGGGCGAGGATACATACGAAGGTGAAGGCTCGGCGACCCCGCTCAGCCTGCGGCACCGGCAATATTGGAGTGTTCTTAGCGGCGCCTATCTGGGAAGCTTTTTTGGCAACAATCCGATCTGGTGCTTCAATGAAACCAATCCGGCCTCCGCTGTGCCGTGCCCAAGCAGCCCGACGTGGCAAAGCCAGTTGGGTTCGGTAGGAGCGATAGGACAGTCCTGGTTTGGCAAGCTCTTCCGCTCACGCGAGCACTGGCTGCTAGCGCCAGACATCAACCACACCGTGGTCACGGCCGGCTATGGCTCGGGCGCGACGCTGACGACAACCGCCCGAACCCGGAACGGCCAGACAATCATCGCGTATGTCCCGAATGGCAGCGCAGCAACGCTTAAGGTGAACATGCGCAAGATCAGCAGCGCCAGCAGTCTGGCGAAATGCTGGTGGTTTAACCCCAGTAACGGCTACGCCAAGCTGATCGGGAGCTTTCCGAATTCTGGAACACGCGATTTCACACCGCCCGATTCAAACAATTGGGTATTGGTCATCGATGATGCGCGCGCGAACTTAGCGGCGCCAGGGACTGCTGATTTGTGAGTTTGAAAATCAAGGTTTAGAGCATTGTTGATATTCTTCAGCACCCATAATTCATGGCGACTACCTCGTCGTCGATGAGCAACTTGGGGTCACCACAGAATTTGCACAATATAGAGCTTTCAATAGGCTGTGTGGTCAAATTCATAAAGCAGCTTTAGACTCTGGTCTCTCCCAAAGCTTCTCCCGCCGAAGCTTCTTGCCCAAGACCTGATGTTTTCTGAACGAAACCTTTCCAAAATTGACTCCGGGCATCTCCAACTCTGTGATGGCCTGCGCAATCTCTCTTGTACTGATACTCTGAGCGGTTATCTGGCCTCACTACGACCGTGGTGTAGTTTTTGTGGGGGTCAATCCAAGGACTCTAGGACTGGTGCGGATAAGGTTGCCCTGGTTTCGAGGGTCGTGAATCTGATGCTACGTGAGGAAACACGCCCATGGTCAAGAATTTGCTGACCGTGGTTACCCCTAAAGACCGGCGAAGCAAGCGCCGCCAAAGAAAACCGGGAGGAACCTTCCGCACTCCGTGGGGCTCGTGGCTAGTCGAGAATGAAGGTGACTTCCATGGTCACGCGGTATTCGACAATCTTGCCCTTCTCGACTTTTCCTTTCAGGGAGAGCACCTCGAAACCGGTGATGCCTCGCAAGGTCTTTGCGGCGCGATTCACACCCTCATCGACCGCC
>Ga0187872_10001130_pt1 | contig 28210 bp, 22 predicted proteins | sample June2016WEW_16_4_FD_132973 | JGI IMG/M metagenome (GOLD analysis project Ga0187872, IMG submission 132973) | Peatland microbial communities from SPRUCE experiment site at the Marcell Experimental Forest, Minnesota, USA - June2016WEW_16_40 | ecosystem: Environmental > Terrestrial > Soil >...
CCCGCCCGGGTATCCTGGCGTGCCTCGGTCCGTTCGTACCGCTCGGCACGGCACAGCCGATCCGCTTCTGCATCCAGCAGCGCGTTCAGCGTCTCCTCTACCGTGCTCCGCACCACTTCTCCCGGGTGTGCCTGAATCTTCCCCTCATCGATCTGGATCACCTGGCTCAGCTTGGCTACCTCCTGCCCTGCTTCTCCCTGGTTGGTGGGATCCATCGCCTCTCCTCTTGGGCCTTCCTCAGACCCTCTTTTGTACCAACCAGACCTACTCCCCTTCAAATGTGCGAAAGAAATCGTACGTTATCAAGAAAGAAGTAGGCGCCCAAAGACCGAATTAAATGTTCCTTTGGTGCGCTTTTTTGTCTAGGGTTAAAGGCGAGGTCGAAAATGCAGAGCGAATTGCAGATTAGGAGAATCGATGTCAGATCAAAAGAAGGATAGCACACGACGCACTAAGTTTCGGCGCACGGTGTACGGGACTGACGGAAAACCTCGCTTGGTACACGTAATGGCCGATACCGATCGCGCGCTGGCCCTGAAGAAATCCAACCCCGCGGCCTATAGGCGCCTACCCAAAGAACTCCGCGAGGACGCCGAAGAAGCCGAGCGATCGATAATGCGATTGCCTTTACTACGGTTCAGCATCGACCACTGGCCGGCGGAAGCAAAAAAGCTGCTTGCTGCCGTTCGCTGGCATCCCGACTCGGCATGGCGGCATTTGCCAGTGCCCGATGTCTTGGAGATGATCGAGATTCTGAAGAAACGCGGTCGCCCGATGAAGCCCGAAACTCCCGCGAGAATCACACTGGCCGCGCAATGTCTCGCGGAAGGTTTCAGCAAAGGCCGCACGGCCCGGAGGCTCTACCCCAATATTTCCGCAAGGAAGGCAGAAAAGAATGCGGCCTATTTGTTCGAGCGTTACGGCCGGGAGATAGAAGCCGAACGGCAACGACTTAAATCCGCACCATAGGATAAATCGCTTCGTCCTCTTACCCCCCGGTAAATCCCCCTCTTTTGCCGCCACTTTCTTCGCTGTGGACCCCGATGCTGATTTATTTAGTGCCGCCCTCTAGTTTAAGATGGCCCCGTTCGGTCATTATCAGGAGGTACATCGAGATGGAAAATCAAGAAAAGAAGACCTTCGTTTCGCCGGAAAAACTTGCGGCAAACCGAGCGAACGCTCAGCGTTCCACGGGACCTCGAACCGAGGCGGGCAGGGAGAAATCATCCCACAATGCATGGCAGCACGGATTTTTTGCGAAGCGTCTTTTCTCGACGCCCGAGCAACAGGCCCAAGACGGTGCCGACTATGAACTTATCGCCAATGGTATTCGTGACCACTATCGGCCCATCGGGTTTATGGAGAATTTTCGGGTTGAGAAAATTGCGACTGAGCTGCTTCGTTCGGCTCGCCTCCTCAGCTTCGAGCAAAAAGTTCTCGGTTTGCTCGATCCTTTCGAGTCGCATTCGGTAGACAGGATCTTGAGGTATCAAGTGACGAACAGCCGCCAGCTGGCTCAAGACATTGAGGAACTTGAACGCCACCAGGAAATTCGCCGGGCGAAATCGAACCAAGATCCGCCTTCTGACGCAGACGTAGACAATCCGCCCGACGAGCAGAATGAAGAAGAACGACCAGCAAACGAAGACCAATTACAGGCAGATTGTGACGGTTCCTCATCGGGGAACTGCGAAACGAACCCAACCGTCTCTTGCGAGACCAATGGTCCAATCGGCGTCACCCCTCCACCGATTGCAAATTGCGGAACGAACCCAACTCCAACCCAACGCTTGGGCAACGAGGAACAACTAGAGGAGCAAGCCAAGTCCGAAGGCCCGCCTCGGGTCACCGAATAATGTCAATGATGTGACGGAATGGCAGGATCGCAGAAAGCAAATCTCGACCAACGTAGCAGCTTAGTTAACTATAGGCGAACATACAGCGAAGGAATGATATGGTCCGGAAGTTCTCTTAATTGAGGTGATCGGAGACTATGCCAACAAGCGCCGCCCTGAACAGGCACTCCGTCTCTCTTGAGTGACCAACGCACAGCCCATGTTCATAATGGGAGCGGCCTGAGAGGGCTCGAGGAACACGGAATTTGCAAAACGAACTATCTTAAGGCTTTTGGAATCAACGTACTTGTATGTGAGCAATGTGAATTTGAGAAGTGCGAGGGGACGAGCGTTATCGTTAAGCTTGATCCAGCCCTCAATATTGGCGCTGGCGCAAATCCTCGCGGCGATCGGGGAACGGGGCCTCCCCGGGCACTCCTGATCGAGGAACTTCGGCCCAAAGACCGCCGCTTTCCGGTGTATTATCTCTGGCAAATGAAAAACGAAGGCAAAGACGAGCATCGGCGTCCGGCCACCTACCCGATCACGCATTGGATCGGCGAAGGCGCAGGCTGGCTGCTCAAACACGTGGTGAGCGGGCTGGCCGCGACGGGCCTGACCCCCAACATGTTCACTTTCCTCGGCTTGGCCGTGAACGCATGGGCGGCGGCGTGGTTCGCGATGGGACGTTTCCGCGGAGCGGCTGCCATTCTTTTCCTCGCTGCTTTTCTCGACATGGCGGACGGCCAGGTTGCGCGCCGCGTGGGCCGCGTGACAGCCTTCGGCGCGTTCCTCGATTCGACGCTCGACCGCTACTCGGATCTGGCGCTCTACATGGGGCTCGTCGTCTACTACACGCTGATCGGCCGGACCTTCTACATGGCGCTCGCGGCCGTCGCGATGGCGAGCTCGTTTATGGTCAGCTATTCGCGCGCGCGGGCCGAGTCGCTGATTCCGTCCTGCAAAGTGGGCTTCATGGAGCGGCCCGAGCGGCTGGTGCTGCTGATTATCGGCGGCGCGTTCGTGCGGATGGCGCCCGTCCTTTGGGTCATTGCGACGATCTCGACTATCACAGTGGTCCACCGCGTTGTGTACACGTGGCAGGAATTGCGCGCCGGTCGGGCGCTCCCCGACGTAAGCGCCTCTCAGACGTTTTGACGTTTCTGGGCGTTCTTCAGCGCTTCTTCCACCGGCGCCGACACGATGTCCTGCACGCGCTGCCTCAGCGCGTCCACCTCCGCGCGGCCGATCTTTGACGTGTGAATCGTGTCGTGCAGGTAGACCGTGATCTTCCCCGGGTGAAGAATCCAGTCGCCGGTCCGAAAGAACTCGTACGAGCCGACGATGCTCATCGGCACGATCGGCACTCCGAACTTCTGCGCGAGATTGAAGATCCCTTTCTTGAATTCACGGACGTGGCCGTTGCGGGTGCGCGACCCTTCGGCGAAAGCAACCAGGCTGACACCGGAATCGAGCGAGGCCTTCGCGCGCTTGCTCATCATGGCCAGCCCCTCGCGGCTCGGCACGTCCGGCACCGGAACGTTGCCGAACCATCCCATCATCCACCCGTAGATGGGAAGCTTGAAGTGAGACTCGAGCTCGAAGCCGCGCACGAATTGAGGAATCGCCGAATAGATCACGAACGGATCGAAAATATTGACGTGGTTGCAGATGAAGATGCTCGTGCGTTCGCGATCGAAGCCCGGCGCCATCCGCACTTCGAATTTCGTCCCGGCGAGCCGAAGAATATTGCGAAAGAAGATCCGTTGCGGCGTGTCGTTGTTGCGCGGATCGATGCAGAGCCCGAGAAAGACGAGGAACGTGCCGAGCACCGCGAAATGGATTCCGCTCACTGTCCACAGGACGACCGAGCGAACCGCCAGCCACGCCTTTCTCATACCACTACGTCCAGCGCGCTGGGAAGGATTTCCAGCGATCGGCATTTGAGGTGCAGGATTTCGCCGTCCACCATCGCGTTGACAGCCTCTTCCAGATCGAGATCGATGCGCTCGGCCGCCGCGCGTGAGGCGAGCCGGTGCTCGATGTGTGTTCCAGTGAATAGGCGCGGAAACGTCCAGAGCAGCCTTAGGCGCCCGATCGGCGCCCAGCGCACGTACTCGATTTTGGCATCCGAAGGATTCGCTTTTGGCGCGATCATCATTTTCCCGCCGGTGAACCTGCTGTTGCTGAACGTGAGGAAGAGGCACGGCCGGCGATCCCAATCTTCTGCCGTGTCGATGCGGTGGGGAAATGCCGGATGTTCGAGTCGCGCGAGTCGCGCGATCACGCCGAGGATGTAGCCGAGTTCTCCCCAGCGCTTGAAGCGCCGGTTCGTGACTTCGCCCACGTCGGCGGGGAATCCCAGGCTGAGTAGATTGATGAAATAGATGTCCGCGCCGGAATGTCTCAGGCGGATCAGATCGCAGGGCCGCCGGCTGCCTTTGCGCAGGGCTTCAATCGTATGCTCCACGCCGTGCGTCGTGAAATCCCGCAGAAACGAATTGCCGGTGCCAAGGGGCAGGAAGCCGAGCGCAGGCCGGCCCTGTGTCTGCGCTTCCGGAAAGAGCCCGTTCACAATCTCGTATGTCGTGCCGTCCCCGCCGACGGCCAGGAAATTCCGGAAGCCCTTTGCGTAGGCACTTCGCGCGAGGTCGGTCGCCTCTCCCGGCCGCGTCGTTTGCGCGACTTCGAGATCGATTCCCGCCTGCCGCACGCGGTCGAGCGCGGCCGGGGCGAGTTTCCCGCAGCGCCCGCCTCCCGCGGCTGGATTGATGATGGCAAAGAAGCGCTCCTTCACGTGAGAAAGGCCTCTTCGCGACATGCGCGCGCAAAAATCATACGGGCACCATGGCCTCACGGCCCGCCTTGCTCCGGATCTGCTCGGCCAGCTCCGTACGCTTTACTTTCAGCGATGCGGTGCGCGGGAAATCCGCATTCCAGACGAGGTAGCCGCTCACGCGTTTGTAATTCGCAAGCCGGCGGTTGCGCTCGCCAAGAAGCGCGATGGTCTCTTCGCCGACGTGCTGTCCCGGCTCGGGATGGAGGACGAGAACCAGCTTCTCTCCGGCCATCGTGCGCGCAGGCCAGAGATAGTTGGCCGCGAAGACGCAAAACTCCTTCATCGGAAGGCCCTCGAAGACATTCTCGATGTCCTCGGGATAGATGTTCTTGCCTTCCTCGGTGACGATCATATTTTTCTTGCGGCCGAAGAGCTGCAAATGGCCGGCGGCGTCCACGCGGCCCAGGTCGCCGGTCATCAGCCATCCGTCCACAATCGTCTCCGAAGTCATCTCGGGATCGTCGAGATAGTGCGACATCACCGTGTTGCTCCGAACCGCCACTTCGCCGATTCCGTCCGCGTCCGGATTCAGCACCCGAATTTCCATCCCCGGCAGGGGCTTGCCGACCGTGTCCGAGCGGAAGGGCCGAAAATCATTTACGCTGATGACCGTCCCGGCCTCCGTGCAGCCGTAGCCGTTTCCGACAAGAATTCCGAGGTCGTAGAAAAATTGTAGCGTCTCCGGCTCCGTGAACGCGCCGCCCACGAAGAAAGCGCGCAATTCGCCGCCAAAGGAGCTGTGGACTTGCCGCAGCAGGGCGCGGCTGACGACTCGATTCGGTCGGCGCCGCGTCAGCGCGCGGTTGATGCCGATAAGCGCATTCAGAACTGTGCGGCGCCCTTTCGGCAGTTCGGCAAATCGCTGGCGCAAGCCGCGCTCGAGATTCTTCAGCACCATCGGCACGAGGCTCATGTACGTGATCTTGTAGCGAGTGAAGGCGTCGCGGATGTACTCCGGGCGCAGCGTGCGCAAGTGCACCACGGTCGCGCCGCAGACAAACGGCCCGATGAAGCCGACCATGAAGTCGATCGCGTGGTTCGTCGGCAAAATGCTCAGATAGCGCACCCCGGGCCAAAAAGGGTAGAGCGACGTAAGCGCCATGCACTGCTCGAGATAGTTTTCGTGTGTCAGGACGCAGCCCTTCGGACGCCCGCCGGTCCCCGACGAGTAGACGATGCAAGCCGCATCCTTGCGTTCGCGAGGAACACAAACGGGCTCGCGCGAGTCCCGGAATTCCTCCCAGCGCTTCGCGCCCGCGAGTTCGGCCCCCGCAGGCGCCTCGGTGACGACAACAACGCGGGCCGCGAAGTCCTTGAATCCCTGGGCCTGCGTGATCGCCCGCCACAGATGATATTCAACGACCAGGAATTCGGCCTTCGAGTGCGCGAGCAGCTTCAGTTGTTCGTCTGGCGTCAGTTTGTAGTCCAGCGGAACGAGAACGCCGCCGCAGAAGAAAATCGCGTAGGCCGAAATCAGCCATTTCGACTGATTCGTCATGATGATTGCGGCGCGCGAGCCGCTTTGGAAACCGGCGTCCTGGAACGCGCGGGCAAGCGGAAGTGCCGTTTCCTTGAACTGGCGATACGTCAGCCGGGCGTTTTCGCGATCGCGATCCGCCTCGATCAAGCAGACTTCATCGGGCCAGCGATCCAGCGCCGCGCGCAGCGCATCCCCGAGGCTGTTGTATTGGCTGAGGTCCAGCATCAAAGACGGGATTGTATACGTTCCGCAAGGGTGCGGAAATCGCTCACGCCCTGGAGTTCGTAGTCCGGCAGCTCGATGCGGAAATGCTGCTCGATGCGTGTGAGCAGGTCGAGCGCCTGAAGGCTGTTGATTCCGAGCTTCTTGAAGAAATCGTCGCCAGGGCTAAGCTGCTCGCGAGGAACTTTGAAGTGCTGGGCGGCCAGCTGCAAAACTTCTTCGGTCGTCTTTTCCAATGTTGTCATCAAACTCTATATTGCCATATTCCGTCGCGATTACGCGGCGTTGCCGGGCGCCTATGGTAGATACGGCAAAGCATCGGTCGACTCAACAAACTTGCGCAGCCCGGCCTCGACCGCCGGGCGCGTGAATAGCTCGCAGAATATATCGATCTCCCTGCGCAGCTCCTCGTGCAGTACCGGCTTGATGAACCGCTTTGCGGCCAGCACCGTTGTGCGGTCGAATTTTCCGAGTTGCGCCGCCGTCGCGCGAGCCACGCGCAGCACGTCTCCTTCGCCCGCGACTTGGCTTACAAGCCCGATCGATTGCGCTTTTGCGGCGTTGATGCTGCGGCCGGTTAATAGCAGGTCGCGCACCACCGCATTTCCGAGGTCGCGCTTGAGTCGCGGGATGCCGCCGAAACCCGGAATCAGACCCAGCCGCAGCTCGGGAAAGCAGAAGCGCGTCATTTTGTCGGCAATGATCAGGTCGCACGCCAGCGCGAGTTCGAATCCGCCGCCGAATGTGACTCCGTGAACTGCGGCGATCGTCGTCAGAGGCGCCTCATCGAGGGAGTTCATCACGTGATGGATGCGTTCAAGAAAGTCACGCACTCCGGCGACTCGCTGTGGGCGCGGCAGATCCTGCGAGCGGTGATACAGCTCGCGGAGATCGGCGCCGGCGCAGAAGCCTTCTTTGCGCGCGCTCGATATGATCAACGCGTGCGAATCCTTGGCCAGCGACTCGAGCGCCGCGACGAACCCCTCCAGTTCGTCAAGCGTGGCGGAGCCGATCTCGTTGCAGGGCGCGCGATCGAGCACGAGCTCGATTAAGCCGTCCTTCGCGTGCCATCGAAGCGTTTCTCCGAAGAAGCTGTTCATGTGGACTTCCGTTGGTAGAGCTGCTCGATCTCGCGGGCGTAGCGCGCGGAAATCGCATCGCGCTTGAGTTTGCCCATCGTGGTCATCAGGCCGTTCTCGACGCTGAACGGCTCAGGGACCACGTGAAACGCCCGAATCTGCTTGTAGTGAGGCAGACCCGCATTGACCGCATCCAAAACGGATCGAATGCGGCCCTCCGCCAGACCATTCGACGAGCCGTTCGTCGCGGCCGCAGTCAGGAGTGCCGCAAGAAAGCTCCGTTGATTCCCGACCAGCACGACCTGTTGAGCCTCCGGCAAACGCGTCGCGAGAGCCTGTTCGATCGGTTCGGGGGCGACGTTATGCCCCGAGTTGAGAATGATCAGGTTCTTCAGGCGCCCCGTGATTCTCCAATTGCCGCTAGCATCCACTTCACCCTGGTCGCCCGTGTGGAACCATCCACCTTCAAGCGCCTTGGCCGTTTCGGTGGGGCGCTGCCAATAGCCGGGGAAAACGTTCGGGCCGCGCACCAGAAGTTCGCCCGTGTCCGCGACCGTCATTTCGATCCCGGGAACCGCCGGGCCCACAGACCCCGGCTCGATATGTTGCGGATCGTCCATCGTGCAGATGGCCGTTGTTTCCGTAAGCCCGTAGACCTGAAGCACCGGGATGCCGAGCATCATGAAAAAGAGCTGCGTCTCGGTTGCAAGTGGCGCCGAGCCGCAGATGAGCGCCCTCAGGCTGGGGCCGACGTTCTTGCGAATCGCGGGAAACATCACGGCGTTTGCGAGCGAGAGGCACAGCGAGTCGAGCGGACGGCTCGTGCCGTTGCGGCGCTGCATGTACGCTCGCTGCGCGCGCGTGAAGACGGCGGCGGCCCATCCGCCGCGCTTTCCAATCGACTCCTCGACTTTTCCACGGACGCGTTCGAGGAACATCGGCACGTTCACGAAATAGTTCGGCGCGGCGAGTTTTAGCTCGTCGGAGAGCTTGGTGAGGTCGGTCGAAAGCGTCAGGACGCTGTTCCTCGACAGGCACGTGAGCAGCAGGATCCAGGCCGCGGCGAAGCAGAATGGCGCGTACTGGAAGACGCTGTCCGGCTCTTGCCGCGGGCCCATCAGTTGATCGAGGCGCGCGTTCGTGCAGCCGAGCATGAACGTGACGTTTCCAGCGTTTAGCACAGCGCCCTTTGGCTCGCCCGACGTCCCGGATGTATAGATGATCGTGACCGCGTCATGGTCGGCGTGGCGAGAGGCCGGGGCGGCCGGCGCGTTCGCGGCGCTCTCGCCCGCGAAGACCGTCTCGAAAAGCACGACGGGCGGATGACCAGGCCAGCTATTGTGGAGTTCCGCGGCGAGCGAGGCATCCGAGCAGAAGATCAGCGAAGGCGTCGAGTCCTTGATCATGCCGGCGAGTTCGCCCGGTGCTTGACGCGCGTAGAGCGGGACGACAATCAGCCCTTCGGCCATCAGCGCGAGGTCGAGCGCGACCCAGCGGATGCTATTCGGCGCGAGCAACGCGCACCGGTCGCCGCGTTTCAAACCGCGCGCCGCGAGGAACCCCCGCGCCTGTTGAATCAGCGCAAGCAGCTCGCCGCCGGTGACCGTAACGAACTGTCCGTCGCGAACTTCGCGGAGCACGGGCGCGCTGCCCGCTCGTTCGAGCCGCTCGACGATCTGTTCGAGGAAAGTCAATCGGATAGCCCCAGTCGTCACGCGGCTTCCAGCGCCCCGCTGTGCCTTTCGAGCAACTGGCACAGCCGGGGACTGAGCGACGGAAGATACTCTTCCCAGCCGAGCACGCCCGTGCGCACTGGAAATTCCGGATATTGCCGCGCGACGTGCGCTTCGAAGTACACGCCCATGCGCGCCATCAGTTGAAGGTTTCGCGCAACCGTCCGGCCCATCGCGTCGCGAATTCCGTCTGCCTCCGTGTCGAGCGCGCGTAGCGCGGCGACGATCTTGTCCCCAAGGTCCGGCTCGTCCACGCGCATCAGGAGATGTTCGTGGCCGCGGTCGCGCATCAGGTTGCGAATGCGCTCGTCCATCGTTACGCCCGCCGAAGGCACGCCCGCCGGCATCGAGCCGACGATGGCGTGGAAGCGGGACGACAGCATCCGGTCGCATTCGCGCAGGATGCTCACCATCTCGTACATGTTCAATGACTCGGAAGAAAAAATCGGCGCGCCTCCGATCTTTTCGCCGAGCCGCTCGCAAGCATCGCGGTCCAGCATCTCCATCGCGACGAGCACCGGGAAAACCGCGCGCGTCTCGCGATACGCTTGAATGCCGTCAGCCATCTCGGAGAGATACTTCTCGAACGCCGCATCCACTTCCGGGCCCGAGCGGTGAAAATAGATCGTGCGGTAGTGGCTTTTCTCGTGCGCGCCCGTCAGCGAATGCACGATCGCTTTTCCCAGCGAAGCCCGCACAGGCCAGAAGAATGGATTGATGGGGCAGATCGCGAGGACCGGTGCGGCGCCGTCCCAGCCCGCGTCGCGCAGCGTTTTTTGGCCGTATTCGGGGCCGTTCGGTTCGAATGTCCAGGCCGTGTCGGCTCCGAGTTCGGTGGCCACGCCGAGTTTGCCGAGAACTTCCTGCGATTCGATGTTCCGCGTGATCACGAGCGAATCGCCGCAGAAGCGCCGGCACATCTTCTGGAGCAGCGGGTCCATATCGCCCGCTTCGGCGCCGTAGGCGATGCTCAGCTTGTTCTGCGCCGACGCGATTCCGAGCGCTCCGATCATCATCGCCGTGAGCGCGTTCGCGAACTTGCTCTTGAACATCGAGCCTTCGCACGCGACCACGCCGTGGTTCTTCCGCACCTCGGAGTGCAGAAACGGCGGAAAAACGTCCGGGAGGTGCACCTGCTGTGCATCGCCGAAATAGCCGCGCGTCAGGCTGAAATCCTGGCTCATGACGCTGAGCGAAATGTTTTCGTCGCCCAGGATGCGCCGGATCTGCCGCACGATCTCCTCGACGCGCATGTCGGAGCCGGTGTTGCGCGTGCCGTTGTACCCGGCCAGCAGCAGTTTGAGCTTCTCGCCGGGCTTCCACGCCTCGCCCGCGCCGAGCATCCATTCGAGCTTGTTCAGCTCGATCAGACCGCTCATCCACGCCTCGAGGACGACGTCCATGTCCAGCATCAACGCGTGTCTCCTGCCGCACCCGCGCGCTGCGGTGCGGGCTCGGGCGTCCCGGCCGCGGGCAAGTCAAGGTAGTTGTACATGAAATGATTCTCGCGGCTGAAACGCAGTAGCGGATAGCAATACTCCGAAAACGGCGCCGGCCGCCGCCCCATCTCCGCCGCCACTCGCGCGTTGTCGAAGACCGTATTCCACACGAGGTACGGCAGAAAAACTTTCAGCAGTGTCGCGAGGCCCCCAATTTTCCCCGCCCGCCCCGCGAGCGCGTTGATCATCTTTGACGAAGGCGCTTCAAGGCTCGGCACGTACATCGGCCCGCGCTTGCCCTGCGCCTTCGAAAGCGCATCCGTCAATTCCTGAAAAGTCTCCGAGTCGGCGCCGGATGACAGGTGGTAGATATCGTGCGCCGGGCGCTCCTTTTGATGCAACATGACGATGGCGTCGGCTACGTAGTCCACCGGTACGATGTCCACGCGGTCGGTCGCGCGAAAGGGAAGCGCGGGCAGTCCCGCGAGAAACACGAACGCGCGCACCATTTCGAACTGGTTTGTTTCCGGACGCCGGCTGTCGCCGAGCACGGTGCTCGGCCGGAAAATCATCCGCGGAACGTCCGGCAGCAACTCGCGGACCATGTGCTCGCAGAACTTCTTTGTCCGCGCGTAGGGATCGTAGTCCGAGCGGTTCCAATCGATCGCCTTGTCTTCTTCGACGATCTCGTTCGCCCGGTGTCCCGCGACCGCGACCGTGCTCACGTGGCTGAACCGGCGCAGCCCGTGCTGATCGCGGGCGCGCGTGGCGAGCTGGATCACCTCGAGCGTCCCGCGCAGATTCACGTTGAGGCAGCTCTTTTCGGACCTCCGATTGAGCGAAGCCGCGCAGTGAATCACCGAATCGGTCGATCGCACGAGATCCCGGTATTCGTCGTCGGCCAGGCCGAAGCGCGAGCCGGTCAGGTCCCCGAGAAAAACGCGCATGCGCGTGCGCTGGAATTCGTCGAACGTCGGGAAATCCATGTGGAGTTGCAGCGCGCGCCACAGCCGCCCGCGCGCCTCTTCGCGATCGCGCGCGCGTACCAGCACGTTCAGCGAATCGGAATGATTCGCGAGCAGTTTCGACGCAATATGCGCACCGATGTAACCGGTGCACCCCGTCAGAAGGATGGCCACGGTTGTTCGGATGTCAGGGCGTCGTGGACCGCGTCGCAGCCCGGGCCGCGAGCGGCACGTTGCGTCGCGGGCGCGCTTCCAGCGGACGGCCCTCGATCAGAGGATAGCACCACTTGCGCAGCGCCGGAATGTGGACGTTGATCCAGTAATCCCACCAGTCGAGCGACCGCGCGTCGTAGCCGAACGCGGCGCGCTCGTCCGCCGGCAGCGCGGCGCTCAGCCGCTCCACGTTCGCGGCTTCGAACACGTGGTCGTTGTGCAGAATGAACGGTTCGAAGAGCGCGATCAGCTTGATCACCTTTTCGAGCTCGCGCTCCTGCCGCGCCAGCGGCGGCCGCACGAACCGCAGCGGCTCGACACTCCGGTTGATCGCCTGCACGATGATCTTCTGCGCCGGCGCCGAAAGTCTGTCGTAGCGCGCCTTCGACACCGGAATCGCGTCGAATTTCAGCCGCATCCGGTGCTGAAAGCCGTTTTGCGCGCGATAAAATTTCCGGTGCCCCAGCCCCGTCAGTTCGATCGACCGCCGCATGTCGCACGGATTCGCCACGGAAGTCGCCAGGTGATACATCCGCTCGTGTCGCCGCTGCACCAGCGCCGCCGCGATCAGCGTCATGCCGCGCGACACCACGTCCACGGGAATCAGGTCGAGGCACTTGCTCTCGTTCGTCGGCAGCTGCCGGAAAAACGTTCCCAGCAGGTAGGAAAGCGACGCTGACGTGTTGATGCCTTCATTCCATCCGAGAAACGGCTTCTCGATCGACGACTCGACGATCGACGGCCGCACCACCGCGATCGCAGCTCCGGGCGTGGCGTCGAGATAGGTGCGAATCAGCGATTCGGAGAGGCTCTTCGTGAACGTGTACGTGTTCGGCCAGCCGAGTTCGTTCGCTCTTCGCGTCGCCAATTCCGTCAGCGTTTGCCGCAGCCACCGCACGCGGTTCTTGCGAATCTGGTTTTCGAGCGCCGCGCCTTGCAGGTGTTTCGCCGACTGCCGCTTCTCGAGCGCCTGCTGGCGAAGCTCTTCCGTCACCTCCGCCGACTCCGCGCGCTCCTCCGTGTCCGCGACGAGCGCTTCAAGCGCCCGCCATTCCGTCACGGCGTCGAAATTCGCCACGCCGCGCGGCGTGTAGTTCTTCGGCAGGTATTCGAGGATGCGGCCGTCGCGCTGCCCGACCGCGTAGCACGTCGAAAGATGCAGCAGCGCCGCATGATCGCAGTCGCGCAGGAACTCGAGCAGATAGGCGGTCGAGCGGACGTTCGACGCCAGCGCGTCGCGCAGGTCCGGGTTGAAATCCGTCAGGCCCGAGCTGTTGACGATCACGTCGAGCGATCGCGCCAGCCTCGCGCGCGCTTCCGGCGCAAGGCCGAGGTTCGGCTTGCTGCCGTCCCCGCTCAGTACCTCCACGCGTTCGCGCAGGAAATCGGCGAATTTGTCGCCGTGCCGCGCGGCCAGTTTGTCAAACACCGGCGATTCCTCGAAGATCCGCTCGAACCGCTCGAGCGCCGTAGCCGATTTGCTGCTGCGCACCAGCAGGTAAATTCGTCCGATCTCCGGCAGCTCAGTCAGCAGATTCGCCAGCCACACCTTGCCGATAAATCCCGTGCCGCCGATCAGCAGAATCTGCTTTCCCCGCAGCGCTTCGCGGACGGAAAGCGGCGCCTTCTTCTGGTGCGAGTCGAAGCGCACCACCGGCAGGCTGATCTTCGGCAACGTCCGCTCGGCGGGCCGTATGGCCTCGTCCAGCGCTTCCGGATTCTTCGTAAAACCTAAATCACGGACAAGCTGCGCTCTCGCAACGGTTCCATCCGGCCCCTGCTCCCGGAATTTCGCCAGCGGCCCCCGCGGACGAATCACCGGATCGAGCAGTCGGCCCGTGGCCAGCCCGTCGCGAAAATCGAGCCGGTTCGAGACGATCCACCGCACGCCCAGGTGCGCGGCGAGCGGCCGCATGATCTGTTCCAGCCCCTGGCTCACAAGCACCACGTCGCTTTCGGCGGCGAGCAGTTCTTTCAGCTTCGCGACGCCGGCTTGCTTGAGCCGCGGCTTCAGGAAGTAGTGGAAAAACTCCTCGCCGAGCAGGTCGAGCCGGTCGCGGCTCTCTCCCCGCAGGACGGTATGCAGCACCCGCGTCGCGAACTCCCTGTCCGCGGCGTAAAAGATCGGCCGCGCCAGCGCCAGGACGCCCATCGTCCCCCGCCTCGCCCACCGCTCGACGAACGTCTGCGCGTTCCACGTGAAGAAGCCCACCGGCCGCACCGCCGTCAGGTCGAGCAGGCTCCCTTCAACGCGCCAGAAGACAGGCTCGCCGCCGGGCCCCGTGGCGCTAGACGCGCCCCGCCCCGTAGCGCCTGGCCCGTTCACAGGCTTTGCTGAACCCCATGCGAAAGGAGTGGAAGTGGACATAGTCCGAGTGAACGAATCTCAATCGCTACGGAAACTCGAAGCTATCACGCCCGCCCGGCCCCAATCAAGCGCGCGTCCGCGTGCCCGCCGGCCTTTTGGCGGGGCCGCGCCCCGCCGCCCGTCCGCAAACGAGACCTGTACCAAAACTGTCTTTCCAGACAGTAGTCCTCCCCGGCGGCCGTCGTCAGAATGCCTCCATGCTGCGCCACTTAGTCCGGTGGGCGTTCGACGCCGCGGCGGTGATCCTCGCTCCTTCTCGCCCCGCTTCCAATGGGAGTAAGCGATGAAACTGAAAGCCACACTGTTTCTGCTTTTAGCGCTGTTCATCCCCGTAGGATTGGCACACGCGCAAGTCGCTTCAGCCTCCGGCACCCCCATCTTCGACGACGAGTTCAGCGGCACCTCGATCAACACCAGCGTGTGGCGGGTCATCGACCGCCACGGCGAGTACTCCCAGAACGAGACGGAGTGCAACATCCCCGGCGAAGTCAACGTCGCCAGCGGCGCGCTCGTCATCACCACCGCCGCTGAGAACTGGACCTGCGGCGACTTCAACCCGGACGGCACCGTCTGGCACACGCCGGCCGTCTGGCCATACGTCTCCGGCGATGTCCAGTGGAGCAATTTTAACTTCACCTACGGCACCGTCGAATACCGGGCGAAGTTTCCGAACGAGGATACGGGTCTCTGGCCCGCGGTCTGGCTCCTCGGCGCGAACTGCCAGGCCACGAATCCCGACACGGGCGAGACCGGCGTCGGCTCATGCCCTGCCATCAGCACCACGGGCTATACGGAAATTGACTCCACCGAGTGCTTCGATCCCTACTGGTGCTCGTTCAATCTCTTTAACCCCGGTGAGAACGGCTGTCAGGTGGCCTACACCGTCAGCGATACGAACTGGCACATCTACGACACCGTTTGGACGCCGACTGCGGTCGATCAGTACATGGACGGCGTGCTCGTGTCGTCTTGCAGCCAGAGCTTGACGAGCGCGATGTTTCTGATCATTCAGACTCAGACGGGCGGCCTTAGCACTCCTAACAACGCGTACTTGCCCGCGAACTTCTACGTGGACTACGTGCGGGTCTACGCCAACCAGTACACGACCACGAACGGAGCATCGACTTCGTCGTCGCCGGCCCCGACTCCGGCACCAACGCCTGCTCCCGCCCCGGCTCCGACTCCCGCTCCGTTGTCGCTCGCAGGTGCCACTCTGCCGGAAGGAAGCATCGGCACCGCGTATAGTTTCCAGTTGACGGCCACGGGCGGAACGCCGCCTTACAAGTTCCGGTTGCAGGAGGGTTCGCTGCCGCCCGGCCTGTCGTTGTCGTCCTCGGGTCTGCTCAGCGGAACGCCCACGGGATACGCGAACGGTGGCGCTTCGGGCATCGCCGTGCCGTTCTACGTCTATTGTTCGGACTCGGGCGGAAGTACGCCCCTTCGGAACGTGCAGTTCTTCCTGGCGATTGCGTCTTCGTCTTCGACCGATCCCCCGGCGACTCCGACGCCGGTTCCGGCGCCCGCGCCAACTCCGGCGCCTGCTCCCGCGCCCGCCCCGGCTCCCGCGGCGACTTCCGGAAAGCTCGCGGTCACGGTCAGTGCGCTCCCGAACGCTACGCTCAACTCCGCGTACGCGCCGTTCCAGTTGATCGCGACCGGCGGCACGCCTCCGTACAAGTGGCTGCTTCAGGGCGGCTCTTTGCCGCAGGGAATGTCGTTGTCTAGCGCCGGGGTTTTGAGCGGTACGCCGACAACCTACGCACCAGGAGGCGGCTCTGGAATCGCCATCCCGTTCTACGTCTACTGCGCTGACTCGGCGGGAAGCACTCCCATCCAGAATGTGCAGTTCAACCTGACGGTAAACTGAAATCGTAACCCACGGTGGAGCCTTTGAGGCCCCACAGCAAAGCGAAGGGAACCCGGCCGCGCCGTCCGAGGCTGACGAGGGATCTGCTTTTGCTCTTGTGGCTTTGGTCTCGCCCCTAGAGGGGCGGGTTTCAAACGCGTCTCTTGCGTCCCAATTCCGTCGGGACCCGCTCTTTTGCGTCTCGGTCCCGCCGCGACGCATGATGCGCCTTCATAGGGGGTCGGACCTTTAGGTCCGACATTAGCCAGCCGCGCGCAGCGCGCTCCTTTGCGCAGCTTCACCCGCAGCATGTAGTCCTGCACGCTCCGGGCCCCGCCCCAATCAAGCCGCCCCGGCTCACACGAGCCGCGCGCGTACCTCCAGATACTCGGGGTGAACGACCGTGTGGTTCGCGTCGCCTTCGTTGTGGCTTGCCCAGTGATGCGTGAGCTCCTCGGCCAGCGCTTTCTGTCCCGTGGCGTCGAGTCTTGCAAAAGCAGTTTGCGTCGGCCCGAAATACGTGCGAAAGAACTGCACGACTTCCGCCGGCCCGAACGGAAATTCGAACGCCGCGCGCCGTTTCGCCGTTTCGATCCGCACCTTGGGACCGAAGCGCTCTCTCACCGTCTTTTCGTCGCCCCACAGCACCGGCGGAGGCACGCCCGGCGCCGGAGGCACGTAGCGGCTCGTGATCTTGAACATCTGCCCCGTAAAACCCTCCGGCGTCCAGTTGGCCATCGCGATCAGCCCGCCCGGACGGCACACGCGCATCAACTCCGCCGCCACCCGCTCGGGCCTCGGCGCGAACATCGCGCCGAACATCGACATCACCACGTCGAACTCCGCATTCTCAAACGGCAACTCCTCCGCGTCTCCCTCGATGAACCGGACCTTTAGATTCTCCTCCTGCGCGCGCTTCCGGGCCTGCTCGACCAGGTTCGGCGCGAGGTCCAGACCGGTTACCTCGGCTCCCGTGCGCGCCGCCGGCAGCGACTGGTTGCCCGTCCCGCACGCCACATCCAGCACGCGCATTCCCGGCTTCAGCCCCAGCCGGCTGACGAATTCCGCGCCTTCCGCCAGCGTGAGGATGGCGATCTTTCCGAAGTCTCCCGCCATCCACGCCGACTTCATCCCGCGTTTCACTTCCGCAAGTTCCGGCGTTCCATTGGTCATGATCGATTCCTCTCCTGTCGCTTCGCGGATTATAGGACGTAACGCGAAAAACGGAAGCGCGCGGCCGAACTTGCCCCGAGCTTGCCTCGGGGTGGAACCTCCCCGCCTGCCCTGAGTGAAGTGGCGAAGGGAGCGAAGTCGAAGGGCCTGCCCTCCGAAGCCTCGGCGAAGGAGGGTCATCTCCGCTTTCGGGAGTTCGGTGGGTTCCCACCGGAGCCCTGGTACCGGACCTGAGCGGTAGGCGCGCCTTGCTCAGGCAAATGGACTAATTTGGTTTTTTGTGTTTTAGTCTTGCCAATTCAGTTGCCCTGGGATTACGAGACTACCGAAATCGGGAGGAACACAAATGGGCGAAAAGACGGTCTCAAACCTCTGCGGATCGCGCTCGTGGCGATCGGCATTATCTTCGTGATCGGCGTGTATCCGCTCACTATGCTCTGGCCCTCGGGATGGATCTGGCACTCGGGAGGCCATTCGGATTATTTGCAGATGATTTTGGGCATTTACCTGACGCTTGGTATTTTTCTGATTCTCGCCGCGCGTAACCCGCTTGAGAATCTGAGCCTCATCTGGTTCACGGTGTGGTCCAGCATCGTACATGGCGGCATCATGGCGGCACAGTCATTGGCCTACCCCGAGCATCGCGGGCATTTGCTCGGCGATGTGCCTGCGCTGTTGCTCATAGCGCTCGTCCTCGCGATTCTCACCCCTCGAGGCGAAAAGGCGAGAGCGTTGCAGCACAGCAGTTGATAAGTCGGGGCGCGTGGCGCACTTCCGCGCAATGCGCAGTGCGACGCGCGATTTGCGCGTCCCGGAAGGGTCTGTCGGAAATCTCTCTTCTAATGCGCCCGCCCGCCGGTCTTTTTGGCGGGCGCCGCCCATTCGCATCGGCACCAACCACACGGCGCCGTCATTCTGAGCGGAGCGAAGAATCTCTCTTCGTTTTTTCGGGTGCCCCATCCTTCGCGCGACTCTCCGGTCTACGTAGCGGCCGCCTTTTAGGCGGGCTGCTTTTCGGGCCGGTGTTCTCTTCGTAGGGGCATAGCACCGCTATGCCCGGCGATCATGCTTGGCAGTGCTCCGTCCATTCGCATCGCACCACCACCCCACGTTGTCATCCCGAGCGAGGCCTGGTTTTGGCCGACGACGGATTTGCTTCAGGCTCTGTCGCCTTAGCTACTCGCCCGCGCTAGCCCACGTTTCTTTCGGCACCTATGGTCACAAGTAAGGCGACGGCTATCTCGGCACGTTTAGCCTGCAGAGCGCGCAACCGTCCGCCACACACCTTCCCGGCTTCTCGGGATCGTAGAAAATCGGTACCCACATTCCCTCGTAGTACTGCTTCGAATAGTCGGTTCCGACTTTCGTGAATGTCCGCAATGACCCATCGGAGAACGAATACGTGATGGAGCTGTATTCGTAAAAAAAGTAGTGAGAGCGGCCTGTGCGTTGCGTCACAATTCGGCCGAGCGCGATCCTGCCATTTGCTAGTAAGCGGCGATCGCGAACGACCCTGCGGAGTGTGCCGACGAGGGCCAATGCGAAGCCAACGCCCACGACCGCCGAAAACCAATCGCTTCCGTCCAGTCTCGGGAGCGGCTTGTGGAAGGCCGCAACTCGCCAGGCAGCGTAGCCGAATAGCGAAGCCATGCCGAGCAGCGCCGATCCGGCGAGAAGACCGTAGAGAATTCCGCGCCGAGTCATGCGGACGGACCGCGGCCGGGGCAGAGAGCTCAGTCGGCCAAATTCTTCCTCTGCCAGCGCCTTCTGTGCGGCCGTGGCCTCGCCCGGCTCGGTCGACGCGCTGGTGTCCGTAAAAGACACCCTTGGCCGGTCGACTCTCACGTGGAAGTCAAGGCGTTTTGCTCCAGTCGCGCCCGGTGCATCAATCGGTCTCGGCTCGCCCCGATGGATTTCGCGGTGCACTTCAACCTTCAGCCACGGCTTCCGTGTGGGGGGAGGCAACGAAAGTGCCTGACGGACGGTCCGCAAGCGATTGAGAGGGGCAGCCCAGGCGAAGCGGTAAGTCAAGAGCAGGGCCAGAACAAAGAGCACGGCTGTGATCGCTAGGAGCTGGCCGTCGCGCTGGACGATTGCAAGGTGTCCCAGCAAGCCGGCAAAGAGTAGCGCCACGATGAAACAAGCGGCGCCATTGAATCGCACCGCGTCTTCCGCCGAACCGACATTCCATCCGCAATGCGCGCAGTAGGGCTTGTTGACTGCCGACGTAGTCTTGGCGGCGCAGTTCGGGCAGGCAATCGCCATGATTGCCGAAGAGTATACACCTCGGTTGCCCCATCAACTTTGGCGGTAGTCGCCTTCAGGAATCAGCCCCTCACCTTTTCCATCGCGTCTATCACCGCGCCGGGTCTCCATCCGGGGGGTGGCGCACCCCAGCTACCGACCTCCGCACGCGGCCAATTTCACTCCTCCGCGAACAGGTCACACCCGAGTTCATTCAAGCCACGCCTGAACTTCGAGGGCGCCGCACTCTTCGTCTCTCAGAAGGGTGTGCAAGTCAGTGGCCGAGCAGTGCCTCAATCGTTCCTGGCGCATCTGATGCTAGGCCAATAACTCCGCGCGGTGGGTTTTTATCCATTTCTCGACCTCCCCGCGGACTTGGAGAGCGAGCGAAAAGCCGTGGGCGGCCTCCTGGTCTGACACCGAACCGCTTACCTCATAGGCACTCTGATTTCTCTTCTTTCTCAAAGTGTCGATCCGCTGTATCAGTTTCTTCTCAGGGTCTATCGTGAACTCCAGCGCCTGAATCGTGTGGTAGTGCTCGTTTCCTCCTCGCGCGGCCCTGTACCCAGCGGCTGCCAGAGCCGCAGTCGCTGATATCAGGATTGCGTTATAAGCGAGGAGCAAGCGGGAATCGGCTGACAGGTCCTTTGCCTTCCGGCAATCTGAAATCTTCGTATCCGCAACGCCCAACAACCTCTTGATCTCGTCCGGGCTGCTCTTATGGGCGTTTAGCCATCCGTTTTGCCGATAGCTTTCTAAGCTCATCCTCACTCCCGAAAATGAAAACCTTCTTGCTCCGCATGACGCTATTCAAGAAGTGATTGCCTGAATGAAGCTTCGATCGGAATTCAGGTAACGGGTAGATGGCCGGATTGATTTCTCTGCGAAGTCTCTTCTGAGCGCTGCTCAGTCTGGAGACAATATCCACCAAATCAGCGTCGCCGACAATCATCAGATCAACGTCACTGTCGGCTCGATCTTTCTGCGTGGCAATCGAGCCGTAGACGAAGGCTGCCTTGATGCGGTCTCTCAACGGGGCCAGCGCCGCGCGTAGAACGTCATGCACACCAGAGGTCTTCAGAACGAGCCCGCGCAGCTCAGAGAACACGGGGCTCTTACGATTCGCCTGGTAATAGATTTGCCTGCCGACCGCTCTTCGAACGATAAGACCAGCATCGGTGAGCAGCCTTACCTCTCTTTGAATCGCTCCGTTTCCTGCCCCTGTTTCGCGAACCAATTGGCGGACGTAGAAGGACTCATCCGCGTGGCCGTAAAGAAGCGATAGAATTGCGGTTCTGGTCTGGCCAAACAAGCCCTGGGATACGTTTCCCGACATTGTAACTGTACCCATAATGGGGTCAATAGTACCCATTATGGGTACGCGTGTCAAGGGAACTGGCTGCTCGCTGTGGAATACGGTGTCAACTACGCTCAAAACGGGTTCGTCGCCGAAATTGGCCGTTAGGGGCCGCTTAGGGCGCCCAAAAGTGGTCATTTTTGTCACCACCTGTAAACGATGAGTTAGTTCCGTATAGAGGTAAATTCGCGCTCACCACGACGCAGTTGGCAGCACCAATACGAAGCAGTATGAACTGCGGCTTTTCAATCTCGTCGAGGAGCGGCGGGTGCCTGACACCAGTCACTAATCACTAGCCACTGACCACGAGTCACGAATCACAAGTCACTAATCACGTCCGTGTCAGGGCTTCGGCTCGCCGTTCGGCGCTTCCGTGATTACCGCACGCTTCCCGCCCAGCACCTGGATTTGATCCTGGACGGCGCTCGGCGACCAGAACAGCCGCAAAACATCGGCTGCGCCTTCGTCACCGAGTCCTGCCCGAATCTCCGGCGGACCTTGCCCGAGATACCCGGACGCCCCCGTCACTTCGAGAGTCTGCTTCCGCGCGCCGAAGAAGACTTCCGCCTTCGTCCCGATTCCCATCTTGTTGGCCGGGTCGCCGGCGACCGCCACTTGCAGCCAGTTGTTCTTGTCGCTGCCGGCGCTTTTCAGGAGCACGGGAGCGAGGCCGCTCTGCGTGATCAGCAGATCGATCGACCCGTCGCCATCGGCATCGAACGCGACCACGCTGCGCGGATTGCGCAGCACGATCTTATCGAGCCCCGTCTCGTGCGTGACGTCGCGAAAACCCGCCGATCCTTCGTTGCGCAGCAACACGATGCGGCCCTTGTTCGAAAAAGTCTCGCCCACCGCGACGAGATCGACCCAGCCGTCGTTGTCGTAGTCAACCGCCGCCAAGCCCCACCCCCGCATCCATCCCGGATCGGGCAGCGCAACGCGCTCGAACGATTTCCCCTTAACGTTCCGCCACAAGCTCAGCCCGGGCGGAGCCCAATGCGTGAACGCCAGATCCATCCAGCCGTCTCCGTGGAAATCGAGCGCCACGGCTCCGGCCGTCGGCCCCGGCATTTCCGCAGCCCACGGCGTGGTCGATCGAAACGGCCCCTCGCGCGTATTCATCAAGACCGCCGGCGATTTCGCCCAGCCTGTGACGACGAGGTCGACGGCGCCGTCGTTGTTCAAGTCGGTTCCCAGCGCTTCGACTGAAGGCGCGCTTCCCCCGAGCCCTGTTTCTTTCGTCGCATCGACAAACGTCCCGCTCCCGGCGTTGCGCCACAGGACGTTTCCCGGCGGCATCGCATCTTCCGGAAACGTGAAAGGCTCGAACGGATTCTCGAGCGGGAAGTCGTTGAACCGCGTGACGTAGAGATCGAGGTCGCCGTCCCCGTCGTAGTCGATGAACGTCACGCCGAGAGCCAGTCCAATCGTGCGCACTCCCGCCGCATCCGTTACATCTTTGAACGTGCCGTCGCCTTCGTTGTGAAAGAGCGTGATTCCCGCCGCCGAGCTGACGACGAGATCGGGATGTCCGTCGTTGTCGTAATCGCCGACCGCGCAGCCGGTCCCTTCGCCGAGGAATTGCAGCTTCGCGGCTTTGGTCACGTCCACGAATTTCCCGTGGCCCGTATTGCGATAGAGCGCTGCGTTGCCGTGGCCGTCCGCGTTCACCAGAAAAATATCGGGCCGGCCGTCGCCATCGTAGTCGAAGACGCACGCGCCGCTGCCAAGAAAGCTCGCAAGGCCTTTCGGCCCATTTTCAGGGCCGATTTGCGTGTTTTTGCCCTTCGGAACGCGTGCTTCCTTAAATGCCAAAAATGGCGCTCTTGGCAGCCCTAAAACGCCGGAAATGTCCAAAAAATGCACCGAAACGGCAGCCGTCGCGGGACCCGGCAGCGGCGCGGTCATCTCCTGCGCCAGCGAATACTGCCCCTGCTCGCCGTAGAGGAACCGGATCGGCTTGCCGAGGCCTCGCGCGGTGATCTGCTGAAACCGCAAGAGGTGCGCCTTCGCGCCATCGGCGTCGCCGATGTGCGCTTCCGCCTGCGCGAGGCCGTACTCGGCCGATGCGTGGAACGGGTCGAGCTCGATCGCGCGCCGAAAATCCGCCGCAGCCTCCTGATAATGTTCGGCTTGCGAATCGAGGAAGCCGAGAAAATACTGCGTGCCGGCGTCGCTCGGATCGAGCGCCGCGACTTTCTGAAAGTCCGCCATCGCCGCTTCGGAATTTCCGGCCGCGCGTTCGAGCAGCGCTAAGTTGAACCAGGCGCAGGGGTTTTGCGGATCGCGCTCCGCCGATTTTGCGAGCATGTTTCGGGCGTCGTCGTCGCGACGCATGTTGAGCAGGGCGATGCCCGCGTTCAGGCAGCCGATGTCCGACTCCGGGTCTAAGACACACGCGGTCTGGAAATTACCGAGCGCCTCCGCGAACTGGCGGCGGTTCATCAGCGCCGTACCGATGTTGTTTGCGCGCACCGCGTCGGTATACGGAAACGGTTTCGCCGCCGCCGTCGCTGCCGGCGCTGCTTGCGTCGCCGGGGCGTGCAAGCGAACGCGTCCGCGCTGACCCGCAGCGGCGACCGCGCACAAAAGCACGCCCGAGATGATCCCGAGGCAACGGTAAGTGAAAGACATCGCTAGGGTTCGGCGAGGTGGCCGGCTTGCAGGCGCGTTTGTAGCAGGCTCAGAATCGTGTCGCGGCCAATCATCCCGACGATGTGGCCGTCCGAGACGACCGGCATCTGGTTGATGTCCGCGGTCTGCATCCGCTCGAGGACGCTGAGCACCGGCTCGTCCGGCGAGGCCGAGTGGACGCGGTCGATCGGCAGCATCACGGCCTGGATCGAAGTGTTGGCCCACTGGTCGCGCGGCACCGTGCGCGCCGAGTGGAGCGTGACGAGCCCCGACGGGCTCTCGCCGCCGGTGACGATGTGGCACCGGCGCCCGGTCCGGAGGACTTCGTGAACGTACTCGTCGATCGAGAGGTTGCGAGCGACGGTCGGAATGTCCGTGCTCATGATGTCCTTCGCCGTCACGCCGGTAAGCGTGCTGTGAATCGCCACGTGGGCGAGGCTTTCCCGCGCCGCTTCCAGCAGGAACCAGCCGATGAACACCAGCCACAAGCCGCCGACCAGATTGCCGTTCAGCGCCTGCCACGCGCCGATGATGATCAGGAAATACGCGAAGATTCTCCCCGCGTTTGACGCGATCTGCGACGCCCGCGTGAAGTTTCCCGTGATGGCCCAGGCGATTCCGCGGAGGACGCGTCCGCCATCGAGCGGGAATCCCGGCACGAGGTTGAAGAGCGCGAGCAGCAGATTGATCTCCGCGAGCCAGCCAGCTACGGCAGCGACCATCTCGTTCCCGTGCGCCGACCGGGCGATCAGCCAGAAGCAGCCCGCGAGAAACAGGCTCGAAAGGGGCCCGGCGATGGCGATATTGAATTCCTGCTTGGCGCTGTCCGGGTCGCGCTCGATGCGAGCGAGTCCGCCGAAGACGAAAAGCGTGATCGACGCCACCGGAATGCGGTAGTGCTTGGCCACCACGCTATGGCTCAGCTCGTGAAACACCTCCGAAGCGAAGAAAAGCACGCTCGTGACGACGCCGAGACTCCATCGTTGCGCCGGGGTCCAGCCTGGATGCTGCGAGGCGAACAACGTCCGCAGGGAGAAGGTGATCAGGACAAAAATGATGAACCAGCTCGCGTGCAGGTAGATCGGAATTCCAAACACGCGCCCGATGAGTATCCCGGAACCCGGTGCGGGTCGCGCAGGTTGTGCAGTTGCAGTTTGCGCCATCTTCCGTCTCCAGTCTTCGAGCGGATTCTAGCAGAGAAGGGTGGGTGTTAGGTGGCAAGGAGTAGGGAGTCCGCAGCGCGTGACTGGTAACCTGTGATTCATGACTCGTGACTTGTGATTTCGTGACCCGCGAGCCGAATACATGCTGCGAGAGAAGCAGTGACCGGACCTAGGATCCCGCTAACATATCTAGAGGCTACGATTACTATATTGGAATATATGGATCATGTGCTAAGGTCCGCGGCTCAGTAGGCTGGCAAAATACCGGTGGAGTCTACATGAGAAAACCGCAAAAGCCGTGGTTCTTGGGCGGATTGATAATCTACCTGACCAGTTTCTTCTTGAATGCCGTAGGCGGACTGCCAGCAGGTCAGCCCATCCGGGGGTTCGTTTCCGCGTACCTTGCATTGCTGTCGTGGTTGAACATGGGCTTAATGCGGCAGGGACACGCGTTTGCTGACAAGCGTCTCGCGTTCGTCTGTCTCATGGTGAGCGGTTTGATTAATCCTGCTTTCCTCTTGTATGTTATTGAGCCGAGCAAGATTTTCAGACGTGTACTTTTGTTGATGATTCCGTCGTGCTGGATCTTTTTCTATTATGAGCATTTAATACCACACGAGGGACACTTTCTGTGGATCCTGGGCATGTTGCTAGTTCTCTATGGTGCCCGCCCCGCGAAACTGTGCCAGAGGAAAGCTGAGGATCTTGCCTTACGTGGTCCGTTTGCGTCGATTTCTCCTTATCCATGGCTCAGTTTTCCGGTTTTGGGTCAACGGCGCGCAGTGATTAGTGGCGAGTGACGAGTGGCTGGTGGCTAGTGATTCGGGTTTCGACATCGCGCCTGAGCCACGTCCTGCGAATCGCGAGAGACTGTGTGGCCGCGCACCCTTCTGAGAGACGAAGGGTTGCGGCAGCCTCAGATTTTGTCTGTGACTTGAACGAACTCCGGTGTGACCCAATCATGCGCGGGCGAAAATGGCGGCGGTGTGTGCCCCTACCAAGAAAAAGCAGATCCCTCGACTGATCTCCCGGGCTCGACTCGCCGTCGACCCGGGAGCCCTTTCTTGTCCGCCTCGGACGGCGCGGCCGGGTTCGGGATGACAGCGCGTGGCTTGAACGAACTCCGGTGTGACCCAATCATGCGCGAGCGAAAACGGCGGCGTGCAAAGATGTGCCGCCAAGGGTGCGCCCGCCGGACCTTGGGGCTTCCGCTGCCCTGGAACGGGTGAGTTTCGCGCCGCACTGTTCGGCCGCGAACGGTATAATCCCGGCAATGAAACCGAGTTCTCTTGTGAAGAAACTGTTCCGAACACTGGCGAGGATCATCCCGCAATGCGGCATGGTTTCGCAGGCGGTGGCGTTCAATATGTTCTTGGCGTTCTTTGCGGTCCTGCTGACTGCGCTGAGCCTTATGAAGAGTTCCTTGGAAGGGGAAGGCGGTCAGGAGGTCGCCATGCGGATTTCGGCGATTCTTCCCCCGGGCAGCTGGCAACTCATATCCGCATACGTGTTACGCGAGGAAGTGAACGCCTGGTACCTGGCGCTTGTCGGCTGGGTCGGAACGCTGCTCGTCGGCTTGCAGGTGATGAAGCTAATCATGGCAGGCATCCATCTGATTTACGGTGAACGCGATAGCCATTCCTTTCTCGGCCGGCAGCTTCGTGGTTTGCTTTTGTTCTCGGTGACGATTGTGGCGTGGCTCGTGGCCGTCGCGTTGAGTGTGTTTGGCCGGCCAGTGCGCCAATGGATCACTCCCGGATTTGCCAGGTCCCCGCTGATTCGCGGTCTCTGGTACGTCATTCTTCCCGTCTTGGCGATGATCCTGGCGATGCTCGTCCTGGCCTTCATTTATCGCGTTGCGCGACCGGGCACAACGACCTGGAGCGCCGCTCTGCCCGGAGCGGCTGCGGCCACGATTCTGTGGTGGGGAGTCAATTTGCTCCTTGGAATTTACGTCCGGAAGATAAAGTATGGACTTGTATTCGGTGGCCTGGCAGCGGCGATCGGCTTGATGGTGTGGATGGAGATCTCTGCGATGATCGTCTTTCTTGGTGCAGCCTGGAACGCAGAAAGCGCTGCACGGCCCCAGGACATTCGGCGGGTGGCCGACCCTTTCGTTTCCAACGATTCTTCCATTCACATTGAGCGGACGGGCGGATAGTACCACACGGATGTTGACCATTCAGTAGCGCGACCGCGAGTGGGTGCCGCATCCTTCCGGGCTTGAAGGGTGCGCGGGTCTCGAATTGTGACGTCGCTGAAGACTCGCGCGCGTGAGACAGCGCGAGAGGTAGAGAGCTTGCGGACTTCCTCTAAGAGACGAAGGGTGCGGCAGCCTCAGATTTCGTCTGTGACTTGAACGAACTCCGGTGTGAGCCAATCATGCGCGGGCGAAAATGGCGGCGGTGTGTGCCCCTACCAAGAAAAAGCAGATCCCTCACCCCCGTCCGCGCACGGCGCGCGGCCGGGTTCGGGATGACAGCGCGTGACTTGAACGAACTCCAGTGTGAGCCAATCATGCGCGGGCGAAAATGGCGGCGGTGTGTGCCCCTACTAAGAAAAAGCAGATCCCTCGACTGATCTCCCGGGCTCGACTCGCCGTCGACCCGGGAGCCCTTTCTTGTCCGCCTCGGACAGCGCGGCCGGGTTCGGGATGACAGCGCGTGACTTGAATGAACTCCGTGTGAGCCAATCATGCGCGGGCGGAAACGGCGGCGTGCAAAGATGCGCCGCCAAGGGTGCGCCAGCCGCCTCTTCGGTCCTTCGGAAGTGTCTCATTTTGGACAGTCTTATTGTCTGATACCTATTACCATACGCCGCTTGCCGAGAAACAAGAAATCAGGACTCTGTTGTAGGGAGAAAAACGAACTGCGAGGACCGTATGGCTTTGAAGCCAGTGAAAGCTGCCAGACGTGCAAGCTCAGAGCAAATGGGTTCTATTGCCGACTGCCTCCCGTGGATTGAGGGATTTTAATGCTATCCAATCGACCTCAGCTTAGGCGCACCCGGGCGACTGCGGTGTTCGCAGGTTTCGATTCTTCCTCTTCCCCAATTTCCGTTCTGGCCCCCTGGAGGTGGGCAGACATGAAGAAATGGCTTCGTTCCGTGGCCGGATTGTCCCTGGCACTGGCAGGCTCCCTGGCCGTACACGCACAAACTCCGGCGGTTCCGCCGCCCAACATCCTCAACATCCAGACGGACAACATAAAGCCCTACGAGGACGGACCCTACGACACGGTTGCTTCGGAATACCCTGCCTTGTCGCAGCAACTCAAGGACCCGGAGCACTTCGTGGCGATGGAGGCCCTGACGGGCACACCTCGAGCGATTTACCTCTTCGGCTACGATTCTTTCGAGGCGCTGCAAAAGAACGAGGAGTGGGCCGTCGGCGACCCGGCGATCGACGCCAAGTTTGACGCGCTGGCTGCGCGCGAGGCCCCTTACGTATCCGAGATCCACTACAGCGTCTGGCATTACCGCCCCGACCTGAGCAACAACGTTGCCGGAGCGGACATAGCGCACACCCATTATTATGAGGTGGCCGTCTTTCACATGCACTCCGGTCACGTCGAACAGTTCGAGGAATTGACGAAGCTTTATCGCGACGCCAGCCTCAAGAG
>Ga0187872_10001131_pt1 | contig 28206 bp, 18 predicted proteins | sample June2016WEW_16_4_FD_132973 | JGI IMG/M metagenome (GOLD analysis project Ga0187872, IMG submission 132973) | Peatland microbial communities from SPRUCE experiment site at the Marcell Experimental Forest, Minnesota, USA - June2016WEW_16_40 | ecosystem: Environmental > Terrestrial > Soil >...
GTGGGAGCCGGCGTGCCGTACAACATGTATTTTGATTTGCTGGGTTAAGGTTTGCGGGAAGGGTGTTGTTTCTGCTTGTACCCGATCAGCGAAGCGTCCATTGCGTGGAAAAGCGTCGGCGCATGCAACCCTACTGCAAACTCTTGGCGGTCAGTGAGTCGTACCCGAAATAAGTCACTCAACTTGGTTGCAGTCTCTCAAAAGGGGACTGCTAAATTAGACGGCGTTTGAAGAAACGATTGAAGAAGCTAATCAATCACGTCGATCGAGTCGCAGTTGACGCGGTTGAGGGTCTTGCCTTGGCTTTTCCCCACCTTCTCCGTCAGATCAAAGGGATTTCGGCGGTTGTAAGAAGAGATGCCCCCGTCGCAGGGAAGGTCGCCGTGATAGTGGGAGGTGGAAGTGGCCATGAGCCGATGTTCTTAGGATATGTCGGACCTGGTCTGGCATCGGGAGGTGTAGCGGGTAACGTGTTTGCTTCCCCACCCCCGCGGCCGATCGTGCTCACGGCCAAAGCCGCTCACGGGAATTCCGGCGTTCTTTTTCTCTACGGCAACTACGCCGGGGACGTTCTTAATTTTGATGCTGCTGCGGAGATGCTAGAGGACGAAGACATTCGTGTGATGTCAGTTCGTGTCACCGACGATGTCGCTTCCGCGCCGGTCGAGGAGAAGCACCGACGTCGCGGCGTGGCTGGAGACCTGTTCGTCTTCAAAGTTGCCGGTGCTCGTGCGGAAGAACGTGGCACATTGACTGAGGTTGCCGCGGTTGCGCAGAAAGCTAACGATCACACTCGCAGCATGGGTGTCGCACTTACTTCTTGCACTATTCCGGCTTCAGGTAAGGCCATTTTCGACTTACCAGAAGACGAGATCGAGATGGGTTTGGGACTACATGGGGAACCGGGCCAAACCCGGACCAAGTTATTGCCCGCGGATCAGATTGCAAGTCAGCTGGTGTCGCGAATCGTTGCTGATTTATCACCCAGGCATGGTGATGAAGTTGCGGTTCTTCTGAACGGGCTGGGAGCCACTCCAGTTTGTGAACTCTTCATAATGTTTCGCGAAGTGAAAAAGTGCCTCGATAGCTTGGGACTGTCCATTTGCCGATCCTACGTGGGTAACTATGCGACGTCTCTGGACATGGCGGGGTGCTCTGTTTCGATCTTGAAGCTGGATTCTGAGTTGAAGCGGTTACTTCTTGCACCGGCGAATTCGCCGGCATTCGTACAGATTTAGAGAATGATCGGTCAAAGCATTAGCGCTGCGCAATTTAGAGCCATGCTCGGGCATGTAGCGCATCGGATCGAAGAATCTGAGTCCCGACTAAATGCTCTCGATGCCGCAATTGGAGATGGTGATCATGGCATAACAATGCGTTTGGGTTTCGCAGCAATCGAGCAGCACCTGTCGACGCTATCCGAAGACGCTTCAATTACCGAGATTCTGCAGGAATCGGGGGCGGTCTTCATGGACGCAACTGGTGGAGCGATCGGAGTGATCCTTGGAAGGATGTTGATGGCCGGCGGAAAAGGACTCGACCATGTCGACGCGTTTGGAACCGCTGAGCTGAAATCACTTCTTGTCGCGATGGAGTCTGGTGGGATGAAGGCGGGAAAGGCTCAACTTGGAGATAAAACAATCCTCGATGCACTCCATGGAGCGATTGAGGCTTTCAGTCGTTTTCCGAAGACGGATTGCTTGACGCGTGCGTTTGAGAGGGCTGCTGAAGCTGCCGAGGTCGCCGCAGAAAGGACCGCTTCCATGCCTTCTCGCGTGGGGAGGGCCAGCAGACTGGGAGACAGGTCGTTAGGACATCCTGATCCCGGTGCGGTTTCCTTCGCCATTATTCTGCGGGCGATGACCGAGTGGATGCAGCAAACAAGCTAGTGGTTGAACCAAACAGCTGAATTTGTGACCGGAGTAATAGGAAACTGCTTGTAACTAAGGACCGCACAATGTTTCTTCCCGGCTCGTACGTGGTTGCCTTAAGTCTCATGCTGGCTGGAATGTTCTTTTGGGGCGCATGGCCGAATACGTACAAGCTCACTCGTAACTGGCGGTTCGAACTTTTCTACTGGGATTACGTTTTCGGGATTTTTCTCACCTCTATCATTGTTGGTCTGACCCTGGGAACTTGTTTTGGTGCTCAGACTTTCTTGAGAAACATCCTCACTGCTGATCGTAACGCGTTGCTGTATGCAACCGCCGCAGGTGCTTTATGGAACATCGGTAACATTCTTTTGGTCACCGGAGTCGCCCTCGTGGGGCTGGCAGTCGCATTTCCGCTTTCTATTGGGCTCGCTTTGGTAGTCGGTGTCGTCGGCAGCTATCTTGTGATGCCCAAGGGCGATCCGGTGCTCTTATTCTCGGGAGTAGCGATGGTGTTCGCTGCGGTCATCTTCAATTCTCTCGCGTATAGCACAAGATCGTCCGCAACAAAAACAGTTTCCAAGAATGGCTTGGTTGCCTGTGTTCTTGCCGGGGTTTTATTTAGCGGTTTTGGCCCGTTGGTAGGCAAGGCACTCTCCGCTTCAAATCCGCTCGGGCCTTATGGGGTAGCTTTCTTTTTCACGTTCGGTGCGTTGCTCACCACCCTGCCGGTAATGACCTACTTCATGCGGCATCCAGTCGAAGGCGCCCCCCTCTGCTGGAAGGACTACCGCCAGGGATCGAGCAAAGAGCACATAGCAGGTCTCCTGGGCGGCTTTTTCTGGGGATTGGGGACCACATTCACTTTCGTGCCGGCTGGTATGGTCGGCATCGCGTTGGCTTATGCAATCGGCCAAGCAAATCCACTGATAGCGGCGCTCTTCGGAGTTTTCGTATGGCGCGAATTTCAGGGAGCATCGCGGAGGGCACATGTCCTGCTTGGATTCATGTTCGTTCTGTACTTAGGGGGATTACTAACGTTAGCTTCTAGCTTCCGGTCCCAGTAGACCAGGGCTTTCCATGGAGGATTTGATGAACGCTCCAGCCAAGAACGTTTTCGGCTTACTCGTTGGTAATCGCAGCTTTTTCCCCGACCAGCTCGTGAGCGAGGGGCGCAAGCAAATGATTGCAGTGCTCGAGAGGCAGGGCTACAAGGTTATCCGTCTTACAGAACAAGAAACTAAGTGTGGTGCAGTCGAAACGTACTCCGACGCAAAGAAATGTGCCAGTTTATTCCGCGAGAATGGTCACTTGATCGATGGAATTATCGTAACGCTCCCTAATTTTGGGGATGAGCAAGGCGTAGCCGATGCCATCCGTCTTTCTGGCTTGAACGTTCCTGTTCTATTGCACGCTTTTCCGGACGACACGGAGCAAATGGGTTGGGGACGCAGGCGAGATGGGTTCTGCGGAAAAATGTCAGCATGCAACAACCTTTACCAATACGGTATCCCCTTCTCTTTAACCACTCTGCACACGGTGAGCCCCGACTTAGAGTCATTCAAGTTAGATCTAGACCGGTTCGCGGGGACCTGCCGGGTCGTGAACGGACTCAAGAATCTTCGCTTCGGTGCACTCGGGGCTAGACCGGCCGCGTTTAAGACAGTCCGTTACAGCGAAAAACTTCTTGAAAGAAACGGGATTTCTGTTGAGACGCTGGACCTCTCTGACGTTCTGGGGCGCATTGGTCGTTTGAAAGACGAGGATGACGCAGTGAGTCAGAAAGTTGTTGAGATCTCGAGATATGCGCCCACTGAGAATGTTCCCGCACGTCCCCTGCTGAAGATGGCGAAACTGGGAGTCGTTCTTGATGCGTGGGTGGAAGCGAGCGCCTTGAAAGGCATTGCGGTCCAATGCTGGACGTCGCTGGAGGAAAATTTCGGCGTCGTGCCGTGCACTATCATGAGCATGATGACGGAAACGCTCTGCCCGGCCGCATGTGAAGTAGACGTCAACGGCCTGCTCGCAATGTACATACTGCAACTGGCTGCTGGTACGCCTCCCGCCATCGTCGACTGGAACAACAATTACGGCGGAGATCCGGATAAGGCAGTTATCTTCCACTGCTCGAATTTGCCGAAGTCAATGTTCCACCAGATTCGTATCGATACCCATGACATTTTTGCTGAAAGCGTAGGCAGAGAAAATACCTACGGAACTATCAACGGGACTCTCCTCGCGGGACCTCTTACTTACCTGCGCCTTAGTACGGATGAGTTCATGGGTAAATTGCGAGCTTATCTCGGAGAAGGAGAATTCACGTCCGACCCGATCCAGACGTTCGGAGGAGCGGGGGTTGTGCATATCAACGGTTTGCAAAAACTATTGCGATTTGCGTGTAAGAACGGCTTCGAGCACCACGTCGCCGTGAGCCACTCCTCGGTGTCCGAGTCTATACAAGAGGCTCTTACTACCTATCTGAAGTGGGACGTTTGGTGTCCGGCGGACCAATCATGAAGTTTGGCAAACTGTTTGATTTTCCCAAGCTTCGCATCCTCTCCGTCCAAGTTCGCGTGTATCAGAAACACGACCTGAGGTAAAGAATGAAAATTGCGGTTGATTGCGATGACGCTGGACTGGAGATGAAGCCGGTAATTGTAAAGCATCTGCTCTCGATGGGGGTCGAAGTACAAGATCTCAACTTGCTTGGATCAAGCAACGTGGATTACCCAGATATCGGCTTCAATCTGGCTACTCGGATCGCTACGCATGAGTTCGATCGTGGAGTGCTGATCTGTGGTACCGGTCTCGGTATGGCTATTGTAGCTAACAAGATTGAAGGCGTTTATGCCGGCGTCTGTCACGATGTCTATTCTGCTGAACGATTACGGAAGAGTAATGATGCTCAGATCATCACATTTGGTGCTCGAGTCATTGGTATTGAGCTGGCGAAGTCCATTTTGACCGCCTGGCTACGATCTGAATTCGAACCGGAACGTTCGGCAACAAAAGTTGCACGAATGAAGGAACTGGAGCACCAGGCGCGAATGGTCACGGCGGTGAAAAAGAATCATGAGTAGGCGCCTCCTATTCGGGACAAACTGGAAAATGAACAAGACGGCGCACGAGGCTGGGGAATATGTCGTGCGATTTCGAAAGCTTCTTCAGGGGATCGACAGAATAGAGGCGGCAGATTTGTTCTTGATACCTCCGTTTACGGCGATTGATCGTGTGCGCAAGGAGAGCATGGGCAAATTCTTGGTCGGTGCTCAGAATATGCATTGGGCTGAGTCGGGGCCTTATACGGGGGAGATTTCCGCGCCCATGCTGCGTGAACTTGGTGTCGACTTAGTGCAATTGGGGCATGCGGAACGGCGGCAATTCTTCAACGAGAGTGATCAAAGCATCAATCGGAAAGTTCACTGTGCGTTGCATTTCGGGTTGCGTCCGCTGGTTTGCGTGGGAGAAGACTCGGAAGACAGAAAATCTCACGTACAGCGTGAGACGGTTGCCCGGCAATTGCGAATCGCTTTGAACGGAGTACCGAAGGATGCCATGCGGCAACTGATTGTCGCGTATGAGCCGTTCTGGGCGATCGGCGATTCGGGAATCACGGCTGAACCGGAATATGTGCGAGAGATGACACAGCTCTGCCGATCTGTCTTGGCCGAGATGTATGGGAGCGAAGCGGAGCAAAAGGTCGCAATTATCTATGGGGGAAGTGTTAATAGCAGTACTGCCCCACAGTTCCTGGTTGAAGGCCAATCCGACGGTGTGTTCGTAGGAAGAGCAGCTTTGGATCCCGAAACTTTTGCAGAAATTATAAATATTTGCTTAAAGAGGGTTGCCTGAGTTCGTTGGGCCCCCGTTGACATGGTAGACCCCGGCTTTGTTCAGGCCTTGCTGGTTGGTAGAGACAACAAAATCCACAGCTCGACGTCTCCTAAACATAATCGATTGTATTCTCGCTCCTTCTCAATGGAGATTCGATGGGTCGCGCCTCCTGGACGATGTGTAGAGATAGCCATTTAACTTGTTTAACTGCAGTGACATAAGGTCATTTATGGTTTCAATCTCAAGCTTAGAATCTCTCATTGCTCGTTTAGTTACTGAGTGAAGAAACGATTATTTTTGTTCTTGACAAATGAGTCTCACCGGGCGTAGAAAAGTTGCCTATCTGGAGCATGCGTTCGGAAAGGATTTCTTCCTCTGGCAGGGAGCCGAAGTGCCCCAGAATGAGGCCAGAGATTAGAAAAGCACGTTAATGCGCAGGTCAAAGAACACGCACGCGTCTATCCGTGGAAACCAGGGAGCTACCTTAATGACAAAAGCAAAGATGCAGTTTCTGACACCCATGCGGACCGGACTCATTTGGTTGGCCTGTATTTTGGTCCCAATATCCATCTGGTCTCAGTCTGCCACGACTTCATTGAGCGGGACCGTTCAAGACTCATCTGGTGCCGTAGTGCCTGGAGCCGTCGTTACCCTCGATAATAAAAGCAATGGCTTCCATGCGACGACTCAGTCAGACGCGAAAGGGCAATACGAATTTGCCCAGCTCGCGCCCGGCACCTATGAGGTCACGGTTAAGGCCAAAGATCTCGGCGAACAAGTGAAGGTTGCCCAACTGCTGGTCAGCCAGCCCGCGACCATCGCGTTCATTCTGTCGGTAAAAGGTGTGGCGGAAACGGTCAATGTTTCCGCGGCCACGGAAACTCTGAATACGACTGACGCAACGATAGGCAACTCGGTGAGTAACTCTGTGATTGAGGCGCTTCCCATGGAAGGCCGCAATGTACCGGATCTTCTCAGTCTTCAGCCCGGCGTGTTGTACTTGGGCCGGCAGATTGATCAGACGGTGGACAGCCGGAGCGGCGCGGTATCGGGCGCTCGGTCCGATCAGACCAACGTGACGCTCGACGGCGTCGACGACAATGATCAAACCAACGGGTTTGCGTTTACGGGAGTTTTGCGCTCCACCATTGACTCTGTCGAAGAATTTCGTGTTACCACCACCAGTTCCAATGCGGATGCAGGCCGGACCTCGGGAGCGCAAGTTGTTCTCGTCACCAAGAGTGGGACCAACCAGCTCCATGGCGGACTGTACGAATACAATCGAAATACGGTAGCCGTCGCTAACGATTGGTTTAATAAGCAGGCAGAATTGTCGCAGGGTTTGCCCAACAAGCCAGGAGAGCTGATTCGCAATACTTTTGGGGGAACACTGGGCGGACCAATCATGAAGAATCGCTTGTTTTTCTTCATAAACTATGAGGGCCAGCGTACGGCAGAAAATCAGCAAGCGACCCTGACTGTTCCAACTGATTCTCTTCGCGCCGGGGATGTCAGCTATATCTGCACTGGGAGCACGGGGTGCCCAACAATCGGTGTACAGACCCTGACCTCGCCCGAAATTGCGTTGATGGATCCAGGTTGTACGACGTGCGGTGCCACCGGACCCGGGGTGAATCCAAATACCCTCGCGCTCTTCAATCAGTACCCTCATTCCAATGGCCAAGTCTATGGGGACGGTTTGAATACAGCGTCGTTCACCTGGTCTGCTCCCAATCCGGCGTCTCTCAACACTTACATCGCAAAAATTGATTACATTGCGGGTTCGCACCGGTTGTTCATCAGAGGCAATCTGCAAAACGACAAGACCTCCGGTATTCCGCAGTTCCCCGGCGACCCTCCCAGTTACGTCCTCAGGAACAATAGTAAGGGCCTGGTTGTGGGCGACGTTTGGACCATTAGAAACAATCTAATCAACTCATTCCACTATGGCTACATCCGCCAAGGTGTTCTCAACGGCGGCGCCGGAAACGGCCCCTACGTCGATTTCGTAGGGTTAAGCTCGCTGTACGCCGAAAACCGAACCACCAACCGGGATGTACCGGTCCACAACTTCATCGATGACATCACATGGCTGAAGCACGATCACACCATACAGGTTGGAGTGAACTACAGGCTGATCCACAATCTGGCAGTGTCCGACGCGACTTCTTGGGATTCCGCGGATGGCAACTTCAGCTACATAAACCTTTCGGGTATTGCCAACACTGGGCAGAATTTTGACCCCGGCGCATTCGGTTATCCCGCTGTGGCCGGCTCATTCACCAATTCTTACAACAATGCCATCATCGCCGCCGCTGGTCTGATCAGCGACGTCAACACCTCAAGCAATTATGCGGTATCGCAGGACGGATCCACAGGAAACCTTCTACCGCAAGGGGATTTGATCAACCGCGATTACAAGAACAGCGAGTTCGAGTACTTCCTGCAGGATTCCTGGAAAGTCCGGCCCAACCTCACACTTACGCTCGGTATCAGGCACACTCTGCTACAGACTCCCTACGAGATTCACGGACAGCAAGTGCAGTCTGTTACCGATCTGCAAAACTGGTTCCAGACTCGGACCCAGTTTGCCCAAATAGGACAAGTGCAACAGCCGGACCTCTATTTTGCTCCTTCCGGACAAGCACGTGGCCTAAAGCCTTATTGGCCAATGAACAAAAATAATGTTGCTCCGAGGTTTGCCGTGGCCTATGCACCATCGTTCAAGCATGGTGTGCTGAGCAAAATTTTCGGGAGCAACAACAGCAGCTCTCTTCGCGCCGGTTTTGGGATGTACTACGACCACTTCGGTCAGGGAATCGTGAATTCGTTTTCCCAGCTTGGCTCCTTCAGTCTGACTTCCACTCAAACCGGCGCGTGCGGCGGCATCTGCTACGTTCCTAGTATTCCGCGCTTCACCGGCATTCACGTTATTCCTCCCGGTGGTATAGTGGCTCCAGCAAGCGTAACCTATCCCGATGCACCACTCGGTGGGCTCAATGGTCAAAACTCACTCGGAATCGACGATCACCTAAAGACTCCCTACTCCTACGCCTTCAATACGTCATTTCAACGCCAGTTGCGCGCCGGCTTTACCCTGGAGGTCGCGTACGTAGGCAGGATAGGACGACATCTTTTGCAGCAATACGACTGGGGAGAGCCCTTGGACTTGGTGGATCCCAAGACCGGCGTCGATTACTTTACGGCCGCCACGCAACTCTCCAAACTCGGGTATTCCGGTGCGACAACCGTCGCACCCATTCCGTACTGGGAAGACTTGTGGCCTGGCGCCGCTCAAGGCGGACTGAGTGCAACGCAGAACATTTACAACCTGTGGAAAACTTTACTCGGAAATGAGACGTTTTCACTCTTCCTCCTGGATGTCGCGTGTGCGCCCGCTTACTGCAACGGGCAAACTCAGCGTTATTTCAGTCCTCAGTATGGCGCTCTCTTCGTCTGGAACTCGCTGGGCAATAGCAGTTACAACGCCGGCCAGATCGTGCTGAGGCATCCCATGGCGCACGGCCTGCAGTTCGATTTCAACTACACTCTAGGGAAATCCCTGGATCTTGGATCAGATACGGAGCGCACCTGCCAGTTCTGCAGGGGAGGCGTCTCCGGTCCGATTATTAGCACGTGGAGACCCCGCGACAACTATGCGGTATCGGACTTCGACACCAGGCACCTTGTCACGTTCGATTGGGTCTATGCCTTACCCTTTGGTCAACACTACACGGGAATCCGTCGCGGATTCTTGGGGGGGTGGCAGTTATCTGGTCTGACCCGATGGACCAGTGGTCTGCCTTTCAGCATTCTGCAGAGCTCGAACTGGGCAACGAATTGGACCCAGGTTGGCTGGCTAGTCCAAACTGGGCCTGTACCACTCAAAAAACACATTGGTAGCAGCGGCGTGCCGCAGGCGTTTGCTAATCCTACGGCAATCCAAACAGGCTACGTCACTGGATCCCCGGTGCGTAATGGCTACCCCGGGGAAGCCGGGCAGAGAAACCAGTTTCGCGGTGATGGTTACTTCGGAATAGATTCCGGTCTCTCCAAGAGCTGGACCATTCGCGAGGGGCAGAATCTGAAGTTTGCCTGGGAGATATTCAACGTTACGAACTCGGCTCGGTTTGATGTCCACTCCATCAATAATGACGCATCCTCGGGAGGGTTCGGCAACTACAGTTCGACGCTCACATCGCCACGTGTACAGCAGTTCTCACTGCGGTATAGCTTCTAACGACAGAAGGCACTGGCCAGGACTGGGAGATAACACGAGGGGCAAGTGACAAGTGATTTTACCCTCAAGAGGCGACCTCAATGCGGCGTGACTGGCTGGCAACGCTTCTTAAGCGGTCGATATCGCTGTTCCTGGTATGGCTTGTTTTGTCCGCCGCCGCTACTTGGGCGCAGACCCCGGACAATGATTTCCTCGACTCGCTGGGCCTGGCGCGGCTGAAAAACTATTCCAGCGCTCGAACCTCCAGCGGGAACCGGTATGTGTACAGCAATGATGACAGCAAGCGAATCATGCCTGGAGAGACACTGGTCATGGCCAACCTGGCCGGCCCTGGCATGGTCACCCACATCTGGCTGACGGTGGCCCAGAACGAATTTGGCTGGCCGCGGCTGGTACGGTTGCGCATTTACTACGACGGCCACAAGACGCCCAGCGTTGATGCTCCGCTGGGTGATTTCTTTGCCGTCGGGCATGGGGCGGAGCGCGATGTGAATTCCATGATGGTGCGCGACAGTTCCTTTGGCCGGGCGCGCAACAGTTATTGGCCGATGCCGTTCCGAAAGTCGTGCCGCATCACCATCACCAACGAGGGCAAGCGTCTTCTGCCCATGTTCTATTACCACGTTGACTATCGTAAGTACGCTACGCTGCCCGCAGATACTGGCTACTTTCATGCCTACTACCGGCAGGAGCGTCCCGCCCGCAGTGGCCATAACTACGCATTTCTCGACGCCAAGGGGACCGGCCACTACGTGGGGACGGTTCTGAGCGTCGTGCTGACCCAGATCTCCTGGTTTGGCGAAGGGGACGATCTGTTTTATATCGATGGCGCGAAGTATCCGCAGATTTATGGCACCGGGACAGAAGATTATTTCAATGACGCCTGGGATCTGCGGGATGCGAGTGCCATATGGACAGGCACTCCGATCGCGGAAGGAGAGCTTCCGGGGTCCAGACTCTCTGCCTACCGCTGGCATGTTCCTGACCCGATCCCGTTCACCAAGTCGATCTGGGCGGGCATCGAACACTCAGGGTGGACTTCGAATCCCGATGGTAGCGTTCGATCCGGGTTCGAAGAGCGCCCAGATTATTTTTCCAGTGTGGCGTTCTGGTACCAGAACGGGGTCAATGAAGGCCTACCCGAGCCTCCCTACGGAGATGGGCGTCTTCCCTACGGCAACGCTACCCAGATCGCGGTGGAGGACTCGATCAATGACGTGACCACGGAACACGGGACGGCATCCGTGCTTCGGGACGTGGACTGGGCGAAAGATCTGTTGCTCTTCAAGGCGGAGGGGGTGGGATCAAAGATCAATGTTCCGATCGAGATTCCCGAGGACGGGCAGTATGCGATTGTGGCCCAACTTGCGCAAGCTTCCGACTACGGGGATTACACGGCTTTGCTGGATGGCAATGCTACCAATGTGGACACCCGGAAGCCGTCGGTTTCAGAAATTCCATTGCCGGGGCCGGAGGTGTTTCGTAATTACCTGACCGAGCTGTATGTGGCGCGCGACCGGACGCTTGGCGTATTCAGTCTGTCCAGGGGGCGGCACACCTTGACGTTTGTATGCCAGGGCAAGGATCCACGTTCGGTGGGATACAACCTTGGCATCAACGAGGTTGTGCTGGAGAAGGTTCCGCGCAGTGAGGCAGCAACAGAGGTTGTGTCCATGGAGGAAAAAAACAAAGGAACTGAGGAAACAGGCGGGCCTTTGTATCGCGGACGGCGGCTTTCGTATTACGTGGCCAATCTGAAAAGTACTTCCGACACCAACAGGGTGGAATGGATTCGTGCTCTCGGTTACTTCGGCGCCGATGGAGTCTCGGCGGTGCCCGAACTGATTACTGCGTTGTCTGACTCGTCCCCCGTCGTACGCTCTGCAGCTGCGGGTTCGCTCGCACAGATCGGACCCCCAGCTGCAGCGGCGGTTCCCGCGCTGACAAAAGCACTCTCCGATTCCAGTCCCCATGTACGCGATCTGGCGGCAATTGCGCTACGGGGAATGGGTTCCAAAGCAGTCGCGGCAGTGCCGGAACTGATTCGGGCCCTGAGCGATCCAGTGAACTTCGTCCGTGCTCCGGCTGCCGAGGCACTTGGCGCCATTGGGCCTGCGGCTCAGGCGGCGGTTCCCGCGCTGGCGGAGAGACTGCTTGTGAAAGAGGAAGAGGGCTTTGTCTTGACTAGCGCGGCCTATGCCTTGGGGGACATTGGTCCAGCGGCGAAAAGTGCGCTCCCCGCCCTGCGGCAGGTTCTCGAGAAGCGACGTGTGGGGGCTGCGTCGCAGGAAGCGATTCTCAAGATCGAGGGGAAGCCGGTACCGATGTATCACCCCTGAGAGGCGAATTCACAAGTCTGCGCTCAGATGCGACGGAACGTTCGATTTCTGGTTTAATTGCGGGCGCAAAGCGAAGCGAACAAATTTACGTTTCTCACAGGAGTAATGGATGTGCGTCCTTGAAAGGCGGCAGCGACTTGGTTGGATCTTTTTCGCCGCTGTATTTCTATCCTGCGCATCCTTTGCCCGGACTCAAGCTAACTCCCCATTGGGCAGTGAATTTCGTGAACAGGTCGATCAGATCGCAAGGCAGGCCTTGGAAAGCACAGGTGTACCTAGTGCTTCCGTCGCGATCGTGAAAGACGGCCAGATCGCATACGCCCACGCCTATGGTGATGCGCGGCTCAAGCCGCGCGTTCCGGCTCGTCCGGAAATGCGCTACAGCGTTGGGTCGATCAGTAAGCAATTCACCGCGACCGCCATATTAATGTTGGCGGAGGAACATAAATTGTCGCTCGACGACCCGGTCTCACGCTTCTTGCCAACGTTGACGCGGGCGAATGAAGTTACGATCAGGGAACTGCTTTCCCACACATCGGGCTACCAGGATTATTGGCCGCAAGACTATGTGCCTCCCTTCATGCTTGCCGAAGTGACGGCCGATCAGATTCTGGAGCAGTGGGCGCGAAAGCCACTCGACTTCGATCCCGGCACGCAATGGCAGTACAGCAACACGAACTTTGTAATCGCCGGGCTGATTGTAGAAAAAGCCAGCGGAATGCCTCTGCTGAGGTTCCTGCGCGAACGCGTTTTCCTACCCGTCGGGATGGAAAACGTTGCCGACGTGGATAAAGGCCCCCTCAGCGATCCCGATGCCACGGGCTATCTGCAGTACGGGCTGGGCCCGGACCGTATCGCACCCAAGGAAGGCAAGGGATGGCTCTATGCCGCGGGTGAACTCGCCATGCCTGCGCAGGACTTGGCCAAGTGGGATATGGCGATGATCAATCAACGCCTGCTCAAGCCCTCCTCCTACAAAGAAATGCAAACCGAAGTGCTGCTCAAGAACGGAGAGGGAACGCGATACGGACTTGGCATCTCGGTCCGGTACGTGTTGCATCATCGCGTCCTCGAACATGGTGGCGCAGTCTCAGGCTTCACGGCGGAGAACATGGTTTTCCCGGATGATCGCATTGCGCTCGTGGTACTCACGAACGAGATGCCGGCAGATGCGGCTCCGGAGATAGCGCGCAAGATCGCCGGGTTGCTTTTCTCGGAGGATCGTGTACTGGCCGACAAAGAACAACAACAGGCCCTGAGAATATTCGGACAACTGCAGCAGGGCGCGGTCGACCGCTCGCTGCTTACAGCGAATGCGAAGAGCTATTTTACCGAGCAGGCACTCCAGGATTTCGCGAAGAGTCTGGCGCCTTTAGGCCCGCCTCAGGAGTTTGTGCAAACGGCAAAAGAACAGCGCGGGGGAATGACTTTCTACGGCTACAGAGCCAAATTCAGCCAGAGGACGTTTGCTGTCTGGGTTCGCAAAATGCCAGATGGCAAGATCGAGCAATATCAGATGATGGTGGAACCGTGACGCCTGCGACGGGCGAAAGCTGAAATTGGGCCGAGGGGCTAGCGTTCCCGACGGCCTCAGCTCTGGTTTGCGCAAAACCGCGCAGATCAGGAGTTCGGATCGCCGCCGACCTTTTGTGGAGAAGGAGTTTGGATGCTTCGCACGATCTTACCGGTACTACTGGTTGTAGTTGCCACGACAAACATGGTCGCAATTGTCAAAGTCGAAAAAACGGAATACAAAGGCTGGCAGAATTGTTACCGGGTCAGTAACGGTGAGATTGAGCTCATCGTGACTGGAGACGTGGGACCGCGCATCATCCGCTTCGGATTTGTGGGCGGGCAGAATTTGTTCAAGGAGTTCGCGGAACAATTGGGAAAAAGCGGAGAGGAAAAATTCCAACTGCGCGGTGGAGACCGCGTCTGGAAGGCTCCTGAAGATCCCATCGCAACTTGGGCACCGGACAATGTTCCCGTTGAAATCCGAATAACACCTGCTGGACTGGTCGCCCGGGAACCTATCGAGCCGCTGACCGGTCTACAAAAGGAAATCGAGATCAGCATCGCGGCCTCTGGGGCAGCGGTGACAGTTTCGCATCGAATCACGAATCATTCGTTGCTCACGCTGGAGTTTGCTCCTTGGGCACTGACGATGATGGCCCAAGGTGGACTGGCGGTCGGTGGGTTTCCGCCACGTGGCCGGCACCCCATTAATCTCGAGGCCACGAACCCGCTTGTGATGTGGGCTTACACGAATCTGGCCGATGCGCGCTGGAAGTTCACGAAGAAGTACTTGACCCTGCGCCAGGATCCGAACAATAGCGATCCCCAGAAGTTGGGCTCGTTCAATTCGGATACCTGGGCTGCTTATCTGCTGAACGGCGAGGTGTTCGTGAAGCGAGCCAAGGCGGACCCGGCGAAGACCTACACCGATTTTGGGTGCTCGTTCGAGATGTTCACGAATAATGATTTTCTGGAAATCGAGACCCTCGGTCCGGTGACGAAGGTTCCTCCCGGGCACACGATAGAGCAGGTGGAGCAGTGGGGACTTTATCGGAAAGTGCCGCCGACAGACTTGACCGACCAGGAACTCGACCGTGTGCTTCTGCCGCTGGTTCAGGCAACCGGGAGCACCGAGTAATGACGGCGGCATGCTTTCTCCAGGCGGTAGATGCTCGCCTGTCACTCAGTCCAGTTGATCTGATCATCATCGTCTTGTACTTCGCTCTGGTATTGGGTCTGGGTGGGTACTTGCGGCGGTTCACCACGACGGCCGAAGAATTCTTCATGGCGGGCCGGGAAATGACGATGTGGGTTGCCGGCCTGAGCTTCATCTCCGCCAATCTCGGCTCTTTGGAGATGATGGGGTATGCCGCAGCCACGTATCAGTACGGGATTCTGGTCGCCCACGCCTATTGGATCGGTGCCATCCCGGCGATCCTGTTTCTCGCGCTTGTAATGTTGCCCTTTTACTACATCTGCAAAACCCATTCAGTGCCAGGCTATCTAAAACTCAGATTCGGCGAAGGTGCGCGATCTCTTTCCGCCATTTCCTTCGCAGTGATGACGATCCTGATGAGCGGCATCAACATGTACTCAATGGCCATCATCATGAAGGTCATTCTCGGCTGGAACATCCACTTCAGTATCTGGGTTTCGTCACTGACGGTTGCGATCTATGTGATGGCGGGCGGACTTCTTTCGGCGATCTTCAATGAGGTGCTGCAGTTTTTTCTCATCTGGATCGGTTGTCTCGTCGTCCCCGTAGTCGGACTGATTGAAACCGGGGGCTGGACCGGGATGGTCCAACGGATTCAGACGAATTTTCCCGGTCAGGATTTCATGCACATGTGGAGTACGACCGGCACATTCTCCGGCAATCCGATGGGAGCGCACTGGACGGGAATTCTATTTGGGTGGGGCCTAGCAATCTCATTCGGATACTGGACTACGGATTTTCTGGTCGTGCAGCGCGTGATGGCGGCCAAGGATCTTCGCTCCGCCCAGTTAGGAACCATCATCGGTGCTTTCTTCAAGATGATAGTGCCGCTGATCGTCATCGTACCGGGTCTGCTGGCGCTTGCGATCTTGCCTTACCACCTGGTACCTGAGAGCCAGGGCGGACTCCCTAACGTACACACATTCAATGAAGCGCTTCCGCTGATGCTTGCCCGCTACTGTGGACCCGGACTTCTGGGCCTCGGGGTTACAGCGCTGGTCGCCGGCTTCATGTCGGGCATGGCGGGCAACGTCACTGCTTTTACCACGGTGTGGACCTATGACATCTACAAGCCTCTCATCTGGAAGGAGGCCTCGGATGCGCACTATGTTTCCATGGGTCGTTGGTGTTCGCTTCTGGGAGTGTTCGTGAGCATCGGAACTGCATATCTGGTGATGAACTTTTCGAGCATCATCGTCTACGCGCAGGTAATTTTTGTCTTCTTTATCGTGCCTATGTTCGGCACGGTGATCCTGGGCATGCTCTGGAAGAGGGCCACGCCTGCGGCCGGCTTCTGGGGCCTCCTGGCTGGCATTTTGATGTCCTTTGCGTTGTGGCTCTGGGTAAAGTTCGATCCCGGCGCGTTGAACTACGTTGCGTTTTCAGGATACGCGAAAGACATGTCCGAAAACATGTATCGCGCGATGTGGTCACTCATAGCGAACGTTCTGGTCACGGTGGTGGTCAGTCTGGTCACCAGGCCAAAGCCGGATCATGAACTCAAGGGATTGGTGTACGGAATGACGGATTTGCCCTCCGAGAGCGCGTTCCCGATTTTCCAGCGGCCAATCACTTGGGCGGCGGCAGTGGCGCTGGCGTTTGTGGCACTCAACATCTTGTTCTGGTGAGGAAGGTACAAAGTGGAGAAGCACTTTATATCGGTGTGGTTTTTCATTGGAGCACTGCTTGCGATTTATGGCGTCCTAATCCTTGGCTCCGGGATTTATGGGGTTTTTGTTCCGCTTAATCACACGGTCGCCATGTCTCACCTCCACATTGGTATTTGGTGGGGATCAGGCATGTTGCTATTCGGCGCGGGCTACATAGTCCGCTTTCGACCGAAGCGCAAGAATCTTTGAGTAGGCGCTTATTAGAAAGGTTAATACCATGCAGCACGCAGAAGTGATTCTGGTTGCAAGTGGTGATTTGCGGCTGTCGGCAAATCGAGCCTGCTGGCCCGCCCAGAACAATGTTGAACAGGCGGTAATGGCAGCGATTCGCGCGTGCGGATACGCTGTCCGCCGAGGACATCCCTTTGATCCGGTGCAGCAGCACGGCTTTATTCATAGCCAGCGCCACGGTATCGAGGTTTTCCGTCAGATTCCGCCGGAGTCTCCTCTGGTGGTCGTCGAAGCTGTGTGGCAGTACAGCCATCACGTCCTACCCGGTCTCATGACGCATCGGGGCCCGATCTTGACGGTAGCGAATTGGTCCGGGCAGTGGCCAGGACTGGTTGGCATGCTCAATTTAAACGCATCTATGGCGAAGGCAGGCGTCAAGTACAGCACTCTGTGGAGCGCAGATTTCACTGACGAATACTTCCTCGAGGGACTTCGTCGTTGGTTGAATCACGAACCGGTGGTCCATGATGCGAGCCATGTTCGCCCACTCGCGGCGTGCCGGCTATCTCACGAAGAGGAAGGCATCGGCCGCGAGCTCGGTCACGAGCTCTTGCGCAACAAGGCCATCATGGGAGTTTTCGACGAGGGGTGCATGGGTATGTACAACGCCATCATCCCCGACGAGCTATTGCATGCCATTGGAGTGTACAAGGAGCGGCTTAGTCAATCTGCTCTTTACGCTGAGATGCGGCACACATCGGGCGATGAAGCGCAAGCGATTCGCACCTGGCTCGACAGCAAAGGCATGAAGTTCTGCACCGGATCCGATCCGGCTCGTGATCTCACGGACGAGCAGATCCTCGAGCAGTGCAGGATGTACATCGCCGCCCTTCGCATAGCGGACGAATTTGGCTGCGATGCGATCGGCATACAGTATCAGCAAGGCTTAAAGGATATCTGCCCGGCCTCTGATCTCGCAGAGGGCCTTCTGAACAATGTCGATCGTCCTCCGGTGAAGGATGCTGGCGGAACGCGAATTCTGTTCGAAGACCTGGCCCTCCCCCATTTCAACGAAGCAGACGAATGCGCGGGCCTTGATGCCCTGGTGACAAACCGTGTCTGGCGTCGCCTGGGATTTGCACCCGAAACAACTCTTCACGATGTCCGCTACGGTGAGCCCTTCGCGATCAACGGCAACGAGGAATTTGTTTGGACATTCGAAATTTCAGGTTCCGTTCCTCCCAATCATCTGGCCAATGGATACAAGGACGCAGTCAGCGAGCGCCAGCCCCCCATGTATTTTCCCCTGGGAGGCGGTACGATCAAGGGTGTCAGCAAGCCGGGAGAAATTGTGTGGAGCAGGGTCTTTGTAGAGAACAAGAAATTGAACGCCGACATCGGACGTGCCCAGGCGGTTGCCCTCCCCGATTCTGAAACTCAGCGGCGATGGTCGATCACCACCCCGCAGTGGCCCATCATGCACGCCGTTCTCAAAGGCATCAACCGGAACCAGTTTATGGCTCGGCACAAATCGAACCACATCCAGGTTGCCTACGCTCCCGACGCTAACGGTGCGCGCTCGGCACTTTCGGCTAAAGCCGCGATGATGGCCGAACTCGGGATCGAAGTCAATCTCTGTGGCGACTGTGAGTCGTGATCTCAGAACCAGTATTGCTCGGTTACGGGCTCGGCAGAGCCAGTGGCGAATTTTTCGGATGGCCGGTTTGGCCACCACTGACGGTGTGCGACCCGTAACAGCCTGTCGCTTACAAGGAGTTGCCTGCGCGCAAGGAGGAAACAAAATGGCAAGTCGTCGCAGATTCTTGGAAACCATCGCGTTGGGAATAGCCGGATCAACCTTGGGAGCCCGCAAACTTGTAGCGCAATTGATTGGCTCGAAATACAAGTTTGAGATGGACAGCGGGCCCGGACCGGAAACCGTCATCAACGGCAAGAGACTTCTTTATTTTGGCGGTACTGGATATTTCGGATTTCAAACCCATCCAGACTTGCTCCAGGCCGCGCAAAAAGCGACCGCCGACTTTGGTATGGGCACGGCAACATCGCGAAACGTCTTCGGCACCTCACCACTCTATCTCGATGTAGAAAGAACGGCCAGCAACTTCTTTGGCAGCGACGAGGCGATCTACCTGCCATCCGGCTACTTGATCAACATTGCCGGTTTCCAGTCGCTAGCTGCGTTACGCCGATTCGATGCCATGTTCGTCGACGAAGGCGCACACTGGAGCGTCACCGACTTCATGTACGCACTCCAAAAGCCGGTCTACACGTTTGGGCATGGTGACGCAGGGAGTCTACGCACCAAACTGAAGGAAAACCTCCAGCCAGGCCAAAAGCCATTGGTGGTGAGCGACGGTATTTTCCCGGCCTTTGGCAAGATCGCACCGATTCCTGACTATTTCAAACTCGTGGAATCTTACGACGGATGTATGTGGATCGATGACTGTCACGCCATCGGCGTTCTGGGAGGAAACGGGCGCGGCACCTACGAGCATTATAGTTTGCAGTCAGAGCGTCTGTATTTTGGTGGAACCCTCAGTAAAGCAGTGGGCGCGCATGGTGGAATCATTCCCGGCAGACAGGAATTCATTCTCCCCATTCGTAGTGGGCATATCGCTAACGGTGCGAATGCCTCTCCTTCCGCTGCGGCAGCGGCCGCTGTCAAAGGTATGGAACTGCTGATGGCAAAGCCCGAATTACGCCAGCAGTTATGGAGGAATGCACGCCAACTGAAGTCTGGACTGAAAGCAATGGGATTTGACCAAGACGACTCGGCCGTTCCAGTTGCAGCCTGGACGCTGAAGACAGGAGAAGACATGGATCGCGTCCATGCTGAATTGATGAACCGGGGAATCGCAATCCAGCGCACGCATTATGTTGGAACTGGCACGAATGGAGCATTGCGGGCTGTGGTATTCGCGAACCACAAGCCAGAACAGATCAACCGGATGCTGAGCGAATTGAAAATGCTTGTCTGAACAAAATGCGATGGAAGTCAACGCGTAGCGTTTGGAATCCGGAGGCTGCTAACGCAATGGATGCAAGGGTTTGGCAATTGCTTATTGAGGGTCACAACTGCAAGGCAGCACTCCGCGTTCCCATGCTTTCGAAGAGACAAGGATCGATTTCTTGAACATCCAGGATGCAGCATCGGACATCTTGAAGCATAAATATCAAGTGCACAGCACTGAACGCGTAATAACACCTGCGCTTCTCATCTACCGGGATCTTGTCCTGGCCAACATCGACACGACCCTTTGCCTGTTAGATAGCAACCCCGACCGCTGGCGTCCCCATGTGAAGACTGCAAAGCTCGGTTATGTCATGGAGATGCTGACCGCCCGCGGGGTGTCGGCGTTCAAGTGTGCAACTAGTCTCGAGCTCTTGACGGCGATTCGCGCAGGGGCCAGAGACGTGTTGGTGGCTTATCCGGTGATGGGAGCGAACGCAATACGAATTCGACAAATTGCCGCCCAGAACCCTCAGGTTGCGATCTCGGTGCTGGTGGAGAGTGTGTGCCAGCTCGAGAGCTGGTTTGGCACCGACATCGGGATCTTCATTGACATAAACCCGGGAATGGACCGCACCGGAATTGAGCAAGGTCGGGCCGCAGATATAGTGGAACTGGCAAAATTTATACGCAGCTCCGGATTGGAGTTCCGAGGTCTGCACTACTACGACGGCCACCTGGGGTCCGTCGCGCTGCCGGAGCGTGCACGGCAGGCGCATGCGGGATACGATCGATTGATGCATGTCGTAGGGACATTCCAGGCGGAAAACATTCCGGTGAAGGAAGTCATTACTGCAGGCACCCCAGCCTTTCCTTTCACGCTCTCATATCCTGGATTTCTGAAGCCTGGATTTGTTCATCGTGCTTCTCCGGGCACCGTAGTCTATTGCGACGCAACCGCGATGGAACAGTTGCCGCAGGAATTCGGTTACGTGTGCGCCGCCCTGGTTTTGAGCCGGGTGGTCAGTCGCCCTACGACCGAAGTGATTACTTGCGACGCTGGACACAAGACGATTTCCGTTGATTGCGGAGTTCCGAATTGTCTCGGTGCCGGGATGAATTTAGAACCTCTGCGCCCGTCAGAGGAACACTTGCCAATTCGAGTGCCGAAGAACGTGACTTGTCCCCAGCCTGGTGATCTCCTTTACCTGATCCCGCGACACATTTGCCCGACCGTAAACAACTTTGATTGGGCGCTGATTGTTGCTGAAGAAAAGATCTTGGCGGTGGAAAGGGTGGATGCACGAGGACGCGAAGGGCCGTTGCTTCACCAATAACAGGAAACGACAATCGATTGCCATACAACTTCAGAAGTTTCCTCACGAGTCCAAGGGGTGAGAATGCTCATGATTACGAATCGTCGGCTATCCTTCTTTATCACGCTCATCGCATTGCTGTGCGTCGCTACGATGAGTCACGCACAGCAGACCAGTTACGACTTCGTAATCAACGGAGCTCGTATCGTTGATGGCACGGGTGCTTCCTGGTTTGTCGGGGATATCGGAATCGTAGGCGACCGCATCGCAGCCATCGGCGATCTGCACAATGCCGCGGCCAAAAAGCGGGTGGAAGCCGCCGGCCTTGTGGCGTCCCCGGGATTTATCGATATTCAGGGCCAATCGGAATTCAATGTGCTGGTCGACAATCGTGCTGCCAGCAAGATAACGCAGGGCGTAACGACCGAAATTACGGGGGAAGGCACATCCATCGCACCGATCAATGATCGGTTACTTGAGGATCTGCAACCGGGCGCAGAAAAATACGGTGTGACTGTGGATTGGCGCTCGCTCGACGAATACTTCCGCCATTTTGAACGCGCCCGGCCAGCCATCAATCTGGGCACATTTGTGGGCGCCGGTGGTTTACGCGAATACGTGGTTGGAAAAGACAACCGGCCAGCCACGCCCACCGAGCTTGAACAGATGCGCCAACTGGTGGCCCAAGCCATGGAACAGGGCGCCTTCGGACTGAGTTCCGCCTTGCAATATGTTCCCGACGTCTATGCGTCCACCGACGAAATTGTCGAGTTGGCCAAAGTTGCTCGAAAGTACGGCGGGGTTTACTTCACCCATCAGCGCTCGGAGGGAGACAGCATTTTCGAGTCTCTCGATGAAGTCTTCGCCATTGCGCAGCGCGCCGGTATTCCTGCCACGATCTGGCACCTGAAGACTGCCTATCCCGAGAACTGGGGGAAAATGCCGGAAGTACTCCGCAGAATCGAAGCTGCCCGCGCGCGCGGCCTCGACGTCGGCGCCAGTGTTTATCCTTACGCCCGCGCTTCGAATGGTCTGTTCGCATGTTTTCCCAGCTGGATTTCCGAAGGTGGTACGAAGAAGATGGCAGAGCGACTGAAGGACCCTGCCCAGCGGGCCCGCGCTAAGAAGGAGATGGACGATCCCAACGCCCCCTGGCAAAACCAGTGGCTGGGCTCCGGTGGGGCCAAGGGCGTGCTATTGATCCAGGTGTTGAATCCCGAACTGCGCCAGTATGAAGGCATGAATTTCGAAGAAATCGGCCGCCAGATGGGCAAGGATCCGAAAGATGCTGCGATGGATTTCGCCCTCGCAGATCGCGGGGCAAGTCCTTATTCCCTGGGCGCAAGTGGAGTGGTCATTTCCATTATGGATGAAGCTGACGTGCGCGCAGCCAATTCGAATCCGCTGGTCACTTACGGATCAGATTCCCCCGCGCAAGCTGAAGATGGACCGCTCAGCCTGACAAAGGCGCATCCGAGGGCGTTTGGCACATTTCCTCGTATCTTGGCCGAGTACGTGCGCGAAGAGCACACGATGCGTCTGGAAGAAGCAGTACGCAAAATGACGTCGCTGGCCGCAAGCCGGGTGGGAATTATGGATCGCGGGATTCTGCGGCCAGGAATGATGGCCGATATTACTCTTTTCGATCCTGCGACCATCCAGGATGTTGCCACCTACAATAACCCTCTTCGTTACTCTATTGGCGTGAAATACGTTTTCGTAAATGGTCGGCCGGTTGTGCTCGACGGCAAAATCACCGATGAGCGGCCGGGTCGCGCATTGCGCGGTCCGGGCTATAAGCCTGCCCAGTGACATGAGCCGAACTGCTGGACAGGTACACGGCTGTTTACGCAGCACGATAGCTTTCGATTCCTGAAATCATGAACAGTTTGGCTGGCGCACGTCCGTCACAGTGGAAGTCCAGAGTTATTGGCGTCCTCCTGCTCGCGTCGGCACTCGGCGTGAGCCCGTGTAGCGTGTTCGCGCAGGACGTTGCTCCCGACCTCTTTTCGGGATTGCGCTGGCGGTTGATCGGACCGTTTCGCGGAGGACGCGCGGTTGCCGTATGCGGGGTTCCGGGCGATAGCAAAACCTTTTACTTCGGAGCAGTCGACGGCGGCATTTGGAAGACCACGGATGCGGGCACGGTCTGGGTGCCGATCTTTGATGACCAGCCGGTCGCCTCCATCGGGGCAATTGAAGTCGCACCTTCCGATGCCGACATCATCTATGCGGGGACGGGCGAGTCCGACATCAGGTCAGACCTCGCCTCCGGCGACGGAGTCTACAAGTCTACCGATGGCGGCAAGAACTGGCGCAACATTGGCCTGAAAGATTCGCGGCAGATCAGCCGTATTGTCATCGACCCCAGGAATCCCGACATCGTGTATGTCGGTGTTCTGGGTCATGCATACGGCGCGAATGAAGAGCGCGGTGTCTATAGGTCGACCGACGGTGGCATCACCTGGAAACACGCTCTGAATAAAGGACCCGACGTGGGGGTCTCCGACCTGGCGATCGCAGCGGGAAATTCTCAGGTGCTGATTGCCGGGACTTGGAATGCCCGGCGGCCGCCTTGGAGCACCTATGCTCCGATTGCTGGCCCCGGGAGTGCACTCTACCGCTCCGCCGATGGGGGGGACTCGTGGGTGCAACTGGCGGGTCATGGCCTTCCCGATGGCGATTGGGGACGCGTGGGCGTAGCCCTCTCCGCCGATGGCAAGCGGGTCTATGCATTGATTGAAGCAAAAGCCTCGGGACTCTACCGCTCCGATGATGGCGGAGACAACTGGACTCTGGAAAACAGCGATCCCCGCCTCACCAGCCGTCCCTGGTACTTCAATTCGGTCACGATTGATCCCAGCAATCCGGATGTGGTGTATGTGCCGAACATCGGGCTGTACCGGTCCAGTGACGGCGGCCGAACGATTTCGGTTTTGCGCGGGGCCCCGGGCGGCGACGACTACCACGAACTATGGGTGGATCCGAAGGACTCCTCAAGACTAATCTTGGGTTCGGACCAAGGCGCCAGCCTCAGCCTAGATGACGGAAAGACCTGGACGTCTTGGTACAACCAGCCGACAGCGCAGATGTATCACGTCGTCACTGACAATCAGTTTCCCTACCTGGTCTATGGGGCGCAGCAGGATTCAGGCAGCGTCGCCATCCCCAGCCGGACCGACCATCTCCAGATCACCGCGCGGGATTGGTTCACAACGTCGGCGACGGAAGGCGGATACTTCGCGGTCGATCCGAATGATCCTAATATCCTTTACGACAGCGACGCCTACGGTGGAGTGGAGCGGTTCGACCGCCGCACCTCCCTCAGCCAGAACATTGCGCCGTGGCCTGTCGTCCCTTTGGCGTCCGCTCCCAGTTCGCTTCCCTGGTCGTCCGTGGCGGGCGCCACGATCGCCGAGCGCAAGTACCGCGCACCGTGGACACCGGTGCTCGTCTTTTCCCCCGTGGATAAAAAGACGCTGTACCTGGGAACGCAATATGTAATGGCCACGACCGACGGAGGCCTGCACTGGCAGCAGATCAGCCCCGACCTGACCGGCGCCGTAGCCGCCAAAATGAAAATGCCCGGACCTCCTTCGGTTGCCGATGCGCGCGAGAGAGGATTAGGCGTGGTCACTGCCATCGCTCCTTCACCCCTAAAGCAAAGCGAGGTGTGGGCTGGCTCCGATACTGGATTGATTCACATTACGCTGGACGGCGGGAAAACATGGGCAGATGTAACTCCCAAAGGTCTCCCCGCCTGGAGCAACGTTTCGATGATCGAGGCCTCCCACTTTGACAGGGGCGAAGCCTATGCCGCCATCGACCGTCATGAAGTGGATGACTATAGTCCCTGCCTTTACCGCACGCGCGACTTCGGCGGAAGCTGGCAGAGGATTGACACCGGTATAGCGCCCGGCGCCTTCCTGCGCGCGGTTCGCGAAGATCCCAGGAAGAGGGGCCTGCTTTTCGCCGGCACCGAACTTGGCGTCTCCGCTTCCTTTGATGATGGGGATCGCTGGCAACCCCTGCAACTCAATCTGCCGGTCAGTTCCGTGCGCGATTTGCAGATCCATGGCGATGACCTGGTGATCGCTACGCACGGGCGCTCCTTCTGGATCCTGGATGACATAGAGCTTTTGCGGCAGATCCACGCCGGCATTTCCTGTCCGGGCGCGTGCTTCTTCCGCCCCGCACCCGTCATCCGAGTGGATAACAACAGTTTTCACGGGACACCCCTGCCACCGGAAGAACCTGCGGCAAAGAATCCTCCCGATGGAGCCATTCTCGATTATTTCTTGCCGGCGCAGGCGGACGAAGTCACGCTCACAATCTTTGACCTGCATCAGGTGCTCGTGCGACGTTTCTCCAGCACCGACAAAGAAGCGGGGAGGCGGTCGTACGGGGCCGTTGCCGAGCGCTGGTTCCCCAAGCCTCAACGCATCGAGAACACGACCGGAATGCATCGCTTTGTATGGGATCTGCGTTGGAGATACTCGGGGAATCCCGCGGCGGACAATGAGAGTGGCAGCGCCGCCCTTAGCGGTCCCCGCGTGCCGCCCGGAACCTACGACGTAAGGCTGACTGTTGACGGCAAGAGCTTCACGCAGCCGCTGACTGTCACTATGGATCCGAGATCGTCGGCCAGCATTTCCCTTTTGAACGAACAATTCCGGCTAGGCAGGGAGATCCTCGAGCAGGCTCTGCAGAGCCGCACCGCTCTGGCGGAAGTCAATTCAGTACAGAGCGAACTGGCTGATCTGAAGCCGGATCAGATAGCAGAGCATCCCGCGCTGTTGGCACAAGTGGCGGATTTTGAAGCACTGATCCGCCACATTTTGGCAGGCGATGCGGAGAAGGTGCCTGACATTGATGGGCTGATTAGCGCCAATTCTGGTCTCGACGCGGCTCTCAATGCAGTCGAAGGAGGGGACCGCACCGTGCCTCCACAGGTCTTGACGCTCTACCAGCACTCGAAACGAGAGGCAGGGGTGCAGATTGCCGCCTGGGTTGCTTCGAAGAAGACGAAGCTAACGATGCTAAATGAGGCGCTGCAGGAGGCCGGCCTTGCTCCCATCTCCATCACGGAAATTGAAAACGAAATCCAGGTGCTGAGGGCACGGTGAAGAAGGTTTATGCCTTGAAGTGCTCCCCCGAGCCGGAAGGCAGCTAGCCTGCATCCTCGGTTTCCAAGCTCCTTGTTTTCTTGTTGTCAAGGTGAAGTGGCGAACATGGGTGTCAGGTGGGTTACCGAACGACATCTTCGCCTCGGCGTCGTTTCCGGAGTTCCTCTATTTCTGCTTCCAAAACATTTGCAAAAATCACTACATCTGCTGATTTTTGGGAAAGCCCCCGGAAGAAGAAATGCCAAATTCTGTTAATTCTGGTACAGCCTCAGTTCACGATTTGCCGGGCCTTAAGCAGCTTGTTTTCAACGGGGGCGCAAGCGCATGGAAACGAGGATTTTGGTACAGCGGTCATCCTTATTGCTGCCGCCCGCATAGGCGATTTCCCGCGCGACAACAACCAGGTCCCACATCCGACAGGTAGCGGACGAGCACACAATGCGATCCGCCATAGCAAGATTATAAGGTGCTTCTGCTGACGATCCCTGATCCAAGGCAGCTAGGTTTTGTGTGAATGTCGGCATCGCCAGGAGAAGTCTCTGATGGTGGTAATATCGCTGCCTGTGACGTCGACACCCGCCACCATGCGAGCTGTGCAGCTTCGAGCCTATGACGGCAACACGAAGAGTATCGCTGTCGTTGAGTTGCCTGTACCTCGCCCCGGCCCAGGACAGGTGCTAATCCGCGTCGCCGCTTCACCCATCAATCCATCGGATCTGATGTTCATTAGAGGTCTTTATGGCTTCAAGAAGCCTCTTCCCGCGACTCCCGGGTTTGAAGGCAGCGGCACGGTGGTCGAAGCCGGGAGCGGGATGATGGCGCGCTTCCTTAAAGGACGGCGAGTGGCGTGTGCCGCAGCAGACCCGAACATCGCTGGCGGCATGTGGGCTGAATACCTCGTCACCTCCGCGCAGTTGTGCGTGCCGCTGAGCAAGCATGTGGATATGGAACAGGGCGCGACGATGCTCGTCAACCCGCTCACGGCATGGGCCCTGATGGAAGAGGCCCGGCTCGGCCGGCATCGGGCTGTCGTCCAGACGGCCGCAGCGAGCGCACTCGGACGCATGGTGCTGCGGCTCGGTCAGAAGTTTTCTATTGCAACCATCAACGTTGTGCGCCGCGCTGAGCAGGTGGATCTCCTGCGCAAGATGGGTGCCGAGCACGTCCTGAATAGTAGTGATCCCGGATTCGATGCCAGCCTTGCAGATCTCTGCCACCGGCTCGGGGCCAGCATCGGCTTCGATGCAGTGGCTGGGGAGATGTCCGCACGAGTCCTTCGCGCGCAGCCCCGCGGGAGTCGCCTGCTCGTATATGGCGCACTGTCGCTTGAGGCGAGCCAGATCGACCCGGCATCGCTGATCTTCGAGGGAAAACGTGTGGAAGGCTTCTGGCTGACTGCATGGCTGCGCCGAAGAAACATGCTTAGCCAACTCCGGGTTACACGCCACGTCCAGCAGATGCTTGCCGGTGATCTGAAGACCGAGATTCAGGCTCGGCTTCCCCTAAAAGAGACCGCTCGCGGCTTGGAACAGTACGCATCCAAAATGACGGGTGGAAAGATTCTGCTTCTGCTTTTGACTAATGAAGCCGAGTAGAGCACCCGTTTACAAATCAACGCTTTCTACTGTGCTTTCTTCGTTTGTCGCGCTCAGCACTACCGTGCGATTCCAATTGCGGAACTCGGCTGCAGGCAACAACACGGCGACTCTCCCTAAACCGCCAACCCGCCACCAATGTAGGAGGGCGCATGACGAGTGGTTGGCGTACGGCGTCAGTACCGCAGAAAATGTCCTGCGCCCGAGTGAGTAACGGGTATGGAAAGGGCAAGACGAAAGGAAAGCAATGACAATCGATTTCGTTGCCATAGCAACGCCTCTGGTTGAGCGAGGGTTTCGTGTCACACCTGTCCATCCGGAGACGAAGATGGGAGTGATGAA